>Ga0316204_10001498_pt1 | contig 62291 bp, 59 predicted proteins | sample 6monrhotite_MG_2_FD_205661 | JGI IMG/M metagenome (GOLD analysis project Ga0316204, IMG submission 205661) | Microbial mat bacterial communities from mineral coupon in-situ incubated in ocean water Damariscotta River, Maine, United States -... | ecosystem: Environmental > Aquatic > Marine >...
CAGCCAAACAGAAGTAATCGTCAGGGGCATCGACAAACAGCAAGTGGGACAAGTAGCTGCTAACATTCGTGCATTACGCCCGCCAGAGCCTTACAAAGGAAAAGGCGTCAGATACGCCGATGAGCAAATTGTGCGCAAGGAAGCGAAGAAGAAATAGTGTTACGCGTAGCCATTAGCGTTGGTCCGATTGTATTGGTAAAGACGCAAGGCTTTACCGTTAAAGAATTGATTGTTAATACAGGTTTATTGGAATGAATAAGAGAGAACAACGGTTACGCAGGGCAGGGCGCACCCGGGCCAGGATCAAGTCACTTAAGGCTTACCGTCTGTGTGTTTTTAAGTCTGCGCAACATACGTACGCGCAGGTTATAGAGCCTTCCACGGCTAAAGTCGTGGCGCAGGCATCTACACTTGAAGCAGAAATTAAAAAAAATCTTAAGCACACAGGTAATATCGATGCAGCCACGGCAATTGGTAAGGCGATAGCTGAACGAGCCAAAGCCTCTGGTGTGAATAAGGTGGCCTTCGATCGCAGCGGTTTTAAATATCATGGTCGAGTAAAGGCGTTGGCTGATGCAGCACGCGAACACGGGTTACAGATCTAAGCGCCCGGTATAAAACCAACATTTCCGAAGCGGCACAAAATTAAAGGTATTATTTATGAGTAAATTCGACGCAGCAACGCAAAGCGATGGATTAATAGAAAAGCTGGTTAACATTAACCGTGTTGCCAAAGTTGTTAAAGGCGGGCGCCAGTTTGGATTTGCGGCGCTGACGGTCGTGGGCGACGGTAACGGACGCGTTGGTTTTGGCCGAGGCAAAGCTCGAGAGGTTCCAATTGCTGTACAAAAGGCGATGGAAGATGCTCGCAAAAACATGCGCAACGTGCAACTCAACGAAGGTACCTTGCAATACCCGCTGACGGGGGAGCATGGTGCGGCTAAAGTCGTTATGTTACCTGCCTCAGAAGGTACTGGTATTATTGCCGGCGGCGCAATGCGCGCGGTATTCGAGGCGGTTGGCGTACACAATGTGCTCGCTAAGTGCATAGGAACCAATAACCCAATTAATGTGGTAAGAGCCACGTTTAAAGGGTTAACTGAAATGGTGACGCCGGAGTCGGTTGCGGCGAAACGTGGAAAGAATGTTGAAGAAATAATTGGCTAGGTAAGTTCTTGCAAGGACGTATACTAGACAGTTCAGCGAAAGTGAGTTAAGTGATGGCAGCGGGTAAAATAAAAGTAACACTTATTAAAAGCACAAACGGCCGAGTGGCGAAACAAAAAGCCTGTGTAGCGGGCTTGGGGTTACGTCGCATGCACCACAGTGTGATGGTGGAAGATACTGCATGCAATCGTGGCATGATAAACAAAGTGTCATTTATGTTAAAGGTAGAGGAGGCATAACATGCGTTTAAATACCTTATCCCCTGCCGAAGGTTCAAAAAAAGCAGGAAAGAGAGTTGGTCGCGGCATTGGTTCGGGCCTTGGTAAGACCTGCGGACGTGGCCATAAAGGACAGAAATCTCGCTCAGGCGGTTTTCATAAAGTCGGATTTGAAGGCGGTCAGATGCCGTTGCAGCGTCGTTTGCCTAAAGTGGGGTTTGTATCCCGTCAGGCAAAATACCGGGCTGAAATACGTCTTCACGAATTAGATAAGGTTGAGGACGGACATGTTGATTTGGCGGCGTTGATAAAGGCCAACATAATCGGTGGGCATATCAAACAGGCAAAAATAATTGATTCCGGTGAAATAACCAAACCCGTCACCATCAAAGGGTTAGGCGTCACCAAAGGTGCACGAGCCGCTATTGAAGCCGCTGGTGGGAAAATAGAGGCGTAAATGTAGTGTCAGCGACAGGATCTTCAATGCTCGACGCGATGGGGTCGGGCAAATTAACGGAGCTTAAGCAGCGATTATTGTTTGTATTTTTCGCGCTAATTGTGTTTCGTATTGGTACCTTTATACCTGTGCCCGGCATAGATCCTGAAGCGCTTGGGATTTTGTTTGACCAACAGAAAGGCACTATCCTTGACATGTTTAACATGTTTTCGGGGGGAGCCCTTGAGCGGTTGTCGCTGTTTGCATTGGGTGTAATGCCCTATATATCCGCATCGATTATTATGCAGCTTTTAAGTGCGGTGATGCCGCAATTGGAGCAGCTAAAGAAGGAAGGCGAATCCGGACGGAGAAAGATTACACAATATACCCGTTACGGCACCCTGGTATTGGCGACATTTCAAGCGATAGGTGTATCCATCGCACTTCAGTCGCAAACCGTTGGCGCACTTCAGGTCGTTCCAAATGGCGGCTCAGGTTTCGTATTTACCGCGGTGGTTAGTTTAGTGACGGGAACCATGTTCCTTATGTGGCTGGGCGAGCAAGTTACTGAGCGGGGAATAGGGAACGGTATATCACTGATTATATTCGCCGGCATTGTAGCAGGCCTGCCTTCAGCAATAGGCGGTACCCTGGAGTTAGCACGTGTTGGCGAAATGAGCGCGTTCCTGGTTATTGCCATAATTATATTGGCAGTGGTGGTTACAGGGTTTGTCGTCTTCATGGAGCGCGGTCAGCGGCGAATAACGGTCAACTACGCTAAGCGCCAGCAGGGGCGTAAAGTATATGCAGCTCAAAAAACGCATTTGCCGTTAAAGGTGAACATGGCCGGTGTGATTCCACCGATTTTTGCCTCCAGTATTATTTTATTTCCTGCGACGCTGGGCAGCTGGCTTGGTAGTACTGAAGGGATGGGGTGGTTAAAGGATATCGCATCTACATTGTCTCCGGGGCAACCCATATATGTCGCCTGCTATGCTGCAGCAATTGTGTTCTTCTGTTTCTTTTATACCGCATTAATTTTTAATCCAAAAGATACTGCGGATAATTTGAAACGATCCGGCGCGTTTATCCCGGGAATCCGGCCAGGTGAGCATACGGCGCAGTATATTGATACCGTAATGTCACGCTTGACTCTGGTAGGAGCGGTATATATTACATCGGTGTGTTTGCTGCCGGAGTTCATGATCGTATCCTGGAATGTACCGTTTTACTTCGGGGGAACATCATTGCTGATTATTGTAGTGGTTGTGATGGATTTTATATCCCAGGTACAGGCGCATTTAATGTCGCACCAATACGAGGGCCTGATGAAAAAGGCCAATTTGAAAGGGTACGGCCGCGGCGGAATGTTGCGATAGCGTTAGAAGAATATCTATTAATTCGATTGGTGTTGTGGAGTCAAAGCTATGAAAGTAGGCGCGTCAGTAAAAAGAATCTGCAGAAAATGCAAAATAGTGAAGCGTAAGGGTGTTGTTCGAGTTATATGTGCTGATCCACGGCACAAACAACGTCAAGGCTAGCACTGCGTTATTGATTTGTTTTTGTTAAACATTTAGAATGTCGCGTTCGCCATATAGGCGAAACGTTAAAAGCGTTGTTAATCCCGGGTCTCGTATAAATTAACGGGTATAGCTTGCGCCAGCGATGGCCTATTTGAACAAATGTTGTTTGGTCTAGTCTTTTTTGTGATGTAAAGCGGTTTTAGGAGAGTAATAAATGGCACGTATTGCCGGTATCAATATTCCTGTAAATAAACATACGGTGATTGGCTTAACATCCATCTTTGGTGTTGGTGTTACCCGGGCCTACGATATTTGTAAGGCAAGCGGTGTTGTGCCTGCAACTAAAGTTAAAGACTTAAGCGAACAGCAGTTGGACGCAATTCGTTCAGCCGTTGCTACGTATTCAGTGGAAGGTGACTTACGTCGCGAAATCTCAATGAATATAAAGCGGCTGATGGATTTAGGCTGTAATCGGGGCATTCGTCATCGCCGCGGATTACCGTTACGTGGTCAGCGAACCAGGACCAATGCACGGACCCGTAAAGGGCCACGCAGAATGATTAAAAAATAAATAATTGATTTTAGAAATAGGTGTTAATTCATGGCAACTCCCCGCACTAAAAAACGTGTAAAAAAGAATGTGGTAGACGGCGTCGCCCATATTCATGCGTCGTTCAACAATACCATTGTTACGATCACTGACCGTCAGGGTAACACACTGGCATGGGCAACTGCGGGTGGTTCCGGGTTCAGAGGCTCTAGGAAAAGTACGCCATTTGCGGCGCAGGTTGCGGCAGAAAATGCAGCAAACGTTGTGAAAGATATGGGTATGAAGAATCTTGATGTCTGCGTCAGAGGCCCAGGACCGGGGCGTGAATCTGCGATTCGCGCATTTCACGGGCAGGGTTTTCATGTGACCAGTATTACTGATGTTACACCTATACCACACAATGGCTGTCGTCCGCAAAAACGACGTCGCGTTTAAGTCTGGAGACTGTCAAATGGCTAGATATATAGGTCCAAAATGTCGCTTATGTCGTCGTGAAGGCGCTAAGTTATTTCTCAAAGGCGAAAAATGTTTTAGTAGTCGCTGCGCATTTGAAAGCCGGGCGTTTCCGCCAGGCCAGCACGGGCAACGCCGCACGCGTATGTCCGACTATGCGCTGCAGTTGCGTGAAAAGCAAAAAGTCCGCCGAATCTACGGAATACTTGAAAGTCAGTTCAGGCTCTATTATAAGGATGCTGATCAATGCAAAGGTGCCACCGGTGAGAACCTACTACAGGCCCTGGAAGCCCGTTTGGATACGGTCGCCTATCGCATGGGATTTTCGGCATCAAGAAGCGAAGCAAGGCAGTTAATTCGCCATAACGCAGTGCTCGTCAACGGCAAGAAGGTAAATATACCGTCCTACCGCGTCAAGCCTTCGGATGAAATATCCATTAACGAAAAGGCCAAAAACCAGTTGCGTATACAAGGCGCGTTGGAGATGGCGAATCAGCGAGGGTTTGTTGATTGGGTCGACGTTGATACTAAGAAAATGGCCGGCGTGTTTAAAGCGCTGCCTGATCGTAGCGAGTTACCTTCCGACATAAACGAACAGCTTATTGTAGAGCTTTATTCTAAATAGAGCCTAAATAAAAGGCCTAATAGAACGGCATGTAGTAACGTTTGCAACAGAACCAGCCCCGATGTTAGTGATGATTGGCTATATGCGGGCAGTGAATGGTTGCAGGACGAGAATAAAATGTTAGGAAGTATCCAAGTTAACGTTTTAAGTACGTTTAATAGCATGCGCTTAGAGAGGACAATTCATGCAAGGTTCATTATCTGACTTCTTAAAACCTAGTATTGTTAACGTCCAGGTAATTAATGATCGCCTCGCCAAGGTGACATTGGAGCCATTGGAGCGAGGTTTCGGACACACACTGGGTAACGCTTTACGTCGCATATTGTTATCGTCTCTGCAGGGATGTGCGGTGACGGAAGTTCAGATTGATGGCGTACTTCATGAGTACAGCACGCTGGACGGCGTGCAAGAAGACGTTATCGATATTCTGCTCAACTTAAAAGGGTTAGCATTGAAGATGCATACCCGGAGTGAAGCGACCTTAACCTTGCACAAAAAAGGTGAAGGTGCGGTCACGGCGGCAGATATAACGCTGGATCATGACGTTGAGGTAGTGAATCCGGATCACGTGATTTGCAATCTGACTAAAAGCGGCGAAATTAATATGACGCTGAAGGTTCTTGCTGGACGTGGGTACGAGCCTGCAAGTGTTCGAGAAAACGCTGAAGATGAGCAAACCATTGGTTGTTTAAGAATAGATGCCTCATACAGTCCGGTGTCACGCGTGGCATACGTGGTAGACAGTGCTCGGGTTGAGCAACGTACCAACCTTGACAAATTGATTTTGGAAGTTGAAAGTAATGGCACTATCGATCCTGAAGATGCCATAAGAAACGCCGCGACAATCCTGCAGGATCAACTATCTACGTTTGTTGATCTTGAAAGTGTTGAGCAGGCGGAAAAGAAAGAAGAAGAACCAGAAGTCGATCCAATATTGTTACGGCCTGTAGATGACCTGGAGTTAACAGTTCGTTCTGCTAATTGTTTGAAAGCTGAGCAAATATACTATATTGGCGACCTGATTCAATGCACCGAGGTCGAACTGTTAAAAACGCCAAACCTTGGTAAAAAGTCGCTAACCGAAATTAAGAGCGTACTGGCGACGAAGGGCTTGTCGTTGGGAATGCGCCTGGAGAACTGGCCACCCGCTAGTTTGAAAGAGCTTAAAGAAGGGTTGAGCGCATAGGGTAAGGCAAAAAAATCATGTGACGAGTAGTTGAACTAGGTCAGGCGCGCTATTATAACGTTGTGCAGTCTGATGTAACTAATCGTAGTAAATACATTTAAACGTTTTGAAGTAGGAATGAGTTATGCGTCACCGCAATTCAGGTCGTCAACTTAATAGAAACAGCAGTCATCGTCGTGCGATGTTTAAAAACATGACGACGTCACTGTTTCGTCATGAATTAATCAAAACAACATTACCCAAAGCCAAAGAGCTTAGGCGTGTTGCCGAACCTTTGATTACAAAGGCAAAAATAGATTCTTTGGCAAATCGTCGCTTTGTGTTTGATCGCATTAGAGATCGCGATATGGTGGGTAAGCTGTTCACTGATTTGGGGCCACGCTACAAGGAGCGTCCGGGCGGGTATGTGCGGATACTTAAATGTGGTTTCCGTGCTGGCGATAAAGCACCGATGGCAATCGTCGAGCTGGTGGACCGGCCTATTTCCGGAGAAGTAGAACGAGAGGTCGAAGAAGCGACTGAGTAGTTGATATTCTGAATAAATTATATGATGTAAGCTATTGAAGCATCGAGAGGTGCATTCAGCTAAACAATAAAAAAGCCGGATCTTTGATCCGGCTTTTTTATTGCCAAATGGATATGGATTAAGCGGCTGCGATAGGTAAGTATATAGCCAGAGTTGACGTTAGCCGTAATCAGCTAATCGCATTTACGCGATGCTGTATGCGATTTTGCTAACGATAACGGCTAATTTAGGTTCATATTAAAAGCAGCCGGCGTTATTAGCGTTATAGCATGTTTATATTTTAATGAGGGAAAAGCTGGCAGACCTGGTGAATTTCCCTCATTTGTGCATCAATCAATACAAAAGTGCGTAATTCATTGCTATTAAACGGGTTTACTTGGTGTACGCTTTAGGTCGTCAAGCGAAGAAATACGCAGTACTTATAGTGCAATTGGGTGATATTAGGGGGTTAGCTTAATGGCTGGCCAATCTTAAGATATTAGTGTGATGGACGTTATAATTGTATTAGCATTATCTTATAGACTAATTGTTAGTAACTTGATACAGGCTCTGCTTTATGTGTGTCATGCAGTCGTCGATCTGGAGATCTCATGGAATTTACCATACACCAACAAGTATTAGCATCGGGTTTCCTCATTGCGGTAGTAATGGGGGTATTTGTTAATAAAACCAATTTTTGCACCATGGGCGCTGTGTCTGACTGGGTGAATATGGGGGATACCGGTCGCCTTAGATCGTGGCTGTTTGCAATCGCCATTAGCATCGCCGGGGTTATTATTTTAGAGGTTACCGGTGCCATCGATTTGGGAAGCATGCGGCCACCGTATCGCACTGGGAACTTCGAATGGTCACGGTATATATTGGGCGGAATTATGTTCGGTATTGGCATGACCCTGGGTAGTGGCTGCGGCAACAAGACGCTGGTGCGCGTTGGTGGCGGCAATATAAAGTCATTGGTTGTTTTGATCGTGGCCGGGTTTTTCGCGTTCATCATGACCAAGACAGATTTTTACGGTGTTGTGTTTTATAGCTGGATGAATCCCATTGCGATTGACTTGCCGAGCATGGGAATTGCTGGCCAGGACTTAGGTAGTTTGTTAACTGCCGCTACCGGTGTTGCTAATCCGGTGGATATGCGGCTTTATGTGGGCGGCGCACTTGTTGCCATATTGATGGTCATGATTTGGAAATCCGCGGATTTCCGACAAAATATGGACAATATAGTTGGTGGTGCAGTGGTTGGCGCCTGCGTAATCGCCGCGTGGTATGTGACCGGTGGTGAGTGGGGTCAAACCTGGATTGAGGAGTCTGCATTTTTGGATCAGGTGCCCATCGGTGTTGGGGCGCAGTCGTATAGTTTTACAAACCCTATGGGAGAGACATTTGACCTGGCAATGCATCCTGCCAACCGGTTGCTGATCACCTTTGGCGTAATGGGTTTGTTTGGCGTAATATTTGGGTCTTTTCTTTACTCCGTCATTGCACGTAAATTTAAAATTGAGTGGTTTTCTTCCAAGTCTGATTTTTTCTCACATGTTATCGGTGGTGTTTTGATGGGGATAGGCGGAATTTTGGCGATGGGGTGTACTGTTGGTCAGGGCATTACCGGGTTCTCGACGTTGGCGATTGGATCAATGATGGCATACGCCTCATTTATTTTTGGCAGCGCGCTGACCATGAAAATACAATACTACAAAATGGTGTACGAAGATGACGCAACTTTCGTTGGTGCATTTGTCTCTGCGTTGGTTGATATGCATTTATTGCCAAGCGGTATGAGGAAGCTTGAAATGGTTTGATGTAGCGTATTGATCTACCGGCAAGTGGTCTGAATTAAGCGCTTGCGGTGTTTAATCGGGCGGGTAGATCTGAAGAATATCGAAATGGGGATTCTGTTTAATACACTACACTAGACTCCGCTGTTGATCGCTACAAAGCTCCATTAACCGCTTGATGAACATCAGTTTGCTGCCCTTTATCAGCTCACCGATTGGGTGAAGGCGCTACGACATGCAGCGCACGCTTGTCGCGGCGCCTGGACGGCGTTGTGAAGATTTGAAATATTGAACTATTACTGCACTTTTACGCCTTGCCAGACACCACCACCACCGCACTCTACAGGCCGTTCAACGGTGGAATCTAGGATAATCGCTTTTAATGTAAAATCAGGGCTTGTTATTCTCTAAAAGTTCGGTATGATTGCACACTTTTCGGCGGGCCGTTAGCTCAGTTGGTAGAGCAGTGGACTTTTAATCCATTGGTCGAAGGTTCGAATCCTTCACGGCCCACCAGCTTCCTGTGTTTTGACATGTCGTCATTCGTAATAGCCGTCGTTCATGATAGTTTTCCGGGAATCGTTATCCGGAAATGATTATTCGAAATGACCGCTGTGGATAGGCTATCGTTTAGCCCCTATATACGATGACGCCAATGTTAGGCAGCCAACGCTTGCCAATTCTCTGATAAGCAGTTCAATACGTCAGTACCGGATTTTCAATGTCAGGTTTTCAATTGTTACTTATCTTAATGCCAGTCCCAATTTAATTATGTCCTCCATTGCTAAAGAAGTTAAACGGCGTCGTGCATTTGCCATTATTTCTCATCCTGATGCGGGTAAAACCACGCTTACGGAAAAATTATTATTGTTCGGGCGTGCTATTCAGCTCGCCGGTACCGTTAAAGGGCGCAAGGCAGCCCGGCATGCAACATCCGACTGGATGGCTCTGGAGCAACAACGGGGTATTTCGGTAACGACCTCAGTAATGCAGTTTCCCTATCAGGATTCCATCATTAATTTGTTGGATACGCCAGGGCATGAAGACTTTTCCGAAGATACCTATCGCACTCTCACCGCTGCCGATTCAACGTTAATGGTGATTGATAGCGCCAAAGGTGTGGAAGAACGTACGATTAAGTTGATGGAAGTTTGTCGGTTGCGGGATACGCCCATAATCAGTTTTATTAACAAACTGGACAGGGAAGGCCGCGACCCGGTGGACTTGTTGGACGAAATTGAAGATATATTGAAAATCCAATGCGCTCCGATTACCTGGCCAATTGGAATGGGTAAGCAATTTAAAGGCGTTTTTAATCTTTACCAGAACAATATTCATCTATTCAGTTCTGCGCATGGCGGTAAAATTCAGGAAGGCGAAGTTATTGAAGACCTGAATAACCCGAGACTGGATGAATTATTTGGCCCCATGATTACTGGCTTTAGGGAAGAAGTGGAGTTGGTGAAGGGGGCTAGCCACAAATTTGATCTGGAGGCGTATCTAGCCGGCAAACTGACCCCCGTATTTTTTGGGTCAGCCGTTAATAACTTTGGGGTTAAGGAACTACTTGATGCCCTGGTTGAATATGCACCAGCGCCGCCTGCGCGTAAAACCCTGTCCCGAACGGTTAAAGCAGATGAAGAAACATTTTCAGGGTTTGTCTTTAAAATTCAGGCGAACATGGACCCGGCACACCGAGATCGAATTGCGTTTATACGGATTTGTTCGGGGCAATATACCAAAGGCATGAAAGTTCGTCATGTGCGTATCGGGCGGGACATTAAAATCCCCAATGCCATCACCTTTATGGCCAGCGACCGTGATAACGTTGAGCATGCCTATTCCGGTGATATCATCGGGGTTCATAATCATGGCACTATTCAGATTGGCGACACCTTTACGCAGGGTGAAGCGTTAAAATACACCGGCATACCTCATTTTGCGCCTGAATTATTTCGTCGAGCGTTATTACGTGATCCCTTGCGCATGAAAGCATTGCAAAAAGGGTTGTTTGAATTGTGCGAAGAAGGGGCCTCGCAGTTATTTCGGCCATTGAATAGTAACGAATTGATCGTCGGTGCGGTGGGTATACTGCAATTTGATGTTGTCGCACATCGCTTAAAAAATGAATATGGGGTTGAATGCCAGTTTGAAAACGTCAATGTTGCAACTGCTCGCTGGGTAAGCTGTGATGATGAGCAACGGCTAGCCGAGTTTAGAAAGAAAGCGCACGATAACCTCGCGATTGATGGCGGTAATAACCTGACGTATATTGCCCCCACGCGGATAAACCTTGAACTGACCATTGAACGATGGCCGGGCATCGAGTTTCACGCAACCTGTGAGCACTAGTGCGTCGTCATTGCAGAATAGATTGGGGTTATCCCCAATATAGCATCTAATACGGCAGGGCCTGTTAGCGTTGTATTCGCCGCACTAATCGAACGTAGGCCGGTAGATTATTTTTAGAGGTATGGCTTTCGCCAAATTCGAAATGCACCAACCAGGCATAACCCTCGGTATTGACAAATTCGGTGGATGTCCAGTAATTATGTGCAGCAGTATCTGGAAACAATTGTAAGTTAGCGGCAGGCGACTGGCACTTGAGTTCCGTTATGCCGCTTAATTCATACAGGTTGGGTAGTCGCCAGTCATCATATCCGGCAAACCGGGTGGTATCGGCGGTACGAAGTGCATCCTGCCAAGACATGGCCAACAGTGAGCCATGACACTGATTGTTTTGCCATTGCTGCCCAATGGCGCAGCGCATCCATAGTAAGTGGGTTTGCGTGTCCAGAATAGTGCCCTCCCGAATGCTTTGAAAACGTGCTTCAGGGGTTGTTGGTACAATGGTGTTGATACAGGATTGAGCGCGGGCATTTGGGATTGGCAATAGCTGGCACAAGATTGCAAAGACCAATATAAATGGTTTCATTTTACAGGTCCATGTACCAATCGAAGATGGGCCAGATTGCTTTTGAAATAGGCATAATCGTAACCAAAGGAAAACCCGATTCCCCAAGCGCTTTCGTTATTATTGGCATTGGGTGTGGCGGACCAATAAAATTGGTTGACGGTATTGGGGAAAAAGGCAATCTCGATCGTTGGGCCTGGATATCTGATGGAATAATCCACCAGAGAGCGCAGCTCCTCCCGTGAAGGAAGCCGCCACCCGGTCAGACCGCAGAGCCCCTCTTTGTTGGTGGACTGGATGTAAGTGCTGCTGCTGCAGGGTTGAATAGTGCAAGGTTTGTCTTGTTTCCCGTGATTAAGGGTGACATCGTCACTGTTAAGCCATGCATAAGTGTAATGGGTGTAGTGCAAACTCTGTTCACTGGATTTAACCTCCCATATAAGATTTGTCGAGCGATCGTGCACACAGGACCAGGGTAATTGTTGGTATCCTAATTGCTGATTCGATAAAGGGCCACCCGAGGCATTTAGTTTTATAAACCGTGATTCTGATTGTGGATACAAACGTACGGGGAATAGTGTGCCCTCCAGCGTTGTGACTGGGGCCAATGCCATACCCAGGCTGACATGCAAAAATAATTGGTGCAGAATGTGAAAGATTTTCGTTATCCGTCTTTTAAGTCATGTGTGAATCGTGCGCCAGGCGGCAATGTGCGCCTGGTGCGTTAAACCTAAATTCATCCGTCCAGTCGAGAATTTCAGGTTAACTGGTTGTTGTCATTCCTGTTTTATCGTCAGTGTCATTGGATTAGCCGTTGTAATCTGTCACTGAGATTGTGGTACAGTAGCGGGCGGAGTTTCCCGGTGTTTATTTAATCGGTGTTTGTTTAATTGGCTCAATTTTAGGTAGCTATTTTACATCATTTTTGTTCGATTATTGTCCAGTAGGTTGCGCAGTGATGTGCGGTACCCGGTTGCCATGGCGTAAAAACTGCACCGTTTGTCAATCGTTTGAAATCAGTGGTAGAGCATATCCTCTATATAGTTTATAAATCTATGATTATTTAGGCAATAATGAAAGGTTACAGGTACAATGCTAATGCTTGGTGAACGCAATATTATGGCGGTTTATCGCCGGTCTTTAAATGTCATAATGAAATTCTCTTAGAATTGGTTGTCCAAACAAGTCCCCGTGTATGAAATAAGTGAGTTTTTAGGAAAATGAAAGATTGGGCTCAAGATTTAACTCAGCACTTTTGGAGAGGGAGCCTGGATTCACGCTTGCCAGTGGTTGCCGCCATTATCGCAATTTTATTGCTAACGCACAGCTTGGCCGAATTAACCTGGAATTTGGTGCCCCTGCCGGAATTGCAAGACGAGACACAACAGTTACAGAGGCCGCAGCAGCGTGGTGCGCAGGCAATACAAAACCAACCCCTGGCCCAAAAAATCAGTCAATGGCATTTATTTGGCAAATTTGAGCCAAAAAAAATCGTTGTAACCAATGCGCCGGTCGTGGTGCCGGAAACACGCCTTAACCTGAAGCTAAGGGGAGTCTTCGCGTCCGAAGACGCAGCTGCTGCACGGGCCATTATCGCGGATGCGAAAGGCCTTGAGGACTCCTACGGTGTCAACGATGAGCTGCCAGGCGGTGCCACATTAAATGAAATCTATTCCGATCGGGTGATTTTGGAGCATAATGGACGGCTGGAAACACTGAAGCTACCCATCGATTCAGCAGACTCAGGCCCTGCAACAGCGGGTAGTAATCGAGGGAGGGCGGGTAATAGTCGGCGTGCCAGCAATCGCAATATTAATAAAAGTAACATTGCATCTGCCGCGGCGTCCACTCAGGACAATTCCGCTTTATTAGGGCAGTACCGGAACGCATTATTAAATGACCCGCAGAGTGTAATGGGCTTAATTAACGTGCGACCTTTTCAAAAGGATGGTCAGTTGGTCGGATACCGGCTGCGCCCGGGCAAGGATCGCACCTTGTTAAAACGCTTTGGGTTGCGCTCTGGTGACGTGATCACGTCGGTGAATGGTGTACCAATGAATAATCCGATCAAGGCCTTAGAGGTACTGCGTGACTTGTCCTCGGCAACATCCTTAAATGTGGATATTCAGCGAAACGGCACACCGCAATCATTTACTTTCCAAATACAATAATTCGTGTCCGGATTATGGTCGTAGGTCGATTGAACGAGCGGGACTGCTGCTGAGAGAGGATAAGCGAGGTTGGCAGATATTTGGTATATTAACTCATGTTGCCATGTGAAAATGTGAGCGATATGTGATACACAAGTGACAAATAACGGATAATTTGGCTTTAGTTTACGGGGCTGCCCGTGCCCCAAAAAACAAAGAAATAAAAGTGGATTGGTTTATGACAACAGGCTATTACAATGCTATTTCCTATTTTTAATAAGAACAAACATTCATGTCGTGTGGCGGGCGTCATCTTACTGATGACAATGCTGACATTGCACCTTAGTGTGGCTTATGCAGAAAAAGTCACGCTAAAATTCAGAGGAGCCGACATTAATGCCGTGATTACCAGCGTGGCGGATATTACTGGGAAAAACTTTATTGTTGACCCGCGCGTAAAAGGAAAAGTAACCATTATTTCATCACGCGCGATGAATTCAAAAGAGATATATCAAGTGTTTTTGTCGGTGCTGGACGTGCATGGCTACACAGCGGTTCCTTCCGGAAAAATCATAAAAATACTCCCGGATGCCGATGCCAAGCACAGCGCCATTCCGGCGCCGATGGATGGTAAAAAAGGTAAGGGTGATGAGTCGATTACCCGCGTTATCGAGGTGCAACACGTCGCGGCTGCGCAACTGGTGCCTATCCTGCGGCCATTGGTGCCACCCCAAGGGCATCTGGCGGCATATCCTCAGAGCAACATGTTAATTATTTCCGATCGTGCGGCTAATATTGATCGTTTGCTGAATATTATTAGCCGAATCGATCAGCCCACCAGTGGTGAAATCGAAATTGTTCGACTTGAATATGCGGCGGCCAGTGATTTGGTGCGGGTATTATCGACCTTGCAGCAACAAGCTAGCAAGCAAAAAGGCCAGGCAAAAAAACCCACTTTGGTGGCCGATGAACGCACCAATAGTATTTTGATAGGTGGTGATCGTTCTGACCGCTTGCAGTTGCGAGCTATCATTTCTCACCTGGATACGCCATCTGAGGTGGTTGGTGATACACACGTTATCTACCTTCGGTATGCCAACGCCAAGGATCTGGTGCCGGTGTTAACTGGCGTGGGGGATAGCACTAAATCGGCCGCGGTAAAGGGGGCTCCGGGAGCAAAAGGGGCCGCCCGTCGAACCTCTTCAGGCTCTGGTAGTCCCATATTAAATATTCAGGCCGATGAAAGTTCAAATGCATTGGTCATTACCGCGCCGCCTTCATTATTCCGTTCCCTGGAATCGGTGATCCGTCAGCTGGATATCCGCCGTGCGCAAGTTCTGGTTGAAGCGGTTATCGCCGAGGTCTCCTCCGAAAAAGAAGCCAAGCTGGGTATTGAATGGATAGTGGATGGTAGTGGTGGCAACAACCCGGTGGGAGCAGTAGACTTCACCGGTATCGTTGGCGCTGCAGGCGCGGCCGCATCTGGTACAGCAGCAGCGTTAGGGTCACTTTTCGACAATGGTGCTACCATTGCCTTTGGGCGTTTCGACAGTGATACCTTGAACTTTGCCGGTCTAATCAAAGCGCTGGAGGGTGATGGCGAAACTAATGTGCTATCAACGCCCAGTCTGGTGACCCTGGATAACGAAGAGGCCGAGATTTTTATCGGCCAGCAGGTATCCATACCCAGTGGCTCATTCTCCAGCACCGGATCCGGTGGCTCCACTCCCAACAATCCATTTACCACCTTTGATCGGGTTCCCGTTGGCATTAGTCTAAAAGTAAAACCTCAAATCAGCGAAGGTGACACAGTACGGCTTGATATCGACCAGTCCGTTGACAGTATCGCCGCCGGGTCGGCGGGGCAGGGTGATGTAGTGACCAGCGAAAGAAAAATTAATACCAGCGTTATGGTGGACAATGGCAAGATTTTGGTATTGGGTGGCTTGATTAGGGACGATTTGGTCGAAAATGAACAGAAAGTACCCTTATTAGGTGACATTCCATTATTAGGTGCATTGTTCCGTTTCAAATCAGTTAAAAAGGTAAAGACCAATTTATTGGTGTTCTTGCGACCGATTATTTTGCGGGATGAAAAAGATGGTATGGCATTAACCAATAGTAAATACAAATACATTCGTGACCTTCAGCTTGAGCAAAGCGAAAACGGCGTATCCTTATTGTCTGGCGAATCGACCCCATTGTTACCGGATATTGAAGGGTTCATGGAATTGCCACCGCCATATATTGAGCCACGTAAAGAGAATCAGACACAATTACAATATGAGATTCAGCGGGAACGTGCTGAGGAATTTGTTGTGCCAGAGGTCGAGTAAGGTCTCTGTTCGCACAATGTAGGGATAATGAATTATTTAAAGATAGCCCGGCAATTGATATGTTAGATAAGCCAAGCAATAGCGACGAAGCCGATGTGTTAGCGGCGATAAACCCGGTGGCATCAGTTGAGCCGGGAGCGCCTAGTCCTGCCAGTGCGGCCACAAACGCAGATGGTCGGCATAAATCCTTGCCCTTTGCGTTTGCAAAACGAAACGGTGTATTGGTGAAAGATATTACCCAGGGGGAGGCGGTTGTGCTATGTCGCCCTGATGTATCTCAGCTAATTGTGGCAGAAATCAGACGATATCTTGGTGTGCCTGTCAGACTGGATGTAACCACCCCGGACGTGTTTGAAGCACAACTGCAGCGATCGTATGAGGATGGCTCCGGTCATGCCATGGAAATGATGGATGACCTCGATGGAGAAGCGGATTTGTTTTCGGTGGCTGAACAGCTTGCAGCGCCGGAAGATCTTCTGGAAAGCGAAGACGACGCGCCGATCATCCGGCTCATCAATGCATTGCTCACACAGGCCATCAAGGAGAGCGCGTCCGATATCCATATTGAGCCCTATGAAACCAAGCTGACCATACGCTTTCGTGTTGATGGTGTACTACGTGAGGTCTTAACGCCTCGACGCGTGCTGGCGCCGCTTATTGTTTCACGGATCAAGGTGATGGCGAAGCTGGATATTGCTGAAAAGCGAGTTCCGCAAGATGGTCGAATTTCCCTGTTAGTGGCCGGGAGGGCCGTGGATGTGCGGGTATCCACCATTCCCACCGGGCAGGGCGAGCGTGTGGTGTTGCGTCTGTTGGACAAGCAGGCCGGTCGCCTGGATCTTGAACAGCTTGGTATGCAATCTGGGCCGTTGACATTGTTGCAAAAAATTATTCAAAAACCACATGGCATATTATTGGTCACGGGGCCAACGGGCTCTGGTAAAACCACGACACTCTATGGGGCCTTAACGGGTCTTAACAACAAAAAACGCAACATCATGACGGTGGAAGATCCCATCGAATACAACCTTGAAGGTGTTAGTCAAACCAATGTCAGTGCCAAAGTGAACATGAGCTTTGCGCGAGGGTTGCGTGCCATACTAAGGCAAGATCCGGACGTGGTGATGGTGGGTGAAATTCGTGACCTTGAAACAGCGGAAATTGCGGTGCAGGCCAGTTTGACCGGGCATTTGGTTTTATCCACCCTGCATACTAACAGCGCAGTTGGTGCGGTAACCCGGCTACGGGATATGGGTGTGGAGCCCTTTTTATTATCGTCCAGCTTGCTTGGTGTATTGGCGCAACGCCTGGTTCGCCTTTTGTGCAGTAGTTGCAAAGAGCCCTATGTTGCCAATGATGTTGATTGCGAGCGATTTGGGCTGGATAAAACGAATCCACCAAATTTCCACAAAGCAAAAGGTTGTTCCAAATGCAATTATCAGGGCTACCGGGGTCGATCCGGTATCTATGAGCTGGTGGAAATTGATGACGTTTTGCGCACCATGATCCATGATGGGTCCGGTGAGCACGAGATCGAAGCGTATGCACGAACCAAGTGGCCCGGTATTCGGCAGGATGGCATCGTGCAAGTACTGGATGGTCGTACTACCGTGGAGGAAGTGCTGCGTGTGACCCGCGAGGAATAACGACTCGCTTAACCGGGTTGGTGTTAATGGCCTGGGTTGATAGGCTTGGGTTTGCCGATTCTTCGCGATTGCTTACTCACTATCAGTTGCTAATTGTTGTTTACTAACCAAAGTTTATGGGCTTGAGTCTTGTAAGCAGGGTTTTATATACCCAAAGCGTTTGAGATTTAGGTGTTTAGAGTGTGATCATTTTTGTTTACAGCGAGACGCGACGACGCAGCATAGCCATTCTATGTAAGGAGAAGCAACGACGCTGTGGACAAAAAGGGGCGTGCTATAACACCTAAATCTCAATCGCTTTGGGTATAGATTGTCCTTAAGGCTTATCCCGCGTAAGCAGGCGCACTCATCATATAAGTGAAATGACAGTGTTAATAAACAGTCTTAACAATAAAGTATTATCAAATTGGTAAATTATGGGTGCGTTTGAATATACAGCTCTGGATGCCCGTGGACGCGAAAAAACCGGTGTGCTTGAGGGTGATGCAGCCCGGCAAATTCGCCAACAATTACGCGAACAGGGATTAACGCCACTCTCGGTCGAAGAGGTTCAACAGCGCGAAGCCCGCAGTAACCGAACAATATTCAAGCGCAAAATCAGTGCCACTGAATTATCCTTGATTACCCGCCAGTGGGCTACGTTAGTGCGTTCCGGCATGCCGGTGGAAGAGGCGTTGCGCACTGTCGCACAACAGTCAGAAAAAGCCCGCTTAAAAAGCATGGTTGTTGCCGTGCGCTCACGCATTATGGAGGGGCACTCACTTGCCGTTGCATTATCGGACTTCCCCCATGTATTCTCTGAACTGTATCGCGCGACCATTGAAGCGGGCGAGCAATCTGGCCACCTCGATGTAGTGCTGGAGCGGCTGGCTGATTACACCGAAACCCGCCAGCAAATTTCTCAGAAAATGTCACAAGCCTTAATTTATCCCGTGCTATTAACGCTGGTAGCGGCGTCTGTTGTGATAGGTTTATTAACCTATGTTGTTCCCAAGATCGTGCAGGTGTTTGATAGCATTGGGCAGGAACTGCCTTTTTTAACCATATCATTAATTGCCGTCAGTGATTTTTTATCGAGCAATGGCGTGTATTTGTTGATTGCATTACTTGCCGTGATCGTATCATTTAGCTATATGCTTCGTATTGAAAGCTTTCGCAAAAGTTTTCACGGTTTTCAGCTCCGATTACCGGTGGTGGGCCGCTTGGTACGTGGTATGAATGCGGCGCGGTTTGCGCGGACCTTAAGCATTGTTGCATCCAGTGGTGTTCCTATCTTAGATGGTTTGCGTATCTCCTCCCAGGTGATATCCAATTTACCCATGCGTGAAGCCGTAGTAACAGCAGCAAGCAAGGTTCGGGAGGGCATGGCGATTCATAAGGCGTTGGACGCCAGTAAATACTTTCCGCCGATGACTATCCATCTTATTGCCAGCGGCGAAGCCAGTGGAAATATTGAAAATATGCTGGAGCGCGCGGCAGACAGCCAGGAACGTGAAATGGAAGCGCTCATTGGCGGGTTATTAGCTATATTTGAACCGGTGTTAATTCTAACCATGGGTGTTGTGGTCTTGATTATTGTTTTAGCTATATTGTTGCCTATCTTTGATATGAACCAGCTTGTTAAGTAAGTAGGTGGTTATTTTAAGTAAGTGCTGCTTCCCCTATCCCACTTTTGCCCCGATCTTATTACCTATTCGTAAATTAAAGTAAAAAAACGGTTTTTTTGTATAATTTCTTCGTATATAGTTTACCTATAGCCTTTGCCGATGGTAATTCTCTTGTCGTTGGTCTAGGTCTAATAGCGCATAACGTGATCGATGTTACGAGCATGACAATAATGCGTGATCCTTGCGCCAGCTATTTATGCAAGATAATTATGTGGGACACGCACGTAGAATAACCGCGTAGGATAATAATAATGCATGATGACAATAATGAAGGTTAAGCCATACCTGTGGAGCAACGTCCATCATTAAAGCCAGCATCAACATAGGCGTGGTAGTGAGGTCCGGCACTGTAAAACCTGCTGTGTTGGCCTAAGCGGTAACGATATAATAAGCTGTACCTACGTATAAGTAATGAATGGCGAACCACTCTAAAAGGCTGTACCGGGTCTATCACTATAAAATCCGGCAAGTTCAGGGTGCGTATAGCTGGTGTATGCTAGGCTTGGTGTTCGCGTGAATGCCACAAAATAAAAATTAAGTACGACCAAACTAACATTGTTCAGGACAATAACCCGTTGCATTAATTAAACTGGTTGATGTGGCTGTGTGTGGATATATTTAATTTCGTCGTTGAACTATTTTGCAGGTCGTAACACGCACACCCAATGTGTGAGTATGGTTATTCATATAAATCAAATGTCATCATGGTGTTGGTATTTTGCGAGGCCAACGGCGGCATATAGGTTTGCGTCTGTCGAGTAAACCTTGATACATCTGCTTTGTCGGTCAGTTTCCGGTGATTTCGGAAATGGTGATATAGACTGCATAATTAATTGCGTGAGCTGTTTATGTTAATGAATGGCGTTAATGAATGACGTTAGTTAATTACGTTATTTGAACATGTTAATTGACAGCGTTAATGATGCATTAATAAAAGTCGAATAAAATTCATCTAATATTAGAGGCAGTAAATATTTGAGTTTCATTTCTGTTGAGTCAGCAAAAGTGTCTCCGGCAATGAGGAAGCTCAAATGTCAACAAACCCTAAAACACATAGGCTTGTAAATATAAGTGTTGAGGTACTTAAGGTAAGGTTTTATCTAACCCTGAGGTATAGACCTTCGGCAGATTTACATTGGGCATGACACTTATCATGGTGGAAAAAAATGCGTTAAATTCAAACTTATCCCCGTTATTGCAGAAAATGCTGGTACTGCTAACGGATTTGCAGGTGTCTAGCCAAAACGACGTATTTGTTAACCATATAAAAAACGCCCTCATCGAGTGGGATGCCACTCAAAATAGCACCATCGAGGCTTATGCCGACTTCATAAAATCGCTGCTTGATGTCTGCACCACAAATCTGGTGGGCGATTCCATATTGGTACAGCACATCAAATTAGTTAAAACCTGTCTGACTCCGCCAATATCCGAGCATGAGTTGCTCATGTTGAGTGAATGCATCGATCATGCGGTGGAATTATTGCGCCAATCCACTCAGTTTGATGTTACGCACAGTGTAAAAAAAATGAGTCGCACACCGAGTCCGGTACTGCAAAAAATGGCAACAAGTACAAATACCAAATTCCCGCAACCGACATCCAAGACGGCCAAGAAAGGCAAATTCTATGGCCCGGTAGAGAGTAATGGGGTCTGTGCGATTGACGCTGATCGTAATGCTGATCGTCATGTAGAGCCCCATTCCGGCGATGCAGGTGCGGGGCATTCCTACAATATCGGTGCCGCGCTGACCAGGCCCCCGGCAGAATACAGCGCCGAGAATGCGGCAAAAATGCAATTATTGCACTTTCCACCGGGCGAAGAACAACGTCCATCAGCGTTGCTGGCGAATAGCGAGCTAAGTAAGGCAGCCCCTAAGGAACGCGGCGATGATGCTGCAAGCATTGCCGTCGAACCTCGCAAGGATACCAACAACCAAGGTGCTAACCGTTCCCCGGAACCCGGTAACCGTAATGATTCGGGCCATTATGGCATATTCAATAAAGGGGCATCGTTGGATCAACAGGCCGCATTTAGTGTGGGAGATGACGTTGGCCTCTACTCACATAAAGCTCTGGTTGAGAACCAGGTGCGTAGTAACAAAGCCTATTATTTGCAGGCAGATGAGCAGCGCAACGAAATGGCGCGTTTATATAGCACGCTGGTGCTTGAAATGCGCGCCACCATTGCTGAAACATCGGCATTTGGGGTTGACTTAGGGCTAGAGATAGCGGCCCTGCAAGAAGCGCCGAGTCACGAGGAAATAGATAAAAGGCGCTCTGCGGTACTGGCATCGCTAACACAATTAAGTGCCGATCATACTGAGTTAGCCAGAAAGCTGGATGCTGTGCGGGAGTTTTTGTCCATTCTGAAAGCGGGCAACAAAAAGCTCAATGATGAATTGGACCGGGCGCGCAAGCTGAGCTTAACCGATGAACTCACGTCATTGCCCAACCGCCGGGCATTTATACGTCGCCTGGATGATGAAGTCAGTCGTGCCAGACGTTATGGTGTGACATTATCAATGGTATTGATTGATATTGATAACTTTAAACAGGTCAATGATCAGCATGGGCACAGCGCCGGTGATGCCGTGTTACGCGTTTATGCTGAAAAAATACTGTCCAGTTTTCGGCATCACGACATGATTGCGCGTTATGGCGGCGAAGAGTTTGCGGTGCTGTTGCCTAATACTGATCTGGATGGCGTGATGCGCGCGCTGTTAAAGGTAAAAAATCAGGTGCCTCAGGCGAATTGTGATGTCAATGGCGTGGCGATCCAGATACCGACTTTCTCGGCTGGGATGGCTGAGTATCGACCCTCAGAGTCGCCTGCGCAGTTAATTGAACGGGCTGATGTGGCGCTCTACCGTGCCAAGCGGCACGGCCGCAATCGCATCGAATCGGAGCAGCCACTACCGGAAAAGAGTATCATTGATTGAATCTGATTCGCCCACCGGATGTTGTTGTAAACAGCGTGGGCCGATTACGGTATAATAACCCGGCGTAGTTGCTTCACCGCGCATTTACGTTGTTTACGAGATAACCTTGTTTACGAGATAACGTCGTTTACGAGATGTGGGTTACATCAGGGTGATCAAATGGCGGCGGGTTAGGAGATGGTTTACATATACGGTTTGCAACGTTAAGTCATCACAAGTAGTCACAACGCATTAATTACAGTAATCATTGAACTTAGTTGGCTGTTATGGATATTCAAACCCTTGCGGAAACATTGGGACAGCGTCTGGTCATGCGCGGTTTAATGCTCAGCACAGCGGAGTCTTGTACCGGTGGCTGGATTGCTCAGGCGGTTACCGATATTCCGGGCAGTTCACAATGGTTTGATCGTGGATTTGTAACATACTCCAATGATGCGAAACAGGACATGCTGGGTGTCTCATCGGAGGTGCTTGGCACCTATGGCGCGGTCAGCGAGCAAACCGTGCGTGAAATGGTGCAGGGCGCGCTTGAGCGCAGTGGGGCTCAAATCGCAGTAGCGGTCAGTGGTATCGCCGGACCAGGCGGCGGTTCGATCGAAAAGCCGGTTGGGTTGGTTTGGATTGCATGGGCGTTAAAGCAGGGCGCAACCACCGCACAGGCTGCTCACTTTTCAGGCAGCCGTCGTGAAATACGCCGACAATCGGTGAAAACTGCTTTACAGGGGTTGCTGGATTTAGTTGCGTCTACTGAATAAGCGGGCGGTAATTACCTTAGATATCAAGTCGTCCCCTTTGTCGCGATCGAAAGCGTAATCGAAAGGTGTTTTTGCACTTAACCCCAATCGCTATCTGTGGAATAATTGCCGGTTAATTAATCGGCCATTGGCCGGTGGCGGGCTATCTTTTTAAAGCCATATTGACAGAATTCTTTAAAATCCGTTTAGCCTGAATGCAAGTAAACGTAAAAAACGACACGAGGACAACACCAGTGGACGATAACAAACGCAAAGCACTGACCGCAGCACTGAGTCAGATCGAAAAACAATTTGGCAAAGGTTCGGTTATGCGTATGGGCGATGCGGGCCCCGAGCGCGATATAGATGTGATCTCTACAGGCTCTTTGGGGTTGGATATTGCCTTGGGCATTGGCGGCTTACCCAAGGGGCGTGTGGTGGAAATTTATGGGCCGGAATCGTCCGGTAAAACCACTTTAACATTGCAGGTTATTGCCGAAGCGCAAAAAATAGGCGGCACAGCAGCCTTTGTGGATGCGGAGCATGCCCTGGATCCGCTCTATGCGGAAAAATTAGGTGTTAACGTGGAAGACCTGCTGGTTTCACAGCCGGATACCGGTGAGCAGGCACTGGAAATAACGGATATGCTGGTGCGCTCCGGTGCGGTTGATGTTGTAGTGGTTGACTCCGTGGCAGCGTTGACACCGAAAGCCGAAATTGAAGGCGATATGGGGGATCATCATGTGGGCTTGCAGGCCCGTTTAATGTCCCAGGCCTTACGAAAACTCACGGGTAATATCAAACGCTCCAATACATTGGTGATTTTCATTAACCAAATCCGGATGAAAATTGGTGTCATGTTTGGTAATCCGGAAACCACCACGGGCGGCAATGCACTTAAATTTTATTCATCCGTTCGCCTGGATATTCGTCGTATCGGCGCCATCAAAAAAGGCGATGAAGTATTGGGTAATGAAACCCGCGTCAAAGTGGTTAAAAACAAGGTGGCTCCCCCGTTCAAACAGGCGGAATTCGACATACTTTATGGTGAAGGCATTTCACGGGAAGGCGAAATTATCACCTTAGGCGCAAAACTGGAGATCATTAATAAAAGCGGAGCATGGTATAGCTATAACGGTGATCGTATTGGCCAGGGTAAAGATAATGTGCGCCAGTATCTAAAAGAAAATCCGGATACAGCCCATGAGATTGAAGCGCTGGTGCGTGATCAGTTATTACCTAAACCCGATAAGCAGGACAAGCAGGATAAGTTGGCGGAGTCAGCAACGTCAGAGAAGCCGGCCAAACCAGCAAAGCCAACTAAACCCGAGCCGGAATTAGAAAAGGCGTAATCATTGATCTTGTCACTTAAGAATGAATTAATGTGGGTTGGGCGTTGCCAATGGCGTATGGTCACTTACGTCAGCGTTATTTTCTCAACCAGTGCCTGATTTTTTAAGCCAGGGTCATTCGTGAAATGGCTGGTGGCAATGACAGTGAGTAATATTTTAAGCCGGTGGATGACAACAACGTAAAATTGCCCGATACTTCACGCCGTGATGCACGGCATGCGGCGATTCGGCTATTGTCGCGGCGGGAACACAGTGCTGATGAACTAAAGCGCAAGCTTAAAGCAAAGGGGATTGACCTGACGCTAATTGAGGAAATTATCCAAGAGTTAGCGCAGGAGAATTTGCAAAGTGATGAGCGATTTGCAGAAAGTTATCAGCGTTCCCGTCGTGGTAGTGGTTATGGGCCTGTTCGTATTCAGCAGGAGCTAAAACAGCGCGGCATTAGCGACGAAATTATTGCCGCGGTGGTTATTGAGGACGATTCCACCTGGGCTGAGTCAGCAAAACAAGTGCGGGATAAACGTTTTGGCACATCGTTACCGGGTAGTGCCGCAGATCGCGCCAAACAAATGCGTTTTTTGCAATATCGTGGGTTTACCCATCAGCAGTTAAAATACGCGCTTAGTAATGATGTCGAAATACTGATGGACTAAAATGCACCCGGCAAAATAAGGTTCTATGATTAATGACAGCAGCACAACCAAACTAAAATGATACTTAGCTAAGATTAAGTAAGCAATATAAAGTAAGCAATATTAAGTAGAAAATATTAGGTAAGCATTAAGTGAATAGTTAAAACGTGCGGCGCCAACAACATGCGAAAACAAGAAAAAACGACGTCAACAAGGCGTGAAACTACTCCAGGCTATCACGCCAAATGCAACCATAAATGACAATACCTGCTAACCCTAACACACTGAAGATACGATGATGAAATGCGCTGAAATCCGTAAGCAGTTTCTGGAATTTTTTCAACAGCATGGCCACACGGTGGTACCAAGTAGCTCCCTGGTGCCGGCCAATGACCCAACGCTGTTGTTTATCAATGCAGGTATGGTCCAGTTTAAGGATATCTTCCTCGGTAACGAAAAATCCGCCTACCAGCGCGCGGTTAGTTCCCAGCGCTGTGTTCGTGCTGGCGGTAAACACAACGACCTTGAAAATGTTGGTTACACTGCCCGGCATCACACGTTTTTTGAAATGTTGGGTAACTTTAGTTTTGGCGACTATTTTAAACGTGATGCCATTCAATTGGCCTGGACGTTTTTAACCAAAGTAATGCTGCTGCCCGCGGATAAGTTATGGGTGACCGTTTACGAAGATGATGATGAGGCCGCTGCAATTTGGCTGAACGAAATTGGGATTGATCCTGAGCGTTTTGGGCGTATCGGCGCAAAAGATAATTTTTGGTCCATGGGCGATACCGGGCCGTGCGGCCCCTGCAGTGAAATTTTTTATGACCATGGCCCCAATGTGCCTGGCGGCCCCCCCGGTTCACCCGATGAAGAGGGCGATCGGTATATCGAAATCTGGAATCTGGTGTTTATGCAATACGATCGCGCCGCGGATGGCACCTTAACGCCATTACCAAAACCATCGGTGGATACCGGTATGGGGCTGGAGCGTCTCGCTGCCGTGATGCAGGGTGTGCATAACAATTACGATATTGACCTGTTTGATCACCTGATAAAAGCCGTCGCCACAATTGCCGGGCAAAAAGACCTTAATAATAAATCGCTGCGTGTAATCGCAGACCATATTCGCGCCAGTGCATTTTTAATTACCGATGGCGTCGTGCCTTCCAATGAAGGGCGGGGTTATGTATTGCGCCGCATTATACGCAGAGCTATCCGCCACGGTCACAAACTGGGATTACGCGATGCCTTCTTCTTCAGGCTGGTTGAACCTTTAAAACAGGAAATGGGCGAGGCTTACCCCGAGTTAGTGAAAGCCCAGGCGAATATCGAGCGCGTATTGAAGCAGGAAGAACATCGCTTTGCTGAAACGCTGGATCAGGGCATGGTGATACTGGAAGACGCCATCGATACCTTAAAGGGCAACACAATCCCCGGTGAAACGGTGTTTAAGCTTTACGACACTTATGGTTTTCCGGTGGACCTTACCGCTGATATTGCCCGCGAGCGGGGCTTTCAGGTGGATATGCAGGCCTACGAAAATGCCATGCAGGTGCAAAAGGATCAGTCACGGGCATCAAGTCAGTTTGGGGTGGATTATCAGGACAAACTCAATGTCACAGGAACCACAATCTTTAGCGGCTACGACCATCTGGAGGATGACGGTAAAATCACCCAGTTATTTCGTGATGGTGGCGCAGTAGACACGTTAAATAAGGGCGAAAGCGGCATCATTGTAATTGCGCGCACGCCGTTTTATGCCGAATCCGGTGGTCAGGCGGGTGATCAGGGTGTGCTTGAACGGGGTGATAGTGTTTTTATCGTCACCGATACCCAAAAACAAAAGGATGTTTATCTCCATATAGGGTATGTGAAATCCGGCACCTTTAATGTCGATGCCACAGTAAAGGCCAGAGTCGATCGTTCTGAGCGGCGCGACACGGCCTACAATCACTCGGCCACTCACTTAATGCATGCGGCATTGCGTCATGTATTGGGTGATCACGTAACCCAAAAAGGTTCGCTGGTTAATGCGCAACGCCTGCGATTTGACTTCGCCCATTTCGAGCCGGTATCGCCGCAGCAAATCGAGCAGATAGAGGATATGGTCAATGAGAAAATTCGCGCCAATTATGAGGTGCAAACCAAGTTAATGTCACAAGCGGATGCCATGGCATCGGGTGCAATGGCGCTATTCGGCGAAAAATATGGCGATACGGTGCGGGTGCTCAGCATGAGTGATTTTTCGGTGGAGCTGTGTGGTGGTACTCATGTTAGTCGTACCGGCGACATTGGTATCTTTAAAATCATAACCGAAACCGGGGTTGCTGCCGGTGTACGCCGTATTGAAGCGGTGACGGGGCCAGGTGCATTACAGTGGATTAAAAACAGCGATACCATCCTACAAAGTATTGCAGGCCTACTGAAAGGGTCTCGCGAAAACCTGGAAGAGAAAGTAAAGCAACTGCTCGAAAAAAGCCGCAAAACTGAAAAACAAGTGGAGCAGCTCAAGTCCAAGCTTGCCAGTAGTCAGGGGTCTGATCTGGTAAGTCAGGCGCAGGACGTTGATGGTATTAAAGTGCTTGCCGTACGACTTGATGGAGCCGATCCAAAGTCATTGCGCGATACCATGGACCAACTGAAAAACAAATTAGGCACCGCTGCGGTGGTACTTGCTGCCGTGAATGACGACAAAATTAGCCTGGTCGCTGGTGTTACCAGTGATCAGATCAACCGCTTGAAGGCGGGTAATTTGGTTAATGCGGTGGCGCAGCAAGTGGGAGGCAAAGGCGGCGGGCGGCCGGATATGGCAATGGCCGGTGGTAACAACCCCGCGGCACTGGATGCCGCTTTACAATCCGTGCCAGATTGGGTGCGGCAGCAATTGGCATTGTGATATTCTCAATTTGCGCCGGGTTTTTGTCAATTTTTAATCCATATTAAGTGGTCGGTGTCCGAAAACCTTGGCCGCAGCTGTATTTATTCGCTAATTTGGATTCATTTGTTGTAAAATACGGCAAAATTTTAGTATTTAATTAAGTTATTACCAAGGTGGGCTTTATAACAGGCGCACATTAGTGTTACATTTGCAATCTTTGACCTGCTCTAATTCTAATGGCATTAATAGTACAAAAATATGGTGGCACGTCGGTAGGGACAACCGAGCGCATTGAACAAATAGCAGATAAAGTAATAGCCACAAAAAACAATAACAATCAAGTGGTTGTGGTTGTTTCTGCCATGAGTGGCGAAACCAACCGACTTCTGGAACTGGCAAACGCCATTGATTCCCGGCCTGAAGCGCGTGAACTGGATGTCTTACTCTCCACTGGCGAGCAGGTGACCATTGCACTACTGGCAATGGCGCTCATAAAGCGGGGTTGTCAGGCGCGTTCGTTTACCGGCAGTCAAGTTCATATCCGTACAGATAGTAGCTACAATAAAGCGCGAATTCTTGATATCGACAAAACCCGTGTCCATGAGGCGCTCGACAAAGGCCAGGTGGTTGTCATTGCTGGTTTTCAAGGCCAGGATGGAAATGGCAGTATTACGACGCTGGGGCGTGGTGGCTCGGATACCACCGCTGTTGCTATGGCAGCGGCGCTCGGCGCGGATGAATGTCAAATTTATACGGATGTCGATGGTGTTTACACCACGGATCCGAGAGTTGTCCCTGAAGCTCGGCGGCTCGAGCGAATAACATTTGAAGAAATGCTGGAAATGGCCAGCCTCGGCTCCAAAGTATTGCAAATTCGAGCGGTGGAATTTGCCGGGAAATACAACGTTCCGCTGAGAGTATTGTCTACATTTGAAGACGGGCCGGGGACATTGATTACGTATGAGGAAGAAAATATGGAGCAGGCGCTCATATCGGGGATAGCCTTTAACCGAGATGAAGCTAAACTTACTGTGCTGGGTGTTCCCGACCAACCAGGGGTTGCGCATCGTATTCTCGGTCCGGTAAGTGATGGTAATATCGAAGTGGATATGATTATCCAGAATGTTGGCGCTGATGGCACCACCGATTTTACGTTTACCGTGCACCGTAATGATTTTCTAAAAACGCTGGATATCCTCAATAACGTGTCCAAGGAGCTAGGCGCGCGCGAGGTAAATGGCGATAATAAAATTGTAAAAATTTCGCTGGTAGGCGTAGGGATGCGTTCCCACGCTGGTATCGCCAGCAAAATGTTTGAAGCCTTAGCCAAAGAGGGGATAAATATTCGCATGATATCCACCTCCGAGATTAAGGTTTCCGTTGTTGTAGATGAAAAGTACCTGGAGTTGGGTGTGCGTGCGTTACATAGTGCCTTTGGGCTGGAAGAGCAGGCAATACAATAAGTTATAGTTCTAAAATTGAATTAATCAGCTACACTAAAATAGTATTATTCTGACTGTCGCTGGATTTCGAAAACAATAAAAGCTGAAGTTTCAGTATCGCCGGCCGATACAGAACCTAACAGTAGCCAGCGGTACCCTCATATAAACGCTAGGAGCTAGGTTAATAAGGAGATAGAAAAGATGTTGATCCTAACAAGACGTGTCGGTGAATCCCTCATTATCGGCGATGATGTGACAGTCACTGTACTCGGTGTTAAAGGTAACCAAGTCAGAATTGGTGTCGATGCACCAAGAAATGTATCGGTACACCGTGAAGAAATTTACGAACGGATACAAAAAGAGAAAGAAGGTGATGGCGGCGATAGCGATGGTGACGAATCCGGCACCGGTGAAGCTATCGGTCACTCATAAAAGGGGCAATTGGTTTGTTTTGTCATGCCATTGAAAGCCCCAGATCACTTAACTAGAATGCCAGTCAAGTAACAGAGCGATAATAAAGTTAGCGAAAACTACAATAAAAACTAAAATAAAAAGACGAGCCAACACTAGCAAATAAAAAAGTCGAATCGCTGTTAAAAAATCCGATTTCTGATATAAAATCAAATTTAATATCCAGCTGATGTTGAATGCCGCGCAGTGCGCGGCTTTCTAATTTTCGCTGAGCGCCACAATCATTCCGTGTCCTGATAAAAAATTGACCTCATTAGAAGAAAAAGCTCGAAATGCTATTCACTAATGGCCGTAGTTTTGGCAGAATGGCGCCTCTGATTTTACTCCGTCATGGTTGGGTTAAAATTTAACCAGCTATTACTATGTGCTATGTATTGTTAAGGCATAGCTAAGACATGGCGGTGGATCGGCTGTTACAAAAGATTACCGGAGAGATGGTCGCTCTCGCCCATCCATGGGCTGACACCGGTACATCCATGTACATTGGCCGAGTGGCTGAAGGCGCTCCCCTGCTAAGGGTGTTTTATGAAGGGCGGGGTTAACAGCAAGCTGAGAACGACAAAAGATTACTGGAGAGATGGCCGAGTGGCTGAAGGCGCTCCCCTGCTAAGGGAGTATGGGGTTAATAGCTCCATCGAGGGTTCGAATCCCTCTCTCTCCGCCATTATTGCTATTTAGGTTGCCGCCAGTTATCTGGGCTACCTGGGTGATAGTCGTTGGGCAGGAAGCCCCATGCAAAAATTGCCCAATCTGCGATTAGGGAACGTTCTTGACACCAACCACCGGTATCCGGATAATCCCCGCTTCCGCTAAATGATTACAAGTTCACAACGCGCCCGTAGCTCAGTTGGATAGAGTACCTGGCTACGAACCAGGCGGTCGGAGGTTCGAATCCTTCCGGGCGCGCCATATTTAAAAACAGTGACTTAGATACAACTATGGTTGCGGTATAGGTTACTGTTTTTTTGCCTTACAGCATATCAATAGATAAAACAATGGGTTAGCGATGTGCTGAGGCAGGCCCTGTTCTTGTTGCCGACAGTTTCTGCAGAAAAGCTGGTGGTGCCATTATTGTGAGGTTTGTTACCCGTCGACATTTCCCCCTAAAAGGGCTTTGGCATTTTGTTGGGAATGACTATGTGGTACGAAACCAGATAGTTGGAGGTTAGAGTCTCTGAACGTGCCATTCAAAAAAAGGGGGGGGTGCTAACTTTATTTAGTTGCGACATGAGGACGCTACATCCTGAAGCAAGCAACTTGACCCCTTTTCCTCACGCTGTACCGCTTATTTCCCTGTACAAATTTACCCAATGTACTACAAATTCAAACCCACCCGCTATGCGCAAGCAGTGTTTTGTACTACACATCCATAATTTGGATGCATAGTACAAAACTGCTTGGCAAGGGGAGGTTCGCTGACGCGCTCCCCGTTGCATCCCCTCAAGTCAAAACGTATTGCCGTTTCACCACTCGCAGGACTTGGAGATTTGACCTCTCCACCTGCACCGAACCATGTGCGAAACGCTTGGCCGTTTGATCACCATTTAGGGGAGCCTCCAGCCCCTAAAAACCCCATGGCAAAGGGAGACTTCGCTCTCCCTTTGGATGCCCATCGACCAACCCACGTGGATTGGATATCGCCAGCGATTCCCAGCCGGACCAGGGTCAAGGGAAGCCCTTGGATATAGAACAACGCATAAATTTTGGCTTGATATCACCCCAAAACTGCGCTACATTACGCACAGTTTTGGGGGAGACCATGGCAGATACTGTATCACTTAAAACGAAGGATATCTGTGATGCTTTGAAGATAGGCCGCCATCAATTGCGAGTCTGGGCAGATACTCTACCTCCCTATTGCCAAAGAGAAACCAAAGAACGGTCAGCGCGCAGATATGATCCAGCCGATTTACTATATTTTGCTGTAATCCAATATATTACTAATAATTTTTACCTTTCATTGCCCTTCATCACTCGATTCTCGGAAGAATTGTATTCCTGTATCAGGGAGCCGCAAAGCTTGACGGCTAATCCATTTATATTTATCAGTAGTAAGGGTGAAGCTTGTACTCGACTTAATATCGATCAAGTTAACCAAGAAGGGATTGTTGTCAATTTGCAGCCTGCACAAACGCTTGTATATCAGTTTTTAGGATTATCACCTCAGCAAGCTCAGCTACCGTTGGACTTAATGGAAGTGAATTGAAATGATTTCTGCGACGTGGCTAAACTCATTACACCTAGCGAACCGTAAGTTGCTTGAACGTATTCAAGATAAAGGATTTAAGGGAGAGTCAGTTTGAGTCGAATGCCCACAGGACAAGAAATTTATAATGTAGATGCTGAGCCAGTTGTTGCACGAGGAATAACATATACAGACCAACAGTTGGATGAAATCTTGCGGGAACCAATAAAGGATATTCTACAAGATGTTTCAGGCACAGATAAGTTGCGCGAGTTATTATCTAGTATCGTTAGTACTGATTTCGAGCCAGGTGGCTTTGATGAACTGTTAACGGATAACACTGTACCTAATAATTGGCGAGTTGGTGAGGCAATTGCCGAAGGTTTTGTAACTGAACATGGTAGCTGTGTTTTTCCATGGCCAACTAGCCGCGATCTGAAAAATCCGAATGCTAGCCCTGCGGGGTGTGACCTGACAGGTTTTCGGCCTACGGGTGATGACGCTTTGCCTTATCGGTTTGCTTTTGGCGAGGTTAAGACCTCTGAACAAGACAAGTCACCACCAGATGTCATGAGTAGTCTTGGTGGTCAGTTAACAGGTTTGCGCGACAAACGCGAAGTTAAAAATGCACTATGTCGATATTTAGGTCACCATGCCCCGAAAGCTAATTGGGAGTCTATGTATAAAAGTGCAGCAGAACGTTATTTGAAATCAAATACCGAAGATATTTCTATATATGGCGTACTGGTTCGTGACGTCGAGGTTAATTCAGATGATCTTTCCCTTCGAGCTAATAGCCTGTGTACTGCATGCCCTAAGCAAACAGTAATTGAACTTTACGCGCTGTATTTACCACAAGATTCAATTTCGTCTTTATCCGATAGGGCAATGGCTGTTATCAATGATAGGGGTACATCATGACCCTGTTGTTAGAGCATTTGAGTTTCGTAGATCAACACTGGGCTGTATTGGCTGTCGGCGAAGATATACGTGATCAAGCATTAGAACAAGCGCAGCAGTGTTTAGTATTGAATTCTCTTGGTAATTTGGTACAGCACGATAATATTGAATGTAATGAAGAATTGTTAGAGAGGTTAGCTGTAGCTTATGAGCTTGCGGCAATCGAGGGACTAGATGCTTTGTTGCATCCAGCAAAACAGGATGAGAGCCAAAGGTTGCAATTTCAAGCGCAGGCGGGTGCTCATCGTGTTTTTGGATTGCGTCGTGTTATGGAAATGCCCAATGATCCAGAAGCTCGCCTTTTCCATGTATTACATATATCAGGGCTTGCCTATTGTGGTGATCGTTGGACTGATCTTCGTCGTTGGTTTGATGAACAGGCCGATATTACGAATGTACCTTCAGTTGCGGAGGCCACATGGGATAAAAGATTATTGTATAGACTATTTGATTGTTGGGTGCGGTTGTTACGTAAAAACCGTTGGGATGATCTGGATCAAATTGGTGAAATAATTCTAGGGTTGCGTCAGGATCAAAGTGAGTATGAAAAAGATTTGCTGAATAACTCCCAAGGCGCTCAGGCGCAGAGTTTAGCACTTAGACTAGTCTCTCTTTATCATTGGGCAAAAGCTACAGAACGTTTGGCAACTTATATGTTGCAAGGAGAGCCAGCAGGTATTGATAGCGAGCTGGATCAGCATTATGAATCAGCTATTAAAGCGGCGCAAATGTCACAAGACCCACAGTTAGAGGTGGTGTTGCGTTGGCTGCATGTAACTAGTCGGCGAATGGTAGCAGGTTCATTATGGTGGGTAGCGCATTCGGTTAATTCCAGAGTAACTAGTTTCGTTTCTCATGTTACCAAACATAAAGGGCTGTTTGAGCTTTTACCTCCACAAAGGGTAGCTCTTCAAGAGCAGGGTCTATTAGATCAAGCTAGTCGTGCCGTTATAGTTGATATGCCTACATCAGGCGGAAAGACGGTATTGGCTCAGTTCCGTATGCTTCAGGCTTTAAATCAGTTTGATCAGGATGATGGCTGGGTTGCTTATGTTGCTCCAACACGGGCACTTGTTTCCCAAATAACTCGCCGACTACGAGAAGATTTTGGGCCTTTAGGTATTCAGGTGGAATCTTTAACGGGCGCAATAGAAGTCGATGCATTTGAAGATGCTCTTCTTGGTGAACAGAAAGCTTTCCAGATTTTGGTGGCTACTCCAGAAAAATTACAATTAGTGATGCGTAACAAGAAAGTAGTTCGTCCACTAGCCTTGATGGTTTTAGATGAGGCGCATAATCTGGAAGATGAAGAGCGTGGTTTACGCATAGAGTTATTATTGGCGACTATAAAACAAGAAAGCCCTCGTGCGAATTTCTTGTTGCTCATGCCTTTTGTGCCTAATGCAGATGATCTAGCTCAATGGTTGGGCGCAGATAGAGGTCGTAGTATCAGTCTTGGTACAACAGCATGGCAGCCGAATGAACGCATTGTAGGATTGTTTGATATTAATAAGGGTGAAAAACGCGGTGATTGGCAGTTGTATTTTGAAACGCTAACGACGACGCAAAATACTATTAATTTACACGGACAGCATAAAGTGGGTGGAAATCGTCCATTAAGTAAATTGAATTATTCTTCTGCTAATACCTTGTCATTACAAGCTGTTGCTATGGCAAAGATGTTTTCTAAGCGGGGTACCAGTATCGCTGTCGCACAGACAATACCAGATGTTTGGAGTATTGCTCGTAAAGTAGCTGCTGAATTAGAGCCATTTGAGCACATTCCCGAAGAAGTTACATTGGTTCAGCGTTTTCTTAAGACTGAAATCTGCCCAGATTTTGAATTAGTCGAGATGTTATCAAAGGGCGTTGTGGTTCACCATGCAGGATTGCCAGCTGATGCATTATCTCTAATTGAGTGGTTAACGGAAGCTGGAAACGTGCGCGTGATGTGCGCTACGACAACTATCGCTCAAGGTTTAAATTTTCCTGTGTCCTCTGTTTTCCTAGCATCACGTAAATACCCTTATGGAAAAGAAATGTCGCATCGCGCATTTTGGAACCTTGCCGGTCGGGCGGGTCGCATCGATCATGATAGTGTTGGGGTGATTGGTATTGCCGCAGGCAATGATCCCAATGAAATTCGTCAGTATGTGAGTGATGCAACGGAGTCGTTAGTTTCTCGTTTGGTTGATATGCTTGACGATATCCAACAACAGGGACAATTAAATAATCTGTCTCTGGTTCTTCAACAAGAACAATGGGCAGATTTTCGTAGTTATATTGCGCATATGTGGAATGAAAAGCGTAACTTAGATTTAGTTATAGGTGAAGCTGAACAATTACTGCGTAATACTTATGGGTTTGGATCATTAAGGTCTATGGCGGATGTAGCCTCCAGAGAAAAGGCTGATGCTTTACTTGAGGCCACTAAGGGCTATGTAAGAACTTTGGCCGAGCATCCTGAGAACGCTAGTCTTGCTGATACTACTGGCTTTTCACCTGAAGGTGTTCGTACAGCATTTCTTGAACTTGGGCAGCTTGAAAATAAATTAACACTGAATGATTGGGAGTCTTCAAGTTTATTTGGTGATATTGGGCAATCAGTATTACCGAACTTAGTTGGTATTATGATGCGAATACCTCAATTGAAGAAAGGATTAGATGATATTAAGGGTGACGGCATAAGTCATCGACGAATTGCTGATGTTACGCAGGCTTGGGTATCGGGAAGTTCTATTGAAGATATTGCTAAACAATATTTTGAAGGCAACACGCTTACAGCTCAAATATCGAAGGCATGTAAAGCGGTATATAGGGATTTGGCAAATAATGGTGCCTGGGGTTTATCTGCTTTGAGTAAAATGCCAACCTCCGGCATAGACTTTGAAACCTTGTCAGATGAAGCAAAACGACAAATTAATAATTTGCCTGCTATGCTCTACCATGGTGTGAAAAGTGAAGAAGCTGTATTGATGCGAATGAATTCCGTTCCAAGAAGTATAGCTGAAAAAGCAGGTCAAGATTTTAAACAACAAATCAGCTCAACTAATGAAACATTGCTTCCAACATTAGCAAGTGATTACCTTAAGTCCCTTAAATCTGATGACTGGGGGCGGTTAAAACCGGAAACGTCAGCAATGTCTGGTGATGACTATCGTAAGGTGTGGCAACGCCTTTCTGGAAATAGCACATAACAAATACAATAATTAAGAATTAATCTTAAACTCTAAGATTTAATGCCTTAAAAACAAAGGCAACAAAGGGGTGTAACTCTCTCCCTGATCATTTTCCAGGGAATTTGATAACATTTTTGGGGAGTTGAAGATTGTGCTGGTAAAAATCTTTAACTAATTCCCAAGCCTCATCGAATTGATTACTTTTCACCAAAGAACGAAAAGTAAGAATGGCTTGTCCACCCTCATCATCCCAGCGTTGTCCAGAACGTTTGATCCGCAACTGCACAATACTCTTACACGCCGCTTCCACTGTAGTAGCTCAGACCCGATCTGACAGTTGCCCGTTTTTTAGGGTGCCTGTTAGATTAGATTTGAGCTAAATTCTTTTCTGCCCAAATCGATTTACCATCAATTAAAGTTTCCAGTGGTGTGCGTCCACAACACTTCTTACCTTGATGAGTTCGGTCATTATTATAGTATTCCATCCAAGTGTCTAGATCTTCTTGCAAGTCCTCCATGGTTGAGTAAAGTTTTTTCCTAAATGTGATTTGATAAAACTCATTTAAGATCGTTTTATGGAACCGTTCACAGATTCCGTTGGTTTGCGGTGACATGGCTTTTGTCTTAGTGTGATCAATGTCGTTGATCGCCAAATACAGTTGATAATCATGATGCTGCTACACGACCACAATACTCTGTGCCACGATCTGTTAGGATGCGTAACATCGGCAGGCTATGTTGCTCAAAGTAAGGTAAAACCTTGTCGTTGAGGACATCAGCCGCTGTAATTGGCGTTTTCGTTGTATAGAGTTTGGCGAATGCCACTTTGCTGTAGGTATCAATGAATGTCTGTTGATAGATACGGCCAACACCCTTTAAGTTACCCACGTAAAAAGTATCTTGCGACCCAAGATAACCCGGATGATGTGTCTCAATCTCACCGCGGGCTTCGTCGTCATGCTTTTTCTTCTCAAGTGCTGCCACCTGTGAATCACTGAGAATAATTCCTTCTTTGGCAACTTTTTCTTCAAGTGCTTTTAATCGCTTTTTGACGTTCTCTAGGTTATGACGTAGCCAGATTGAGCGCACACCGCTACCGGATACAAACACGCCTAACTTGCGTAATTCATTGCTGGTACGGTGTTGTCCATGTGCTGGCTGTTCTACGGCATAGTCTAGTACAGCTTGCTCTGTGGCTTGATCTACTCGGTTTTTGACATTCGGTACACGTCGAGTTTTTTCGATCAGCGCATCGACTCCACCATCTTCAACAAGTTCCTGATAGCGGTAGAATGTGTCTCTTGAGACACCCATTACTTTACAAGCTCTGGAGACATTACCAAGTTCTTCCGCCAAATTGAGTAATCCGGCTTTGTGTTTAATGATTGGATTGTTAGTATGTAGCATGAGAGTTACCTTTTTGTATGTTTTGATTTAAGATTCGATACCTTTATCAAAACGGGTAACTCTCTTCGAGTCAAGTCGAAGTGTCAGATCAAGTCGGAACTAATACAATTGAATCCGCCGACAAGCAGCCGAGCATCGGCACGATCTTCAAACTGGCAGTTGCCCTGGATTGTGATTATACCGAATTGCTCAAACCTGTATGGCAATTCTGGCGTAAAGAATCTACAAGATAACCAACTGGTCTGGTTAGCGGGGGAGAGGTTAGGTTGGTGACATAACAGGCATATCCTCAGGGGAGAAGTTTCCCGTCGGCGGATTCCCCTGTATTCCTTTTACGGTTGCGGCTCCGGTTCATCAAGTTCGATTTCATTTACGGTGCGGGATATTTCGGCTATTGGGGCCAGAGAACAAGAGTTTCTACTATTGTGCCATTCTTCTCAAATCCAAATTACTCAAAAATAATTTAGTGGAGAGTTAAGGAGTCTTGAATGTTTACCTGGCCATGGTGGGTTTTTTCGATTATTGCGGCCGTTCTTTGGGGGTTTCACTTTAATTTGGTGGTTAAGGTTTCCAGTGTTTTGCCAAAAGATATTTATACACCCTTAACAATTTTTGTGATTACCAGTGTTTCAATTCTACTGTTGTTGCCTGTTATTCATGTGAAAGTATTCACAAACCTGCTGACACTTTGGCATGCTGGTAATGACATTAGAATTTCAGTTGTCGTTTTAATTTTTACTGCAATTATGGCTGCAAACTTATTATATATTGCGATGCAATTAAGCCCGAATGCAACGGTTGCTGCATTGTTGGATATCACCTATCCAGTCTTTATCGCGATTGTCGCCTGGTTGCTCTATAGAGAAAATCATCTGGACTGGTCGGTGCTGGCTGGCGGGGCCTTAATTTTTACCGGTGCAATGCTAATTGTCTGGAAGCATGGGTAAATAGTTAGTGGTAATTGGCCTCTTAAAGAGGCGGTGTCAACTGAGCGTGATTAGTATTTGTTACAGCTAGTGTTTGTTACCGCTAGTATTTGTCACAGCTCCCTTTATTATGCCTTTATAGGTAGTTAGTTAATTAAAACGTTAAATGATGAGGTTACCGTATGGCTGCATGGATTCCTTTAATTAAAACCGCGCTCCCCTATGTGGTGCAGGTTTTATCGCTTGCTATTCCCGCCTTTACATCGAAAGCAGATGATAAAAAAACCATCGAAATTATTCCTGAACAGATAATAGAACTTCAATCTGCCGCCACGCAGAATGCTGAATCCGTAAAAATATTGGCAGAACAATTAAAGGGTGCCATTGAAGGTATTGACACTGCAGCTATTAAGCTACAACAAGAGGTTAAGTCACTTAGGCGTCAATGTCTCATCGCAACTTTTATTGCAGTTGTTAGTCTAGCATGTGCCGTTTGGGCTATTCTAAGCTAAGAATAAAACCAGGTCAGAGAACAATTAGAGAGAAGAGGATCACGATGCCATTTCTCACGCTCCTTTGTATAGCCACCTAAGCCACTTCAAACCTTTATCGCCTTTATTGGCGTGTACCCCATGAGTTTACTGTCATGAGTTATGCTGTGAGGCGTATTGGGTTAGAATGTATAATTCACACGCAGGCTTGCTATCATTACGTCGGTATCAGTGGGTGACGATGCGTCGATAAAGCCGGTGTTTTGTATTAATTGCAAGGCAGGGTGATCTGTAACTGATCGGTGAGATCAAGACGGGCATATAACTCCACCTGCATGGTGTTACCATTGGCGGGGCTCTTGCCAATATTGGACACACCGCTATAGGCAAGGCCAGCGCCGATGTGGGTAGTCTGATTTAGGGGATAGGCTGAAGCCACCGCCAAATAGTTTGCGGCCTGTGATACCTCTTCATTGGCCATGCCAATACGTGCATTAAACAGGGTGTCACCCACAGAGAAATCCGTTGAGGCCTTTTTCAATGCTTTCTCGCACTACTTTACTTGGTAGGCCTGCCAGTATCCACGCGCAGCCATAGCATTATGTTGCTCTCTATCATTCTCAATACTATCTGGGTTCCAGTTACCGCTTCGCACTTTCTCGATTAATTCAGGGCTAACGCGATATCCCTCAATTGACAGGGAATGATAAGCGTCCCTGACATAAATATCCTCGAGGTGTTTGAGATACGCTTTGGTATCTTTTGGCATGCCGGAGGCTGCTGGAAAACGCTCTATGATATGTCCGCGCATTTCTTGCTACATCACAATTTCACTTTGAAGGAGTACTAGGGGGGGGGTATAACGCCCATCTTGATTGTCGGTTTAGCTTTTTAAGCTAAGGCGTCGATATGCTTCAACCGGTAGACCGCCGATGCCCCAGTCTTCCATATCAACTTCATCAATCACGACAAATGTTGTGGCTGGCGATTTACCGAGTACATTTACCAGTACGTCGGTAACGCCCTTGATTAATTCGGCTTTTTGTTCAGCGCTTGTGTTGCCTTCACGGGTAATTTTAATATTTACATAGGGCATGTCAGTTTCCTTTTGTTTGAGAATCATGAGTCTTGTTTGCAGTATAGTGAAATACCTTCGAAATAATGCACCATTGCTTGTCAATCTTTATCAACACCAGAAAGTCGATAAAGTGTTTGCCCAGCATGGAAGAGCGCACCCGGACACAGGCTGTCTTCGGTCCAGCGAGTTCAATGGACTCGATGTCAAAGCCACTGTAGGGTTCATTGTTGCTTGCCGGCGATGCACGGTTGGCAACCACGTCCATATATGATTCTACGTCAAGTTGCAGCAACGCTTCTCCGGCGGCGGTAACGTAACGCGCGTCAGGATGGAACGTCTGCCGTAATTCAGCTGTGTCACCGTGGTATAGCCCATCGTATAATCGGTGGAGCAACGCAATAATGGCCGCATGGTCAGTGTCGAACGGTTGAGTTGACGTACCCCCGGTATCATGGGTTTTTGCGTGAGTACTGATCATGGTGATCTCCTTACGTTATTAAATGGCATTCTTGGCTTCTATCGTTAATTTGTGCTGTTACGTAGGTTGCTACGTGTGTGTCATGTGTGTCGTTACTTTCTTAATAATGAGCCTAATAGTGAGCTTAATGGTGAGCCTAATAGTGATCTCAATAGTGAACCCAATGGTGAAAACCACCGCGCTATGCGCGGCCAGTGATAAAGCCACCATCTATCGGTAATATATGGCCGGTAACAAATTGAGCATCGGCAAGATAGAGAACACCTTCGGTAACCTCGTTCATTTCACCGACACGATTTAACAGTGCCACTCCGCCAAAGGCATCAACGTCAACATCAGCATGCAGTGGTGTGCGCACTACGCCGGGGGCAACCATATTCACTCGAATACCGTCCGGTGCCAGTTCTGCCGCAAGGCTGTTTGTTAAGGCATGTACACCACCTTTGCTCACCAGAGGAGCAGAGGCGGGGAAGCTGCCAATGGCATGATCAATCAACACTGTGCCGATATTGACAATGGATCCGCCGCGCCCCTGTTGCTTCATCTGCCGTACCACCGACTGGGTGGTCAGATAGGTGCCGCGCAAATTGCCATGCAGGTAACCATCAAGCTCATCTTCTGTGACATCCACAAATGGTGTGGAAGCAAAGGTGCCTGCATTATTGACCAGCAGATCAACCTGCCCAAAGCGGTCGACAGCGGCACGAACCAGGGCCTCCCCGGTGTCCCGGTTACCGATGTCACCTGCCACGGCGACCAGACGATCGGGCGAACCCAGCGCTTTTGCTGCAGCGGTCAGTTTTTGCGGATCACGGCCGTTAATCACCACGTTTTCGCCTTTATTCAGCAGGGCCTTTGCAACGTCAAGGCCGATGCCGCTTGATGCGCCAGTGACAATGGATGTTCGTGTTTGCTTGGTCATGTTGTCTCTCCTTTTTCACGGTTTGTGTAAAATGTTAGGGTGTGTAAGTTAATATACGACCGGTCGTCTTTTAATTGAGGCAAAAAAACCCGCCTATGCTCTCAAGTAGTCGTCAAGCAGTCGGTGCAAAACCCGATACAATGGGGCCAGCGATCGCTCAATTTTCATGCGAATCACAGCGCCTTCCCAGGCTTCGGTTAATAAATCAGCCAGCTCATTTGCTTCGATATCACTGCGTATCAGTCCCAATTGTTGCCCCTGCTGCAGGACTTTCGCTACATCTTTGCTCCAGCCATGAAACCCCTCTGATAATGCCTCGCGGCAGACGTCGCTGCCTTCAAGTTCAGCACCAAGATTTGCGATCAGGCATCCGCCAATAAAGCCACTGGCTTCAAACTCCACCATTAATGATTCAAAAAATCGTTTTAGTCCTGTTAGGGGATCTGGAGCACCTTTCAGTGCCTGCTTCATCTTTTCAGCAAAACAGCCTGAATAGTGCCGAACGGTGGCGGCTGCAAATGCCTCCTTGTTTTCAAAATAGTTATAGAACGAGCCTTTTGGTACTTTTACCCGGTCTAAAACCTCTTTGATGCCCGTGCCGTGGTAGCCATTCTCCAGAAAGGCGGCAACACCTTGTTCAAGTAGTCGCTTGCGAGTGGTTTCACTTTGTCGTGGTCGGGCCATGGGGGTAAATATACGACCGGTCAGTCTAACTGTCAAGGCTTAATTTAGTCGGGCTTGGGGATTTGGCTCTATCTATACGGGTTCTGCAGGTAAGGCTTCCTTGCCATGCCATGGTCACCAGAAAGGGTGCTGCCTGAATTATCTACAACCTAAGGTGAAACCAGATGCATACTGAGTGTAATCAAAGGTTAGATGCCAACCTGACAGATATCCTGTCACAGGGGGTTCCTAATTGACCCAACCCTTGCGTATTCCCCATTTTGAATACCCGATTAAAAGTGCTGCCACTACCAGCGGCATTATAATCATCATCACTAATTCGAATGCACTGAAGCTGAAGGTCGACGTGGCAATGCCAATTGCGTGTGCCATTGTGACGATTACACCAAGCAGTGAGGCGATAAACACATAGTATGCAGCGGACTTCCTGAGCAGGAGCAGCAGGCTGCCCAGTGCGCCACCGAAAACCGCTACTGCAAAACCGCCGGTGGCCCATAGCGGTCGGCTTTCGATAATGGCGCGATGTGACTCGGGAAAGGAGGCAACCGCATCGGCACTCATTTGCATGAAGAAATTAATGGAGCCCATTACATTCCAGACCAGTGCGACAACCGCGATTGCCCAGAAACTCCAGTGAACACCACTGGCAGTTTTATTGTCCATTGTTTTCCTCTTTTGCTTGAATCTCCACAAACATCTCATCCATTATCGTGTATCCACTGCCCCAACCACTGTCCATACCGGCCATTGCCGCTGTAAAACAGGCGATTTCGGCATCCGTTGCTTCAAGTGGCACCTGGGAAAGGCGCACATTTGTTTTGTCCCCCATGCCTTCAAATATCACCGTCGTTAGCAGTAAGTGAGGCCAGTCCTCCATCATGGGGTTAGCGGCGACATTCCATTCAGCATCGGTTGATGAGTAATGATGCCAAACCAGTTTTTCCGGTTGTGTTACGTCCTGAAAAACGACTTTCTGAAAGTTGGAATTGCCACCCCATTTCATTTCGTTGAGCCACGACCCGCCTGGTTTTAAGTCAAATTGATGAATAATCGTTTCTGCGCCAGGGCCATACCAGCGGTGCAAAAGTTTCGGGTCGGTCCAGGCGTGCCACACCAGTTCACGTGGCGCGTTGAAGATGCGGTCTAATTTATATTCGGGTAAATCACTCATGGCTGGTTTCCTTGTTTTTAGCGCGTTTCATGTCGACGAGAACATTATCAAGCGGGTCAAAGCTCGTCTCCCAAAACGCTTTGAATTCAGTAAGCCAGTTAACGGCTGCGGCCAACTGTTGGGCGTTCAATCGGGCAGGGCGACGTTGTTGTTCAATATCCCGCTCGATCAATCCTGCGCGTTCGAGTACCTTCAAATGTTTTGATACTGCAGGCTGGCTCATTTCAAATGGGGCTGCAATCTCGTTGACGGAGGCCTGGCCATTCGCAAGTCGTGACAGGATTGCTCGTCGGGTTGGGTCGGCAAGGGCTGCAAAAATTGCATCGAGATTTGATGGTGAGGGTGTTGGGTCTGTATAACCAAATTTGTCCATAACCAGATGGTTATGTAATTATTGGGCTGTGTCAACGGTTTTTAGACACTAAAACAGGTTAAGCTTGCCAAGCGTGATTTTATTGGGAGGTTCTTAGGCAGTGCTTTTCCTGTTCAAATCAGCGCCTAACGCTTAGCATTTAACTTCTAACACTTAATTCCTAACTAAGGCAGCATAGGCTCGTGCAATGCGTCGTTGGTTGCACGCTGGGATTCGCAGACCATTTGAATTTCGCTATAGGAGAATGTATCACCCAGGTGTTCTTTTAGGGTTTTCAGACTTTCGTTACCCTTTTCGTCGATGGCCTGTTTGATGATGGCAATTTTTTCTTGCGTGACCAATTCTGTGATAGCAATCTGGCCTGATTTTACATAATAAGACAGATGTTTTTCGATGGTGCTGGCGACCAGTTCCCTCGCTTCAGCGATGTCAATAATACTTTTTCCCTGCTGATAAAGTTCAAAACTCACTTTCTTGGTGTCTTTTTTTGGCGGCTTTTCCGGTTCGGATTGCGGTATCGTGGGCCGAGGTTCAATATTGTGTTGACGGCAGTAATCGGTAACGATATTGATGAGTGGTGAGCCGTACTTTTCAGCAGTATGATTGCCTATTCCTTTGATGGGTAACAAGGCCTCAAGGGTATTCGGTAGCTCAATGGCAATTTGCATCAGAATTCGTAGATGCAGGACTCGATACTGCTCCACTTGTTCTTTTTCAGCCTGATCAATTCGCCAGGACTTCAATGCGTTGAACAGTTCCGGGTGTTCAATATCCGCTGCGTTGATGTCGCTTGCCTGCGGTTTGGTTGGGGCTGCTTTGCTGAAATCGGCTTCTGCCCGGGCAATTGCTTCAATGTACTCACTGGCGGTAAAGCCAGTTCGGCAGCTATGAAGGCTGGCGACTTTTATTGCCAAATTGTAGCGCAGCAAGTCAAAGGCTGTACTGATTTGTTGTTTGATGTCCTTGTTATCGGTGTCAAGGTTAAAGGCTGATACCCAAACCATCAAGCCCGCTTGCAGTTTCTCATTAAAATAACGGGTGGCCTTTTGCGCGCGATCCTGAATCGCGTCATCTTCCTCAGGTGCTTGCTCGTGTTTAAATAACGATTGCAGCTGCTTTTCGAATTTATTACTAACCGTAATGATTTCTTCAAACACCTGTTGCTTCAGCGTCTCGATGGTATCAATGCCTGTAGCCTGGATGTAAGCGTGGTTTTCCAGTAATAACCGGGTAAATTTTTCCAGGCTGCTTGCTAATGACTGATAATTGAAACAATCTAGCAATACCTTTTGCTGGTAATGTATTTTTGCTATGTTGAGTTGTTCCTGGGTCGGTGGTGTCTGGCTGGCGTGGCTAACAAATTTGGCAATTGCTGTATCAGTTTTTATCGCACGTGGTGAAATCGGAGAGCTGAGCACCATACCCTCGAAGGTTTTGCATCGGCTTAACGCAACATAAACCTGGCCATGTGAAAAAGCGGCACTTGCATCAATAATGGCCCTTTCAAAGGTTAATCCCTGGCTCTTATGAATGGTGATAGCCCAGGCCAACCGTAACGGGTATTGGGTAAATCTACCGATGACTTCCTCTGTGATTTCTCGGGTAGTAGCATCCACCGTGTATTTTATGTTTTCCCAGGTAACTGGCTCAACCAGGATGTCATTATCATCGTTGGGGCATTTAACGGTGATGCTTTGCTGGCTAATGTCCGTAATGCGCCCGATCTTGCCATTGAAATACTGTTTATCGGTAGAGTTATCGTTACGCACAAACATAACCTGGGCCCCTTTTTTTAGTATCAGTTTTTCAGCCGTCGGAAAACTGAACGCCGGGTAGTCGCCTTGAATGTTAGCTTGGAACGAATGGGATTTGGTGGTTAATGTCTGCAGATGCTTGTCATTGATGTGAGTGGCACTACGATTGTGCGTCGTGAGCGTAATGTAATCCTGATTTTCATCGGCGTTAAATTCAGGGATATACCGGGAATTTAAGGTTTTTAACGTGTCCCCATCAAGCCGGTTGTCGCGCACCCGGTTCAAGAGCTGAATAAAATCCGCATCAGACTGACGGTAAATATGTTTCAGTTCAATGCTAACCATTTCTGATTGTTGCAGGGCATTGCTGCTGAAAAAATATTGGGTATTATAATAGTTTTTGAGTAACTGCCATTCGTCATCTTTCACAACCGGTGACAGCTGATGCAAGTCACCGATCATGAGTAGCTGTACACCACCAAATGGCAGGTGGTGATGTTTGTAACGGCGTAACACGGCGTCGACGCCATCCAGCACATCGGCACGCACCATACTGATTTCATCAATCACCAGTAGGTCTAGGCTTCTGATGATGCTGATTTTCTCTTTGTTGAAGCGGCGTTGTTCAGTCTGACGCTGAGTGTCGCTTCCTGGTACATTGGGCCCGAATGACAGCTGAAAGAAAGAGTGCAGGGTCACCCCGCCTGCGTTAATGGCGGCAACCCCGGTGGGGGCGGTGATAATCATGCGTTTCGGCGAGTATTCCTTGAGTCCGTGCAGGAAAGTGGTTTTACCCGTGCCCGCCTTACCCGTCAGAAATATATGGTTGCCCGTATGACGAACAAAATCCTTGGCCAGTTGCAGCTCAGGGTTATTCATGAGGAAGTGGTGTCCAGTTGTATCATTGTGTTAACCAGTGCAGCAGGAGTGAATATGTCGCGGTGATAAATGGTCACCTTAGTCGCACTATAGTAACAAAAGTGTGTAGGCAGTGGAAACACCGTCCGGCGAAGTTGGCCCCTCTAGCGTCAGAAATCGCACTAACCTGCTTATTTAAGCAGCATTGCCGGTTAGATATAAAGCAGCTTGATGTACCATGTAAGGTAATATTTTGATCAATTATGTACTGTTGAGCGTATCATTTTTGCGCAGAGACCGGCTATTGTAAGGCGTTATTTTTAGGTGAAGCATGCTATGCCATAACCACTCATTGTTAGCCAAAGGCAGTATAACGGTGAACCCGTTAAGTGGAAACAATTAAAGCGTAACAATGAAACTAAAGCCATGAAACTTAAACTATGTGTCTAAAACATTGAGCCCTGAACAATGCAACTGACGCGCTGCTTCGATATTTTCTCTCAAATTGTAACTTCTCAATTCAATTTCGCCCAGCCATGAATGATTAACCGTTGGCCAATCCCGCCCGTAGGATTGCTCCACGCGGTGCCCGCTGGGAAAAGGGCGCTAATGATGACGTTACGTTGTTTGTATAAAATTAATAATAAATCAATGTTTTAGCGGATTATTGTTGCATCTCCGTCTAATCAGTATTAACACACAAACATAACAGGAGTAAGCAAACATGAACAAGGTAACGGTTTATGGATTTGAAGGTAGCACCTATGTGCGAACTGTATTGATGACCTGCATTGAAAAAGAGGTTGAATATCAGCTGGAAGGGTTTGACTTTGGATCAGCCCGGCATTTGGGATTACACCCATTTATGAAAATGCCCGCGGCTAATATTGACGGTAATACCTGGTATGAAACCCTGGCAATAACATCACTGATTGATGATTTAACCGGGACACATTTGCAACCGAAAAATCCAACGCAAAAAGCAACCATGTTGAAATGGATCAGCAGCAGCATTGATGACCTATATCCCGTGTTTGTGACCCCATTGTTAGGGGATGATGCTCCATCCGTGGAATCAATCAACGATATTAGTAAAGTGCTGGTGTTGCTTGATAACGATATTCAGTCATGCGACTATTTTCTTAGCGGTGAACCGATAACGCTGGCTGATTTATTTCTTTATCCGATGCTGCACTTAACCTCTAGCAAGGTACCGGACTTCGGGGCAATGACGGCAGATCTCCCCGGTATTAAAGCCTGGCTAGCATTGATGGATGAGCGTGACTGCGTCATCAAGACAGTGCCACCAATGGCTTGATGGAGGGCGGCGACATGAAATCTTGCTTTAACAGTAATTTGGATGTGAACGAGGGTTACAGCCTGGTCAGTTTTTTTAATGGTAAAGCACTACTGCAAAACACTTCCGGCTGAATAAGTAGATTATTACTCGCACGGCGAAAATAGGGCTATTCTCTCGCTCATAAAACAGGGATAGGTTTGCCAGTCGTCCGCAAACTTATTTACCTCAATTTGAAAGCCGTGCCTCAAACAAAACCAACTTAGGAGATACCGATGGACGTGCGCGAATTTAATGAGCGAGTTGAAGATTGCTTGCCAAAACTACGTAACCTGGTAAGAAAACAAATTGGCCACCCGGAACAAACGGATGATATCGTGCAGGAGGCGCTCACAAAGGGATGGCAAAACCGTGATTCGTTTAAGGGGGAGTCTGCCTTTTGCACCTGGTTGTGTTCAATCGCGGTACGTGCCGCGATTGACATGCTGCGCGAACAACAACAATGGCGGGATTATATATGCTTCTCACTGTATGAACATGCCTGAATGGGCTATGTAGGTGGGGCAGGCCATGGCTAATCCCGAAATGTGTTATGAAGCGGACGAACATATTGCTTATTGTTTTAGTTGTGTCGGGCGATCGTTCCAACCTGTGCAACAGGCTGCCCTAATACTTAAAGAGGTGTTGAACCTGACCAGCATGGAAGGCGATAAAGTGCTTGGTGTAACCGAGTCTGTGTTTCGTAAGCATTTAACGCATGCACGTTCAACCATACAGGAAAAATACGAACGCCTTTGCGCTCTGGTCAATAAGGAAGGCGTATGTTATCAATGCAAGGGGCTGCGTGATGGGTTTCCTGAAAAACGTAAAGGCCCCTGGCGTGGTGCGTTGGATACCGGTCTGGATTTTGAATTACGCATGAACATTGTACGCAGTGCCAATATTGATAAAGGTAAATCACAAATAATGCATGAGATTTTCTGGAAACGCACTCTTGAACAGGAACAAAAGAAAATGGGTGATGAGTCTGCTGTCGCAAACTGTGGGCATGAATAATTAAGGTTTGCGGGGTAGGGGTGTTGCTAGGTTTTAATTATACCAAACGTTATCCAAGCTAAATGATATATACCCAAAGCGTTTGGGATTTAGGTGTTTAGTGCGCGTCATATTTTTGTTCTGGCAAGGCGAAATGACGAGTAATAGCCGGTCTATTGCGAGGAATTTCAACGCCGCCAGGACAGAAATAAAGCCTAAATCCCAAACGCTTTGGGTATAGACCACAACTCCACACATGTTTCGTGCGGTAATGAAAGAAATATAAAATTGTCCACACGTTGTTTCATACTTTGTCCAACCCGCCCTGGCGTTGTAAAAATGATATTACATAAGTGGTTCAAAAATTATCCAGGTCTCGCCTAAGAATCAGGTCGCTGGATGCTTAAAACAACAAAATAGATAATTCAGTATCCCGATTGTTGTAATTGAAGAAGATAAACAGTACCATACTGTGGTTGAGTATAACCTGCTGATAATTAAAATAAAAAAAGTGCGCAAATAGCAGCGAAACAGTTGCTGGGTGCTCGAATTTTTCTATAGCTGCCATATTTTATCTATGAAACAAAGGTTTACGTTGCTTCAAGGGAAGCCATTTTTTGTTGTGTTTCCGGCAAGCTATGGTTTTATTCAACACCAACGAACACAATAAAAAATAAAAACACTATTTGGCGATGGAAACCTCCAAAGGCAATTTTAATTTCCTCGAAGAACACGACCCCGTCTTCTGCCAGCTGGGTGCCGCTGCCGAGAGCGCCTTTTCAGGCGATCCAAACACAACACTGTTAAAGCTCCGTCAACTTGCCGAGGCAATAGCACAGAACCTTGCCGCTCGGGCCGGAATTAAGTTTGATGAAACCACCAAACAAGCAGACCTGCTATTCAAACTTAATCGCCAAATTAGACTTGACCCGACTATTTGCGAACTTTTTCATACCTTACGCATAGAAGGAAATAAAGCAACACATCAGTTTAAAACACGGCACAAGGAAGCAATGGATGGCCTGCGCATTGCTCGTTCGTTGGCCGTTTGGTTTCATCAATCGTTTGGCAAACAGGGGGCGGGTTTCAAGCCAGGTCCCTTCATTCCCCCCCAGGACCCAAGCAAACAGTTGAGCGATCTTCAAGTTGAAATTGAGCAGCTGAAGGCACAGCTCACAGACACCAGTCAGCAGCTTGAGAGCAATCAAAAACTGTCTGACTTGATGGCACGCGAAAAAGAAGAGTACGCAGAACTGGCTGAGCAGATGGATGCGGAAGCACGCACCTTTGAGCAGTTAGCGACGGAACATAAAGAAGCCCTTGAACAACAGCGACAGGCATTTGATAAGAGACTGCAAGACATGCAGGCGCAGTTAGACAATAAGCCACAAGCCACACAGCAGGTCAGCGAACGAACTCAAAAGGCCACCGCGCATTTCACGCTAAATGAAGAACTGACGCGTATCATTATCGATCTGAAATTATTAAATGCGGGTTGGTACGTGGACACACAGGTGATGACTTTTAAGCAGGGTGCCCGCCCTGAAAAAGGCAAAAATAAGGCTATTGCAGAGTGGCCGACAAAAGGTAAACAGTCTGCCGATTATGTGCTGTTCGCCGGTTTAACACCCATTGCCGTTGTTGAGGCAAAACGTGAGAACATCGATGTTGCGGGCAAAATCCACCAGGCAGAGCGTTATTCATCGGGCTTTTCCCCTTTAACCGACATGTCGCCCGCCTGGCAGCAACAGGGGCGCACCATTGCATGGCCCGATACTCGCGATGGCCATTTTCAAATTCCTTTCGCTTATTCTTGTAATGGAAAACCTTATGTTAAGCAGCTGGCAGAAAAGTCGGGAACATGGTTTCGAGATCTTCGCGAGCCATCAAACCTTTCAAAACCACTGCACGATTTTCACAGCCCTCAGGGGTTGTTGGACAAGCTCACTCGCAGCAAAACGGCCGCTGAAGAAAAACTGAAGCAAGAGGGTTTTGCTTACCTGAAGTTGCGTGACTACCAAGTGAAAGCCATTTGCAAAGTCGAAGAAGCACTTGCGCAAGATAATATCAACTGCCTGCTGGCGATGGCTACCGGCACAGGCAAAACCCGCACCATCATTGGTCTTATGTACCGTTTTTTAAAAGCAGAACGCTTCAGCCGCATATTGTTCCTGGTGGATAGGAATGCACTGGGCCAACAGGCTATTGATGCATTCAATGATGCCCCCCTGGAGCAGAACCAGACCCTCTCCAAAATCTACAACGTTGCAGCGCTTGGTGACATGAGCGCTGAGGCTGAAACGCGCATTCAGGTTGCCACCGTTCAGGCAATGGTGCACCGTATCTTTCAATCAGACACACCGCCGCTCGTGGATACGTTCGACTGCATCGTTATTGATGAAGCCCACCGGGGATACACCCTCGATCAGGAGATGACCGAAGGTGAATTGTTTACCCGTGATCTCAGTCAATACCTCTCCAGCTACCGTCGCGTATTGGACTACTTTGATGCTGTAAAGGTGGGCATGACGGCCACGCCCGCTAAACACACCACCGAGATATTTGGTAAACCGATTTATACCTACTCATACCGCGAAGCCGTCGCCGATGACTGGTTAATCGACCACGAGCCGCCCATCCGATATGAAACCCTGCTCACCCAAAATGGCATTCACTTTGATAAAGGGGAAAAAGTCAGCGCCATTAATATCGGTACCGGCGAAATCGAACTCGCCGAATTGGAAGACGAACAGAATTTCGAAACGGAAGCGTTTAATCGCCGCGTGATTACCGAAGGCTTCAACAAAGTCATCTGCGAACAACTTGCCCAGGAACTCGACCCCTTCGGTGATGAAAAGACTCTGATTTTTTGTGCCACCGACCTCCACGCCGATATGGTTAAACGCCTGTTGGATGATGCTTTTAAGGAACTTTATACTGATGAATACAACGAAGCAGCGGTACGGAAAATCACCGGCGCCAGCGATAAGGTGGATCAACTGATCCGCCAATACAAAAACGAACGCTATCCAACCATTGCCATCACTGTGGACCTACTCACCACCGGTATTGATGTCCCTAAAATTTGTCATCTGGTGTTTCTGCGTCGAGTGCGCTCACGCATTTTGTACGAACAAATGATAGGTAGGGCCACCCGGCGTTGCGATGAAATCGGCAAGACCGTCTTCAAAATATACGACCCGGTAGACATCTATGCCGCCTTACAAGCCGTCAGCGCCATGAAACCGTTGGTAAAAGACCCCAACATCACCCTGCAACAACTGGTGTCGGAACTCATTGACCCAAAAAGCTTTGCAGCACCCGGCAACCAGCCCGACACCAGCCATGCCCATGATGTGCTCGATGCCCTAAACCAGAAACTAATGCGGGTACTGCGCAAGGCAACAAACCGCGCCGAGAAAAAACCGGAGATCAAAACCAAGCTACAAGAACTGGAACAACTCTGGGGGGTCGCGCCAGGCAAGCTCCACCAGCACCTGCACAAGCTGGGGCCAAAGCAAGCAGGGGAGTTCGTTAAAACCCACAATAACCTCATCCAGCAGCTCGACGATGTAAATGGGTTGTTGGGTTCAGAACGCTACCCACTTATCTACGAAGGTGCGGACGAATTTAAAGCGCGCAGCCAAAGTTACGGCATTGAAGAAAAGCCAGCGGACTATCTCGAAAGCTTCAACGATTTCATCCACAACCAACTCAACCAATCAGCCGCCCTGGCGGTGGTTGTCAACAAACCCAAAGACCTTACCCGCGAGCAACTGCGCGAAGTTCGCTTGCTGCTCGATCAAGCTGGTTACAGCGAAGCCAAGCTCAACACCGCATGGCGTAACCAAACCAATCACGAAATAGCGGCCAGTATCATCGGCTACATCCGCCAAGCCGCGCTGGGTGAAGCACTGGTTTCATTTGATCAACGTGTGGCCAACGCCATGCAAAAGATCTACACCCAGCATGGCTGGACAACCGTGCAACGCAAATGGCTGGAGCGCCTGGCCAAACAGCTCATACATGAGGTAGTGATCGACAAACAATTTATTAATGATTTGCCGGCTTTCCAGGGCGGTGTCAAACAGCTGGATAAAATGCTTAATAACCAATTAGATGTTGTTTTGGTCGAATTAAGAGAGCATTTATGGGACGTTAGCTAAACGCTACTATCTTTATTGTTGCCTGCTTATGTTGATTATGTGCAGTTAATTCGACATAAGCGGGTAACATGTCGAAATAATTAAAAATAATCGACATATCCTCTTTACATGCCGGTGACATCGACATAAGCTAGCGACGTGTCGAAATTTTAAAGGAATGTAAACATGGCATGGTTTCCTGACAAACCATTCAATGACTTACCGTCATTGCCGCCACAGGAAAACCTGGAGGCAGTACCCATATTAAAGGCGTGTATTCCAGCTCGCGCCGCACTGGCAGAGTTAAAACAGGCAGCGGAATTGCTGCCAAATCAAGGTTTGCTGATCAACCTATTGCCATTACTCGAAGCAAAAGATAGCTCTGAAATTGAAAATATTGTCACCACCAAAGATAAGCTGTTCAAATTTTCGGCGGAGGACAGCCTGGCAGATTCAATGACCAAAGAAGCCTTGCGCTACCGAACCGCCTTAATCCGGGGTTATCAAGGATTAACTAAAAAGCCTTTGTGTACCAACTTGGCCATCGAAATTTGTACAACGATTAAAGGCGTGCAAATGGAGATCCGCAAAGTCCCCGGCACCACCCTGGCCAACCAGGCCAGCGGAGAAATCATCTATACCCCACCGGTAGGTGAGTCTGAGTTACGGCGCCTGCTCGCAAACTGGGAAACATTTTTACATCAAGATGACGGCATCGACCCATTGATTAAAATGGCGGTAGCACATTATCAATTTGAAGCGATTCACCCCTTTATTGATGGTAATGGTCGAACCGGGCGGGTACTGAATATATTGTATTTAATCGAAGCAGGTTTGCTGACCCTGCCTGTGTTGTATTTAAGTCGATTTATCGTGCAAAACAAACACGATTATTATCGTTTACTGAATGCAGTGACCAGAACGGGGAATTGGCAAGAATGGATTATCTATATGCTCGAAGGTGTAAAATCCACGGCAAGTTGGACAACCTATAAAATCGAAGCCGTTCGAAAACTGATTGAACACACTTCAGCGTTCATTCAAGCAAAATTGCCGAAGATATACAGCCACCAACTGATACAAATTATCTTTGAACAACCCTATTGCCGCATCAGTAATCTGGTGGAAAAAAACATTGCAAAACGACAAACCGCGTCGGTCTATTTAAAGCAGTTGTGCGACATCGGCGTGTTAAACGAAATTCAGTCTGGAAAAGAAAAACTCTTTGTTCACCCAAAACTCATCCAATTAATGAGCGAAGATAATAATCAATTTAATTTGTATTTAGAGACGTAATATGACCAATAACAACATCGTACAAAAGCTCTGGAACCTCTGTGACGTATTACGTGACGACGGCATTAATTACAGTGATTACGTCACCGAACTGGTGTTGCTGCTGTTTATCAAAATGGTGCATGAAAACACCGAATCCGGACTGTTAAAAACACACCCAATACCCGCAGGCTGTCGCTGGGCGGATGTCAACGACAAAGATGGTTTAACCCTGCTCAATGAATACAAACGGATTTTATTTATACTGTCAACCGGCAAGGATACCGAAGGCAACAGCATTCATGAAGACCCGCTAATACAGGCCATTTATACCGATGCCCACACCCGCCTGCGTGAACCACGGCACCTAAAGCAAATCATTAAAAACCTCGACCAAATAGACTGGTTCAGCGTGCAAAAAGATGGCCTGGGGGATCTCTACGAAGGGCTGTTGGAAAAAAATGCCAACGAAACCAAATCCGGCGCCGGACAATACTTTACCCCCCGACCGCTCATCAACAGCATGGTGCAATGCATCAAACCCCAGGCCGGTGAAATCATTCAAGACCCCGCCGCGGGCACCGCCGGTTTTCTCATCGCGGCGGATGCCTACATCAAACAACACACCGATGATTTGCACGACCTTAACGCCCGGCAGCAAAAGTTCCAAAAGAACAAAGCCTTTATCGGCGTGGAACTGGTGCCCAATGCACGCCGCCTGGCCTTAATGAATTGCTTGCTGCACGGCATGGAAGGCGATGATGAAGGTGTGGTGCATTCGGGCAACTCACTGGGGCAGGTCGGCGTAAACCTGCCCAAAGCCAATATTATATTGGCCAATCCACCCTTTGGCACCTCCAAAGGTGGCGAGGCCAGCATTACCCGCGATGATTTAACCTATCCCACCAGCAACAAACAACTGGCTTTTTTGCAGCATATCTATCGTGGCCTAAAACCCGGTGGCCGCGCTGCCGTAGTGTTGCCCGATAATGTCTTGTTCGAAGCCGGGGTCGGCACCGACATTCGCCGCGACCTCATGCACAAGTGCAACCTGCACACCCTATTGCGCCTGCCCACCGGTATCTTCTACGCCCAAGGCGTCAAGACCAACGTACTGTTCTTCACCAAAGGCACGGCAAAGAAACCCGAGCAGGAAGAAAACTGCACAAAGGACGTTTGGGTCTACGACCTGCGCACTAATATGCCCAGCTTTGGCAAACGCAACCCCTTTAGTGAGCAACACCTTAAACCCTTTGAGAAGGTGTTTGGTAAAAAGCCCGATGGCACCAGCAAACGCACGGAAGGCGAGTGGAGCTATACCGATTCAGGGAAGACGACCGCCAGGAATGGTGGAAGTGCTGGCAATGCAGGAGCAATAGCCAGTGACAAGCCCCAGGAAAACAGCCGCTGGCGTTGCTTCACCCGTGACTACATCCGCGACCAAAAAGGTGATTCGCTGGATATTAGCTGGATCAAGGATGAAGACAGTGTTGATGCGGCCAATTTGCCGGAGCCCGATGTGCTCGCTGCCGAGGCGATGGGGGAGTTGACTGAAGCATTGCGGGAATTGGATGGACTGATGCAGGTGTTGGGTGCGGGTGATCAAGCGATAGCTCAGCGGAATTTGTTGGTTGAAGCGTTGGGGATTGATGGTGTGGTGAAGCAATGAGAGAAATTGTTTTGCCAGAGGGTTGGAGAAATTCAAAAATAGGCGACGTGGCAGAAGTGAAAGGCGGTAAACGTTTGCCTAAAGGTGTAGATTTTTCCAAAGACATTACCTTACATCCTTATCTTAGGGTTACAGATTTCCATAATTCGAGTATTGATAAGTCAAATTTGAAATATATCGATGATAATGCTTATAACTTTATTTCAGGTTACACGATAGGAAAAGATGATCTTTACATAAGTATCGCAGGCACTATCGGTCTTGTAGGTTCAATACCTGGCGATCTTGATGGCGCTAACTTAACTGAAAATGCTGCAAAAATTTGTAACATAAAATATTGTGACAAATATTATTTGCAGTACTTTCTTAATTCAATGATAGCTAAAAATCAATTTATTGATAAGACCGTATCAAGTGGCCAACCAAAGTTGGCCTTGTTCAGAATAAGAGACTGTGACTTAATTGTTGCACCCATAGCCGAACAAAAACAAATCGCCACCAAACTGGATGAACTGCTGGCGCAGGTAGACACCATCAAAACCCGCCTCGACGCCATCCCCCCCATCCTCAAACACTTCCGCCAATCCGTCCTCGCCGCTGCCGTGAGTGGGAAGTTGACGGAGGAGTGGTGTAAAAAAATCCAATTTATACAAAGTGCTGATGACTTGGTTAATAAGATAAAAGTTGAAAGATTGGTGACTTGGGAAAAAGAATTAAAGAGAATAGGTCGAAAGCGTAATTATATAAAACCCGTTGATGGCGAAATGAGTTCCTTGCCTTCCATTCCTAAGCACTGGAAATGGTCGCCGGTAGATCTTGTGGCGTCCAAAGTTGTAGATGGTGTTCATAAAAAGCCCAAATACCAATCTAACGGTATCCCATTTATTATGGTAAAAAATCTTACTGCTGGAAAGGGAATATCTTTTAAAGATTTGAAATACGTATCAGAAGAAGATCACAAAGTATTTGTCAAAAGAGCTAATCCAGAGAAAGGCGATATTCTTATCACCAAGGATGGAACTTTAGGTGTTGTTCGGCAGATTCACACAGATGTTGAGTTTAGTCTTTTTGTGTCAGTAGCTTTGGTAAAACCGGTTCTCAAGGAAATGAGTGACTATATAGAACTGGCATTTAACTCACCGACAATGCAGTCACAAATGGTGGGTGTGGGTACTGGTCTACAACATATTCACTTAACTGACCTTCGCAGAGACATGATTCCAATTCCTCCTATAGAAGAACAAACCGAAATCGTCCGCCGCGTCGAACAACTCTTCACCTTCGTCGACCAAATCGAACAACGCATCAAAGACGCCCAGGCTCGCGTCAACTACCTCACCCAATCCATCCTCGCCAAAGCCTTTTGTGGCGAACTCACCGCCGAATGGCGCGCACAAAACCCCGACCTCATCAGCGGCGAAAACTCCGCCGAGGCGTTGTTGGAAAGGATAAAAACAGAAAGAGCAGCACAACAAACCGTCAAGACAAATCGTAATTCCCTTAAAAAGAAGAATAGCAACACACATAACAAAGCGCGTGCGTAACAGGTCATGGCATATATACAACAATCAACAAACACAACATCAGGACTACGCTTGCCATGATGCCTGAGCCGGTACGTTTGTTTCACATAACCGCCATTGACAACCTCGATGCCATTTGTAAATCAGGAAAATTAATTTGCAAAAACGCAGGTGCAGCACAAGGTACACATTATCAAAATATCGCCCATGCAGGTGCACAAGGTGCCAGAGCGGCAAAAAGCGTACCTAACCCGCCCGGCGGGACATTACATGATTTTGTGCCCTTTTATTTCGCCCCTCGCTCACCCATGCTGTCAGCCATCCACAATGGCCGTGTGGCGGGTTGTATGCTGCAACAAGAAGACATCCTTCATTTCGAAACGACGGTTACGCGGGTGATGGAGCAGGGGACAGACATTGTTTTCTATGATCGCAACGCGACATTGCAGTTTAGTAGCGTATTTACCAATATCGATTTACTCGCCTCTGAAATAGCCTGGGATTTACTCACCGAATCCCCGCAACTTGATGGTTTTTGTAAATATTTTCAAAACGTACTTTCAAATCCCAGATACGCGGATAGGATGGAGAGACGGCAGGCTGAATTTCTGGTCAAACACAGTGTACCGCTGGAAAGTATGACTAAAATTGGGGTAATGAATGAAGTAAACGCCAACAAAGTACGTGAAATTTTGGCCTCAAATAGCGTAGAATTGGCTGTTGAGGTCATCAGTGACTGGTATTTCAAGGGGCAATAAATATGACCATTATTAATACAAAGGGTGACCTGCTCCAACAGTCGGATGTTGATGCTATCGTCAACACAGTAAATTGTGTTGGTGTCATGGGCAAGGGTATTGCGCTTCAATTTAAAAAGAAGTGGCCTGCCAACTTCAAAGCGTATGCAGCGGCATGCAAGCTGGGTGAAGTACGACCAGGTCGTATGTTTGTTTATGACACAGGTTCACTGGCGACACCAAAGTATATTATTAACTTCCCCACCAAAGATCATTGGCGAGGTAAATCTCACATCGAGTTCATTCAAGATGGTTTGATAGACTTGATTCGTGTTATTAAACAGTTAAAAATTAGATCTATTGCCTTGCCTCCGCTGGGTTGTGGTAACGGTGGTTTGGGATGGACGGAGGTGAAGTCTCTTATTGAAGACGCCTTTACCGAACTAAACGTTGAATTACCCGAAGTTGAAATACGATTATTTTCACCCAGCTGGACACCACAGGCCAAAGATATAGCAGTCAAAACCCAGCGACCCAAGATGACTGCCGGCCGTGCCGCTATTCTTAAAGTGTTAGATACCTATCGTGTATTGAACTACGGACTGTCCAAAATTGAAGTGCAAAAACTTGCCTACTTCCTGCAAGAAGCGGGTGAGAATCTTCGACTCAACTTTGTAAAGCACCACTATGGCCCTTACGCTGACCAGCTTCGCCATGCCCTGGATCGAATGGACGGACATTTTGTTTGTGGCGTCGGTGACGGTGTGGTGGAGTCTGAAATAGAACCTCAACAAGATGCATTAAATGAAGCCGATGAATTTATAAAGAGAGAAGGGAACCAAAAGGTACTCGAGCATATTGCCCGCGTTGAAAATCTCATCGATGGCTTCCAATCATCATACGGTATGGAATTGCTTGCAACCGTCCATTGGGTAGCAACCCACGATAATGCAAAGACAGCCAAAGAAGCCATGCAAATTATTAGTAACTGGAATAAACGCAAGCGGGATTTAATAAAACCCGAACACGTCAAAGTCGCATGGGATCGATTGGCTAACCAGGGGTGGATTTCTGAATATGCAGCATAAATTTATAACGGCCCTAAGGCAGCAAGACTGAGAAAAATCCTTAAAAAGTTCCGTAAAAAAAGTAAAGGGGACACTGATGTGTTAATGCGTTAATGGAAATCTTGTGAAGATGAGGGTCTGATTATCTAATGCCAAGAACGGGAAGACTTCATATTGCAGGCGGTTATTACCATGTAATGGGTCGCGGTCTAGCGCGTCGTCGAATATTTTCGGGTAAAAAGAATAAGGAAGATTTTATAAATAGACTCGCCTTTCTGGTTAAGGAGTTACCATTTGAATGTATGGCCTGGTCATTGATGTCGAATCATTATCATCCGCTATAGTCGACAAAAAGCATCAGCGAGGCGCCAGTATCGATCATTTGTTATGGATGGTATCAATTGTAAAGTGGAAGATATGTTGGGTGGAGGATTGATTCGTGGCTATGGGGGATGGCTAGAAATTATTAAAAAGCGGAAAAATTACGAAGTAAGAATAGGCGATGAAAGAATCTTAGGTGACAGTGAGTTTGTAGAGCAGGCAATAAAGAGTGATGAACTAAAACTAGAGGAAGAGCTGTTGCTGAAGCGCAACGGATGGAATTTGGATAGATTAGAAGAGTATGCGTGTCGTCATTTTAATATCGCACCGTCACAACTAACAAAGAAGGGAAGACACAACTCAATATCGCATGCCAAGGCGTTAATTTGTTATTGGGGGAATGTGCGATTGGGGATCTCCTCGACCGTTTTGGGCGCAAGATTCTGTATTTCACAATCCAGTGTGAGTCGAGCGGTAGGGCGAGGTAGGGAGTATACTGAAAAGAATAGCATTGAGTTAGAAGCTAGTTAACGCATTAACGCATCAGTGTGCCGTTAACCTGTCCCATCTTTGCTGGGCTAAGCAGGTTTGTCGGGCGGGCACAAAAACTGTGGCACCCTGACTTAGTTAAGAAGATAAGCCGTTATATATTGGCCATTCCGGCATGTTTTTATCGGAATCCAGCGTCAAAACCCCTGGATTCAGGCCAAAACCATGCCGAAATGGCGGGAAAGGCCTTCACCAAGTGCCGTTCTGGGCGGGAATTTGAACTGTCATTTTGACATTATGGTATTGTGAATTTTGAGCGGGAAGCGGGATAGTCAATGCAACCAGCATTTTTATAAGCTTACCCCTTTAGACGTACTAGTGTTGGCCGGTAAATTGTTACAACGATCATTCAGATATAAATTGGTGTGGCATATGAAATTCTTTGTAGGTGGTGAATATGACTGAAGTAAGTAACAATCTGAAACACATCAAGGTTGAAGGTTTTAAGTCCATCGCCAAGTTCGATTTGCCAATGGAAAATATCAACATTTTGATTGGCGCTAATGGTGCAGGCAAAAGTAATTTGATTTCATTGTTTACCTTTTTAAGTCATTTGTCGCAGGGAAAGTTAAAAAACTACGTGGCGATTGAAGGGGGTGCGGAACGTTTTTTCCATTTCGGTACGCGAAACACCAACCAGATAGTGTTTGATTTGAGAGTGGGAATGAATGGCTATCACGCGGAATTTTCGCCCAATTTGGACGATGATTCTTTGGTGTTTAACAAAGAATACTGCACGGTTACGTCATCCTATAAGTCGTGGAAACTATATCCCAAAAAAGGCGAGAGTGGATTTGTGTCCGGCGAATCGGCTGATAGTGATTACGTAAAAGACTACACACGGCAATATATGGAAAGGTGCCGCGTTTACCACTTTCACGATACCAGTAGTCAAGCGCGATTTAAGAAAACCAACGATCTGGTTAATTATAGCTTTCTCGAAAAGGATGCCGCGAATATTGCGCCATTTCTGTATCATCTTAAAACCAGTAAGATGGAAAGTTACCGGCAGGCTTATCAACAAATTGTTGCGGCGATTCAATCAGTTGCACCGTTTTTTCACGACTTTTATCTTGAACCGAGTGGTGAGAAAGGGGATGAGAGCATCATTCTACGTTGGACGCACACCAAACATGACGCGCCATTTAGCGCCAATTTGCTTTCCGACGGAACCGCCCGGTTTATCTGCCTGGCGACGTTGTTTTTGCAGCCCGCATCCCTTAGGCCAGCGACTATTATTCTTGATGAGCCGGAACTCGGATTACATCCAGCAGCACTGGATGTACTGGCAGACATTATTCACGCCACTGCAAAAGAAACGCAGGTCATCTGCTCCACACAGTCTGTCGCTTTTGCCAATCTGTTTGCACCAGAAGACTTTATTGTTGTGGATGCAAAAGATGGCGTGTCCAGTTTTCGGCGACTTAAAAAAGAATCGCTTAACGATTGGCTGGAAGACTATGGCATGGGCGATATATGGAGTAAGAATTTGGTCGGAGGTCGTCCGGCATGGTAAGGCTCGCTATTTCGGTTGAAGGGCCAACCGAGGAACGCTTTATCCAGCGGGTGATGGTTCCGTATCTGCAAGATAGGGATATATATGCGGTGCCGTTATTATTGGGCCGACATGGCGGCGATGTTTCTTTGCCTAGAGTCAAAAAGGAATTGAACCATCTTGCCAGTAGTTTCGATAAAGTGACCACGCTTTACGATTTTTATGGCTTCAGGGGTAAGGGAAAAGATGAGAACAAAGCATCATTGGAGCAGAAAATAGTCGACAGTGTTGCTGCGCCTTTGCGTGAGCGAATTATCCCGTATGTTCAAATGTACGAATTTGAAGGGCTACTCTTTTCTTCTCCAGAAGCCATTGAAAATAACATTCAGCAATCGGGGTTAGCAACTTGGGCGCATGATGTACTTCAGAAATTCAGTAACGATCCCGAAAAAATTAATGATTCCCAACAGACCGCCCCTTCGAAACGGCTGGAAAAGCAATCAAATTACATAAAAACGGTGCATGGACCTAATATTGCCAATGAAATTGGATTAGATGTTTTACGAGACAGATGCTCTGGTTTCGGAAGCTGGTTGGATAAGCTGGAGGCGTTACAGGGATGAAGCCGCAATTTGATGGACAACAAACATTTAGCCTTTAATTTTAGGTTAAGTGCATTACGAAGATGAATCTACCCCCTTGGCGGGAATAAATTGTCTTTTACTATTTTGTATGACCAAGCCAGAACGTCCAGGCGGGTTGTAACAATTCTGTATGAAGTGACGCGTAATAGCTCGACTATTGCAAGGAATTTCAAAGCTACCGCATCCTGCTCACGCCCCTTGTCTACATCCCTGTAGACAACGCAACCATGGAATCAATAGGGGGTGAAATTATGCCTAAACCTTTTAAACGCTACGGGTATATGCCCAAAGCGTTTAGGTTTTATTGCTGTCCTATTTCTGTCATGGCGGCGTTGAAATTCCGCGCAATAGAACCGGCTATTACTCGTCATTTCGCCTTTCTTAAGGAACCTACTTTTGGTGCCAGAACAAAAATATGACGCGCACTAAATACCTAAATCCCA
>Ga0316204_10001499_pt1 | contig 62242 bp, 47 predicted proteins | sample 6monrhotite_MG_2_FD_205661 | JGI IMG/M metagenome (GOLD analysis project Ga0316204, IMG submission 205661) | Microbial mat bacterial communities from mineral coupon in-situ incubated in ocean water Damariscotta River, Maine, United States -... | ecosystem: Environmental > Aquatic > Marine >...
CTGATTTTAATTTTTTTAACCATACTTCAAAGTCGGATTGCATCAGAATCTCTGAGTAATTTAACGTAACAGCATCTTGTATTTTTTCGACAGGAGACTGTAACTCAGATAACCACTTTTTAAACTCCAAGTCTGAAAATATTTCAGTTAATTTTTTACTGTCTGCTTGACGCGGTGTTAATAGCTGCATTGAAAAATTAAATGTAACATCACATTTAATCGTCACAAGCTCTCGAGACAAAGGTAATTCTTCAAGGTTATTTCTTAGATTTTCCCCGACTTTTCCCGTTATTTCATCTGCATGTTCAACAACACCATCCAATGAACCATACTGATTTAGCCATTTTGCTGCAGTTTTCGGCCCCACTTTTGGCACGCCTGGGATATTATCCACCGCATCACCCATCAACGCTAAGTAATCGATGATTAACTCAGGCATGACACCAAACTTTTCTTTGACCCCATCAGGATTTAATTTTTTACCAGACATCGTATTAATTAAGGTGACCTTGTTATCAACCAACTGCGCCATATCTTTGTCACCCGTTGAAATTAATATTTTCTGATCCTTAATCTCAGCTGCCTTCACGATTGTACCAATCACATCGTCAGCTTCAACACCATCAACAATAACTAATGGCAAACCCAAAGCCTCTATGGCTTCAAACAAGGGCTTAATTTGTATCCGCAAATCATCAGGCATCGCTTCACGATTAGCTTTGTATTCGGGATAGATATCATGTCGAAATGTTTTGCCTTTTGGATCGAAAACAATCGCAATATGCTCGGGCTGAAAATCGTTAATCAATTTCTTGAGCATATTCAGGACACCATAAATAGCACCTGTCGGCTGACCTTTGGAATTATTTAACGGAGGAAGTGCATGAAATGCGCGAAATAAATAAGAAGAACCGTCTACAAGAATAACAGGGGGCTTTGCCATAAAAAATCCCTAAAATGTGTGCGAAAAAACGTGAGAAAGTATATCATGTATGGCTTCTTAACAAACCTCAACAAGGCCATCATGCAACGATCAATTTCTTCTACTGCTTTACTTTTTGCATCCATTAGCGCCATCCTCGGATCCGGTTGGTTATTCGCTGCATATTACACATCACTACTTGCAGGACCTGCTGCATTAATCTCATGGGTTATCGGAGGTGCTGCACTCGCCATCGTTGCTTTTACCTTTGCAGAAACCAGCGCAATGCTGCCGATCACAGGCTCAAGTACGCGAATACCGCACTATACGCACGGCACATTGGTGAGTTTTTTATTCGCCTGGATTATTTGGCTCGCTTACGCCGCACTTGCACCAACTGAAGTACAAGCAGTTATACAATACCTCAGTTATTACTTTCCTTACTTAGTACATTCAACAGGCGGATTAACGAGAGACGGATACTATGCAGCCACTGCCTTAATGATTATTGTCTCTGCGATTAATATTTTTTCCTTACGCTGGCTAATCCGTTGCAACAGTTTTCTCACGGCTATGAAATTGATTATACCGATTATTATCGCAGTCACTTTAATCTTTTTGTTTTCTAGTTCACACCATCAGTTAAATTTTCTGCAAAACGGATTTTTCCCCATGGGCAGTCATGGTATGTTGGCTGCTGTTGCGTCCGGCGGTATTGTTTTCGCATTTAATGGCTTCAAACAAGCCTGTGAAATGGCAGGTGAAGCGAAAAAACCCAGTAAAGCATTACCTTTTGCCATCATCGGTTCGATTGTTATTTGTCTCGCCATTTATATGTTATTGCAAGTTGCCTTCCTTGCCTCATTAGATGGCAAAGCGTTACTGCATGGCTGGGCCAATTTACATTTAGTGGGTGGCAATAGTCCTTTTGCAAGCATACTTTCTACGGATCATCTACCTGTATTAATAACCATTCTTTATATCGGCGCCATCATCGGCCCACTTGCCGCAGGACTCATGTATATGAGTAGCGCGAGTCGCTCACTGTATGGTATGAGTAAAAATGATTACTTACCTTTAATTTTTCAAAAACTCACAACGCAAGGCAATCCCATCTTCGCAATTGCAGTCAACTTTGTACTAGGTATGCTGATGTTCGCTCCGCTGCCTGGCTGGAAACAAATGGTGACTTTTTTGGCTTCGCTTATGGCAATCACCTATGCGATTTCACCAGTTTGTCTACTCGCTCTACGTACACAAATTCCAAATCAAGCCCGCCCATTTAAACTACCTTTTGCATTGCTCTGGTCATGGGCTGCTTTTTATATTTGCACACTACTCGCTTACTGGAGTGGCTGGACCATCATTTCGAAACTAGGCTCTGCATTAATTATCGGTTTGCTTGTTTTATTTTGCTATCACTACCTCACCAAACGTGGTCGTCAACTGACGCTAAACTGGCGTGCATCTATTTGGGTTTGGCCCTATTTCGCAGGATTAATTGGTATTTCTTACCTGGGTAATTTTGGGCATGGTTTGGGAGCCATTCCATTTGGCTGGGACTTCCTCGTTATTGCTATCTTCTGCAGCTTAATTTTGTGGTTGTCTCAAATATTTAAACTGCCCGCAGCTGACACACAAAACTATATAGACCAACTTCATTTAGGAAATCGCAATGCATGATGAAGAAGATCGTCGCGCTATACTTATATCTGAGGTGATGACACCAGACAAAGCAAATTTTTTTGGTAATGTGCACGGCGGTTATATCATGAAAAAATGTGATCATGTCGCCTACGTTTGCGCGGCACGTTATTCCGGGCACTATGCTGTCACACTGTCGGTCGATCACATTCTCTTTAAGAAGCCAATTCACGTCGGTGAACTCGTGAGTTTTTATGCGACTATTAACCATGTCGGCAGGACGTCTATGGAAGTCGGCATTAAAGTCGTTGCAGAACACCTGTTGACACAAGAAAAGCGCCACACGAATTCTTGTTTTTTCACTATGGTCGCCGTTGATGAAAATATGAAACCGACGGCAGTACGCCCTCTAGAACTAAGAAATGAAACTGAAAAACGCCGCTTTGAAGAAGCCGTTCTAAGAAAAGAAATAAACCAAAGCTTTAAACAAGAACATGAACGACGAAAGAAAGAATTGCGAAGCCGATTTTCTCAGAAATAGATTGCGTGCTTACTGGCGTGCGCACCCCCCACAAAAAAGAAAGTCATTGCGAGCGAAGCGAAGCAATCTCCCATTTTACAAGGAGATCGCCGCGTTGCGTGCGCTCCTCGCGATGACGTGCATTCCAGGGAGGCGAGCACATCAGCAAGCGCGTAAAAACCCCACTCGCATTCTCGCTACGTTAGAGCATGAAATCTGCAGACCAATCTTCCCAACTTGCAAAAAGTGTATGAATTGCGCATTTTTTGCTTGCAAAAAATGTAGAATTCTTACATTTATTGCTTGCAAAAAGTGTATAAAAATCACATAATCTGCAAATGAAAAGACTACTTATTACACAACTACTATCCTGGCGCGACAATGTTCGTCGCAAACCATTGATTTTAAAGGGTGTTCGTCAAGCCGGGAAAACGCACCTGCTACAAGAGTTTGGTAACACCAACTATAAACAGACACACTATATAAATTGTGAGAAGCAGGAGAGCATCAAAGAGATATTTGAAAATGACTTAGATCCCAAACGCATCCTTACGGATCTGCAATTTTCCCTGCAAACCAAAATTAATATTCAAGAAGATCTACTTATCATTGATGAAATCCAAGCCTGCCCACGCGCACTAACCAGCTTAAAATACTTTTGCGAAGAACTACCCGAACTCAACCTATGTAGTGCAGGATCATTATTGGGATTACATCTTAATCAAGGATCATACCCCGTTGGTAAAGTAGATATGCTTCATCTATACCCGATGAGCTTTTATGAATTTTTATTGGGAATTGGCGATGAAATTGCAGCCGGATTTATTAGCAATTTTACATTAAATACGAAAATTACAGATACAATACATCAACAACTCTGGTTACGACTAAAACAATATTTCATTACAGGGGGGTTACCAGAAGTTGTTTCAGTTTTTTCTGAATACCAAGAAAATCTATACGAGGCATCTATCTCAGTCCGACAAAAACAAGAAGAACTGATTAAAGCTTATTACGCAGATATAGCCAAACATGCCGGAAAAATAAATGCAATGCATATTGATCGAACTTGGCGATCAGTCCCCACACAACTATCAAAAACGCACGACGATGGAACAAAACGATTTAAATTTAAAGATATTATCCCTAATATAAATCGATACTCACAGCTTGTTAATGTTATCGACTGGCTAGAATCAGCAGAACTTCTTATCAAAATACCCATCATTGAAACTATAGAGATGCCACTATCTGCCTATGCTAAAAATAATTTATTCAAATTATTTATGTTTGATACAGGCATTCTAGGTGCCATGAGTGAATTAGGCCCAAAGAATATTCTTGACCAAGACTACGGTACATACAAAGGCTATTTTGCTGAAAATTTTGTAGCGCAACAACTGCAATCAATACAAAAGCAAAGATTTTATAGCTGGCAAAAAGATCGTTCAGAAATAGAATTTTTATTACAACATGAAGGCAGCGTGATTCCGATAGAAGTAAAATCAGGAAAATCCACCAGAGCACAAAGTTTACAAAAATACATCAAAAAATACTCACCAGAAAAAACATTTGTTTTATCTGCTAACAAACCTAACGTGAATTTGAAAAGTGGTTTCTATCAGCTGCCGCTGTATTTATGTGAGAAGATTTTAGATCTGGACTAAACCAAACTCACTTACTGAACTTGGATTTAGACAAATTTTAGAAATATTGCATTGAATGCATTGGATGCCATACCCGGTTCAGCATTATATTGGCTTTGCGCTCGTGCTGAATCGGTGATGACTTTTGAACATCGGTTAAACCGGGCTCACCGGCTGGCCTTGGGTATGATCGAACCTTAAAAATATTGCATTGAATGCACTACTTGCTATAACCGCTTCACTGCATTTTCAACAGATCACTAAAATTAATAATTTTCGTGAAATAGCCTTTATCTTCTAGTTCTGCCGTCACTCCATTAACATGAATCAATACCGGAACAGTAACAAAGTTTTTTCCCTTAACCAGCTTTTGGCATTTAGCTTCAACCTCTTTACATACAGCTACACCCACTTCTCGTCGAGAAAACTTAATTTCACAGACGAAAAGCGTATTAAATTTTGTTTGTATTAAATAATCGATTTGACAGCCTTGCTGTCGCTTAGTCTGAGTTTGATAATAAGGATTATCGGCAACAACTTCTTCACTACTGATCCCTAGTAAATCTAAAATTAATTCTCGATTTTTGAGAACCACATTCTCAAACTGCAACCCCATAATAGAATTAAAACCCGGGAAAGTTGTTAAAGATAATTGCTTATATTGATTTTTATTAATCTTCGCAATATTGGGTTCAACAAAACTAAGATAAAATCGTAAATAATTGTCACTTAACCGATAACAAAAAATTGATCGTTCTTTCCCCGTTTTAAATGACCAGATGTAATCTTTCTCTAAAAAACCAGCTGTCGTTAAATCATTGAGATAACTCGTTAATGGGCTGCCTGTCTTATAGGCTATCGCCTCTGAAATAGATTTATAGGTTGCGGGCCCAGCACTTAGATATCGAACAATTTTGATATATAGCTCGCTGCGATTCTGAAATAAATCATGGAATATATGTAAAAATTCTTCTACTAGGATGCCACTTTTAACAAAACAAAGTTGTTTGATATTATTAATCGCCGAGAGACTTGAATTCATCAATTCCAAATACCAAGGGACACCTCCTGCTATAGAAAGCATCATAAATGTTTCCATTGCTGAATTTTGAAAGCCATTAGCTCTTAACAGTTCTTTACTTTCAACTAAGCTTAATTCATCTAAATCAACTTTATGACCGATACGGCCAAAAAATTCAGTACTGTTTAATATGTTTTTTTCAATCCAACTTGAAACAGAACCACACAACACTAGAATAAGTTCTGGATTTTTTTTGAAGTGCAAATCCCAAACAATTTTTAATTTACCTAAAAATGTTTCATCTTTCTCCGCCATCCATGATATTTCATCCAATAAAATGACAACTCGCCCCGATTTCGTCTGTTCAGCTAGTAATGTTAGTAAATCTCCCCAATCATCTGCCTTCAAACCTGGTAAGTTCGCATATTGGTTCAACTGCCTGACAAATTCTTGGCGCTGCAACTTAACACCTGATCCCTGCTTTGCCGTCGGGGGCAGACCACTAAAACTAAGAAATCGCTTCTCACGAGCAAACTCTTGAATCAAACGGCTCTTCCCTATCCGTCGACGCCCGCGCACAACAACTAGAGTTGCTGTTTTCTTACTCAACAAGAGCTCTAATCCCTTGAGCTGCTCACTTCTACCAATAAATGCTTCTCTATTCATAGGTCTACCGCAATAATAGTAAATGTCATTTTTGCGGTAGCTTAGCACCTAATTCTAGCTACCGCAAGAATGAGAAATGTCATTTTCGCGGTAGCTGATAGAAAGTTTACTTTGAAATCGTGCTTGGTATCAGTGCAGCGAGCCCGCTAATTGACTTTGGATTTGGTCGAATCTTAAAAATATTGCATTGAATGCATTGGACGCCATACCCGGTTCTGCATTATCTGCGCCAATAAGACGGGGTGAATAAAACTAGCAAAGTAAAGATTTCGAGACGGCCTGCTATCATGGCGAAAATTAATATCCACTTACTCACCGCAGGTATATGCTCAAAATTACTTGATACGGAGCCAATCGCCGCACCTGTATTTGCTATACAAGAAGCTAGAGCTCCAAAGGCTGTTTTCAAACCAAGACCTGTAGCGAGCAGACCCATTAATAAAATAAAAAATAAGGTAATAAAAACCGAAACAAAACCCCATATCGATTGCACAACCTGTTCAGGCAAAATTTCTCCGCCGAATTTAATGGAAATAACAGCTTGCGGGTGAACTAATCTTTTTAATTCTCGCTTACCTTGCTCCTTTAAAAGAAGTGTGCGCATTACTTTGATACCACCACTCGTAGATCCACCACAGCCACCAATCATGGCCATCACCATAATCAAATACGGGACGAAGGTTGGCCATAAACTAAAATTACTCGTCGTTAACCCTGTTGTTGTCGCTACAGAAACAACTGTAAATAATGAGTTAACTACTGAATGAGTATAATCATAGCGGCGATAGGCAATTAACATAATTACAATAACCACAGTCACAGAAAGCAGCAGAAGAGCATAAGCCTTTAACTCTGGATCTTTATAATAAACGGATAAACGCCGCTGCCTCAAAAAATTAAAATGCAATGCAAAATTTGTCGCCCCAGCCAACATAAAAATCACGGCAATCATATCGATCAATGTACTATTATAATAAGCAAAACTAGAATCATGCGTTGAAAAACCACCCGTAGACATAGTAGAAAAGCTCTCTCCAATCGCATCAAACAAATCCATACCTGCCCACCAGTATGAAATTGCACATAAGATCACAAGGGCTGCATAGATATACCAAAGCGCTTTTGCAGTTTCCGCCATTCGCGGTCTTAGCTTCGTTGTTTTAATTGGTCCAACCGTTTCAGCGCGATACAATTGCATACCACCCACACCTAACATTGGCAAAATTGCAACAGCCAAAACGATAATCCCCATACCGCCCAATAAATGTAATTGTTGCCGATAATAAAGCAGAGCATGTGGCAATTGACTGAGATGTGTTAGCACAGTTGCACCAGTTGTCGTCAGGCCAGACACTGATTCAAACATCGCATCGACAAAGGTTAGCTTCGGGAAAAACACAAGCATCATGGGAATACTTGCAAATCCAGACAATACCGTCCAAAACAACACGACCACCAAAAACCCATCTCGAATTTTTAACTCACTTTCACTTGACCGTGTTGGTAGCCAAAGAAAAAAACCAACGAGGAAAGTAATCACAAAACCGAAAAAAAATGACATCAGCGAACCATCTTTATAATAAATGGAAACAGCAATCGGAGGCAGCATACTGATACTGAAGATCATCAAAAGGATCCCGATCACTTTTACAACTGGGGTATATCGCATACGAAACTCCAACTTCTTTTACGACTAACTAGAAAAATCCAGGACTCACTTGAAATAAGCGCTCAACATCCCGAATATATTTTTTCTGCGACACAAACAAAATAACATGATCTTCAGCTTCTATTACTGTGTCATGATGCGGAATAACAACCGACTCTCCGCGCACCATTGCCCCAATCATCGTGCCTTTAGGCAATTTTATTTCTTTTAAGGTTCGACCTACCACTTTCGATGTTTTCTTGTCGCCATGCGCAACCGCCTCGATCGCTTCTGCAGCGCCACGCCGCAGAGAATGCACATTAACAACATCGCCTTGACGAATATGAGCCAATATCGATCCAACTGTTGCCTGTTGTGGCGAAATAGCTATATTAATGGGACCACCTTCAATTAAATCAACATAAGCTGTACGCGTGATCAATACCATAACCTGTTTCGCGCCCAATCGCTTTGCTTGTAAACAAGCAATAATATTATCTTCATCATCATTGGTCACAGCACAAAACACATCAACATGCTCAATGTTTTCATTAATTAATAATTGTTTATCGCAGGAGTCCCCGCATAAGACGGTTGTATTCGACAACTCATTAGCCAATACTTCACAACGTTCACGGTTAGAGTCGATCAACTTGACTTGATACTCCTCTTCCAATGCACCAGCTAAACGCGCACCGATATTACCCCCACCCGCAATCATAACGCGCTTGTAAGGCTCTTCTGCTCGGCGCAAAGCCGCCATAATGACATGTGCATTTTCACTTGCTGTAATAAAAAATACTTCATCTCCAATCTCAATCTCTGTCGAACCATCGATAGGAATTGATTTATCATTTCGAAAAATAGCAGCCACGCGCGTCTCCACACCAGGCAAATATTCATGGAGCAAGTTAATACTCTTACCCAACAGTGGGCCGCCATAATAAGGTCGAACCGCAACTAACTTCACTTTTCCATTGGCAAAATCGAGCACTTGTAGTGCACCAGGATGCGCAATCAACTGCTGCATATATTGCGTTACTAAACGTTCGGGACTGATAAATACATCGATGGGTAAATTTTCTTTTCCAAATAATTCTTTACGAATAAAATAATGCGGAGAACGAATTCGCGCAATTTTAGTCGGTGTATTATAAAGTGAATAGGCAACTTGACAGGCTACCATATTGGATTCATCGCTACTCGTCACAGCAATAACCATATCTGCACCATCAGCACCCGCCTCATGCAATACATTGGGATACGAACAAGGCCCTGTTACTGTACGAATATCCAGACGATCCTGGAATTCCTCTAAAATAGCAGGATCGTGATCTATCAATGTAATATCATGATTTTCATTCGCCAAAATTTCTGCTAATGAACCACCGACTTGTCCTGCACCTAGAATAATAATTTTCATTGTTACAACTAAATCCTTTTTCAACTAGTGAATTAGTCCGTTTGCAAACATTCAATCGGGTTCAATTTGGAGGCACGTAGTGCCGGGTAAAAACCCGAGAGCATTCCAACAAACACGGACACCACAAAACCCAAAGTTGGCGGCAATATGTAAAAAATAAACTCCCACCCGGTAAGCACCGAAAGCAGGTAGGAAACTCCGACCCCTAAAATAATACCTAACAAACCACCAAAAACAGTTAAGATAATCGATTCGATCAAAAACATACTGAGAATATCAGATTGACGTGCACCAATCGCCATACGAATACCAATTTCCCGACGCCGCTCCACAACGGACACCAACATAATATTCATCACCCCAATACCACCAACCAATAAGGCAATACCACCGATAGCACCCAACAACCACGTAAATGTTTTACGTTGCTTACCAACAATATTAATGATTTGCGCAGGACTACGAAATTGCGCTTTCATCTTCGGCAATAGCTGCAGTAGTTTTTGCGTTAATTCACGCTTCGCTTCATCTAGATCAGGATCCGGAACCAAACGAAATAACACATTACTAATTTGCACACCTTTTTGTAACAGGTAAGTCGCTTCCAAAGGAATAATCACACCTTGATCGATATTAACGAACAAAAACAAATTTGGCTGCCATTTCTTTGCCACGCCGATAACTGTAAAATAGTGAGTCCCCACTTTAATTTGCTGTCCGATAGGATCTACAAATCGATCACTATAATGTTTCGCTAATTTATCACCGATCACACAATAAAAACTTTGCTTATCTAGTGCCGAGACAAAACGTCCTTTTGAAACTTCAATTTTTGCAATCTTCGCAAGCTCACCTGTTGCACCAATAATTTGGCTATTTACATTTTTTCCATCAATATAGACAGGCTGAAATGCATTAATATATGGTGCGGCACCTACTACTTGTTTAGCAGATGCAACTAAAGCGGACATATTTTCAAGGCGCAATTGCTCCTCTTGTGTTTGTGAAGATGTTTGCGTTTTTGCTTGCAAACTTAATGCCAACAAGTTGGTACCCAGCGTTTTAAATTGTGATAATGCGTGAGAAGTCGCCAACTGACTAGATGCAATCAATGCAACAACAGAACCTGTGCCCACTAATACACCCAGAATAGCTAGAAACGAGCGCAACTTCGCCATCACTAAATTAGTAAATGCTTCTCGTATGTGTATTAAAAAATCCATCAATCATCACCTACAATCAAACCATCACGAATTTGGATAATACGCGGACACTGTTCTGCCACTTCTTCATCATGTGTAATAATTAAAATAGTTGTCTCACCCGCATGCTCTACAAGCAAATCCATAATCATCTGACTCGTCTTGGAATCTAAAGCACCCGTTGGTTCATCAGCCAAAATAATCGCAGGCTTATGCACCAATGCCCTAGCGATAGCCACACGCTGCTGCTGCCCACCAGATAATTCACTAGGTCGATGCAAGGCGTGATCGGCCATACCAACCTTACCTAACATTTCCATAGAATAGTCATGAATAGTTTTTGCATCAACGTTCGCATAAAACAATGGTAGCCCCACATTTTGTACGGCATTTAATTTAGGTAATAAGAAAAAAGATTGGAAAATAAAACCAATTTTTTTGTTTCGTCTATACGCCAATTCATTTTTCGATAGTGAATTAGATTCCTCACCATCTAAATAATAATGCCCCGTTGTCGGCTGATCCAACAAACCAATGATATTCATGGTGGTAGACTTTCCCGAACCTGAAGGACCAATAACCGCAGCTAACTCACCTGTTCCAAGTTCAAATGAAATACCCTTCAATGCTTGAAATTCATTTTCGCCCATCACATAGGTTTTAGTAATGTTTTTGAGTCTTAGCATTATTTGCTCTCACTGCTCCCTGGCACGACTATTTTTTCACCTGGCTTAATTCCCTGAGCAATAGCAACTTCAGTTGCTGTCGTAAAACTCGTTACAATAGAAACAACACGACGCTTACCATTCGGATCAACAACCGTAACTGCAGCACCCGTTCCCTTTTGGAAAACCGCAGCAATAGGCACCATCACTACGGGTGGCTTTTTAATATTGATTTGTATTTTCGCGGTCATACCCACTCGAATGGTTCTTCTGTATTTTTTCAGCAAATTCGGTATTTTAACCAAAACGGTAAATACTGATGCACCGGAATTTTGTGACGTTTTTGCTTGCTCTGAAACAGCGGCAACATAACCATGCAAAGTCACTCCTGGGAAAGCACTACTAGTAACAGTAGCTGACATTTTTTTATGAATACGATTAATGTTTACTTGACTAACTTCAATCTTTGTAGAGAGCCCAGTCAAATCACCAATAGACAAAATGGCCTGACCTTGTTTAACGGCAGTACCTACGGTTAGCACCTTCTCACCTTCAGAGCCAGCAGCACTTTTAATGGGAAATAAAGCAATACCTGTTCCTGTTGACCGAACAATGATATGACTAAATTGTTTTTTCAAATACACAACAATTTGTCGCGTATCCGCTAAGGTTAGTTTCTCAATACCCACTACGCTAATGCCAGCAAGTTTCAAGATTTTTTCCATAGCAAACTGAGATTGAATATAGCTTAAGCGACTCGTCTGATAGGAGGTTTCTCCCGTCAAATAACTCTCTTTTGATATTACACCAGCACGATATAAAGCTCGCGTCCCTTGAAAACTTTCCGCGCTTTTTGCATAGGCACTTTTCTTTTCCAAATAATCTGTAATTGTTTTTCGAAAATTTTGAGTCAAGCTGGTTGAATTGACAACGACAACGGGTTGACGGTTTTCAATAAAACTTCCATACGCGAATTTAACTTCAGTGATATGCCCTTGAACAGGACTTAACACTAAATCAATCTTAATCGGATTCAATGTGCCGCTGTAAAATAAAGGTACTTCTTGAACATGCAGCTTTGCAACAATAACTCTCTCTTTACTGGTAGCTTGCTCTTTCTTTTTTTCCGCTTTACAAGCCACCAAAAAAAGAGAAAGTATTAGCATCCCAGCTAATCGAATAACAAATTTCACGCTCTTCTCCCATTAATACTTTAACTTAATATTCCATTTATCCAGCGTTTCGCCGAGTAAGGCATAAAAACTTGTAACACTATTCATGTAAGTGATACGCGTACCGACCAGTGCTGTCTCTTGTGTCAACAACTGATCTTGATCGGTCGTCACCTCAAAAACCGTTGATCTACCATACTTCAATTTAATGCGCGCTGCCTTCAACGCCAAGGCCGACATCTTCACCTGTGTTTCTGAAACTTTAATTTGTTCTTCCTGATTATGAATTGTTTCTAACTGCGTGATCACTTGGCGTATGAGATTTTCTTTTTCATTTTCTAATGCGAGCTTTGCTTGTTCGAGCGCAACCCGTGCTGAAACCAAATCTGCTTTGCCTTGCACATTGTCAATTGGAATTTCAAAATCAAAACCTAACACTGGCCCACTGCCTTCAGGGCCTGTTATTAAATTAGGATCTTGCGTCGTACCAATTACTGTACTCGCCGTCACATCAAACGTCCACTTGCGACTATCTTTTGCGGTAATAATCGCGCGGCGTGTGTTTTCCAGATTTAATAAATCCGTGCGATATTGGATATTACCTGCCATAGCACGTCGAATAGCATCATCTTGCGAAGGAACAGGATAAGATTTTTTATCAATTTTCTTAACGATCCTTAACTTAGCCGTTGGCACCAAACCTAAATTATTCAAGAATGTTTGATAATTTTGATGTAAGGAATCTTCTTGTTGCACCAACGCTAACTTTGTTGTTGCATACGTTGATTTTTGTTGTAGCAAATCACTCGGCGCCATCTTGCCGACTTTTACTTGCAGCTCATACTGCTTCAAAGCATTAGCAGATTCTTTCAGTGTTCGTTTTTGAATATCAAGGTTTTTATAATCTTGAACCAAGGTTCGGTAACTTTGTATCACAGCAACAACAACAGCAATGATATTATTTTTAAAACCGAGCTTAGCAACTTCTTCTGATGTCAATGCATCGTAGTATCCGACAGTATTTACCTTACCAAACCCTTTTAGAAAAGGCTGCATCACTGTCACTGTTGCAGCACCTGGGCTACCACGCAAAAAATTATTCTGATAGTCAATATTAATTTGTGTGCCGATCGGCGTTAATACACTCAGTGTTGGGGTAAAATTCCACGCTGGTTTCAAACCACGCGTCAATGTCGAATTTAATTTGAATGTGTATTGCGGCTGAAAAACTTCTCTCGCTAAAATGACTTGATACTTATCGACGATACGTTGTAGCTCGCTACTCAAAACACTTTCATTGCTACGCAGAGCCAACATAATCGCATCACGCAGCGTCAACAGTTTTGGTGGATGCAAAGTCGCTGTCGGTAATGGTAATGGTGTCTCTGGTCCAACCGGTTCGTATGGCGGCAAGTAGTTATAGGGCAAGCCAATCATTGGATCAACTAAAACCGATGGCGTCGTATGTGTTGCACGCGGCGGCGGTAACTGTGTTGGATGATGCTCGACAATCACTTCATCAGGTGGCGGCAAATGTGTCTCAATGATCAACTCGTGCGTTCGGTAGGGAGGCGGTAATACCAGTCGATCTGAAGCACCCAGACCTAAGCCTGAGAGCAGAAGTAACATACCTGTCAAAACCAATCGCTTCACGAAATCCGACCCTGAAAAAATAACCCCATATAATAGCGTAGCTTCACTGAGCTGTCTGCATAAATATTTGAACAATTTTCTAAAAAACAATAGGTTAGGATATATAATTCATAATGGTGAGTGTCTCCATGATACCGCGACTCGATCGGCGGTATCCAAATTTAATCACGCAGCTTCCGTGCTGGGTTTTGTACGTATGCAAAAACATTGATTCCAACAAAAACAATCCGCATACTCAGCACCCCATGATAAATATTATTGCCGACGATAAAATCCCACTTCCCGCTGATTTTCCAGGCAACATCGGCACACTCAAACGACTAGCTACAGAAAATATTAACGCGACACATTTAAAAAATGCAGATGCCTTACTTGTACGGTCTGTAACAAAAATAGATGCAAAACTCCTACAAAACACGCCCATAAAATTCGTCGCAACCGCCTCTGCCGGCGTCGACAACTTAGATATCAAGTCGTTGAACGACCACAATATCGCTTGGTCACACGCACCTGCTTGTAATGCCAATGCCGTTCGCGACTATGTTTTATGTGCGATTGCGGCACTCGAAAAAAGCGGCCATTTGAATACAAAAAAAAGACGCGCCGGTGTGATTGGTGTCGGTGCAGTCGGGCAACGCGTCGTAACACTCCTTGAAAAACTCGGTTTTGAAGTTTTACAAAATGACCCTCCACGTGTTTTAAAAGAAACTAAATATCGATCTTCCGAACTCAATACATTTAAAGATTTAGATTTAATCTGCTGCCATACGCCATTAACTTTTGACGAACAATTTCCAACACACCATCTCATTGACAATGCATTCTTATCACAACAAAAAGCAGGCTGCATTATTCTAAACGCAGGTCGCGGTGCTGTAATTGACACGCAAGCAATCAAAAAGAACAAACATTTAAACTATGTCTTAGATGTATGGGACAATGAACCTAATATCGATTTAGACCTATTAAAACAGGCAAAAATCGCAACACCCCATATCGCAGGCTACAGCATGGCTGCTAAGTATCGCGCTGGCGATATAATAATTAATGCACTATGCGCACACTTCAATATTAAAGCAAGAAAGATATCTAACACATACTCTTTATCTAACTTAACAACATCTATTGACTTAGATCACCCACAAAACTTAAATAAAATTTTACAAACTGAAAATTTATGCACACGATCAGAGCAATTCAAACAAACACTATTGAAACAACCTAATGACATCGCACAACAATTCAAAGACTGCCGCCAAGACTATCCTTTGCGTACTGAATTTATTCTCTAAATAAATTCTCAATACGAAAATTACTGTTTGTTCATTACGAGTATTAAATAAAATTATGGTCCATTTCGACCGAAATGTATTGACAGAAATCCGGATATTAGTGAGCATGGTCGCCCCTTTTTTTAGGACAAGAAACGATTATGGGTCAAGATGCATTAACATCACTTCCTGGAAGCCCGACTGCTGTTGTCGCTGCCACACCTGCTAGACGATCAGCGGGAAGCACATCAATCGAAACACCTGTAAGAAGATACTTAGCAGCCTCTGAATCCGGTACACCACAAATAACAAACCCATTAAACACACTAATTTTTGATCTTCTGAATCCAAATGCCTCTGCAAAAGGTGCAGACAAAGCTCACGAAGAAACAGACGATCAAATCCAAAAATATTTAAGAGCACGATTACCCGCACACCAAACCTTTATCTCAATACCGATCCTGGAATATATACAGGCTTATGCGGAAAGCATGATGGCTGACCCAGATGGACTGTACAGGTATGGCGGTGTCTTTGCGAAAGATCTACTGACACAACAAGGCACTTTAGTAACAGATACAAACGGCACCTATAAATACACACCCACGATTAAATTACCCCAGGGCGAAGATCAAGAAGCAACAGCAGAGCACATGCGCGATTTGTATGTAGGCTTATTTAATAGGCTGTTTCGTAACACAGCCATTGCACTTCAAGTTTTTAAAGAAACAGTACCGTCAGCTAGAATAGACCGAAGCGCCGTAGCGCCAGCAGCTCCAAAAAGAACAACTAAAAAAATAGTCTCAAAAAAATTATCGCCTTGGAAAAAAGTCAAACGTAACTGGAAACACATGCATGCCGGATGGAAAGTGGCCGCCTGTCTCACCATTGCCTTATGTATTGTGGGTGTCGCTGCTGCTGCAATTCTCTGTCCACCCAGCTTAGCTGTTACGATACCTGTCGCAGGCAAGATTGCCCTCTCTACCGCTGCCATGGGTGCTGCTGCAACGATTGCAACAACAACAGCAATAGGACATAGCATACATATCGCAAAATCAACGCCAAGAAAAACCATAGATTTACCTGCAGCTGATGCAGGTGATAAAACAGATGATGCAAAGCCTGAGCTATCCGGAAAAATACGAACGGATTTACATGCAGCTATTGAAAAAACAGTGACTGATCTCATTGTAGCCGAAACCAATTCCACACTGGCAGCAAGAGCACACGCAGCACGCGCACAAAGAGCGCAGCAAAGGGAAGCAGCTGCTGCAGCATCACCACCACATTCTGGCCGCCTTACACCGCCACCTGGAACACCTGCTATACGAACAGTAAGAGGAGCTCTGGTCTTCGGTGATACACCAGAAAGAAAAAACGCTACTCACAATCCCGACACTTCAACAGCAACACCACCCGTTGACGCGGGTTTTTGCGATCTCGGTTTCTAACTTTAATACCTACAACATATCCTGCGGATCCACATCCAAAGACCAACGCACACGTTTCGCCATCGGATGACTCGATAAAGCTTCCAATAACGGCACACAAGCTTGATGCAAAGCAGCACGATGCTGCGACTGCAATAGTAACTGCGCACGATAACGACCTGCACGTTTTTCCATCGGCGCAGGAATAGGACCCAAAACATGCAGCGACGCACTGACAACCGGTTTTAATTGTTGCTTAATTAATTCCAAAAAACGAATCGGTTGATCACGCTGCACGGCTTCCGCACGCAACAAAGCAATATAAGAAAATGGCGGCAACAAGGCTTTTTGTCGCTCTTCCAACAAAGCAGCGGAAAAAGCAGCATAGCCTTGCGATAACAATAACTGCAGAAGCGGGTGTTCAGGATGATGTGTTTGAATCAAAACTTCACCTTGCTTTGCCACACGTCCTGCACGACCCGACACTTGCACCAACAATTGCGCCATACGTTCTAGTGCACGAAAATCTGTACCGTACAAACCACCATCTGCATCAATAATCCCAACCATACTTAAACCAGAAAAATGATGCCCTTTCGACAACATCTGTGTACCAATTAAAATGTTCGCTTCACGACTGTGAATTTTTTCTAGCATAGCCTGCAAACTGCCTTTTTTACGCGTACTATCGCGATCAATGCGCACGACATTTTCCTGCGGAAAAAGCGTTTGCAAAGCTTCTTCTAATCGCTCAGTACCCTGCCCTACTTGACTGATTTCATTTTGCTGACAATCACCACAGATAGAAGGCACAGCAGATTGTCCACCACAATGATGGCAACACAAGCGTTTCGGCTGAAAATGCAAAGTCATCCGCGCATCACAGCGTGGACAAGTCACCATCCAACCACAATGATGACACAATAAAGTCGGCGCATAGCCACGACGATTTAAAAACAATAACACCTGACCCTGATTATTTAAGTGTTTGCGCACTGACTCGATCATAGGATCAGACAAACCCCCATACAACTTCTTATCACATAAGTTAATCAAGGACACCTTCGGCGGCTGCGCATCCCCAGCGCGTTCTGGTAGTTTTAATAATTCATAACGCTGGCATTGCACGTTATACAAACTTTCTAAAGAAGGCGTTGCTGAACCTAGAATAATCGGAATATTTTCTAAATGTGCACGCTTTACTGCAACATCACGTGCAGAATATCGAAAGCCAGACTGCTGTTTAAAAGAAGGATCATGCGCTTCATCAATAATAATCATACCCAGCGCTGGCATTGGAACAAAAACAGCCGACCGGGTACCAATAATAATTTTTGCTTCACCCGACACTGCCTGGCACCAAGACTGAAAACGTTGCTTATCCGTTAACTCTGAATGCATCAATACAACAGGCACATCAAAACGCTTTTGAAAACGCGCAATTGTCTGTGGTGTTAAAGCAATTTCTGGCACCATCACCAAAGCTTGCTTTCCTTTTTTCAAAACAGCAGCAATCGCTTGCAAATAAACTTCTGTTTTCCCGCTACCTGTGACACCTTCTAACAAAAACGTTTGGAAGCCATCACTCGCAGCAATCGAATCAATGGCAACTTGTTGCGCTTGATTCAACGTAATATCGGAATCATGAATCGTAAAAGACTGCGATGCTCCTTGCACTATTAAGTCACGTCCGTCCCGCAAGAATTTTGGCAAAGTACCCAGCATGACATCACCCAAAGGATGATGATAATAATCACTCGCCCATTGATAGAGTTGTAACATTGTAGTTGGCAACACAGGCTCATCATCGATCAACGCAATAATTGATTTCAACTGATCAAAGGGAAAGTCGGACTCAGCGACCACATCCACCAAAACACCAATCACTTCACGACGACCGAATGGCACTTTTATTCTTTGACCCGCTTGCCATTGTTTATTTTCGTCAGACGCTAAAGGCAAATAATCGAAACATTGCCAAAGCGGTGATCGAATAGCAATGCGGAGAATAGCTGGTACAGACATTTTATAATTCTCGATATTCAAAAGCGTGGGGCAGTCTATCACGATTTAACTAGAAAACTATAGCTGCTTGATCTAACGAAACAAATCCGGTATTTTACGACCCAAATGCAGTATTGCGATAAATCCAGATAACTCGATCGAAGAGGACACCATGGCAAAGTACAGTACCAATGAATTTCGTAGCGGCTTAAAAGTGATGCTCGATGGTAATCCCTGCAACATTATTGAAAATGAATTTGTAAAACCTGGTAAAGGCCAAGCTTTTAATCGCGTTAAGCTTCGCAATTTAAAAACAGGTCGTGTCCTAGAAAAAACATTTAAGTCTGGCGAATCTCTTGAAGCTGCAGACGTTGTCGAAACAGAAATGCAATACCTTTACAACGACGGTGAAGAATGGCATTTCATGGACCCTAAAAGTTTCGAACAAATTACCGCAAGTGGTGCAACGATAGAAGATGCGAAACAATGGCTAAAAGAACAAGATACTTGCACCATCACACTCTACAACGGTGCACCACTTTCTGTTGAAGCACCTAATTTTGTTAATCTAACCATCACACAAACAGACCCCGGCCTAAAAGGTGATACTGCACAAGGCGGCACAAAGCCTGCAACGTTGGAAACTGGCGCCATCGTTAATGTGCCTTTATTTGTGGATGAAGGTGAGACGATTAAGATCGACACCCGCAAAGGTGAATATGTCTCTCGTGTCAAATGAACTGGCAACCTAGCTCAAACCTTGCAACACTGCGTCAACGTGCTCAACTACTCGACGACATCCGTTCTTTTTTTAAAAAGAAAAATATACTCGAGGTAGATACGCCACTACTTTGCCAACACACTGTTACGGATCAACACATCGATAGCTTTGCAGTTAATAATCGTTACCTTCAAACCTCTCCTGAATACGCAATGAAACGACTGCTTGCTGCAGGCAGCGGGTCTATTTTTCAAATCTGCAAAGCATTTCGTCACGATGAATCTGGACGATTACACAACCCTGAATTTACTTTATTAGAATGGTATCACGTGGGCTTTAATCACCACGATTTAATGGATGAAATTGATGAGCTTCTTTGTTTGATTTTAAAAACAGATGCAGCAGATCGACTCACTTACCAAGATTTATTTGAAAAATATTGCCAGCTTGATCCTCTTAATTGTGACCTAGAGACATTAAAAACACGCATTGAAAACACAAACACGGACACACTCGATCGCGACACCTGTTTGCAGTTATTATTTTCTCAAAAAATTGAGCCGCAACTCGGCCTCGACAAGCCTACCTTTGTTTATGGTTTCCCAGCATCACAAGCAGCACTTGCTAAAATCAGCAAAGATAATCCGCTAGTCGCAGAACGATTTGAAGTCTTTATTCATGGTATGGAAATTGCAAATGGCTTTCATGAACTCACGGATGCAGATGAGCAACTTTCACGCTTTAAGAAAGATCAAAATAACAGAGGGAATGCAGGAAAAGTCGGTCCTGAAATCGACATGCGTTTTATTGATGCTTTAAAAAATGGCTTGCCTGATTGTGCCGGCGTAGCATTAGGTATTGACCGTCTGATGTTATGCCTCACCAACAACAACGCTATCAAAGATGTGATTGCATTTGATTGGGATGCAGCATGAAATAAATAACCACAATATCCCGTGGTTTAAACTATAGGTATCTACACAAGTGTTTTACAGAGAGATATTATTGGTTTTTGATCCCCTCACCCTAGCCCTCTCCCGCCAGGGGAGAGGGGATTGATAATCACGAGCTCAAAAAGGTTTCACATTTTAATGCAATGCACGCTATCAGCGATAGATTGTGTGTTAGCACGGCCAGTCCCCTCTCCCCTGGCGGGAGAGGGCTAGGGTGAGGGGGCGCTTATGTAGATACTTATAGGTCACGAACTTTTTTATTTCCAACACCCTGCCCCATCCTAAGCGCATCACCTGTTTTTAAAGCAGAGTCCCAGAAAATACGATCCTTTCCAAACAACACAATCGCAGTCGAACCTAATTGAAAATGTCCCATCTCCTCACCACGATTCAATAGAACATTTTGATTTCCATAATCCCACTGCTGAATTGTTTTTGATGTTGGTGGCGTAACAACACCATGCCAAACCGTCGCAATACTTGCAACAATGACAGCACCCACCAATATGATAACCATCGGACCCAACTCAGTTTCAAATAAACAAACTACACGTTCATTACGCGCAAATAAACTCGGCACATGCGCCACCGTGTAAGGATTAACAGAAAACAAATCTCCAGGAACATGAACCATTTTTTGCAGCTGACCTGCGATAGGCATATGAATACGATGATAATCTTTCGGCGATAAATATGCTGTTAAGAAGTTACCATCATAAAATTTTTCTGCCATCGCTTCATCACCACCCAACAAGTCAAGCAATTTAAAATGATGCCCCTTCGCTTGAAATAACTGATCATGACGAATTGCCCCCAACTCACTCACATACCCGTCAACAGGACAGACAAGCTGGTTAACATCATCCGAAATCAACCTCGCACCTGACTTTAAAGGGCGCGTAAAAAAAGCATTAAAGTTGGGGTATTCACGATAGTCTGCTTGTTCTGCCTCAGACATATCCACTTTGTATTGCTTAATAAACCAGCGAATGAAAAAATTTTTAAGCCACACAATACGACAACTCGCCAGCTTCCCAACCAGACGTGATACACCATGCTGCGGCATCCATTTTTGTAAGCAAATTTTCAATGGCACTTCCCTACGACTTAAAATGCGCTATGATAACGTTTCGTTTCTTACAGAGAAAGCTTAAACATGAAAATATACTTAGTCGGTGGTGCTATACGCGATGAATTACTCGGCCTTCCTGTCAAAGAACGCGACTGGGTCGTCGTTGGCGCCTCCCCCGAAACCCTACTTGCACAAAATTATCTACCCGTTGGCAAAGACTTTCCTGTTTTCTTGCACCCAGATACAAAAGAAGAATACGCACTGGCACGCACTGAACGCAAAGTTGGAAAAGGCTACAAAGGCTTTACCTTTCACACCGAAACTAACGTGACATTAGAAGATGATTTAAAACGTCGTGACCTGACCATTAATGCCATCGCACGTTCAGATGACGGTGAGCTTATCGACCCTTATGGTGGCCAAGCAGACTTACAAAAAAAATTACTACGCCATATTTCAACAGCCTTCTCTGAAGATCCCGTGCGCATTCTTCGAGTTGCACGCTTCGCTGCGAAACTAACTAATTTCACTGTTTTCCCAGACACAAATCAACTGATGCAGGATATGGTGAATAACGGCGAAGTCAATGCACTGGTTGCAGAACGCGTCTGGCAAGAACTATCACGCGCACTCACAGAAACACAACCCACGCGTTTCTTCCAAGTATTGCACGACTGCGAAGCATTGCCTGTTTTATTCCCTATGATTCATATTGACGGTGCAGGTATGAAAGCATTAGAGCGCGCAACATTAACGTGCAAAAAGTCTGAAATTAGATTTGCTATTTTAATGCATGACATCGAAGCACACACGGTAAAAGACTGCTGCCAACGCTATCGTATCCCCAAAGAATACAGCGAGCTCGCCATACTCACGAGCAGTTGGCATGCCAACTATCAAAATATACTACAGGCTGATCCAGAAACACTACTTAATTTTATAAAGAAAACTGATGCACTCCGACGCCCTGAACGTTTCGAACATTTTCTAGAAGCATGTCATGCCTGCACGAAAGATAAAAAAAATAAAGAAAGAGATAGCTTACTGAAAAAAACTATCGCAGCAATAAAAAACATCGACATATCTACGCTGCAACAACAAGACTTAAAGGGTAAAGCGTTTGCTGACGCATTACATAATTTGCAATTACTGGCCGCAAAACAAAGTCTAGAATAACCCGCATTGATAACCCCATAAAACCGTACTATACTTTCAGTATAGAAGTAATAAGGTATTACCTTATAGGAGAAGATAAGTGCGTATTTCAACACTCACTCAAAAAGGCCAAGCCACTATTCCCGCCTCAATTCGAAAAGAGTTAAATATAGAGGCTGGGGACAAAATCGGTTTTGAGGTCATTCGTGGCAAAGTATTTATAAAAAAGATTCAGCCCTTTGATGCAGAATACCATCAAGCACTATCAGGCACACTCTCCGAATGGGACTCTCCTGAAGACGACGAGGCGTATAATGACCTATAAGCCTTTTTCAATTATCGTCATCCCCTACCCATTCACTGATTCTGCCAAAACAAAAAGGCGACCTACACTGGTACTCAGCTCAGAGAAACACCAAAAAGAGACAAGCCATATCACTTTAGCTATGATCACTTCCGCTAAGAAAAGCGCCTGGCTAGATGACTATGAAATATTAGATTTGAAAAAAACCGGCTTGAAAGCAAAGTCTATTATCAGACAAAAAATTTTCACGCTTGATGCAAGACTCATTCAAAAACAAATAGGCGCTTTATCAAAAAAAGATACTGAAGAATTTCTAAAACGCTTACAACAACATATGCCAACAAATTAATTATGTTTTATATCAACAAAAAATTAAAGAAATTCTCTGCAGCACATCGCTTAATAAAAGGCTATGAAGGCAAATGTAAAAACTTACACGGCCATAACTATGCTGTGGATGTCTTTATTGCTGCCGATGATCTAGACCATTTCGGTTTCGTCATGGACTTTGATGATATCAAGCTGCACTTCGATCAGTGGATTCAACAACACTGGGATCATGCAACTTTGGTCAGTGAAATTGATGTGCCGCTTTTAGATTTTCTTAAAAAAGAAAAACAACATCACTATGTTTTACCCGGTGAAAAAAACACAAGTTCCGAACGATTAGCTGAATATTTATTTCATCGATTTACAGATATACTAAATAACCTGCAAAAAGAAAATCCCAGATTAAGCCTCACAGAAGTGCGTGTCTATGAATCAGATACTGCCATGGCTGGATTTCACAACACAGATAGAAGTTATACTCTAGCTACTTAAGCTCCCCCAGCTCCACCTCCTGGAATTGAACTCTCCGCTTCAGCAGTTGTAGCAACCAAAGCCTCATCTATGCTCTCAACCCCTCCCAGAATAGTGAAAGTCTTACTAGCAGCCTCAGGCATGTCTAACGCTGAAACAAAACATTGAGCGACATCGAACCTAGATATTTTCCCAAATTTTGATAACGTGCCTTCACCAGCTTCTATTTTACCCTCCCCATCAGGCGCCTCAACTGTACCCGTTAACATACCAGCTCGGAATATAGTGTAATTCAAACCAGAAGCCATCAACTTCCCTTCACCTTGTTCTTTAATGCCAACATATCTATGGTAACCATCACTAGCAATTGCCCGATGTAAACTCTCTGGCACTTCCTCGCCCAACTCACCGTAGTATGCTTCTAGCTCTGCAACATACTCACTTTGCTGTTTGCCAATATTCAAAGAACTAATATGTATAAACCTGCCAACGCCGTGCTTAACAGCAGAACTGATCACCCTAACAAGGCCACCCAAATCTACCTCGTCCAATCGTTTTCCACCGGAACCTGCAACGAAAAAAACAGCATCCATACCTTTAGCAATATCAGGGCAATCTTTTTCTAAGTCGATAATTAAAGGCTCAGCCCCATAACTCCTTACATCTTTTGCATGATCGGAATCTCGTATCGTCGCCGTTACAGTATGCGGAGAATCCTGCAACAAACTAAGCAAACACAAACCCGTTTTTCCATGCCCTCCAACGACAAGTATTTTCTTGGCATGATGCGCAGCTGCTTGTGCACCATGTCTTGAAGCATCCATTAATCGACTCATATATTTCTCCAAATGAAATACAACCAGCTAGACTATAAAGTGGAATAACTATAAAATCCAGAACAAAGCAATTGTTTTTACCAATCATGGAGATGTCGAAATGGCAGACACAGGACCAGGAGCCCCCCTTAATGTATTCATGACTGATGCGCAAAATACAGATTCACTATTTTCATGGAAACACAGCGGAGGTGCTCGGGACCTCCCAAGAAGATTTGTTTTGGGAAGCTCAAAAGCCGTAGGCCTTATGGCTGCCTTCATTGCAAGCACAGAATCAGTGTATGTACTCAACTACAAGGATTTTAACGCAAACAACAATCTTAATAGGTCTCTCATCGCTTTTACTTTTTTGCTGATTGGAGGAGCAGTAGAAGCAGCATTTTCACATTTCCCAAAAGCAAATACTAAATTTTTACCCATCTGGAATGCAGCTATACAGTTTTTAGAAATGCTATGTATTGAAACCTATGTTGCATCGCATTACCTATGCCCAAGGGAACTGGGCGAAGACCAAACAGAATGCATCGACAAAAAATCAACTTTTTTATTCCTCGCATCACCTTTCGTGCTCGTACTCAGCATGTTGCCAACATTCATTGAATATAAAAGGTATTCTGTCAATTCTGAAAGCAAACTTCCATGCCTTAAAAAAATAGATCTTGATTCCAAAAAGATTAAAGTCCCTCTGATCGGCTTCACAACTACGCTGGCTTTTCTAAGCTTCTTCAACATCGTGAGCAATATCAACTATTTTTATCGAGCTGACCCTATACCCACACTTGCAAAAATTATGATTTCGCTCACCACTGGAGCCATCGCTATAGGACTTGAGTGGAAAGAAAACTATAACAATCCCCCATCAATCCGCAAAAAAATAAGCTATGCAGTAACTGAATTTGTACGAAATTCATTCGCAAATTATTTTGGAGCAGCACTATTAACGTTTGCAACATTTGGGATATACAATAACATCACTAATACTAAAATTAATTACGACTCAGCATACAAGGATATGCTGCCTTTTATGATTATATATACTGCTCTATTCAGTATATTTAGATCGCACGATTCGTATAAATTTAATTTTTTTCAGAGAAAAACCTCTGCAAGTGGCGACATACAGATTGACACAATTGGGCATGGTGATGAGGACACAAGGACTGCTGGCGATCAAACACCCCTACTAGACTAATTAAGACGGCTACAACCGCTCCAGCATATCTAACAACTGAAACCCCAATAAGTCATCATCATAATTTTTGGTTAAAGCAATCACTTTAAATAACTCACCCATTTCACTCGGTAAAGTTAATTGCTTGACTTGGTTCGCTGCATTAAATCGCGCTACATCATCAGATATATTATCCAGCAAATCAGTTATACCACAGCCCATCAAAAAAGCTGCTTGATTCGTGTAACCCGACACATCAAAACCATGATCAACGGCTGCTTCTGCAACCGCCGTAAAATCAACATGCGCTGTAATATCTTGCTGCCCCGTCAAAACTAAAGGGTCCGAATGCGAACGATGTTGGTGGTGACACATAATCGTTCCCATATGTCGATCTGAATGATAATACTCATGTCTTGGGAAACCATAATCCAACAACAAAACCAAACCACACTCCAGCACATCAGATAAACTCGCCAACCATCCTGGCAAAGCTAAATTAATTTCGGATTCATAACCATCAGAAAAATCTATATCTAAAGCGTTTATAGATTTTTTCAATACTGAAGAAGCGGCCTGCATTTTCCAAGTATATTTCTCGCCCTGATAATCTACATGATATTCCTGCAAACCATTTTGCACTAAAAACTTATGAATAGGCATCGCATCTAAGACTTCATTAGCAAGGATAACGCCTTCTATTTTTTTATCAGGCAACCGATCTAACCAGCTAACACGTGACAACAAATGCGGCGCATGCGTGGAAAAAGCTGTCCGCTGCCGCTCTTTTAATTCTGCACTTAATTCTAATATTAAATAATTCTCTGGCAAACAATCGATAGCTTCTAATGCCAACATCACATCCACCGCCATCACACCAGAACCCGCGCCAAACTCTAAAATCACACTCTGCTTTAATGGCCGCAATACTTGCTCGCATTGTCTTGCAATACACTGTGAGAATAGAGGAGATAATTCTGGAGCTGTTACAAAATCACCATCAACACCAAATTTCTGAGTGCCTGATGTGTAATAACCAACTCCCGGCGCATACAAAGCGAGCTGCATATACCGCGCAAAAGGCATAGGACCATGCCTTAAGATTTCTTCAATAATAATGGCATTCAGGCGAGACACTATCTTTCTATACAAACACCAACACAATCAGCGTCAGTGATATCAAATGGTTTTTTACTGATCGATAAACGTAACCATGATAAATGAAATGCTTGCTTTAAATGTGCAGCTAATCGATCTGCTAAAGTTTCTATTAAAGTAAACTTCGTGGCTTCAGTATACCCAAGAATGCTACGACGGATTTGTGCATAATCGATGGTATGCTGCAGCGCATCTGAAGCGGCTGCTTGCTGAAAATCTGCAACAACCTCAAGATCAATCAGAAGAGTTTGTGGGGCTTCGCGCTCATTAGGAAAAACACCAATGATAACGGGAACCGACAATCCGCGGATAAAAATTTTATCCGCCGACTTGTTTTTCACGGATCTCTTCAAAGGTTTTGCAATCGATACATTTTTCAGCAGTAGGGCGCGCTTCTAAACGGCGAATACCTATATCTGCACCACAGGCATCGCAGTAACCATAGTCACCACTTTCAATCGCATCTAGTGCCTGTTCAATTTTTTTAATGAGTTTGCGTTCACGATCACGTGTACGCAGCTCTAAACTAAAGCCTTCTTCTTGTGCAGCACGATCGAGCGGATCAGGATAGCTCGCAGCCTCTTCTTTCATATGGATAACAGTACTATCCACCTCATCCATTAGCCGCTTTTTCCATGTGTTCAGAATCGCACGAAAGTGCTCATACTGAGCAGCGCTCATATACTCTTCGCCTTTTTTTTCAGTATATGGGGCCAAACCAAACGGACCTGTGGCTACCGCCTTTGTTTTAGCCGTCTTTGCTTTTCGCTCAGCCATAATCTTTCTCCTAAATATTCGGGCTACCCCAAAAAATCCACCATTCTATACGAACTTTTAAAAGTCGCAATATCATCACATAATTATAGTAGACGAAAACCTATTCTACCCACTCTCCACAGTAAACTATCACAGCAGGACCAATCATTTTTAATGAATGATCAAGGCCTTGCCAACTCACATCCAATCCTCCACCAGCCTGCTCTACTTTTACGCGTTCAGATAATAAACCAGATTTTTTCCCAGCTGCCACTGCCGCACACGCAGCGCTACCGCAAGCTTGTGTTTCACCTGCGCCTCGCTCAAACACGCGCAGACGAATATGCTGTGGATCCAACACTTGCATCACGCTCACATTCACACCCTCTGGGAAATGCGCATCGGATCCTAATACATTGCCTAACGCCTTCAAATCAACCTGCGTCACATCTTTTACTGAAATAACAGCATGTGGATTACCCACATTAACAACATAAAAAGTGATGGCTTGATTTTCAATCATAAGCTGGTAACTATCACTCTCTTGATCCACCTTAAAGGGAATATCAACTGGCGCAAATTTCGGCTGCCCCATATCCACCTCAACAAGCGTGTCCGACACCATTCGAACGCTTATCAGGGCTTCTTTGGTTTTTAAAATAATTTTTTCTTGATCACTGATGTCGTTTTTATGAATAAAAAGCGCCATACAACGCGCACCATTTCCACACTGCCCTACTTCCCCACCATCAGCATTAAAAATACGGTACACGAAATCAGCTTGATCATCTGTGGTGGATTCTAATGCGAGCATTTGATCGAAACCAATACCGGTGCGACGATCGGCCATTTGTTGGATCTGCTGTGCAGTCAATGAAAATTTTTTCTCACGGGCATCGATAACAACAAAGTCGTTCCCAAGGCCCTGCATTTTCGCAAAAGTAATATTCATAATTAAAAACAATTATAGTCTATGAGTGTGTGCTGGGATGCGGAATTTTTGCCTGCTTTTCTGGCGCTATTTTCTTCGGCAAATACAGCGGTCCTTCTTGACCACAAGCTGTTAGTAACAACATCGCTATAACGATTAAAAAAGCAATTCCTCTTCGCACCCTGAACTCCCGATTCGAGTAGGCCGGCAGTATAGCGGATATTGTAACCCTGCAAAAGACATGTGCTGGCACTAACAGAGGCCCAACGGGCCGACATAACTTATAGCCCAGGGTAAGCGCTGCGCTTACCCTGGGCTACAAATTCTGCAATCAATACTCTGATCACTTATGGTATGATAACGCCACCATGACCGAACCACTCGAAATTATTACACACGAACCCAAACAAAACGCCGATGCCTGCGTGATTTGGTTGCATGGCTTAGGTGCTGATGGTCATGATTTTGAAAATATACTGCCCGAACTCGGATTACCCGAATCACATCGCATACGATTTATTTTTCCACACGCGCCTGTGCGATCCATCACAATTAATAACAATATGCGCATGCGCGGTTGGTACGACATTTATAGCCTGAACAAACTAGAAAAAGAAGATGAAACAGGCATACAACAATCCAGCACTCAGATTGAAAACTTAGTACAACAACAAATCGATCAAGGCATTGTTAGCGATCGAATCGTTATCGCTGGTTTCTCACAAGGCGGTGCTATTGCATTACACTTTGGGCTCAATTACCCAAAAAAACTCGCGGGTGTTATTGGGCTATCGACGTATTTGCCTTTTATGATAAATGGCAAACAAGCAGCAGAAAATTCAGATACAACTCTACCCATCTTGTTATGTCATGGCGAATACGACGACATACTGCCGATCCAGCTCGGCAAGATGACATTAAGCTACTTAACAGAAAAAGGGTATTCACCCCAGTGGCAGGCTTACCCAATGGCGCATCAAGTCTGTATGGATGAGATCAAATTGATAGGCGGCTGGCTAGATATCAAAATTAATGGCAAATAGAAAAATATGAATTAATCACTATAATTAAGAGATAGGCCTTCACCAAATAACTCGAGTGAGCATTAAAATGAAAAAATTAATCACAACGGCAACATTAATTATAAGCATTGTACTATCGTTAAGCGCATTTTCTTCCAACAATCATAAAATTGTTGTCACACTTTACAACAATAGCCCATATACCTTTACGAATGCCTATATCGTCTATTATTTTCCCAAAACAACTGATGTTTTAGGGAAACTTACATGTGGAAAACTCGTGGGCAACAAACAATCTACATGCACACTACAAACCGAAGAAGCTTACATACTCTTCAGTCAAAATGGCGGTTTAGTATTTTCAGTATATGGGTCCAACCATAGCAGCGGTTACCACTTCAAGAGTGAAGGATTTATCAAAATTGGCGACAAGCGTTACGCAATAATTGAATGTAAAAAACCAAAAGATAGCAAATGCTCTGTAAACTGGAGAAAGGAGATTTAAAATGAAAAAATTAATCACAATATTTGGTTTATTAGTCAGTATAGCCCTACCAATGCATTCCTTTGCTAAACAACCACCTCATATTACGATAGTACTTATGAACAATAGTCCATACTCCTTTAGCGAAGCCTCTATTTCTTACCACGGGAATTTTGGTCAACACAAACTAAAATGCGGATTAATGAGAGGCAATAAAAAGTCGACATGCACCTTATTAGCAACGGACCTGCCAGCAGCTTTTGTGCCTACACATTTTACAGTAAAGGGGTATAACCACCTAAGCGGATACCATTTCAAAAGTACTAAATGGTTTATCACGACAACAAGGTACTACGCTGTGGTTGAGTGTAAGAACCATAAGACAGCTCAATGCACCGTCACATGGGAAGTAGACTGAACAAAACTTCAGCATTCCAACAAAAATCTAAGTGCACAGTGGGATGGACTCATGAGTGACGAAGTGCAGAGCGATTCTGTTCAAGATCGCGTAGTTTTTTTAACTCTTCTGGCGTGCCAACGTTAAACCATTCACCACGATAAATTTCGCCCGTTACAGCCGAATTTAACATCGCTTTTTCTAACAAAGTAATCATCGAATAATAACCCGGTTGACACCCGTCAAATAAACGCGGATGTAGCACACCAAAGCTGGCATAAGTAAGCTTTGGCGAACTCACTGCACTTAAACATCCAGATTCCAAAAGCGCATAATCACCTTTTAAGTTATAAACCGGATTATCAACCAAAATTAAATGTCCATCGGGCGAAACCTTGTCAAACAAACGATAAAAATCATAATCCGTCCAAATATCACTACTTAACACAAGAAAAGATTCTTCCCCCAAAAATTGCAGCGCTTGAAAAATACCACCACCGGTACCTAAGGGTTTATCAGGCTCATAAGAATAAGTAATCGACAAACCAAAACGCTCGCCATCACCGAGCTGCTCAATGATTTGTTTTGCAAGATAACTCACATTGATTACAACCTCGGTGATTCCTGCTTTTTTGAGTCTTTCAAGGTTATGTTCGATTAAAGTTTTTGAGCCAATAGGCAATAGCGGTTTCGGTAAGGCGTCCGTATAAGAACGCATTCTTTCACCACGACCGGCTGCAAGTAACATTGCTTTCATTATTTCTCTACTAAAAATTTCAATAAGCCTGAAAACTCAGGATATCGCTGACAAATCATTTTCGCATAGGCAATAACACGTGGAATACTTTCAAGATAAACAGATTTATTATCACGGTGATGCAATCGTGCAAAAATACCAATACATTTTAGATGACGTTGTAAAGCAATCCAATCACACCAACGTAAAAATTGCGCCGGATTATCACCTGATAAATGTCCGAGCTCCAACAAACGTTGCTGATATAAGAACAGCCATGATTTAACACGCTCAAATGGCCATTCAATATAGCAATCTCGCAATAAGGACATCAAGTCATAAGTAATTGGGCCGCGCACGGCATCCTGAAAATCTAAAATACCCAGACTGTCATCCTCTAAAACCATTAAATTACGTGAATGAAAATCTCGATGCACACAGACCTGCGGTTGAGCCAATGCCGCATCGATTAACTGCGTACTTATCTGATCCAGCACCACCTGATCAGACGCCGTTAAAACGCGACCCAAATGACGCTGCAAATACCACTCCTGAAACAAATCCAACTCTTGCCGATACAAGGCTTCATCAAATGTCGGTAATGTATATCCTGGCACATCCTTACAAGATTGAATTAATAACAAACAATCAAAAGCACGCTGATAATAGTGATCCGCTGTTTGTTCATTCAGTGCCTGCAACAGAAGCTGATCACCAAAATCATCGAGCAACAAGAAACCCTGCTCTAAATCAGCTTGAAATATGTCCGGAACCCGCAGGCCTAGCGACTGAAAGGCAGACGCAATCGCAACAAAGGCCTGGCACGACTCTTTTTCAGGCGGCGCATCCATCAAGATATAATTTTTATGTTCAGAACGCAGACGAAAATAACGTCGAAAACTCGCATCGCCCGCAAGTAATTCCGGCGTTGTTGCGGCTGGACAATGTGATTGTAGCCAGATTTTCATAGACTGCTCACGAACTTGCATTATTACCCTACTTACTGATAGCCAAAACACACCCGAATCGGTAACATGCCGCAAGACAAAACCAACCAAGATCGGACGTGAAGAATAGCAAACTCATCATTGTAGGGATACTCTTTAGCAGCCTATTAATCGCACTGCCCAGTGCGCTCGGCCGCTCAAAAAAACACCCTGACTACATATCACCTTCAGATGCACTCATTGGAAAACTACTCGGATGGGTGCAATCAGATAACCCATCTTGCAGCGCCTGCGGTGGTTATTTTGTAGAGCCCAAATTCATCAGCAAATATCCGAGCCCACCTTCCTACAAGAAAGTGCCGACACATATTACTGCAAATGGCCCAACAATATTTTCACGCTCCGGGCAATCCATTTTGCAAAAGAATGTTCGCGTCACACAGCCAGGACGCATAGTAAAAGCTGACAAAGCCTATGTTTTTCGCGATAGACATACAGGAAAAATTGCTCGCATCAAACTCGTTGGCAATGTGCATATGCAAGAGCACGGAAAATTAATCATCAGCAAAAAAGCCTCTCTAAATCTCAAAGAAGACACTGCCCAAATGGATCACATTGCTTATCGCTTTTATCAAGAAAATCCGCGCATGGAAAAATACAACAATTGGGGGTCAGCAGAGCAAGCACTTAGAACAAGCAAGGGTGACTTAAAATTGCGTCACGCAACTTACAGCACGTGCTCACCAATGAGCCCCTCATGGCAATTTACAGCATCGCGGATTAATTTAAATAAAAAGAAAAAACGTGTTAGCGCTAGCAACGTTGTGATCCGATTACATCACATCCCTATTATGTATACGCCTTATATTTCAGTCTCAATGGACAAAACAAGAAAGTCTGGCCTCATCGTACCACTCATTCAAAACTCAACCAGCAATGGTTTCACATGGTCACAAGGACTTTACCTTAACTTGGCGCCCAATTACGACTTACTACTTAACAGTGCATACATGTCAAAACGCGGCGTACTCACCAACGGTTTATTTCGCTACCTTACACCAAGCAGCCACGGTAAAATCTACATGAGCTTTATCCCTAATGATCGCGGGTTTATCAACTTCAAAAAAGAAACATTCGGGAAATTTTCATCACCCACACCGTCACAATTTTTACCTTACGTTACCGAACTTCGTAACACATCGAACTATCGCGGTTACTTTTCTTACGCAGATAAAAGTGTTTTCAATGATCGATGGTCTGGTGGTGCTGAGATTAATTACGTTACCGATCCATACTATTTTAATGATTTTGGTGAAGCGGTTAATGATGTCGCTGCGAACCAATTACTCAATCAAGCTAATTTAAATTATACCGGCACACACTGGAATTTCAGCATACTCGGACAAGGTTATCAGACATTACACTTAATTGGACAAACCGTTAACCCCACCGTCAACCAATATTATCGTGTACCCGAACTTGATGTCTCTACCGATTACCCTGACATCTTTCCACATGTCAATTTTGATATGACAGCACAAGCCGTTAATTTTGCTTATCACAGTGCTTTTCCACCCTTTACCAATCAACAACCCGTTGGCCAACGCTTTCATGTATTACCTACCATCAGCCGACCTATCAACTGGGCATCCGGTTATTTTACACCATCAGTTTCAGTCGATAGCACATCATATAACGTGAATCGCGCGCAGCTTGGACAAGCATCAGAGAGTAGTCGCAACTTGCCTATCATTGATCTAGACACTGGCATTTATCTAGAACGCTTATTTCATTGGCACAAAAAAGGTTATTTCCAAACATTAGAACCTCGCTTGTTTTATCTGTATGTCCCTTTCGTCAATCAAAACAAATATCCCAATTACGACACACAAGTTTTACCTTTTACGTACGAGCAGCTCTTTGCGTTAAATCGTTTTACCGGATTTGATCGCGTTCAAAATGCCAACCAACTGAGCTTCGGTTTAACTTCAAGAATTCTTGATGCTACTAATGCCTATGAACGAATGAAAGCGGATATTGGTTTTGGTTATTACTTTTCTCGGCCACGCGTTTGCTTGGCAACAGGCTGCACCAATGACCATATTGAATTCACACCTATTATCAGCCAGCTCTTTTTTTATCCCGCAGAACATTGGTCAACCAGCGCCAGCATTGCCTGGGATCCTGAACAGCACCAAACGAACAATGCTCAAATTGCCATTAACTACGGACGTGATGGCAAGCATATTATTGGCGCTGGCTATACTTTTGTGCATGCACAACCCAACACACCATCATATAGCACGCTTGCTTTTAGCAGTGACGCATCACTCTATAATGTTCATATTGCCTGGCCACTCTTACATCGCTGGAGCGCCATCGGCTATCTATATTACAACGTCAGCCAACACCGCGCAGAAAGCTTCTTTGCTGGCTTGCAATACGATACGTGCTGCTGGTCTTTTCGTTTTATCATCAATAAAGTTTTCTCTGCTGCCGAACCTATCAATAATGGCACAGCGATTCACAACAAATACACGACCAGCTATACCTTCCAGATTCAACTTAAAGGCATTGGCAGTGCAGGCAATAATGACCCGAATGCACTGCTCACCAATAATATCCCCGGCTACTTTGATCCTTTTAAATATTAGACCGGCGACCGTTATCCTATGACTTGATCCATAGACATCTACACAAACACTCAAAGCAGAAAAGCACTTAGATAAATACCCCTCACCCTAGCCCTCTCCCGCAAGGGGAGAGGGGATTGATGATCGCGGGCTCAAAAAGGCTTCACATTTTAAAACTAGCAATAGATTGTGTGTTAGCACGGCCAGCCCCCTCTCCCCTTGCGGGAGAGGGTTAGGGTGAGGGGAGAAAAAACCAACAATACCTCTACCGTAAGACACTTGTGTAGAGAACTATGGCTCGATGCCACGGGATGACAACAGGTAATTGATTCGCTACACTGCTCATCCATTAAAACTATGCGGATACCAGCCATGCCATTTAAATCGACTTTTCTCAGTGCAATCGCTTTTTTACTTTCTGTCGCCAGCATAACTTCGATAGCAGCTAGCAATCTTCCCGCGCCGGAAAGTGCACTACCCTCACCTAAAATGTCCGCCCAACCCATCGACCAAATTGTCGCTACTGTTAACGATGGCATCATCACGCAAAGCGAGGTAAATACCCTTTATAAACGCGCACTCAAACAAATTGCAAAAAGCGGCAAGGTTGCTCCCAACAAATCAACTCTGAAAAATGAAATTCTCAACCAACTTATCTACAAAAAATTACAGCTACAATTAGCCAAGCGCGCAGGACTCACAGTCACTGAAGCGCAAGTTAATACCGCCATTGCTAGCATCGCAAAACAACATAAAACAAACACCGAAGGCCTCATGCAAAAAGTGAGAGCAGATGGATTCACACCAAAACAGTATCGCAAAGAAATCAAAGAGCAGATCTTAATTTCCATGCTACAACATCAAGCACTCGCTAAAGACGTCACTGTCACCAAGGCTGACGTTTCTGACTTTTTAAAACAATATCAATCACAAGGTAAGTATGCGACGCGTTACCAGCTGGTTGACTTACGTATCCCGCTACCGGCTGCGCCCACCCGAACACAAGCAAAAAAAGCAAACGCACAAGCGCTTAATATCATAAAGCAATTACGCAATGGTGCAGACGCTTATAAAATTGCAGGCGTACAAGTCAACAATATGGGCTGGGGCACTTTATCGACTATTCCAGACTTATTTGTCCAACAATTAAAAGATGACACGAGCATCGGCAGTATCCTCGGCCCAGTACGCGCCGGTAATGGTTACCATATCGTTATCGTCAAAAACATCAAGAAAAGCAAACTAAAACTGCCATCACGAGACCAAGTAAAGCAAATTCTATTCCGACAAAAGATCAAAAAAGCACTCGAGAAATGGCTCACAAAATTACGTAACACTGCATCTGTGAAAATATTAAAAGCACAATGAGCAACACCCTTAAAACTCCGATCGCGATCTCTGTCGGCGAACCCGCCGGCATTGGCCCTGACATATTAATCACTTTACTCCAACATGCCACTGAAACACCGCTTCACATTTTTTCAGATCAAACATTATTAGAAAAACGCGCAAAACAACTCGGTTTAAATTTTCAACCCTCTCAACAAATAACAATAAATCATATACCCCTGCCTGAAGCGACGGATACCGGCACACTCAATGTTGCTAACGCTGAGTACGTCATCAAAACTATTGAACAAGCAACACAGGCCTGTCTAGAAAATCGCTGCCGCGCACTCGTCACCGGTCCAGTGCACAAAGGCGTTATTAACGAAGCAGGTATCCATTTTACCGGACACACTGAATATTTAGCAAAACTAACAAACACACAACGCACTGTGATGATGCTGGCAAACCAATTCTACAAAGTTGCACTGCTAACAACACACATACCCCTATCACAAGTCCCACAAGCCATCACAACACCTTCACTAAAAGAATGCATACACATTATCCATAAAGATTTACAAAAAAGATTTAACATCACAACGCCGCGTATTTTGGTCTGCGGCTTAAACCCGCATGCTGGTGAGAGCGGTCACTTAGGAAGAGAAGAAATCGATATTATTGAACCAACGCTTAAGATCCTTGCTAAGGAGAACATACACGTAATTGGCCCCGTTTCTGCAGACACAGCCTTTACGCATGCCTCATTAGCGCGTTGTGATATTGTTTTAGCGATGTACCACGACCAAGGATTAACAGCCATAAAATCACAAGGTTTTGGGGAAACAGTTAACATCACTTTAGGTTTACCTCTCGTGCGCACCTCGGTCGATCATGGTGTTGCATTGGATTTAGCGGGCACGGGGAAAGCCTGCTTTCAAAGTTTAAAAACCGCTATCTCCATGGCTGATGAACTGACAAGATCCCCCTCACCCTAACCCTCTCCCGCCAGGAAAATAACATGAAAGCTCGCAAACGATTCGGTCAACATTTTTTACAAGACACACGTATACTGCAACAAATGCTGATCGCCATCCAACCCAAACAAAATGATCACCTCGTCGAGATTGGCCCCGGACATGGTGCACTCACAGAATATTTAATTGGCAAGTCATCTCACTTTAACCTGATCGAAATCGATCGTGATCTCATTATGATTCTGCAGGAAAAATTCAAAGAGCATGCCACCATTTTTGAAGGAGATGTTTTAAACTTTGACTTCAAGCAACTGGAAGGTGATGCGCTACGCATCGTTGGGAACCTACCTTACAATATTTCAACACCGCTCTTATTTCATCTTTTTGATAGCATAGATCTCATCAAAGATATGCATTTTTTATTACAAAAAGAAGTCGTCGACCGACTTACCGCAAAGATCGGCACCAACGACTACAATCGACTGAGCGTAATGACACAATATTATTGCGACAATGATATGTTATTCACCGTCGGGCCAGAAGCTTTTGACCCACCACCCAAAGTCCAATCGGCGTTTGTGCGCTTACAACCCAAAAAACGCCACACCATCGCTAAAGATATAAAAAGCTTTAATCGCATCGTGCGCGAAGCATTCACCTACCGAAGAAAAACCCTCAGCAACTGCCTAAAAAAACTGATCACTGCCGACCAACTTAAAGCCTTAGATATCGACCCTTCACTTCGCCCACAACAACTCAGCGTCGAAGATTACATTCGAATAAGCAATTTAATGGACAAATCAAAAATAGCAACCACAAATAAAAAGGCCTGAAAGGCCGGCCTAATTTGTAGCCCAGGGTAAGCGAAGCGCAGCCCTGGGAGTGACATGCATACGTACAAAACCTAGCGCTATTTGTAGCCCAGAGTAAGCGAAGCGCAGCCCTGGGAGTGACATGCATACGTACAAAACCCAGCACTGAAAGTGCGGGATTTTATCGATACATATGGTACGATACAAAAACATCGTCACAGCATAAGGAAATTCGAATGACTGATTACAACCATATTTTATTGGCCACTGACCTCTCCGACAAAAGCGATTACGTTGCTGAACAAGCAAAAAAAATGGCTGACAAATCGAGCGCCAAACTCAGCACTATCTATGTTATGGAACATTCACCTGCCGCCTACGGTGGTGAATTTTCCATTCCTATCGATGCAAACCTAGAAGAAATACTCGAAAAACAAGCACGCGACACCTTAGCAAAACTCGGCAAAAAATATGGCATTGATGCCGCACATCAGCATCTTGCTAACGGCTCTGTCAAAATGGCCGTTGCAGAAACAGCAGAAGAAATTAAAGCAGACCTTATCATCGTCGGCACGCACAGCCACCATGGACTAGATGTACTGCTCGGATCACGCGCCAACGCAATCTTACATCGCGCAAAATGTGATGTACTCGTGGTGCGCATCAAAGAATAACTAACAACGGATAGAACAAATGACTGACAACAACAATACTTCTCTAGAAAAAACGCTTGTAGATACATTAATCAAAGAACGTCGCTCTGACCGCCGTTGGAAAATCATCCGATCCTTTGTCTGGGCTGGCGTCGTCTTACTCTATGCTTTTTTAATTTTCTCACCCAAATCAAAAAATACTGATGCAAGCACAAGCAAACCCTATGTATCCATGATCCGCCTTAATGGCGCCATCTTACCAAGCACGCGCTTTTCTGCACGAAAAGTAATTCCAGAACTTAACCGCGCATTTTCAGATAAAAAAGCAAAAGGCGTGGTACTCGTGATCAACTCACCTGGCGGCAGCCCCGTACAAGCATCTATCATTCACGACAAAATCGAACAACTCAAACAAAAGTATCATAAAAAAGTTGTCGTCGTTGGCCTAGACACACTAGCATCAGGCGCTTACTTAGTCGCCACTGCTGCTGATAAAATTTATGTAAATCCAGATACACTCACCGGCTCTATCGGCGTAGTGATGAGCGGCTTTGGCTTTAACGATGCGATTGAAAAACTCGGCATCTCACGCCGCGTCTTCACTGCAGGCACTAACAAAGATCGTTTAGATCCCTTCAAACCACTCAATCCTTCAGACGCAACTAAAGTGCATAAAGTATTAAACCAAGTGCACCAAAGCTTTATCGAAGATGTGCTACAAGGACGTAAAGGTAAACTGCAAGGCAACCGCGAAGCGTTATTTTCCGGTGATTTTTGGACGGGAACTACAGCTGTAAAACTCGGCTTAGCTGATGGCACAGGCAATGTTTGGGACGTCATTAAAAATGAGTATGGTGTGACACATTACAAAGACTATTCTGCCAGACCGTCTTTATTACAAACGATTATCGGTGGTGCTAGAACTGAACTGCATGTATTTCTCGCAGAAAATAAAACGCATTTGTCTGCGAAGATGCCTTAAAATACCCCTAACCCTCTCCCGCAAGGGGAGAGGGAATTGATGTTCATGCGTGCAAAACACTCGATTTTATAAAAATCTTTTATACATTGTTGTTGCGGTGGCCTATGGGTTGGCACGGCCAGTCCCCTCGCCCCTTGCGGGAGAGGGTTAGGGTGAGGGGTACAAAAAATCAATTCCTCTCTAAAACAAGAAACCGATAATCATACGGATTCACATCATCGGCCATATGCTTTTCACATGACACTTGCTGCCACTCATGCTCATCCCAGGCAGGAAAAAAAGTATCGCCATCCGTTTCAAGATCAATATACGTCAAATACATACGCGACACGCGCGGCATAATCTGCTCGAACACATACGCACCACCAATCACAACAATTTCAGGCGCATCTGCAACAGCATCAAACGCTGCATCTAACGATCCAAACATTTCGCAACCATCAAATGCAACACCCTGACGCGTAACCACCAAATTCCGCCGTCCCGGCAACGGACGACCAATACTCTCAAATGTTTTACGACCCATAATCATCGGCTTATTCATCGTTACCGATTTAAAATGCTTTAAATCCGCCGGCAGATGCCAGGGCATTTTATTATCTTTGCCAATCACACGATTTTTTGACATCGCAACAATTATCGAAATCATAAGCTCGCCTTATTAAAAACAATGCGTATCATAACGCAAAGATCTCCACTGACAATCAAAAATCATAAGCAAAGAAAAAATCAATCAGTTGCCTTCGATATACCTATTTAGTATCTTCTCGTTATGAAAAAACACATCACTCTGATCAGCCTAATCTGCCTTGCTCTATTGCCTATACGCTTATTGGCTACGAACAATTATGCCGCTACAAATCACGGTGACAAATATCCCACTTACCCATCGATTGATTATTCAAAATACTCAAAGCAAAAGGCTAACTTGATAAAGCGCGGTGAATACTTAACAAAACTCGGCGACTGTATCGCTTGTCATACCAACACAAATGACAAACCCTTTGCCGGCGGTCGAAAAATTAAAACCCCATTTGGAACTATTTACACACCCAACATCACATCCGATAAGAAAACCGGTATTGGCAATTGGTCATTGAAAGATTTCATTACCGCGATGCGCGATGGCAAGTCACCACAGGGTCAATATTACTATCCTGCTTTTCCTTATATTTATTTTAATATTCTACCGACAAAAGATTTAGAAGCGATTAAAGCCTACCTTGATACCATCCCAGCTATTCAACAGAAAAACAAAGGGAACGATTTGTCTTTTCCTTTTAGTTGGCGCTTTTTACAGCTCGGTTGGCGCATGTTGTTTTTTCACAACACTGGACCTTACAAAAACAATCCCAAACAATCTCCACAATGGAATCGCGGAAAATTTCTTGTCGATGGTCTCGGTCATTGCAGCATGTGTCACACACCCATGCATCATTTTATCAGTAAAAAATGGGTGCTCGGCGCACCCATAAAAAAATATTATCTCACCGGTGCAATGGTCGAAGGTTTCTTTGCGCCGAATATTACAAGTACCAATTTAAAAGACACACCGATACAGCAAATCGCCGACGTCTTTCTAAAAGATAAACTCATCGGCGGCGGACAAGTGCAAGGCCCCATGGACGAAGCGAATCATGACAGCTTAAAATACCTACATCCTGATGACATCAAGGCGATTGCAATTTATCTCAAAACAGTTAAAAGCGAAATACCACCTAAAATTAATGTCGGCACTGGCTTAGCTGCTGGTAAAAAAATCTATGAACGCTACTGCGCTGCTTGTCATAGCACTGGCGCTGGCGGCGCACCAATTGTAGGCAAAGTTGCCGATTGGACAACACGATCAAAACTCGGCATGAACACCCTCTACAAAAATGCGATCAACGGCATCGGCGGCATGCCTGCTAAAGGCACTTGCAAGAGTTGCACCACACAAGAAATCCAAGACGCCGTACAATATATGATGAGCGAAAGTAAATCTGGCGCTGCAGTTGTATCAACCAAGCCCACCACAAAACCTCTAAAAAAGCTCACACTCGCAGACGGCAAAAAAATTTACGAAACACACTGCGCGAGTTGTCACAATGGCAGCGATGCAAACGTGCCTGCACTCGGCGATAAACAAGCCTGGTCACCGATCATCAAAAAAGGCTTGGATGTTTTGATCTACAACACCATCAGGGGCTACAAAAAAATGCCAGTGAAAGGCAGCTGTACGAAATGTAATGATGCGCAAATCAAAGCCGCCGTGAAATATATGGTCAATCAAAGTAAAACAGGCGGCGATTATCATCTATGGTAACTCATTTACAACTCATCCACCCTTCGGGTGCGGGTCATTGCGAGGAGCGTTAGCGTGTAAGCCGAAAAGCCCACACGTCAACAAACGCGTGTACTCGGGTCGCAACCCCCACTACACTCGGACAGATCAAAAACAGCAATTACAAATAAAAAGGCCTGCAAGGCCGTCATAATTTGTAGCCCAGGGTAAGCGCAGCGCAGCCCTGGGAGCGACCTGCATACGTAGAAAACCGAGCACTGAAAGTGCGACCTATCTGCTAATGTCCAAAGCGAATTGCTTTTGCTATGATTGGCCATTCGCAACAGGAGGCCACCATGCGTCATCAATCACTTTTAACAAAATGCATACTCGCATTTTTCACACTTATCATTTCCACAGCAACACTCGCCGAATCTTCTTTCAATCTCACACCCGGCGTGACCCCCATCAGCCATGCAATCTACGACTTACACATGACCATCTTTTGGATCTGCGTTGCAATCGGTGTCATCGTTTTTGGTATACTGATTTATGCAATGATCAAACACCGCAAGTCTGCCCATGGAAAAGCAGCAGACTTTCACTCCAGCACCAAATTAGAAATCCTCTGGTCAATTATCCCTTTTATTATCCTAGTAGCCATGGCCATTCCCGCCACCATCGTGATGATGCGCATGAGCGACAATTCAAAAGCAGACATCAATATCAAAGTCGTCGGCTATCAATGGAAATGGAAATACGAATACCTCGATCAAGGCATTAGTTTTTTCAGCAAACTATCGACACCAAAAGCACAGCTCACTGGCAAAGAGAAAAAGAACAAATGGTATTTGCTACAAGTTGATAAACCTTTAGTCGTACCCATTCATAAAAAAATCCGATTCCTCGTGACCTCCAACGACGTCATCCATTCTTGGTGGGTGCCGGCATTTGGCATCAAGCGCGATGCGATTCCTGGTTTTATTCATGAAGCTTGGGCGCGCATCGACAAGCCTGGCACTTATCGTGGTCAATGTGCTGAACTTTGCGGCGTGAACCATGGCTTTATGCCCATCGTTGTTATTGCAAAAACACAGGAAGACTTCGACAAGTGGGTTGCAAAACAAACCAAAGCAGAAGCAAGTAAACCAAAAACACTGCGCACGATGACAAAAGCAGAACTCATGGCAGAAGGTAAAAAAGTATATGAAACCAGTTGCAGCGTATGCCACAAAGCAGGCGGTGAAGGTATGCCACCCGCATTTCCTGCTTTGAAAGGCGGGAAACTTACCGTTGGTCCTGTCGCTGGGCATATCGATATTGTATTAAATGGTAAAACCGGCACAGCGATGCAGGCGTTTAAAGACCAATTAAGCGATGAACAAATCGCAGCTGTCGTCACGTACGAGCGCAATGCTTGGGGCAATGACGACAAAAAGAAATATGGAAAACAAGCTGGCGGTATCGTGCAACCCAAGGAAGTACAAAAAGCACGGTGATATTTTTATTCCCCCCTCACCCTAGCCCTCTCCCGCCAGGGGAGAGGGGACTGGACGTGCGAATACATAACACACAAACAATAGTGACTCTTCCATTTTATTAGTGAGCTTGATAGTGTGAACAAATCAGCTCTAGCGAATATCAATCCCCTCTCCCTAAAAAGTAGGAATAGTGGTACCGCACAGTATGATCCCCTCTCCCCTGGCGGGAGAGGGCTAGGGTGAGGGGGAAAAAGAAAAAAAACATTCACGCAAGGAAAGCAACAATGCACGAAGCAAGCAACACACTCGGATACCCATCCACCAAAGGTCCCATACAATTCGCTAAACGTTGGCTCTTCACCACCAACCATAAAGACATCGGCACACTCTATCTTTGGACCGCACTAATTATGTTTTTCGTCGGCGGCAGCATGGCTTTACTCATCCGCGCCGAACTCTTCCAACCTGGACACCGTTTACTCCAACCAGAAATCTATAACCAAATGGTCACCTTCCACGGTCTCATTATGATCTTCGGTGTTGTCATGCCTGCTTTTGCAGGCTTAGCCAACTGGCAGATTCCCATGATGATCGGCGCCCCCGACATGGCGCTCCCGCGCTTAAATAACTGGAGTTTTTGGTTGTTACCCTGCGCACTCCTGCTACTGACTAGCACCTTATTTATGAACGGCCCTGCACCTAACTTCGGTTGGACTTTTTACGCGCCCTTGTCGACAACTTATGGCCCACCCAGCACAGACTTTATGATTTTTGCCATTCATATTTTAGGACTCTCATCTATCCTGGCCGCTATAAACATTATTGCGACCATCATAAACATGCGCACCAAAGGTATGAAATTAATAGACATGCCGATCTTTGTTTGGAGTTGGTTGATCACCGCATTTTTATTGCTTGGCATTATGCCCGTGCTCGCTGGCACCGTGACCATGATGTTAACGGACAGACACTTTGGCACCAGTTTTTTTAATGCGGCAGGTGGCGGAGATCCTTTACTGTTTCAACACTTGTTTTGGTTTTTCGGACACCCTGAAGTTTACGTGCTAATTTTGCCTGCTTTCGGTGTGATTTCTGAAATCATCCCCACTTTTAGCCGCAAGCGTTTATTCGGCAAAAACATGATGATTTATGCCACAGCTTCGATTGCCTTTTTGTCTTATATCGTTTGGGCACATCATATGTTCACGACAGGTATTCCGCTCGCAGCTGAATTATTTTTTATGTATACGACCATGTTAATTGCTGTCCCAACCGGCGTGAAAGTTTTCAACTGGGTAGCAACTATGTTTCGCGGACAAATTACCTTTGAAACACCTATGCTATTCGCCATCGGTTTTTTGTTTATGTTTACCATCGGTGGGTTTTCCGGATTAATGTTATCCATTGTTCCCGCTGACTTTCAGTACCAAGATAGTTATTTTGTCGTCGCGCACTTTCACTATGTCTTAATCCCCGGCTCTATGTATGCATTAATGGCCGCCGTTTATTATTGGTTACCGAAGTGGACGGGCGTTATGTATAACGAAGCACTGGGTAAATGGCATTTTTGGCTGTCGACAATCTCTTTAAATATTACATTTTTCCCCATGCATTTTTTAGGCTTGGCCGGCATGCCACGACGTATTCCTGATTATGCACTGCAATTTACGAACTTTAATATGATCGCTTCTGTGGGTGGCTTTATGTATGGCATTTCGCAGTTGTTGTTTTTATATATTGTGATTCGCGCATGCTGTAAAAAAGGGGCAAAAGCTACTGGAAAACCTTGGGAGGGCGCAAGAACATTAGAATGGACTGTGTCATCACCACCGCCTTATCATTCATTCACCGAAGAACAAAGTCATTAACCCCCTCACCCTAGCCCTCTCCCACCAGGAGAGAGGGGACTGGCCGTGCGAACACATAACACGCATACTATAAATACACTTCCATTTTATTAATGAGCTTGATAGTGTGAACAAATCTGCACTAGCGAATAACAATCCCCTCTCCCTAAAAAGTAGGAGCGGTGGTGTCGCACAATATAATCCCCTCTCCCCTGGCGGGAGAGGGCTAGGGTGAGGGGGAAAATGAAAAAAACAAAAAGAATCATCACCTGGCTCAGCGTCTTCACCGTCGCTATGTTCTTCTTCGCCTACGGCCTCGTGCCCATTTACGACGTCATGTGCAAAGCCTTAGGTATCAATGGCAAAACCGATCCCAATAGCATTAAAAACACAGCATACATCGATAAAAGCCGCAACGTAACTGTGCAATTCCTCGCAACCAACAACGCCAACTTAAACTGGACTTTCCATCCTTCCATCAAAAAAATCACGCTACATCCCGGCGCCAACACTCGCCTCACCTACTTCGCAAAGAACAACACAAACCACACCATGACCGTGCAGGCGATCCCCAGCGTCACACCTCCACTCGCTGCCACACATTTGAAAAAAACCGAATGCTTTTGCTTCAATCAACAAACCCTAAAAGCACACGCTTCCATGGATATGCCGATTCTTTTTCATCTCGACAACGCACTCCCCAAAAATATCCATGAAGTCACGTTGTCTTACACATTGTTTGCTGTTAAAAAGAAGTAAACTATCGAATCAATCTCCGATACCAGTAAACACGTTAATTCTCGCGACACACTTTAAACGGAAAAGGCAGGAGCAGTGGTGTCGCACAGTATGATCCCCTCTCCACGCCTGTGCCCTTTGGGTACGCGGGAGAGGGCTAGGGTGAGGGGGAAATTTACACAAAAACCTCCTCTTGCTATGATCAACACACACTGACATAGACAAGGAATACCCATGTCATCACAAGAAAAAGGGACTTACTATCTACCCGGCCCCTCACACTGGCCCATCATTGGTTCCATCGCTATCGTTGCACTACTCGCCGGCGCTGCAAACTGGTTGCATCATAAAATCTACGGACCTTATATGTTTTTATTCGGCGCGTTTTTGTTAGCGTATATGATGTATGGCTGGTTCGGCACCGTCATCAAAGAAAATCGCAAAGGCATGCTCGCCAACCCACAAGTCGACCGTAGTTTTCGCTGGGGCATGATTTGGTTTATCTTCACCGAAGTGATGTTTTTCGCTACGTTTTTCGGTGCGTTGTTTTATTCACGTAACTTTGTTGTGCCCTGGCTCGGTGGTGCAACACACGGTGCGATGACACATTTATTATTGTGGCCTAACTTCCATGGCACTTGGCCCGTCTACCAAACACCAGACCCCAGCCAATTTACCGGCCCCAAAGCGATTATGGAAACTTGGGGAATCCCAGCGATTAACACACTTATTCTTTTAATCAGTGGATTAACCATTACAGTCGCACACTGGGCCCTCATTAAGAATAGACGCAAACCCATGTTGTGGTTTCAATCGCTCACGATTATTTTGGGCATTGTATTTTTAGCAATGCAAGCACATGAATATTGGTTAGCATACACAGTTAAAGGTTTAAAATTAACGTCAGGAATTTTCGGCACTACGTTTTTTATGCTGACGGGCTTTCACGCTATGCACGTCACTGTGGGAACGATCATGTTAATCACAATCTTATATCGTATGTATAAAGGTGACTTCACACGCGAGAATCATTTCGGCTTCGAAGCGGTCGCCTGGTACTGGCACTTCGTCGATGTCGTTTGGCTGATGTTATTTATTTTTGTTTATTGGGTGTAGCTAAAAGCAATAGACTTATCCGGCAAACCTCCGTATACTGCGATGCAGTAAGGAGGACAATATGAAACGACAACCTAATTACTCTAGCGAAAAATCTGAGAGACTCGAAGCTAGACTCAGCCAAGCTCAAAAAAAACTCATCCAACATGCCGCTGATTTATCAGGACGCTCTTTAACTGGTTTTATTTTAACTGCCTTACAAGAAGCTGCGAATAAAATTATCCGCGAACATAAAGTCATCACACTAACAACACATGAATCAGAGCAATTCGTAAATGCACTCATGACTCCACCTAAACCAAATAACGCCATCAAGAAAGCTGCTCAACGTCATCATGACTTCCTGGAAGATGCAGATTAATGCGTAGTGTACTAGCCGCTACTAACTATCAAATATCACCTCTAGAAAAAGAACATAACCGTAATGCCTTTTCTTGTGGAGAAGACTCTCTTGATAATTATTTTCAACAACAAGCTGGTCAAGATTCACGTAAACGTGTTTCTGCAATCTATGTACTACGTGATTTGGAATTGGAAAAAATTGCGGGTTTTTATACCTTATCTGCAACAAACATTGAACTAACAAATCTACCTGAACCACTTCAAAAAAAACTACCTTCCTACCCACGTATCCCAGCCACATTGCTCGGTCGCTTAGCTATAGATAAGACATACCAAAAAAATAGCTTAGGGGAAATATTACTGATCGATGCACTAAAACGATCTTATAAAGCCAGCATAGGTGTTGCTTCTTTTGCTGTGGTCGTTGATGCAATCAACGAAAACGCGAAAAACTTTTATAAAAAATATGGTTTCTCAGACCTACATAGAAACACTAACTTAAACCAACTTTTTATTCCGATGGGCTCGATTAAACAACTATAATTTTACAGTCATTAATAAAGCTTCGTGCGGCCCACGCACTCAGTATGCGGGTAGAACAGTGCAGCCGGGCGGCATTAAGCTCGGATGCCGCGGACAAGCCGCCGCGGCAAGTAGATGCTAGCTAGATTTCGGTTGAGCAGCACCACTAGACGACCCTGATGGACTACCAGCAGCACCATTTGATCGGCCTGCGCCACTTCCAGGGCTAGGCGAAAGTAATCCAGGGCCCCTTGATCCACCTCTTCTAAGCAGCGCCTGACGGCGTTCTTGTTCCGCACGAACCCGTTCAAGTTCGGCTTGTTGTCTTGCCGCTTTAGCATCACGATCTGCTTGAGCAGCTGCAGCAGCATCCGCTTTTGGTTTTGCCATCAGTGTGCGAGCAAATGACGAGGTTACCGGCGGTGGGCTCACTGCAGCCGCAGCTTTTGGCGCAGCAGCGCCATTACTAGCTGGGGCTGCTGCTGAAGCATCACTCACAAATGCTAAAGATTTTTTTGGTGTTACCGAGGCTGGTCCAAAAAGCGCAGGTGATGATACTGCAGCTGGCGATCCAGCTGCTCCCGCAGCAGCAGCTGTTGCAGTACGTGCGCGAGCAGCAGTGCCGTTGGCAGGTGCAGCGGCTCGACTTGCTTCCCTTAGCGCTCTGGAAGTATCTGCAACCAACTGTCTTAGCTGAACACGATTGACTTTAACACCCTCGTGTAGCGCATGGAACAAGTCCATTAAATTACGATGCACACCAACGAATGATTCTGGATGAGCATCACAAACCTCTATCCTTAGCGCTCGCTCTGCAAGACCAATCAAACCTAGATTATGCGTCTTAAGACTGGGCGGACTGACTTCGATATTATCCAAAACTTGACCTTGTCGTGTGTACGTATAAGTACCACTCACTGCAAGTGCTGATAACATCCTTTCAAGCTCATCCAAACTACTATTCATCGCTTCCATACAATCTGAGAAATTAGGAATTAAACCATCACTATCAAGCTGGGCAAGTAATCGTGCCGCCAAACTTGTATCTAACCAAGCAATGACCTGTTCAAGATGCCCTGCTTCTGCAGGCGTTTTACCACCCGTTGATAATAAAAGTGCGTCGTGGTGTTTTAGAGATGACAGGACAGGCAACAATACTTGCTCTCGATAGTAATAAAGAATCGCATGTAAGTATCCTGACGTCATGGATTGCAATTCCGATGGTCCTTGTCGAGCTGGTGCTGGAGAAGCAGGTGTACCTGGAGTGGCGTGAGCTGCTTGTGCTTGTCTTTGTAGTGCTTGATCAACATGTCTTTCTACATGACGCAAATGTTGCCCTGCTCTTGCAAGCGCTCTTTCGATCTTATCTGCAGACTTACCTCTTTCTATGCGTTTTGCAGCAGTAACTTTTTCTTGCAGGACTGCAAAGCGTTCACGATAACGTGTCAGTGCGTCACCTTGTAGTGTTTTTACTTTCAAGCGTAGAACTTCAATCGCCTCATCGAGTTCAGCAAAACTTCTGATTGGTGTTGTGTCAGCTGCATCTGCAGCATCTGCAGATGATCCTGTGCTGGCAGCATCGCTTGTACCGTCATCAAAGAAATCTTCAGCAGCTGCGTCACCAGCACTTGATCCAGTGTCAGAGTCACTGCCTGAAGTATCTGAACCATCACCTGGTGGTGTATCTGCACCAAGTTCTGCAGGTTTCGCAGGGGGTTTTGGTGCGACTTTCGGTTTCGCGGCAGCAGGTTTCTTTTCAGCTGCTTTTGCAGGGCGTTTTGATAATGGACGTTTTGGTGCCGGTGAAGGAGCATCTGTTGGTGCTTCTGCTGCTGGAGCATCGCCATCCGTAGAACTGGCTGCACCGCTTAACTGGGCAGCAAGCAGAATTGCACGAGAAGCAACTTTCGCTTTTGGTGCTGCACCAGCTTTTGCTGATGGCTTAGCGGCAGGTTTTACTTTCGCTTTTGGCTTCGGTAAAGGTTTTGCACCAGCTTTCTTTTCCGCTGCTTTTGCAGGGCGTTTTGGTGCTGCGACAGGTGCTGGCGCTGCAGACGCGCTTGCTAACGCGCGCGCCTCACCCGAGGGTGCTGTGCCCGGCGCGACAGCTGCTCGCGATGCGCCATCGAGCGAGCCGCGCACGTCAGTAAGCGGGCCTGTAGCACTGGATGCAGTTGTGGCAGCGGGTGCGGGTGCAGGCGCCTCTGATGGAGCAGAAGCAGCTGCATGCTTCGGTGTAACTTTTGCTGCGGCTTTTTTCACTGGAGTTTTACCGACAGCTTTTGCCGTCGGTCTGGATGATGGTGAACTTGCAGAAGCATCTGCTTCGCCCCCGCTTACTGACGTGCGCGGCTCACTCGAGGTCGCATCGTGAGCAGTATCAGACGTAGTTGAAGCAGCGGTGGCGGGTGCAGAAATAGCAGCTTTTCGTTTTGCAGCAGTTTTTTTCGCAGCGGCGCGTTTTGCTTCGGCTGCTGCTTTGCGCTTTGCTCGTCTTTCTTCGCGGCGTGCGCGTCTTGCTGCTCGTTCTGCTGCGGGATCTGCTTTTGGTGCGGCACCTGCTGCAGCTGACGCTGCAGACGCGCTTGCTGGTGCGCGCGCCTCACCCGAGGATCCTGTGGCAGTCGCAGCTTTTGGTGCCGCGGCAGGTTTTGGTGCTGCAGCTGGCGCACTTGCTGACGCGCGTGCCTCACCCGAGGTCGCAACGCGAGCAACTGCTGCAATTACATCTTCATTTCTTTGAATTGCTTCAAAATCAGCCCTTACTTTTGAAAGTTCAGCTAGGCTTGTTAGTGTGCCTGCTTTACCTCTCGCTGCAATAGCCTGGGTTTCATCAACTGCTTCTGTAAATTGTAACTTGGGTTCAGAGCCTTTTGGTAAAGCATCAACGGCTGGTTTGATTGCTTCCACAATTGCCCTAATCTTTGCGTCGATAACTTGTGCGCTTGCAACAATGGACTCTTCAACGGCTGCGAGTGATGCTTCAACCTCAGCGAGATCTGCAAGTGCTGCGTCTTTTTTAGCGTCTGTGAAGTCGGCGAAAAAGGCGTCGTCGAGTTGTACTTTAGGAAGGTGGGGGTTGTCGCCTGCGGCGGGTTGTTGTTCACCCCTCACCCTGGCCCTCTCCCGCAAGGGGAGAGGGGAGGAAGCAGCGGTTGCTGCTGCAGATGCACTCGGCTCACCCGAGACTGCTAAGTCTCCAATGCGTGCTTGTAGTTCGCCAATTTTCTCGTTAACAGCAGCTTGTTTTGCGCGGACTTCGGCGACACGTGCTGCTTCTTCTTTAGCATGGGCTTTTGCAGCACGTGCTGCTGCTTCAGCGCGTTCTTCAACAATGCGCTCGAGGACTTCTTTTGTTCTTTCACCTATCTTAACAACAACTTTGATATCTTCGACACCGTCGATGCGATAGGTTTTCGCTAAGGCATCACGCAACTGTCCAAGTGCATGGTCACGTGCTTCATTTGCTTCGCCCTGCAAGCGCTCGATGTCTGCAATTAATTCGTCGATCTTGCCGCGTTGCTCTGATAGAGCGGCAAGCTGTTTATTGGCTTCGGCAACTTGTGCTGTTACCCCTTCAACAGCAGTGGCTGCTTCACCCAATGCAGCAGGTGTAGAAAACTCGGTCTGTATATGTGCTTGATCGAATTTAACAGCTGCAAGCTCAATTGTAGTGCTTTCTTTTGTAAAACCAACTGCAGTTGCTAAGCTACCAAACAATCCTGCTGGCGCAGGTTTTTCTAAAGCTTTGCGTTGTGCTTCCACTACTTGAACAAGCACTGCTGTTAATTCCATATTGCCTTTTTTCAAATGCCCATTGGCTTCGTCAATCGCTCTATTTAAAGCTGTGACACTATCTTTTAAACCAGCCAGTGCTTCATCAGCCGCAGAGGCTGCGGCCGATGCTTGTTGGCGAGCAGCTTCTTCTTGTTCAACTAGTGCGTTAATGTCCGTAGTCAGTGCTTTAACTTCCGCTTCTAAAGCATCATGTTCGTCTGCGTTTATCTGTTTTAATTTATTGCGGTTTAAGTTTAACGCATCGAATTGCCGTTCTTGATCACCACTAATTTTAAAACGTAGGTTTTCAATTTTTCCACCGAGCCCACCGGTTAATGTGATCTGATGATCGCCCTTGTATAGACGATTTAGTCGAGCTATCGCTTTGTTTAGGTGAGCAACATCTGTTGAAATTTTTGTTTCCAGCTGATCAGCATTAGCTTCTTCAGCTGCTTCCTGCGCTGCTGCTTGTTCACCACGCAGGACTTTTTGTGAGGCTTGGACTGCTTCGGTTGCCGCGACAGCTTGTTCACGCAACTGAGTCACTTCTCCGATCTTTAGCGCACCAAAACCACCTTCAGGCAGAACGATATCTGCTAAAATAGCTTCATCAGTAGCACATGCTAATGCAGTTTTTAAAGCGCCGATAGCCGCTGTTGTTTTTCCATCTTGACAATCTGCACCATTTAATAAGCTTCTAAGCACATTCAACTCACTATTTACTATGGCAATTTGGGCTTGCAATGCCTGACGCTGATCACTCAACATTTGTGCTTGACGCTGCGCTTCATCTTGCTGTGCCTGATAGGCTTTGATCAATGCACTAGCTTGTATCGTGAGCTCTTTAATGTTGTGTATTTCCGCTGCTTCTGCACGTTTCTCAGCACCTGGCATAATATCCGCTAGCAAATCCTCACCGGCTGCAGCTGAAGCAGCAGAGGCGTTACCAGCCAACTGATCTCTCAATAAACCTAAACCTTCGACTAATTGCGCGAATACTTGTGCATGCGGATCTTCTATTACATCGTCAGGACGAACAGCTTTTAAATTCCTAAGCGTCGCATTCAATACACGAACGGCTTCTGCTTGGTCGCGTTCTGTTTGCGCTCTTTTTTGTTCTTCCCTTTCTGCTTGGGCTGCGGCTTGTGCTTCTCTTTGTACTGCTGCTGCAGCTTCGGCTTGTTCAGCGCGCGTTGCAGTAACAAGTGCTTTTAGGTCTGGGTTGAGTGTCACTAAAAATTTCTGAAGTGCACTTGCTTTTGCTTGGAAGTCATCATGTTGTTCAGCTTCCATATCCTTAAACGATCTAGGATTTTGCAACACTAGATTTGAAAACGGTGTATCAGGCATCTTTGCACCTAATGCTGTTTCTACTTCATGATAAGCTGCTTGTGCTGCTGCTATCTGGTCTTGCAACTGCGAAAGGTCGGCCCTGAGGCTTGTTAAATTTTGCTGCTTGGATCGGTAGGTACGTAAGCTGGCATTGATAGTTTTCAATGCATGCTCGGAGGCTTGAACTTTTTCTCTTTGCTCTCTTTCGCCTTGCGAACGTTGTGCGTCACTCGCGATATCATGAAGATCGCCTAATAAAGCTGAAAGTTCTTCGCTTATTGCGGCTTGCTCATCGTGATTGGCTGCTAAAGCTTGTGCGGAAAACCCTTGATCTTCGTCGTCATCAGCGGCAGCTGCTTTACCAGCAGCGCCGGTGAATTGTGCGTCTAAAGTAGCCTTTCTTGCGGTAAGTGCATCGACTCTCTCAGCAAGAGTAACTCTGCTGCCCATCCCGAGAAAACCTCTACTTGTTAACTTGTCTGCAGAAGATGATGTGGCAATCTGGCCTCGCAATGCTTCAAGCTGTTCGAAGCTTTTGCCTAATTCAGCACGCTGTGCTTGTTGACGTTTTGCCATAGTATCTAATACGGCAGCGAGTTTTTTCGTCGCATCAGGTATAGCACGATCAAGTTGCAAAAGATCTTCTGCAAGTCTTTCCAGTTGTTTGCCGGTAAAATCAGCAAGCACGATATGATCAATATCTGCTTCCGTAAATTTATTTGCAGATAAACTACTTGCAGCACCTATCATCTGAGGTGAAATACCACGTTCAAATAACGCTTTTAAAGCTTTAAATTCTCTTGTTGTATCTCTCCCTTCTAAAAAGGTAACAGCGTCTCGCACTGCACAAGCTGGAGCAACATGTCCGTTGTAAGTTTCAATCGGGGCAGCTAATTTCTCTCTATAAAATACTTCTAGACTGCGCTCAAGAGCGGCTGCTTGTTTTCCTACTTCAGCTGCAGCAGCATGGACGTTGGCACTAGGTTTTCTTAGGATGGCAACAAGAGCGTCCTGCTGACAGCTCCAAGTATACGGATCAAAATCTATCGGTAGCGTACAGCCCAAACGTTGTAATGCAATATCCGCAGCATGACTCGCTTGAGTCATTGCAGGAATAGGATCAATTCCTCTAGGCAAGCTCTTTAATCTGCTTCCCATAGTTTGGTGTGCTACGAGCATTACATAAATTTTTGATATTTTTACAGCTAGTGGATTTTTGCCTGCCGGCAATTCTAACTGCTCTGCATAGCGGGTTTGTGTTACACCAAATTCACCATAGGGATCCATTACTTGCACAGTCAGTGTAGGATCAGCACCTGCAGCTAATAACGCATCCATAACTTCAGGATGATTATTCATTACAGATGCATGCAAGGGAGGGTATTGACCCACATCAAAACCAGCATAGCCATTTATTACGGAAATATCTTTCTCTAAGAGCATTTCCATAGTTGCTGCGCTTTTTTCACATGCAGCAAGATGCACGGGCGTTATGTTTTCATCAGCTTGTTTGCTTACCGAAGCATCGTTATCCAGCAACCATCGGACAGCTTTTTTACTTTGCTCTCCTACCGCAAAATGCAGCATGGTGAAATTTCTTTTGTATCGGTTAGGCAGATTAATGGTCGCTGCAACGGCGGCATCTCTGCTTCTACCTGCAGGTAATCTGCTTACTAAGTGTTGATAGACAGCATAGTGACTTCTTTCTGCTGCTGCTTTGAGTATGACTTGTGCATTTTCCGTTGTCATAAAAGCAGCATTTTCTGCTACTGCTACTGCTTGTGTTACAGCTGCTAGGTCACCACTTTGAATCGTAGCGAGTAAGCCTTCGAAAGCACGTTGTTGTTGTGCTTGTGCTTCTCTTTGCTGTTTCTCTAAAGTGTTACCGTCACCAAGAACAGATCTGATTAAACCTGCAAAACCTTTTGGTTTTTTCTGAGCGGCCGTTTCTCGGGCTGTATTTTGGATATCAGTACGTGCACCGTTTTCTGTTAAAGCACGAACAACATCATCTTTCCCAGCAGCGGATGCTAGGTGTAATGCGGTGTCGCCTTGTGCATCTTGGGCGTCGATGTAGTTTGATGCTGTAGCTGGGGATGCATCAGCAGCAGCTGATGCTGCGCGTGCGGCATCGCCTGCTGCGCCACCTCGTCCATCTGCACTGTCTGCCGGTGCAGATGCGCTTGCATCTGCTGGGGGATGATTCCCCCTCACCCTAGCCCTCTCCCTCGAGGGGAGAGGGGATGCAGTAGCTGCTGCGCATACGGCAGTAGAAATTGCGGTGAGATCTTCTTCTGCGGGCATGGCTGAGACTTCATTTTCCCTCGTCCACTGCAGAATTATTTGAACATCCTTTGCATGACCATTTTCAGCGGCTAGGTGTAATGCTGTTTTACCTGCGTCATCACGAAGGGTAAGTGCAGCAACGATTGCTTGATTAAAGGCATCAGTTGTTTTGCTCGAGATAGCGCGATGCGACAAAAACTCACTTAAAACACCTTGCTCAGCATAAAGCTGTAATGCATTTTTACCGCCTTCTAAAGGTAGTAATAACCAACTCGGGCTGTAGCCAACGAACTTGGCAACTTCTGCAAACTTACTTTTACCGTAAGTCACATTTGTCCAAAAGGGTTTGAAGTAGTTAGGCGCGAAGCAGTTTTCAACTCCGCTTTCGCCGGACATTGTATGCGGAAAACGTGGTCGCTCATCCTGATTAAATATATATAGATCACAGACGTTCGCACCCTTTTCAACGAAAACTTTAATAGCCTGTCCGTGGCCACCTTGTATCACAGCATGCAATGGTGCAAGCTGAATAGTCTTCTTCCATCTAAATCTAGCATTAACATCCGCACCTGCTGCCAAAAGTGCATCAGCACATTGATGATTACCATTCAACGCGGCCCACTGCAATGCTGTCACTTCACCGTCATTAAGCCTAGCTGGAGCATGAATATCAGCGCCGTTAGTGAGAAGCCAATTAACTCTAAGAAGACTTACAGACTCTGCAACGGTGACCCTGGATTTTATACATTCTTCTACAGCAACAAATAATGGCGTTTTATTGCTCTCTGGAATGGGCAAGTTAACCACTTTGCCCCATGCATCATCGCCAATGCCCTCTTTAATCGCTCCAAAGCGTGTGAGCTGTTTTACACCAGCTGCAATAGCGTGAATAAGGAACTCGCTGGACCCTCTATCAAAAGGTAAATATAACCAGTCAGCAGACTCCTCAAAATAAGCCTTAAAATCAGACACTCCACCAGTAGGGTAATAAGGGTCACTGGCTTCTCTATACAATTGCCTTAAACGCTGCTCAATAAAATTTCGCGCAGCCCCACGATGTCTTGAAGAAGCTGCTGTATCTACTTCATCCGGACGTTTTCCTACCGTATTTGTCGATAATAAACCAGGGGCAGTATCGTGCTTCGCTTTTAAACCTAAAACAAATTTCACCGCCTCATCACTGGCTGTTGCAGCGACGTGCATGAGGTTGTTACCTGTATCCCTGTGTTTCCACGCAACGTTAGAACCTTTTTGAACTAATTTTTCTGCTTTTTTGATTTGTGAGTATTTTACAGCTAGTGCCAAATCAGAAAAACCCATAGAGCTAGTAGAGCCAACTTCGGCACCAAGTTCATCTATTAAGTAATCAAGCATCGATAGCGGCACCTTATCGTCACGAAACACTGCACTCCGCAGTAAACGATTTTTATCCGCTTGCGAGATAGCACCAGCACCACCCATCAATGCAACCAATGCTTTTGCGGTTGCTTCAAATCCACAAGAAACAGCCAACAATAATGGTTTTTTATGTGATTTTTCATGGACTGTAGAACCCGCAGTTGGATTTTCTGTAATGGGATAGAGCGCTCTTACTAAAGACTCCCGTCCTTGCATAGCTGCCACAGGCAGAGGTTTGTAGCCTTCTCTATCAATCGTGTTCGCGTATTTTTTAACAGCATCCGTATGATGCTCTTGCAAGTATTTGAATACGGTTAAGTCAGCGTCATCATTTAAGAAAGCTGCTTTTGCGATAGTTTTTAAAAGTGTTGCTTCTTCAAGTTCAACATTGAGCTCTTTGAGCCAAGTGAGTATATCGATAATAAGTTGTGCTTTTTTTTCTACATTTTCGCGATCAAATAATGCGACTAGTGCATCATTAAAAATTCTGCTTTTAAGTGATGCTCGCATGCGTTTTTTGAGTTGATCGACTCGAGCTGCAGGACTCAGAGCTGATGTTGCAGACGCGCTTGCTGATGCAGATGCACTGGCCTCACCCGCAGCTCCTGAAACTGCTGGCGCTGGTTCTAGATTGGCAAGCGCCTGCTCATATACAGCTTTTAGCGTGTAAAAACGACGATGACGACCTCTACGAGCGATGGCATAAACTGCAAGTTCAGCACTAACATCCCGATACCCAGGAATATCTATCCTACCAATTCGCAGATCTAAGCAACTGGGATTTTTTGCTAATAACCGAGCTAAGTCTCTTGTTGCTTTATCACCTTCATTAACAGCTGCTAGCAACTTTGTATCACGCAAAGTTGCTAGGGCATTTTCACCACCCCTTTGCGTTCTCATCTCATCAGCACGCTGTTTTACAATTTCACCACAGCGAGCATGAGCATCTGGCAAACCACTACGGGAATCTAACTGAGCTTTGATTGATAAATCGGCACCACGCTCAACCAAGTAATCAACCACGGCTCTTGCATCGCGATAGACAGCATGATGCACTGCTGTCCATCCATACCTGTCTTTCGCATCGAGCTCAAAGCCATGTTTTTGATGTAAATGACGCAGGAGATCCAAGTTTCCAACCATAGCAGCAAAGTGTGCCAGGTTGCGAACATTCGGGTTTTTTTCAGCGAATACATCTTGAACTGTTAGGCCTTTTGCCTCGGCATATTTTTGAAGTACATGGTCGAAAAATACGGGTAGCCTTGGAGGATGAGCCAACACCGCATATACTAATGGTGTTGTTTTATCCGAAAAATAACGGAAGTCTATACTTTCACTATACCAATCGCGATTTCTAACAATGTAAGCATCAAAAGCTTCTACATCTTGTTTATCGATCACTGATTGTAAAGTTGGTGGTGGGTCGATAACACCGACGATTCGACCCACTTGATCCGCACGCTCACCATCATTATTTAGGATGTATCGGTTAGCGCCTCTTCTTACAAGCAACTGTGCTGCTTGATAGCAGGCATCACCTTTGCGACTACAGAGATAAACTGCCAAATGCAGAGCTGTGTCTCCTTGATCTTGCTGTGCATCAATTTCAGCACCGGCATAGTCTAGTAATGCAGTTATATTCGCTAGTAGAGAAACAGCATTGTCTTCGCTTTTTGGGCGAACAGCAAATTGTATTGGTACACGCTGTGGGTATTTGCCGGCACCTACTTTGGCCAATGCACCCTTTACTTTTTTCCTTGCTAGGTGAGTAATCACTGGAGCTGCACCTGAAACTGTTGCGGCTAAAGTAAGCGGCACGTGATCATGACGAGTGTCCTGCTCACAGGGTTGTGTTAAATCAAAGTTGCCAAGCTCAAGCAGCCTATCTAGCTCTTCTAGCTCGCGCTCGGAAGTGTATGCTTCAATCCAAAGGGCAAGTAGAGAATGACGCGTAGTACTTTCGCCACCTCGCCCTTTTGACTCTCGGCTCAACAACTCACGTGCATAGGCTCTCGCATCAAAATCACGCAATAATACACGCTGTCCGTTGCTTACACCTGCTTGCGCTGCAGCGGCGGCTGCGCTATCGGGACTATGTCTTGGAGGGCGTGACCCGAGTGCATCTTCAGCACTATCTCCAGCACCATCACTTGTAGCCGATCCAGCGGCACTGTCTGCCACTGCAGCTCCATCTTGTGGTTGAAGCACGCTATCAAGCACATCTAAAAACGGCGTGAGCGTTCCATTAACAACAGCCAATTGAATGGCATTGTGTCCAGCTTCTACGGGGATCTTTAGCCAGGTGATGTTTTGTTGTAGGTGCTCTTGAATGATTCGGCGATCACCACGTTTAATCGCAGCGGCGAATGCTTCGATTTTTGAAGCAAAGATGGGATTACGACGAGTGGCCATTTCATCAGCGCGCTTATTTTGAACGCTTCTGATGCTACCAGTAGAATAAGCCTTTACTGATAAATCAACACCCCCTGCAACTAGCGCATCAAAAATCGCAACCGCATCCGCATTATCTACAGCACTCGGTTTATTCACAAAGCAATGTAATGGAGACCAACCATCGCGATCTAAGGCTTGTGCACTTAAACCTTGTTGTAATAAAAACTCAACCAAAGGCTGATGAAAAATCTGCGCTGCGCGGTGCAGCAAGCTCATCTCAACTTCTCCTACAACGGCTAATGCAGTGGCTTGATCTATACGCGCATCTTGGCAATATCGCTCTAAGACAACTTGAAAAAAAGGCAAATCGAATTCAGCTGCGTAATATAAAATTGGATAAGTTTTTATACCATCGCGATTGCGAGCAACAACTTGTTTTGTGTGCCAATCTGGATGTTTACCTATATGGGCATCAAGGGCTTCTGCTGTTTTTGAATCAAGTGCTGCTGTTAATGCACTTGGTGGATTACGAAAATATTCATCGACGATTTCATATACTTCTGTTTCACGAAAGGCACCCAAACTATGATATTGAATAATATTTTGAGCTATGTATCTTACGCAATCACTGTAGAGACTAGATTCTGTTTGATCATCACGTATACACTGCTCAATCTTCTCCTTTTGAACTGAATAATGCCTACCAACATCGGTATCTAATATCCCCAAAACTGCGATATATAAATCATGATCTCTGCGCATAGTGCTCTCACCCGATTGTATGTTTCTAACTAATTTGCTGGGTATATCTCACCGGCAGTAGCGCCAGATGAACATACGTATCTAATCGGCCACTATATCAGCTGTATATTAAGGGAATCTTAAATTTAAAAAGAATTAGCTTAAGGAAGGCTTAAATCCCCCTCACCCTAGCCCTCTCCCGCCAGGGGAGAGGGGATTGTATTTCGCGAGCTCAAAAGTCTTCATATTTTAAAACAGAATATGCGCTTTCATCTGAGAAAATTTGTGTTAGCGATTGATTGAGTATTAGCACGGACAGTCCCCTCTCCCCTGGCGGGAGAGGGCTAGGGTGAAGGGGGGGGGATATCAACTCAACTTAACATCAAAAAAATTACCGCCTTCAGGCGCACCTGCATCACCACCCACAACAGAAAGATCTATACCACCATCGGCAGCAAGCTGTTGAGCTGCTGCTACACGCTCAGCTTCTTCCATAGCATCGCCTGCTGCAGCACCTACCTGTCTTTCTTCTCCCATTACGCCACCCGCTGCTGCAGCTTGTGACTGAGCACTGAAAACACTAGCAGCAGCACCTCCAGAAGAAGCACTAGCAGCTGCGAAAGCTGATTGCTCCATTCTCATCGGTAAGAGCTTACAACGATGCTCGATTGCCGCAATATACCCTTTAAGCACTTCGTAAGGTTGTTTTCTAGCAATTCTCATCATATCTTCTTCTATGAACTCTTTTGTCGCTTCAGGAAGCTCCAAACCCTTGCTTGATATCATCATAACATCAGCATATAGAACATCGATCTCAGTTGATAATTGGGATCTTTTAGCATCATCAATACCCTCTTCTCTACAAATATCCTCTATGGGTTTATCCTTGGCCGCTTGAATACGCTGAATATAGCGTACCAACTTAATGACACTTGCTACTTTTCCAGCTAAAGCGTTACCATCCATTAGACCTGCTTCTCGCATGACATTTTTCTCGGTAAAAACAGCATCTGCTTCCAACAACACATCAACAGTCGCCATTTTCTCTGCTAAAGAAGCGGCTTCTAAAGGTGTATGACCTTGCCTTGTTTTGTTATCAATCCCACTTTTATCTTTTTCAAGCAAAGCGCTTAATGCTTGTGCACTCCCTGCTCGTGCAGCCACATGCAGTGGTGTTAAGTCATGCGATGCTTTTGTATTTACATCTGCACCAAGATCTAATAATCGCGTTACAGCGTCTGCATCATCAGCAGCGGCAGCAGCATGTAAAACGGTGACTCGCTCTTTCAGTGCACTAGCTTGAAGATGAATAGTCTTTGCTATCAAACTAGCGTCGGTTAACTTACCATGTAAAAAAAGATAAGTGCGGCAAGCCGCATTGGTGGCTGCTTCCGTAAGCATTGCCTCTTCTGCTTCGTGAAATAAATGTGGTGCGAGCTCGTATTGTGCTGTTAGCGCTTCGAGGTCGTTTGTTTTAATAGCACGCTTAAATGCTTCTAGTCGCTGTTGCAGCACATTTCCTGAAGGAAAAAGACCTCCAAGGAAACCTTGGGCTACACCTATTTGTGCTGCTGTCTTTCCATCAGCATTCAGCGCATCTCTTCTTGCACCCTTTAGTTCCAGTGCTGAAACCACATGTAAATTCTTACCGACAGAAACAGCAAGATGATAAGCGGTATCACCGCTTTGACTTTTAGCTTCTATATCGATACAGCCCTGCGATGCTGCTTTCGAATGTTCATCTTCATAGGCTGTATCGGCTGCGCTGGCTGCAGCTTCTGCAGCAGTTCTTGCCGCAGCGCCTCTATAATCTGTTTGTGAAAACTGACGTGCAAAAGCGAGAAGTAATTTTGTCTTTTCAAGATCACCTTCTGCAGCTGCATGATGTAATGGTGTCATCCAGCGATCATCGGGCGCTAAGAATGTTTTTAATACTTCTTTAAAATCGGTCATTGCCGGGAAATTTGTATCTGCATTAACAGCAGTGCAGAGTATGCTTAACGCAGCTTGATACGCTGCGTCATCTGCGGCGTCACGCATTGTTTGCATGTTTGTTGTGTACTTATCAGATTTTAATACTCGCCAAATTAATTCGGACTGAATGTGATGTTGTTGTCTGCTCATTTTTATTCACTCGGTTATTAATTGACGGGTACTTTATCATAAAAGCACGTCATTGCGTGGCTACTAACTCCCGTCATCCCGTGGCTTGTGTATGAGTTCGGGACATAGGTAACAGTTGTACCGGGACATGGGTAACACTCCCATGGCTCAACTGTATCGTGATTCCG
>Ga0316204_10001500_pt1 | contig 62202 bp, 53 predicted proteins | sample 6monrhotite_MG_2_FD_205661 | JGI IMG/M metagenome (GOLD analysis project Ga0316204, IMG submission 205661) | Microbial mat bacterial communities from mineral coupon in-situ incubated in ocean water Damariscotta River, Maine, United States -... | ecosystem: Environmental > Aquatic > Marine >...
AATGGTCTCCTGTCGATACAATCAGACTTTAAAGGAAAATTATGTGAGAATAGTCAAAAAGAAACAATCCAAAATGGTAGGCCAGGTAGCTATACAGCGCAAACTTCTAATCCTTATTTAGTCGCTCTGGAAGAATGACACTGTATTTATAGATGGATACAAAAAAAGTAGCCCCGAACATGACATCCGAGGCTACACAAGATAGTCTTCATAAAGAAGAGCTTCTTTCGTAAAACGAAAATACTTTTTTCGTCTAAACTTTAGGAATTTATAACAGTACCTCCTTTGTGCTTATCAAAGACTTACAAGACGTTTTTGAGTTGTTCGAGTACGTTGACGTTAGGTGGGATGTGATTGAGGTGGGGTGAAAGATGGTGACAGAGAAGGGCTTGGTTTATTGCTTCAAAGACAAAATGAGGGAGGTCATTTACTTTCAGCAAATTCTTCTACACCAACCTACGGATGCCCGACTTTTATGTAGGAGGTTCATTAAATGAACAGGAGACCATTGTCTATTGCATGCGTAATGCCCAATATTGTAAGTACTAATCTTTAGCTCCTATGGAATGTTAAACATGATTGAGATAATGCAGAAGTTCAGTAAATCAATGCTTAAATTCAAGCTAGCAGCTTTATTGTGCTTTGTTTTCCACTCCACAGAAGCAAGTTCGTCTACTATAGATTCTCTTATTACAGAATTTCAAACTGTTAAATCAGACTCTATAAAAATGAGGCTCGCTCGAAAAATAGGATATCAGTTTGAACCGATAAGTTTAGACTCTTCTTTAAAATACCTGGACCTGGGATTGGCCATTGCCAATCAAAATCAAAACTGGGAAAGAGCTGGCATGTTTGAGGTGAACAAAGCCTTTGCATACTTTGCCTATTCGCGGAAAGAGCCCTGCATTAATAGTTTGAAAAAAGCACTGGCATTTTACCGCAAAAGCAATGATCAACATAAGGAATTGCTAGCACTCTATAATTTGGGGCATTTCTCTCATAATCTAGATGAATTTGTGAATTCCGTTGGCTATTACCAAGATGCTTTGGCCCTTTCTAAAGAACTCAAGGAACAGCAATACTACCCTAAGATTTTGAATAATTTAAGTCTCGCTTATCAATACCTTGGAAATAGCGAATTGGCAATTGAATATTTGTTAGAAACCATTGCATTTAGAGAAAAAACAGGGGATAAGGATTTGGTGTTATCTTATGCAAACTTGGGTGTCTTTTATAATAATTTGGGAGATCACCAAAATGCTATCCGATACTATGATTATGGTTTAAACAATTTAGACAAGTTTGATGGTAAGGGAAATGATCATTTGGATGTTTTTATTAATAAGACCTTGGCCCTAATAGCGATAGACAGCATTGAGCAAGCAAGATCTACCCTAGAACAAGTAAATCGTCTATCAATCGCCAATACTTCTGCCTTAGGTCGAACCAAATATTACCACACTAAGGGACACTTATACTACCAAACAGGAAAGTTGAAAGAGGCCACTATAGCCTTTGAAAATGCCATACAAGAATTCCCGGAACAGGGAGACGAACGGTATAAATCCATCGTGTTTAGGGCGATTTCAGAAGTGCAATTCAATCATTGGAAGAAAACAGGAAACAATAAATTTTTGGTAAATGCTGATGGAAATGCCACAAAAGCACTGGACCTGGCCCAACAAGTACAGCTATTGGAAAAGCAGCATGATATCACCAAGCTACTACTGGAAATCAATAAAAGTTTGAAGAATCTGCCAAAAGTTAATCAATATGCCAATGCTTACATTGAACTATCAGACTCCTTAAACCAGGTGGAGCAGAACAAAAAAGTAATGGAATTGCAAGTGAGGTATGAATCTGATAAGAAAGATTTAGAAATAAATTTGCTTCACCAGGAAAATAAAGTCAAGGGAGCTGAACTCAATGAAAGCATAGCAAATGAGGGGCGTGAAAGAAACTTAAAGATTCTTTTTGCAATTGCTTTAATTGGGAGTTTAATCATTCTTTTCCTGGCCTTTCGCCTTTATGCTCAAAAGAGAAAGGGGATGACGGAACTGATCAATAAAAATGAAATCATTTCCGTTCAAAATGAGGAAAGGGAATTGCTGCTCAAGGAAATTCACCACCGGGTTAAAAATAATTTACAGGTGGTAAGTAGTTTGTTAGATAGCCAAAAAAATGCCTTATCAGATGAAAGTGCAAGAATGGTGGTAGAAGATGGACAAAGCAGGGTAAAAGCTATGGCTTTGATTCATGAAAAATTATATCAGAATGAAGACCTTGGTAAGGTTGATTTTCAAACCTATGCCAACCAATTGTTTGTGCAGTTGCGTTCAGTTTATCATAATAATAAACAAGTCGATTTTCAATTAGAAGGCGAGCAGGCAGCATTGGAAATTGATACGGCTGTTCCAGTCGGTTTGATCTTAAATGAGATCATCAGCAATGCGCTAAAATATGCTGAACCAATAGAAGGGAATTTGAAAATTTCCATTGACTTAGAAGAGGAAAAGGAAGGGCATTATAAATTGATGGTAAAAGATAATGGGCAAGGATTACCTGAAAATTTTGACTTTGAGAAAAGTCGAACATTGGGCTTAAGGTTAGTAAGACGTTTGGCAAGGCAACTTTATGGCAAAGCAGAATACCAAATGAAACAAGGAGCAGCATTTACCGTAGAGTTTAAAACCGATAAATTGAGAAGAGAAACTGCATAAATGGGAAAAGTGAAGATTTTAGTGGTTGAAGACGAAATTGTTATTGCAGACAATATTTGCGAAATCTTGGAAGGTTTGGGCTATGAAGTAGTGGAACCTGTGATTAATTACACTGAAGCCGTAGAGGCTTTAGAAATAGAAAAACCGGATTTAGTTTTATTGGACATCCAATTGGCTGGCAGTAAAGATGGAATTGATTTAGCATGGAGAATTAAGGAAGACTTTGATATTCCTTTTATTTTTCTAACCTCTAATGCAGACCCTCGAACCGTTGGAAGGGCAAAGGAGTTAAGTCCGCCAGCCTATCTAGTAAAACCTTTCAATAGAGACGATTTGTATACTTCCATTGAAATGGCCTTGCATAATTTTGGTGCTCGAACTGACCCTAGGACGCTCCCTTCAGAAGACAATGTTATCATTAAAAATTCCTTTTTTATAAAGGATAAAAACCTGTATCACAAAGCGAAAATTTCAGACATTCTTTTTATTAAAAGCGAACACGTCTATGTGGAGTTATACATGCAAAATGGAAAAAAGCACTTGATAAGAAGTACCATGAATGATTTTGTGGAGAGCCTACCCAAGAATTTTTTTAGAACACATCGTTCTTATACGATTAACCTCGATTATTTGGATACTATTAATTCTCGTTATGTTATTATTCATAAAGAGGAAATTCCCATAGGAAAAAATTACCGAGACGATTTAATGCGACAAATAAGCATCCGATAGGGTAGTGCTACAGATCAGTTGCTCTTTCTGCAAGTATCTAAAAGTCAGTCGTTCTAATTCTTGGATGGCTAAATAAACTGACATTTTTGTCAATTTTAGTAAGGTGTTTTGCAGTTGCGATCATTGAAATCGTGTCTTAGAACACCTTATTTTAGTTTGGGAGCTACCAAGTCCTACAAATTAGTTGCTGATTCAGGCAACATTTCATTGGGAGCCCAATTACTAACTCGTTGATTATGAGAAGAAAAATATGTAATTCTTGTGGTTCGGTGTGCAAGAAAAATGGCAAACAACGGTTTCTTTGCAAGAGTAAAAACTGTGGTAGAAGTCAACAGAAGCTCTATAAATACAAGAGTGTGTCGTCCTGAAAAAAGTTGACTGATTAGTACAAATTTAATGAACCCATTTTCTTGATTGAAGGTGGGTTTGTTTTTTCCAAGATTTTAATTGGATAGACTTTTTTAGATGCGCTTGATTGGGTGTTTGCATTTTAATTGAGAGATGTGGTCTGAGTTGGTTATATAGTTTAATAGCTTGGTTAACTTGTTTTTTCATTTGTTGTTCAGACTCAAAATTATCATCCAGGTAAAACTCCTGTTTAAGTATTCCATTGACCCTTTCGGCCACTGCATTTTCGTAAGGGTCATAACTTTCTGTCATACTGATGGTGATGTGATTGGCTCTTAAGGTTTCGGTGTATAAACTACTACAGTACTGAAGGCCCCTATCTGAGTGATGGATTAGTGGAAGTTCTGTGGTACGACTGCTCAGAGCAATTGTTAGGGCATCCAGAGTGGATTGAGCCTGCAAGTTGTTGGCCAACTTATAGCCCATTATTTTCTTTGAGCAAGCATCAGTAATCAAGTGAAGGTAATGGTGCTTTCCCTGAGCTTGCAAATAAGTGATATCTGCTACCCACACCTGTTCTGGACGGCTGATGACTAGTTCTTTAATCAGGTTAGGATATTTTCTCATCCAATGCCTGGAGTTGGTAGTGTTGTGATACTTCTTCGGTTTGGTCACTAGTAGATGTTCCTCTCTTAAAAAAGCAAAGAGCTTGTCACGACCTAGCTTGATGCCGTTTGCTTGCAAGTCATCGCCTATTAAATAGTAGAGTTTTCTACCTCCGGTTTTAGGAAGTTTTGAGCGCACATTCATGACTATTTTTCTAACAACTTCTCGATTATTATTTTGAGAAGGTTGACCAACTCGTTTATAATAAGATTGTTTACTCCGACCAAACAGTCGACAGAGCTCAAGGATGCTTAACCGTGATTCTGTCGCTATTTCCTGGACCGCTTGGTGCCAGACTTTTTTACAATCTTAATTTGGAGTTCTTCTTCGGCTATCTCAATAAAACGCTGATAGGCTGCTAGTTCAGCGTCTTTCTGTTTTAGCTGCTCCTGTAGCTCTTGCTCCTTGCGTTTTAACTGTTCTTCCAGCTCCTTGATGCGTTGTTTTTGGGGATCACTCATCGGACGACCTTTGGTGGTATGATGAAGATAAGGCAATTTACCATAACGCTTACACCAACGGGGAATGCAGCTGTTACCTGCAATTCCATACTTGCGCTTTAAGGTAGCCTTGGTGGATAAGCCTGACTCATATTCGGCTACAACCTGACGTTTGAAGGCTTCACTATACTCTTGGGGGGGATTGGGTAATTTCCGTGTTTTCCTGTGTGTTGACATAACTACTCTGGTTTGAGTCAACTTTTTTCAGGACGACACAGAGGATCAAAAAAGCCCCAGTTTTCACTGAGGCTTTTATTTAACTAGGGTGGAAGATGGGGCTCGAACCCACGACCCTCGGTACCACAAACCGATGCTCTAACCAGCTGAGCTACAACCACCATTAATATGGAGGGCAAAAATAAGGATTTTTCGCAATTTGAAAACAATAAATTCCGCAGTGTTTTTTTTGAGTGAATCATTTTTTAAAATATCCAAACTTTAAATCGTGTCAATGAGGCTATGACCCATTTCAAAACAGAAAAAAAGGCGCGTTAGTTCTGACAATTCGTTACTGAGCAGTGCATCGAATCCCGACCTTTCTAGGTAATGTCTGAAACTGCACCAAATATTACACTGAACGTAGAAGGCATGACCTGTTCCAGCTGCGCGATGAGTGTCACAAACACACTCAAACGGGAAGGTTGTGAAAATGTGGATGTCAACTTTGCTTTGGAAGAAGCACAGTTTAACATGCCCCCATCGGCCGACTTGCGGTCCATCCAAAAAAACATAGAGGGATTGGGCTATACAACCTCCCTGGCAGGCGGAAAAGTGACCTCAAAAGTAGGTGGTCGCCCATTGAAAAAAAGTTCTTTGCGACACGGCCTTTCACCATTCCGCTTTTCTTGCACATGTTTTTTCCGGCAGATTCGATCTTGCAGAACCCCATTTTGCAATTGGTGCTGTGCTTGCCGGTGTACACTATTGGATTGTGGCATTTTGGAAGAAGTGCCCTAAAGAAGTTCCCTATTTTTAACTCAACCCTCAAATAAAACTGGGACAACTAAACGAATTCTTTAGACGTCTTCATTTAACGCTTGGACAAAAAAAGGGACGCCTGCAATTTAGCTAGAGACGAATTCATCAGTTTTACATGGTTTTCGTAATTTAACTGTTCAAGGCTTTTTTAGGTGATGCTTCGGTTTCGACACAATCTTTCTGTTTTTTTGACACTAATAATGTTATTTATTGGTGCATCGGCTTTTGGCCAAAATCAAGGGTTCACAAAAGTTTGGGTTTTTGGGGTTGGCAGTATCGTTGATTTCTCCAGTGGCACCCCCGTTGCTTCTTCCGGAGCATTAATCAACACCCTCGAAGGCTGTGCATCTGTTTCTGATACTTTAGGAAATCTTTTGTTTTATACCGATGGAAGCACCGTTTGGAATAAAAACCATCTTGTAATGCCCAATGGGGGTGGCCTGACAGGTAATACTACCACAACTCAATCTGCTCTAATAATCCCAAAGCCTGGAAATCCGCTTATTTTTTATGTTTTCACCCTTGGCCCCGTTGGCGGAAGCATGGACTATTCAGAAGTCGACATGACACTTGATGGAGGTCTGGGAGGAGTTGTAGCGGCCACAAAAAATACTACTTTACTGACAGCTTCGGCAGAGAAAGTGACAGCGATACTACAGAGCAATGGACAGGACTACTGGGTAGTTGGCCATGCTGCACCAGGCAATTCCTATTATTCATTTGCAGTCACAACTGCAGGCGTAAACTTGGTTCCTGTGGTAAGCAACTTGGGAATCACCTACAATACTATCGATGCACAAGGTTCCATGAAACTCAGTCCTATTGGTAATCGAATCGCAGATCTGACACCATCCTCCAATACTCTTCAGATTTCCGATTTTGATGATGCTACAGGGGTCGTATCCAATAACATGTCCATTTTTTCGCCTGCTGCAATTTATGGAGTGGAATTTTCACCGGATGGTTCAAAGCTGTATGTATCAGGAGGTCATGTCGTTGCCCAATATGACCTCAATGCAGGAAATATTGTGGCTATCGAAGCGTCAGAGACTATTCTTTACAATGGTACAGCTTGGATAGGGCAATGCCAATTAGCGCCTGACGGTAAAATTTACGTCTCCGAAGTTCTTTCAGGATTCTTAGGTGTTGTCAACAATCCCAATGCCGGGGGGGGAGCATGTAACTATGTAGCTTCAGGGTTTACGCTTGCCGCTCCCAGTTCGGTAGTTGGTGGACTACCTAATTTTATTCCGAGTTTTCTGCCTATCGTTGATTTTCAGGACACCAATCCTTGTTTCGGTGACACCACAAATTTTACACTAACAGGCCCTGCTCCCGATTCAGTCATCTGGTCATTTGGCGATACCATTACGGGGCCTCTGAATGCCTCTACCGTTTTTGGTCCTACTCATTTATTTTCCGACACAGGCTCCTTTTTAGTTACGCTATACGTTTACCACAACAACATATACGGCAGTTTGATCATTGACACCGTCTCAAACCTAATTGAAATCATAACCATACCACAGGTAGAGCTGGGTGATGACACGGCCCTATGCGATGGTCAGTCAATTATCTTGGAAGCTTTATCTACAGGAGCTACTTACTTGTGGCAAGATGGTTCCACAAACTCGTTTGACACTGTCACGCAAGCGAATCACTATTGGGTTGAAGTAACCAACGTTTGCGGAGTCGCTTCAGATTCTATCAATGTTGACTACGACTTTCCTTTAACGGTTAACTTAGGGGCAGACACAGTTATCTGTTCTGACAATTCCTATTGGCTTGTACCTGAATTGGCACCCTCTTCTATCGGTTCATACCTTTGGCAAAACGGCTCCGACAGTTCTCACTATTTCATTGATCAACCTGGAACATATACTTTGGTAGTCTCCAATTTATGTGGAAATTTTCCAGATACCCTGAAAGTAGCATACGAAGTTCCACCGACTATTGAGTTGGGAGAGAATCAGGTATTTTGCATTGGTGAAACTCGAACCCTAGACGCGACCTTTTCCTTGGCCTCCTATCAATGGAATACCGGAAGCATCTCACCTACTATCGATGTTTCATCTACTGGAACCTATCGAGTCACCGTTTCAAATCTTTGTGGCACGGCTCAAGACGAGATTACTATCGACTTCGATGAACCCTTAGGAGTAAATTTGGACGGTGATCCATTTAACTGTCAAGGTGATACCGTGTGGCTGGAGGCAACTGCCCCCAATCAACCTTTCTATAATTGGAGTACGGGCGCCAATACTGCTACTATACCTGCTACTGCAAGTGGTCGGTATTGGGTGCAAGTGATCAACACTTGTGGCAAGTTCGAAGACGATATCGTTTTGTATTTCCAAAGTCCTCCTCCCGTTGATTTTGGACCGGATACAACATTGTGCGAAGGAACTACATTGGTCTTGAAAGTTCCGCCAGGCACTTCCGAGCATAGTTGGCAGGATGGCTCCAAGGCTAACTCTTTTCAAATTCAAGAGCCGGGACAATACTCCATTTTGGCATCTAACAAATGTGGCGTTGCCTCAGACACAATACAAATCGACTTCAGACCCCAGCCCGAAATATCGCTCGGAAATGACACGAACCTTTGTTTTTCGTGGGAAACCTATGAGCTGAGTGCGTATAGGCCAAACATTGTCAGTTATCTGTGGCAGGACAATTCGAGTCAAGCAACCTTTCAGATAGAACGATCTGGTGAATACGAAGTAATTGTTACTGATCAATGGGGATGTTCGGCAAAAGACGAAATCAATATTGGACAATGTCCGGTTACCTTGTTCATTCCCAACTCATTTACCCCGAATGTGGATGGTCTGAATGACTCTTTCGGAGCAGTTGGAGAAAATATTACCGAGTTCAACATGCGCATTTACAACCGTTGGGGAGAACTAATATTTCACTCTCCCAACATTTTTGACCAATGGGATGGAACTAGTGGAGGTAAGTTGGCCCCAACTGGAACCTATACATATCGAGTGTCTTACAAAATTGAAAACGGTCAGACTGAATTACTGATCGGTAAGGTAACTCTATACCGATAGCCTCATTCTAGTTCGTAACCAGTTTTTCCTTCCAACTCCACCAAATTCATGGTCCTCTACCAAGGTATTTTCGAATAGTTCTGTTCAGACAATTCGAGACTACCCTGATCCCTTTTATCCCTACCTTTGCTATAGGATGTCTGAAACTACACCAAATATTACACTGAACGTAGAAGGAATGACCTGTTCCAGCTGCGCGATGAGTGTCACAAACACACTCAAACGGGAAGGTTGCGAAGACGTGGATGTCAACTTTGCGCTAGGGGAAGCTCAGTTTAACATGCCCCAATCGGCCGACTTGCAAGCAATTCAAAGCATTGAGGGCCTGGGCTTTACGACCTCATTGGCAGGCGGTAAGGTTACCTCAAAAAGTGGATGGTCACCCATTGAAAAGAAGTTCTTTGCAACACTTCCTTTCACCATTCCGCTCTTCTTGCACATGTTTTTTCCTGAAGACTCATTCTTGCAGAACCCCATTTTGCAATTGGTGCTGTGCCTACCCGTATACGCCATAGGATTGTGGCATTTTGGAAGAAGTGCCTTTCATTCAATTCGCGTCATGGCCCCCAACATGGATGTCTTGATTTTCACGGGCTCGACAGCCGCTTTCATCTATAGCCTCGTTGGCATGCTGCAACATTATGGCCAACAAGAGATGCACAATTACCTGTTTTTTGAAACGGCAGCGACCATTATTACACTGGTATTGTTGGGCAACTTGCTCGAACACCGATCTGTCAAACAAACCACGAGTGCCATTGAAGCTTTGGGCCGGCTGCAACCGCACCATGCCAAACGCGTGCAACGCAACGGACTGCAGGAAGAGATTGTGGAGATTCCCCTGGAAGAGGTGCAGGAAGGTGATTATTTAATGGTCAACACTGGTGACCGCATCCCTGTTGATGGGCGTGTAAAGTTTGGTACTGGCTCTGTCGACCAATCCATGCTAACCGGAGAGAGCATTCCGGTGACCCGGGAAAAAGGCTCAACCGTGATTGGTGGCACCATACTATTGGAAGGAAATATTTCAATTACTGCAGAAGCCGTGGGCGAAAAAACAGTACTGGCAGGCATCATTAACATGGTAAAGACGGCCCAAAAAAACAAACCGGCCATTCAAAAACTGGGCGACAAAGTGAGCATGTATTTTGTTCCCATTGTCATGAGCATGGCCATACTGTCCACGTTAGTGGGGTATTTTGGAGGCTTTTTTCCTTTGAAAATTGCTTTAATGAATGGCATTGCCGTATTGGTTATTTCCTGTCCCTGTGCGATGGGGCTGGCCACTCCCACGGCAGTCATGGCGGGACTCGGTCGCGCTGCGCGTAGAGGAATTCTCATCAAAGGTGGCAGCACCCTGGAGCAAATGGCACGCATCACCACCGTGGTGTTTGACAAAACCGGCACCCTGACCTCCGGACGGTTTGACATTCAAAAAATGTACGTAGAACCGGGACAAGATGAACAAGAAATACGCAGTGCTTTGCTGGGATTGGAACAACACTCTTCGCACCCCATTGCACAATCTTTGGTGCGGTTGCTCAAAGCAGATACTACTCCACTGCCTTTCGAAAAGGTCGAAGAAAAAAAGGGTTGCGGCCTCACTGGTCACGACAACAAAGGACAGATTTGGCAGGCAGGCTCTCAAAGATTGGTACCTGGTGACACTGCTTCCCATTCGGTCTACATCTTAAAAAACGACCAATTGGTTGGCTGGGTGGACCTCAAAGACGAATTGAAACCAGAGGCCGTTGCCACCATTCAGCAATTACAGTCTCAGGGCATTCAAACGATTTTGCTCAGTGGAGACAAACAAGCCAACTGTGATGCGGTGGCCCGGCAACTCGGCATTCAAGAAGTGTACGCAGAAAAATTGCCCGAAGAAAAATTGACGCTCATCGACCAGCTGAATGCATCGGGAACAGTCGCGATGGTGGGTGATGGCATCAACGATGCTCCTGCGCTGGCCAAGGCGGAAGTAGGCATCTCATTGAGCAATGCTTCCGAAATCGCCATCAATTCAGCACAGGTAGTTCTGTTATCGCACGATGCATTGGGCAAGCTCCCGGAGGCACTGTTGTTGGGAAAGCACAGCCTGCTGACCATCAAACAAAATCTTTTCTGGGCGTTTTTCTACAACGTGGTGGCCATTCCTGTTGCAGCAATTGGGCTGTTGAATCCAATGGTTGGCGCTTTGTCCATGGCTGCTTCTGATGTGGTGGTGATTGGCAATTCCATCAGACTAAAATCAAAAAAAATCAGTTAATTAGCCGAACCCTTATGAAAATTGGCGTTTTCATTTCCTCCGGGCTTGGCAATGCATTGTTGCTGATTCCTTTACTCAAGAAATTGCGTGAGCGCGGAGATAGCTTACACGGTTTTATCACTTCCCAATACCCCTGTGAAGGGCTTTTTGATCAGGCAGGTTTGTTCGAAGAAATCGTATCGGTGTCGGGAAACACCGACAAAATGAAACAGGCCTTGCTGGGCAACAACCGATTGGACGAGCTGTATATTGACTGGTTTGGTTCCACCCGAAAAAACATCCTGTTTGCCAATTCCATCGCCCGTAAAATCATCACCAACAAAATACCCGAGAAACTGCCAGTATTTCTGCGCACTCCTATTTTGTTCAGAGAACCTGCAGAAGGCATTCACGAAGCGGTTCAAAACCTGCGCTTGCTGGAACCAGATTTTGAGGCTGGATCACTGAAAGAATCTGACATGCACCTGCCCTATCCTCCTGGAGCGAAAGAAACGGTGAAAAAATTCCATTTGCCAACCCCTTATACCGTTGTTCAAATTGGCAGCGCAGACAACGAAGCACCTTACAAAAATTGGTCAGTTGAACAGTGGAAGAAATTTCTTCAGGAACAGGCCGAGCAAACCAACCGCACTTTTGTGTTGTTGGGCAGTTCCGCAGAAATGGCTGATGCTGCCACTATTTCGGACGGTCATCTCAACTTGATATCGGTGGCCGGAAAAACCACCATTCCGGAGGTCATGGACATTATCAGTCAGAGCGATGCCTACGTGGGCCTCGACAGCGGACTCATGCACCAGGCAGTGGTGTATAACAAACCAACTTTCACCATCTGGGGCGGTTCTGATTACAGACTTTACGGATACCACGACTTGAACCCACAACGTCATTACATGGTAAGGCAACAGCTCGACTGCTGGCCTTGTAACTCCTGGATTTCGCCCAACACCAGCCGGGTAAACGACCCGAACAAATGTCCTGACTATAATTGTATCCGAAGTATTTCCGTGGCGGAAGTTGCTGCGGCCTATCAATCATTTTCATTCGCCCAATCTTCCTCCGCCTGATGCTGGCCAAATTTATCGGAACAGTCGGAACACGGTTTTTGATGGCAGCGATCACCTTGATCATCATGCTTTCTATCACCCAGTTGCTGGGAGCAGAAATCAAAGGAGAAATCAGCCTGTTGATGCTGAACATCACGCTCATCATTATGATCAACAATTTTGTGGGCGGGCCATCCCTGGTTTATCTGATACCCCGGATGAACTTACTTCAGATTGTGGTGCCGGCCTACCTCTGGTCGGTGTTAGCAGCTGGCGGAATGACTTTTATGCTTTCTGCCTTGGGACAAGTTTCAGCACCGTACATCCCGGTAGTTTTTATCATCTCCTTGATCCAGTCATTTACAACCGTTAACATGATGGTACTTCTGGGCAAAGAACGAATTGCCACCCACAACTGGCTGAGCTTGTTACAGCTGTTTATTTTATCGGTCACCTTACTCGCTTCCATTGTCGGATTCAACATGTACACCCCTGAGGGTTACATCATCGGACTTTACATTTCAAATACTTTTGCGTTCCTGACCAGCTTGGTGGCTATCATCCCCTACCTGAAACCAAGTGGGTTCAGTGGTACGACCAAGGTGCTTCGGGAATTGTTTCATTACGGATTTCTGGTGCAATTGGGCAGCACTGCTCAATTACTCAATTACCGGCTAAGCTATTACCTGCTGGAGTTTTTTGCCTCCAATGAATCATCTGGAAAAATATTGGTCGGAATTTACTCCACCGGAGTGCAGTTATCAGAATCATTTTGGTTGATTACCAGAAGTCTGTCGATGGTGCAATACGCGCACATTGCCAACCTGAAAGACGAAGAAGCTTCGCGTCAATTAACGGTTGAATTGCTCAAATTCAGCTTTTTGACCGTTTTATTTATGTTGATTCCTGCTCTGCTAATTCCAGAAGAATGGTACACCTGGATTGTGGGAGATGAATTTGCACAGGTAAAATCGGTCATGTATTACCTGGCTCCCGGAATTTTATCCTTTTCTGTTTCGGGGATACTGAGCCATTATTTTGCTGGAGTGGGCTGGCACCGGATCAATACCTATGCCTCTTTGATTGGGCTGTTTGTAACGGTGGCACTGGGCACCATCTTGATCCGTGAATACCAGGTAGCGGGTGCTGGCATCACTGCGTCCATTGCCTATGTAGTTATTACGACCTACCAAATGATAGTGTTCATTCGCAAAACGGGTAGCTCTTGGAAAACTCTGGTTCCGACCAAACAGGATTTCTCAGAATTGATGCAACGGCTTTCATCTTTTATAAAAAAAGATTAGTCACCGAAATTGCCGCCATTCAGCGTCCAAACTATCCCATTCCAATTGGGTTCCCAACCTTATTCTTTTTATTGATTGCCTCCTCATTATGTTTTTACTAAATTTGGTCGACTAAAACTACTAGTTCGCCTAACTGCTATTTTTAAAACCAAAACAGCTAATAATGAAGAAACTTTTACTCTTTGTCATGTCGATAGGTGCTTGCACCACAATCTTGGCTCAAGAGGGATACAAGCCACTTCCAAAAGTGAAGGAAGAGCTTAAAAATTTGCACGTCACCCGACCAGCAAGTATTTTAAATGGATCCCACGCTCAAAGCAACAACCAAGCCTACAAGAAAAACACTGCAGTCCTTCCGGCTACTGGTGGTGGCACTACTGCCCCTCCCTCTACTACGGAGACGACCATTGGTGAAACATTGTATGATTTGCAAACCAATGCATCGGTTTGCCGCAGACTCGTCAACCATGGCAATGGAACTGTTTCCGCTGCATGGACCTACAGCAACAGTTCTGCGTTCACTACCCGTGGAACTGGCTACAACTTTTTTGACGGTTCTGCCTGGGGTCCTGCCCCAACATCAGAAGTAGAAACTGTTCGTACTGGATGGTCAACCATCGGTGTGAATGGCTCAGGTCAGGAAATGATTCTGGCACACAACACATCCAATGACGTCATTGCCCAAACTACTCGTAACACAGTTGGTTCTGGAACATGGACTGAAACGGCTGTTAACAACTCTGATGTAGAGGTTTGGTCGCGTACGGCTATCGGTGGTAGCAATGGCAACACCATCCACATGATTGGATTGACTTTGCCAACAAACATTACTACTGGAAACCCTGGTACTGTTTACGCCAACGGTTTTGACGGTGCTTTGCTTTACAACCGTTCTTTGAATGGTGGTTCTACCTGGGATGTTGTTAATTTCTACCTGCCCAATCTAGATACTACCAACTTTGATTCAACGGGTGTTAATGCCGACAGTTACTCTATCGATGCTGAAGGAAACACAGTTGTTATTCTACACGCCTCTTTAGGTTCTGGTGTTCAAATGTGGAAATCAAATGACAACGGAACAACCTGGGCTTACTCAACTATCCTTGTTCCTGAATTCCCCAAGTTTAACGAAGCTGTTACTTTGATCCCTGCTGACCCAGCATTGGCGATGTATACTTCGGATGGTCATTGCAGCGTAATACTGGATGACAACGGAGATGCTCACGCATTCTTTGGTAGAATGTTTATTACCAATGATGTTATAAACGATGGATTGATTGGATTCTTCCCATTCCAAAATGGAATTGAGTACTGGAACGAATCTTTTGGCAATGCTCCTCCTGTAACAGTGGCTGGTTCAATTGACACTGATGGTGATGGAGTTGCTGGTTCTGGAATTGGCGCAGCTGCCAACCTTCCAAGCTACGGTTTCAACGGTCTTGCCGGTCAAATGAGCACAGGTAAAGATGCCAATGGCACCCTGTACTTGGCTTATGCAGCCGTTAGAGAAGACCTTTCCAACACGGTTCAAAACTACCGTCACATTTATGCAGTTAAATCTGAAGACAATGGTTGTAGCTGGACTTTCCCAGTTGACTTGACTGGAGCCGCTGCGAACAACTTCAGCGAATGTGTTTATCCTTCTTTGGCCCGTTTGGTCGACAGCAAATTGCACGTTGTTTTCCAACGCGATGTTGAGCCAGGTATCCACGTGAGTGGTGATGAGGATCCACAAGATGATAACGACATCGTTTACCTGACAACAGATGTAACCGATTTAGGACCTACTTTAGGTGCTTGTGTGACTTACGTAATTGGAGACACCAACCTTTGTAATGGTTTCTCTACTACATTAACTGCTGCTGGATGTGCTACAGCTTATAGCTGGTCAAATGGCGGAACTACACAGTCTATTACTGTAAATACTATCGGTACTTACACGGTTTCGATGACTACTCCTTGTGGTGTTATCGAAGAGTCGCTAAATGTTGTTAACCCATTTGGTGGTCCTGTAGTAACTTTAACTCCTTCACAATTCCAAATGTGCCCTGGAGATGTTACTACCATCACAGCAAATAGCAACACAGTTGGTTCCAACTACATTTGGTCAACGCTTGGAAGCACTCAATCAATTACCGTAAACTCTCCAGGAACTTACACTGTAACTGTTACTACTTGTGGTGGTAACAATGTGCAGTCCATTACTATTGTACAGCCAAACTCTCCTCCAAGTGCACTCATCAATGGTTCTCCAACTATTTGCCCTGGAGCAACTGATACGTTGGAAGCAAGTGCTGTTACTGGTGGAAGTTACATTTGGTCTACTGGTTCCTCTAGTCAAACAGCCCCTATTACTGCGGCTGGAACTTATACTTTAACTGTTACTAACTGTGGTGGTACATCTACTTCTACTTACATCGTAACTCCAGAACCTGCTCCTGTTGCAGCTGTGAACGCATTGGCTGGTATTACTGAAGTTTGTATTGGTGATGCTGTAACGCTTTTTGCAAGCGGTGGCTTTAGCTATGTATGGTCTAACGGAGAAACGACTCCATCCATCACATTGGATGAAGTTGCTGAAAGTGGTGCATACTCTGTAACGGTTAGCAACAAATGTGGAGACACTGATGTTGCCAATATCTCTGTTACTATCAATGACTTGCCTGCTGCTCCAACCATTACTTTCAGTAACGGAGAGTATTCAACTACCGCTACTGGTAACTTGCAATGGTTCATCAACGGTGTTGAGCAAGCTGGACAAACTGGTCAAACTTTCACCAACAACGTACCTTCAGGTGCTACACTGTCTGTGATTGTAACTGACCCGAACACTGGCTGTTCTTCTCAAGGAACTTTAACTGGTATCAACGACCTGGTTAGCGGCAATTCATCCATTCGCGTTTATCCTAACCCGAACAACGGTGAATTCGGCATCTACTTTACAGATGCTGCAAGCGACAAATATGAAATCAGTATTCGCAACGTATTGGGTCAGCAAATTCATGCTGAAACTTTCCAGGTTGCCGGAAATACGACCAAGTCAATTGACCTATCAGAATTTGACAAAGGAGTTTACTTCCTCACTACTAGCAATAGTAATGGAGAAGCGACTGAAAGAATCATCATCGAGTAATCGATAGATTAGTCAACACAAAAATCCCCGTTTCGATAATTATCGGAACGGGGATTTTTTATGCTTTAAATAAAACAGAATGTCTACATCAGCTGCACTAAATCCTTCACTCCCGGAGTGCGTTCAACAGTGAATCCTTCACCAAATTTAGCTCCGATGGTTCGACCATGCTGATAAGCTCGCGCCTTGACATTTTCTAAAAACTCTTTGGTTGCAATCGGAGATGTCGGCTCTTTGGAATTGGGGTTGTAAAACTGCGAACCAAAAGCTTGTATAGCCGCTTGTTTCCTGTCCCAGTATTCGCTGATATCTACTATAACATCTGGTTCGATGTACCTGTCTTGAATGTAATGATAAACGGACTTGGGTCGCCATGCCTCCTGAGCAACACCATTGTCCGTTGTTTCGATTCTTCGCAAGCCGGACAAAAAGCAGGCATCTGAAATCAGTTTTGACGCCCGACCGTGATCAATGTGCCGATCTCTAATGGCTGTAGCAAATACCACATCGGGTTGGTGCCTTCTTAACACCTGAATTATTTGTAGTTGATGCTCTTTGTCGTTCACAAAAAAGCCATCCGCCATGCCCAGGTTTTCACGAACAGTGACACCTAAAATTTCCGCAGCTTTGGCAGCTTCCTGCAAACGCAACTCAGCACTTCCTCGTGTACCCAGCTCACCTTGGGTCAGGTCGAGTAGCCCAACGTTAAAACCTTGCTCCACATGGCTTATTACAGTCCCTCCACATCCCAATTCAATGTCATCGGGGTGCGCTCCTACGGCTAAAATATCTAGTTTTTCCATCGTTTTAAACGTTGTTCCTAATCAGTAAAAAATGTCCTTACAATCCAGTCACCAAAACTTTTTTGACAACCATTCCTTCTTCAACCAGAACTGAAACAAAATAAAGCCCTGGGTTTTCGGAAATCTGTATCCCTTCATTAATTTGTCTCACCTGTATCTTTTCCCCCAGTGCATTGTGCACCTCAACTTCAAATCCTTCGGGACCAGTTATATTAACCTTGCCCGTAGTGGTCGGGTTAGGATAAATTGATATTTCAGGCTCCGTTCTGGTTTGGTTATCAAACACTGATACCGCGGATGGAAAGACATCATCGTAAGCAAGTCCATCCGCGAGCCATACGTAATCAATCATCGTATCATCCATCAAGTAACAAAAATTGAAACTTTGGGGATTTGATTTAAATTTGAGCACTGAATCATTGTGATGAAACCTCATGTTGTATTGGATAGAGGTACGGTTTACCTCCCAACAAGGATGGTTCTGAGCAAGCAGCATAAACATTTGACTGTCCTGACCATTGCATATAAAAGAGGTCATACCATCGTAAAGAGTGAATCCTCCGTTTTTCACAAGTACCATATCATAACCAATTGTGCCACTGGTATCTTCCTGGGTAATGTGCATGGTTATGCCAGTAGCCATTCCGGTAGAAGGAACATGTGCTCTCCAATCAGGGAACGGATCAAAACATCCAAACTGGGCCTGGGAGGAAAATGTACTAATGAGAATAGCGGCAACGATTACAATAAAACTCCTCATTGTGACAAATAAACGGGTTAAAATAGCAAGGGAACGCGTACAAAGATACCATTCGGAATTACATCCTCAAATGCTTCATTCTCCTTTTTGATGCCTACTTTTGCCATACTAAAAAACACCATGGCCAGCCTGGGAAAAGAATTAACAGCCTTACTTGAAAAAGAGCTCCGCGTAGAGTGGCGGCAGAAATATGCCCTCAGCGGTATATTGCTTTACGTCATCTCCACAGTATTTGTGTGCTATCTTTCCTTTAAGCGTGTCGTAGATGTGCCGACCTGGAACGCCCTTTACTGGATCATCATACTCTTTACTGCGGTAAATGCCATCGCCAAGAGTTTTATGGCGGAAAGTAAAAGCCGGCAACTTTACTTTTATACGCTTACCAGTCCGCAAGCAGTTATTCTCTCAAAAATCATTTACAACACCGTGTTGATGTGTGTGTTGGCCATTGTTTGTTTGTTTTTCTACCAGCTACTCACTGACAGCATGGTGCAAGACATGGGCATGTTTACTGTGGTAGTGCTGCTGGGGAGCATTGGATTGTCCGCTACGCTCACGCTGGTTTCAGCCATATCCGCTCAAGGAAATAACAGTGGTACACTCATGGCCATTTTGAGTTTTCCGATCATTCTTCCTTTATTGCTCACCTTGATCAAGGCTTCTCAGCATGCCATTGATGGAATTCCGTGGTCGGTAAATGGTAAATATCTCTTGATTTTGGGGGCATTAAATGTGGTAGTCATTTCGCTCTCCTATATATTATTTCCGTACCTTTGGCGCGACTAATGGAGCACTTTGCAGTGGCAAAAATTTGGTGGAAAATCGCAGCAGTAATTTTGGTAATTTATACCATCGTTGCCGGCTTTCTGTTAGACGTTCCCGCTCTTCCCATCTTAAACGAAACGATTCGCAACCTCTACTTCCACGTTACCATGTGGTGGGGAATGATGATGCTACTTTCTGTTTCTCTGGTTTACAGTATTCGCTACCTCTCGGGCTTTAAAATTGACAATGATTTGATGGCTGGATCTTTTGCTCACACTGCCATGCTATTTGGTTTTCTGGGCTTGCTCACAGGAATGACCTGGGCGCGTTTTACCTGGGGTGCCTGGTGGGTAAGTGACCCTCGCCTCAATGGAGCTGCCATCACGCTACTTATTTACCTCGCTTATATGATTTTGCGCAATGCCATCGATGATGAACACAAACGCGCCAAGGTAGCAGCTGTATACAACATCTTTGCCTTCGTGATGCTCATCGTATTTTTATTGGTGATACCACGCATGACACCGGATTCTTTACACCCTGGATACGGGGGCAATCCTGCTTTTTCGAGCTATGATCTCGACAGCACCATGCGGCTGGTATTTTATCCTTCCATTTTTGCCTGGATACTGCTGGGAGTCTGGATTGCGACTTTGCGCGTTCGCTACAAAAAGATAGAACGAAAACTATTAATGGGAGACTGATGGAAAAGACTGTAAATTGGTTAAACAAAGTGTTGGTTGCCCTTGTTTTTATAGTGGCCCCCTTTGGAGGGATGTCACAATCGGGCAACGAAGTTGAAATGGCCACCGCCTTTTATGAATCAGGAAAGATATATGTGGTGGTGACCGTATTGGTTACCATCTTTATTGGCATCGCTGCCTACCTTTTTGCACTGGATCGCAAACTGGGAAACATTGAAAAAGAATTGGAGAAAGACGCGCAATCATGAAAAAAACGCACATCCTGCTCATCGCCATTATCGCTGTAGCTATTGGCGCAATTGTCAGTTCTATTTCTGACTCAAGCACCTACGCTAACTTTTCCGAAGCCTTCGATAACCCTGGAAAAGAATACCATGTTGTGGGGAAACTAAATCGTGAAAAAGACATGACTTACGATCCACAAACCAATCCTGACCTCTTCGTTTTCTACATGCTCGACAATGATGGCATTGAAAAGAAAGTACACTTGTTCCGAAGCAAGCCACAAGACTTTGAGCGGTCGGAGCAAATTGTGTTGATTGGAAAAGCCTACGACAAGGATTTTCACGCCAATGATATTCTCATGAAGTGCCCTTCTAAATACGAAGATGGCGAGCCTGAATTCAAACGTCCGGAAGACATGGCCGGAAACGGGCAAAACTGACATTGATGGAACTGCAATACCTAGGCGAACACCTGCTCCCCGGAATTTTTGGAAATATTTTTGTCATCGTAGCTTTCACCGCTGGTTTACTGGCGACTATGAGCTATTTTTTTGCAGCCAAAGAAGGTGCTGAAACCAGCTGGCGCACCATTGGTCGTGCCGCCTTTCGATTGCAATCTCTTGCCATTTTTGGCATGGCCATCACCTTGTTTATCATGCTGGCCAACCAGTATTTCGAGTACCACTACGTTTGGAAATACTCCAGTTCTGAAATGCCTTTGCGTTATATCCTTTCCAGCTTTTGGGGCGGACAAGAAGGCAGTTTTTTGCTGTGGCTCGTATGGCATGCGGTGTTGGGTAATATCCTGATCTATACCTCTAAAACGTGGGAAGCTCCAGTAATGACGGTATTCTCTTCGGTGCAGGCTTTTCTGGCTTCTATGCTGCTTGGACTGCACATCATGGAGATTCAAATTGGTAGCAATCCTTTTACCATGTTGCTCCGCGATCACCCCGACTTCATGAATTTGCCCCTCTTCCAAAACCTGCATTATGCGGAACACCTGGACGGTCGAGGACTTAATCCTTTGCTTCAAAACTATTGGATGACCATTCATCCACCTACCCTTTTTCTGGGTTTTGCTTCCACCCTAATTCCTTTCACCTACGCGCTATCCGGCTTGTGGAAAAAACAATATACTGAGTGGATGCGGCCCGCATTGCCATGGGCTTTCTTTGGTATCATGATATTGGGAACCGGAATTTTAATGGGCGGAGCCTGGGCTTATGAAGCCCTCAGTTTTGGCGGTTTTTGGGCATGGGATCCTGTCGAAAATGCATCACTCGTTCCGTGGCTCACCTTCGTTGGTGCGGCACACCTGATGCTCATCCACAAAAACAAGGGGTCTTCTTTGGGCGGAGCCATCTTCCTCACCCTCATCACATTTATTCTGATCCTCTACTCCACTTTCCTCACGCGAAGCGGAATTTTGGGCGAAACATCGGTGCACTCTTTCACTGACTTAGGCATGTCCGGGCAACTCTTGTTGTATCTGCTGTCTTACCTGATTTTTGGAGTTGGCTTGTTGATCGTTCGGGCAAAACATTTCCCCAAAAACAAAACGGAAGAATCCATTTGGTCCCGCGAATTCTGGATGTTTATTGGTGCCTTGATATTGCTCTTATCTGCTTTTCAAATCAGCTTCAGTACTTCGATTCCGGTAATCAATGCCGTTTTTGGAAGTAACCTCGCCCCACCTGCCGAAGTAATCGACCACTACAATTCGTGGCAATTGCCTTTCGCCATCATGCTTGGTTTTGTGATTGGTTTTGGTCAGTTTTTGAAATACAAAAAGACGGACTTTGGCAAGCTGATTAAAAAGTTGATCGTGGCGCTATCACTGGCAGCAGTGTTCTCCATCATCATCACCCTGTCCCTGGAAATGGACAATCCCTTTTACATCGGTTTGTTGTTCAGTTCCCTGTTTGCCATTTTGGGCAACCTTCAATATCTGTTAAGTATCCTCAAAGGCAACATCAAAAAAGGCGGTGCTTCCATTGCACACATTGGTTTTGGAATGATACTCTTGGGAGCGCTAATCTCAACGGGGTCTAGTGACACCATCTCACGAAACAGTTCCTCGTTTGATGTGACGCAACTCGGAGAAGGTTACTCCAACAATGAAAACATCCTGCTCATGAGAGACGACACGTTGGCCATGGGCGATTACCTCGTTACCTACAAGGGCAAACGCAAGGAAGGTGTGAACATATACTATGAAATTGCCTACCTCCAAAACGAAGACGGCACGATCAAAAATGCATTTACACTTTACCCACTCGTGCAGCTTAACCCCATCATGGGGAACGTGGCAGAACCTGATACCAAGCATTTTCTCGGCAAGGATATTTACACGCACGTGACTTACGCAGAAGTAGAAGAACGTGATCCCAATGACAATGATCAGTATGAAGAACCAAAGAAACACACTGTTTCTGTTGGCGACACAATCTACTCCAACAACAGCATACTGGTGCTGGATAGTATCAAAACAATTGCCCCACAAGGAGTGGAAGGACTGCAGGCCGGAGATATTGCCGTAGCAGCTCATTTCCGCATGTTTGATTTTGATACTAAAATACATGCCTTTGCACCCATGTATGTGCTGCGCGACACCACTTACTCTTTCTCGGTTCCAGCGACCAATGACCAGGTGGGCATCAAAGCCACTTTTGACCGCATCGATCCGCAAACCAACGAATTCGATTTCTCGGTTTATGAAGCAAAAAACAACTCGCGTGAATTCATTGTGATGAAAGCCATTGTTTTTCCATTCATCAACATCTTGTGGCTGGGTGCATTGCTGCTAATTGTAGGAACTGTACTGGCCATTGTTCACCGTGTAAAAGGTTCGCTTCGACCATGACACCTGCCCGCATCGTACTCATTGGTGCAGGCAACATCGCTTCTCATTTGGGTCCAGCGTTGCAGGCAGCCGGTCATTCCATTGTACAAGTCGTCAACCGCTCCCAGGAATCCGCCCAACGGTTGGCATCCGAATTAAATGCTGATTCCACCACGGACCTTAAAAGTGCCCGCACTGACGTGGATATGTATTTACTGGCGGTTTCAGATGATGCCATAGCCAAAGTCGCCAAACAATTGAATGCAGGCACTGCACTTGTAGCACATACTTCCGGCAGCATCGATTTGGCAGCTATTGATGGTGTTTCTATCAATACAGGCGTATTTTATCCGTTACAAACCTTTTCCATGGGCCGCAACATTGACTGGAAAGCAGTTCCTGTTTGTGTGGAGGGCAATCACGCTGGAGTAGAAAACAAGTTGTTTGAACTCGGCAAATCCATCAGCGACAACTGTCGGGTACTAAACTCTGAGCAACGCAAACAGGTGCATCTGGCAGCAGTTTTTGTTTCCAACTTCACCAATCACATGTACCACATTGCAGACGAATTGCTTCAGGAAAAAGATCTGCCTTTTGATTTACTGCAACCTTTAATTGCAGAAACTGCCGACAAAATCCGGACGGATGCTCCGAAAAAGATGCAAACAGGCCCGGCCTTGCGTCAGGATATGAAAGTACTGACAGCCCATGCCAATATGCTGGAACAGCACCCAGTGTACCAGAAAATCTATAATTTCGTTACCGAGAGTATACGCAGCAGCCGCAAAAAATGACAGCCCACTACCTTTCCCTTCTAAAAAACGTAACTACCTTTTTGTTTGACATGGATGGGGTGTTGACCAACGGTATCACCATCATTGATTCAGACGGAAGTCCGGTGCGCAACCTCAATTCCAAAGATGGGTATGCCATTCAGTTGGCAGTCAAAAAGGGATACCACGTTGCCATTATTTCCGGAGGTTTTTCAGAACCTTACCGCAAACGACTTTTAGCGCTTGGAGTAAATGATGTTTTTATGTCGACAGTCAATAAAATGGCCGTTTACGAAAAATTCGCAGCTGAAAACAAATTATCGGCCGATCAATTCGTTTACATGGGAGATGACATTCCTGACTACGAAGTAATGAATACTGTAGGCGTTGCTGCCTGTCCAGCAGATGCTGCAACCGAATTAAAGTCTATTGCGGCCTATATCTCTTCCCGCAAAGGCGGTGAAGGGTGCGTACGAGATATCATCGAAAAAACAATGCGGCTGCACGGAAAATGGTTCAACCCCGCTGCCGGACACAACGTAATTGACTATACCTGGTAATGGAAAAATTTGGTGCATTTCTGAGGCTCATTCGCCTACCCAACTTGCTCATTATTGCTGCAACACAATACTTGATGCGTTGGTGTATCATGCAGCCAATTGTAGAAAAATATGGCCGCAGACTGGGTGATGACCTACATCTTCAAATGTCCGAACTCGATTTCTTCCTGCTCTGCCTTTCTACTGTTATGATTGCAGCTGCCGGATATGTCATCAATGACTACTTCGATTTGAAAATTGATCGCATCAACAAACCCCAAAAAATAGTTATCGACCGTTATATTAAACGCAGGGTGGCCATGGGTGCGCACATTGTGATCAGTGTAATTGCCATTGCGATTGGTGCTTACGTAGCTTATAAAGCCGGCCGCATTGTGTTGGTTTCCATTCACTTGTTCAGCGCAGGTTCGTTGTGGTTTTATTCTACCAGCTTTAAAAATCAATTCTTAACCGGCAATGTTGTCATCGCGCTTATGGCGGGACTTGTTCCTTTAGTGGTCGGATTGTACGAGGTGCCGTTACTCAACGCAGCATACCCTGAACATGCCAGCCACATTAACGAAGTCGGTTCAATTTTTAATGTGATAGCTTATTGGATCTTGGGTTACTCTGGTTTTGCCTTCTTACTCACACTCATCCGTGAAATCACCAAAGATACCATTGACATCAGAGGTGACAAGGCATACGGTTGCAACACCATTCCTATCGTGTTGGGTGTCAAAAAAACCAAGATTATTTTGGTCCTACTTTATGTGATCACTTTTGCATCGCTGATTTATCTGCAGCAGCAGTATTTAGGTGATTTGATTTCCTCCATCTATGTAATTGGTGTACTAGGTGGCATGGCGGCTTATACAACCTATGTTATCATTAAAGCGCGCACCAAGACGCAATTTGCACGAGCCAGCCTGCTCAACAAGCTTATGTCGGTAGCGGGCATTCTTTTCGCCATCATTGCTGGCTACACCATCACCAACGGCCCTATTATATTATGATGCTGTCGGAAAAGCTCCGCGGTAAAAAAATCATCCTTGCCTCCCAATCACCGCGCAGGCAGCAACTTCTAAAAAACCTGGAAGTTGAATTCTCCATTGAAACACGTGATGTTGACGAACGGTTTTCCAATGAACTGAAACGTGAGGAAGTAGCGCTGTACCTCGCACAAAAAAAAGCAACTGCCTTTGGCCCGCTAGCTGATGCTGATACCATTGTGATTACTTCAGACACCATTGTTTGCCTGGACGATGATATCCTAAACAAACCCGCTGATAAAGCCGAAGCTATGTCTATGTTACAACGCCTTTCCGGGCGTGAGCACCAGGTCATTACTGCCGTTTGTTTGCGGTCCGTTCAGAAAACACACGCTTTTTTCGAAACAACCACAGTACGCTTCAAACCACTGAAAGCGGATGAAATAGAGCACTACATCGACACCTACCAACCTTTCGACAAAGCCGGGTCTTACGGCATTCAGGAGTGGATTGGCTATGTGGGCGTAGCAGGAATTGACGGATGCTTTTTCAATGTGATGGGGCTGCCCTTGCACCGATTAAATGCCGAGCTGTTAGTGTTTTGATTCGTTAATGAAATGTTAATTCTCTACTTTGTCGCGCATTATCCTTTAATTTTAATGCAATGAAAAGGAGCACGATCCGGATCATTATTTTTCTTGCTACTGCCCTGTTAATCGGCTTAGTCACTATCCAGATCTTTTGGGTCAATAAGGCTTACGATTTAACAGCGGTGCAGCTTGATCATGACATAACCGCAGCACTCAAAACGGTCGCCTTTCAAATCCGTGATCACAACAACGATTCGGCCCAAATCATGGATCCGGTCGACCAGCTTTCACCTAATTTTTACAGGGTTCGCATCAACGACACTTTGCATCCATACTACTTACAAACCTTGTTGGCGAATGAATTCAGGAAACAAGAAATAAACATCGATTTTGAATACAGCATCTACGACTGTTTCACCGATTCCGTGGTTTACAGTCAGACGGTTCAAAACGAAGAAGACATTTCCGAGAGTGCGGAAGTTTCGCCAGACATAGCCTGGGACAGTGATGCACATTACTTCTCCGTTTACTTCCCCACCATTGGCACTCAGGTGCTGAAAGGCATGGATTTTTGGTGGTACTCATCCGCGTTGTTGTTTATTGTAGCTTGCTTTTTCGCCTACACCATCTCGGTTATTCTGCGGCAAAAAAGGTTGTCTGAGGTCAAAACGGATTTCATCAACAACATGACCCACGAACTAAAAACACCGATTTCCACCATTTCCTTGTCGGCTGACGTGCTCATGAATCCTGACATTTTTAAAGACACCGACAGACTACAGAAATACGCCCAAATCATTCGCAATGAAAACAATCGATTGCAAAATCAAGTGGAACGGGTGTTGCAAGTAGCGTCATTGGACAAAGAGGAAATAGAGCTGAGAAAAAAGCCGATCGACATCAACGCCATCACCCAAAGTGCGGTACACACCATTGAAATCAACGTACAGGAAAAATCGGGAAAGATCAAGCTGGATTTGGATGCAAACAGCGTCATTGTAGCTGGTGATGAGGTTCACTTAACCAACATCATCTACAACCTGCTGGACAATGCCACCAAGTATTCCAACGGTCCTCCCGATATAACTGTATCGACCCACAATAAAAATGGTGGCATGCTCATCGTTGTAGCCGACAAGGGTATTGGAATGGCCAAAGAACACCTCAAGCAAATATTTGATAAATTTTTTCGGGTACCGAAAGGCAATGTGCACGATGTGAAGGGATTTGGATTGGGCCTGCACTATGTAAAAACGATTGTTGAAGCGCATGGAGGCAAGGTATCGGTTGAAAGTAAACTGAACGAAGGCAGCCGGTTTGAAATCTTCATTCCGGCAAAATAAGGACCACAGATAGCAACGAAGAAATTATGAAGGAACGCATCAAGATACTACTGGTCGAAGACGATTTTAACCTGGGTTTTGTCATTCAGGATAACCTGATTGCTGCTGGATTTAAGGTTGATTTGTACAAAGACGGTCACGCTGGATTTCAGGCATTTTATCAAAACCAATACGACATTTGCGTCTTGGATGTGATGCTGCCCAAAAAGGATGGTTTTACGCTGGCCGAAGACATTCGTAAGATTGATGCCGACATGCCTATCTTGTTTTTGACCGCCAAATCAATGGTGGAAGACCGTATCAAGGGCTTTAAGCTGGGCGGTGACGATTACCTCACCAAACCATTTAATGCTGAGGAATTGGTGCTGCGTATTCAAGCCATTTTAAAACGTTCAGGAGTACGCTCCGAATCCACCCGACAAAAAGATCGGTTTCAATTGGGAAACTACGACTTCGACTATTCGAACCTGGAACTGAAACACGCAGAAGGTCCCCGTTCGCTCACCAAAAAAGAGGCTGAACTCCTGCGCCTTTTGTGCATCCATGAAAGTGAAGTGCTGAGCAGGGAATTGGCCCTGACCGTTGTTTGGGGAGACGATGATTACTTTTTAGGACGCAGCATGGATGTCTTTATCACCAAACTACGCAAGTATCTCAAGGGCGATGAACGTGTCAAAATCATGAACGTCCATGGAGTTGGATTTAAATTGGTGATCGACTCCTAATAGAACATTTTCAGGCCTGTATGGGCCAATCGTCCGCAACCACCATCAATCGAAATTCCTCCGATTTCGACTCGTTGTTGAGATTTAAGTGCGCTAGCATCACTGCTCCACCAATGCGTTCCATCTCTGTCATCACCTTTTCAGAAAGTGTCGTTTTACCAGTTACTTCTAAATCCGATTGTTGCACCGGACTGATCCACAGATGCCTGGGAACAATGACCCAATTCTTATAGGCGACCAATCGCCCACCATTGAGTTCAGAAATCTTGCACCACCAATTGCCTGCAAGGCCATTCGCATACTGAGGAAGCGAAGCGACAGCATTTTCCTGCGCTGATTGACATCCAAAGAAATACCCTTTCATAAACAAAGCGGTTTCTAAGCTGGCAATGCCTTTTTCTTGAAGCAGTGTTTTTCCTGCAACAGTTTCGCTCAACTTCAATTGCTGGTCAAGCAACTGGTGCATTTTTCGGTGCAACGTATCTTTCGCATTGGGACCGATCCATTTGTTCCAGGCCGTATCTCCTACCTGGTGCTGCATGTAATATTTTAACGCCACTTCAGCATGAAACGTTCTGCCTGTTGCCAACTCCGTGAATAGAAAATCAAATTCGCCAATTGTTCGGGTAGCATCATTCACCTGCAAATTGCACCCAATCAAATCAAAATGGGGACTGTTGATCAACCAAAATTCAATCAACCGTTCAAAGTACTTACCCAGGCGATGAGCGGGTTGTCCAGCCAGAAAATTCAGCAATTTGCCAGGAGCAGCGTCAACCTCCCAAAGCCAATTCTGGTGCAGCTCCAACTGTTGCGCATACCAGGAATCAGAAAAAACCACAACGTCCTCAGGACATGCCTCAGCGGTCATGTACCCACGACCTCCTATGGTCCAGGCCAAATCTCTCACTGCTTGATTTTTATAATTCATCTCCTCCATCCGTTGCAAGCAAAACTAATCATTCGTAAATGGTTGTTGAACCCGAGAATTTCAATACAATGTGAGCAAATGACAATCTTTCATTGCCATGAAAATCAGGATCATTGAAAACGGTGGCTCAGGTAAATCAACATTGGAAAACTACCTGCGTCAACTCTCGGGGTTGCCGGTTACGAAACAAAATTGCGGCAATGGCTGAAAGAAATGCCGGCTCAAAAAGAAGTGCTACTTTTCCACTCAAGAACTGCGTTAAAAAAACATTGCCTTCTTTGAGCCAACGCTTACAGGAAATGAACGTCTTTAGTACATAGAAATCAGAAACCAATTGGTGATGGCATCCCATTAGCGTCATTTCCATGTTCGAATAGACATTGATTCGTGAATTTATTGCTCCCTACAAACGCTCTGATGGTGGTAGTCAGGTATCATTTGATTTGGCTGATTCTCTGCCTTTCCCTTCTTGGCAATGCTCAAAGTATTTCCGGCACCATCAACAGTTATGCTGAAGTTACGGCAATTGCCGGAAGCACTTTTACCGTTGCATCAGCTGCGGGGTTTGCTCCCGGAGACATTGTTCTGATCATTCAAATGAAAGGGGCACAGGTCGATGTTAGTATGAACTTTTCCAACGGACAAATCTACAATTACAATTGCGCAGGCTGTTTTGAATACGCGCATGTTGCCAGCATTGCTGGTACTTCGATTGTATTGGATGCAGCACCTACCAATACTTACGATGCAACAACCGGGCATGTGCAATTGGTCACCGTACCTTATTATGCTCAGCCTGTTGTTACCGGAGTCATTTCTGCTCCTGCCTGGAATGGAAGTACAGGAGGAATTGTTGCCTTAGAGACTTGTGATACGCTGACGTTGAATGCCAACATTGAAGTCGATGGTGACGGCTTTCGGGGAGGCAACTTTTGCAATTTCGTGGATGGCAATGTATGCAATGGGATAGGCAACGCACAGTTCCCTTACAATGGACCTGGCACTTGCGACACTGGAGAAAAGGGTGAAAGCATCGCAGAACTAACTCCCGCTCAATCGGGCGGTAGAAACTCTTCGGCCAGTGGTGGTGGACCTGCCAGCCGGGCAATGGGAGGTGCTGGTGGTGGCGGCAATTTTGGAGCTGGCGGATTGGGCGGAACAAAATCCAGTACTTGTGCGCTCATTTCAGGCACGGAAGGACAGCCAGGACAAGCACTCAATTATACCGTTACACGGGCATTTTTTGGCGGTGGTGGTGGTGGTGCCTCCAATGCAGTAAATACTTCGATAGGTCCCGGAGGTAATGGAGGTGGTATCGTTATGATTGGCGCCAAAGCCATTAAGGGCAATGGAAATAGTATCACCGCCAACGGAGACGATGTCACTTACATCGCAGATGATGGCGGTGGCAGCGGTGGCGGTGCAGGCGGCTATGTTTCACTTAATGTGGATGCCTTTGTAGGCAACTTAACGGTAGAAACCAATGGCGGTTTTGGTGCCAGTAATTTTAACACCTTTTACACCACCCAATGCAACGGACCAGGAGCTGGTGGTGGTGGTGGATTGCTCAGACTAAAAAGTGCCGTTCAACCTGCTGGAGTCAACCACATTTCAAACGGAGGCCTGCCAGGAACAGTAAACAATCCTGTCAGCATCTGTTTCGGCTCCAACAATAACGCTCAGCCGGGACAAAGTGGTTCCACAGAACTTTCTTTCCCACTGGTTTCTCCAGCCAATGGAGCGACCGCCAATCCATCGGTCATTGCGCCCACTTTTGCCTTATGTCCTGGAGATACAGACACATTGGTAGCAACGGGAGCGTTGCTTTATTTCTGGTCACCAGCCACAGGATTGAGTGCCACTACTGGCAGTGTCGTGGCTGTCAGCCCACTAGTATCGACTACCTACACCGTAACTGGTGTCACCTGTGACGATACCACCACAACAACCGTTTCGGTTTCAGTCATCAACTTTACCAGCAGTTTTACAGGGTTAAATCCACTTGCACTCTACTGTGCGAACGACAATGTGGGCTCCACCTTGACCGGCATACCGGCAGGCGGAACCTTCAGCGGTCCAGGAATAGCCGGCAACCAGTTTGTTCCCAGCAACGCTGGTGTGGGAACACACAACATCGTTTACACGGCAATTGGTCCTAACTTATGCGTGGACACCGACACGCAATCTGTTGAAATTCCTCCCCTGCCCGTTTTAAGTATGGATGCTATCGGTCCAGATTTTTGCGCAAATGCACCAGCGGTATCATTATCAGGAACACCCCTGGGTGGCACATTTAGCGGTCCGGGAGTACTCGGAAGTAGTTTTGAGCCTAAGACAGCCGGTGCTGGTACCCACACATTGAGTTACACGGTTACCGATGGATTTGGTTGTTCCAACAGCAGCTCTCAACAGATAGACGTTTTTGCCCTTCCTGTGGTCACACTTTCAGGATTGGCAGCCGATTATTGCGAAGGAGATGCAGGCGTGTCGCTGAATGGAACACCTGTTGGCGGTATTTTTTCAGGCCCTGGAACATTAGGTTCCATCTTCGACCCCGGCACTGTAGATACGGGTAGTACGGCCGTTTACTACACATTCACGGATGTGAACATGTGCACCAACGTGGATACACAGACAACATTTATCAGACCCTTGCCAATTCCAATTTTTGTCAATTTCCCAGCCCAAAAATGTTTTGGTGATACAGGGATTATTATTGCCACACCTCCCGGAGGAGTTTTTAGCGGCACCGGTCTGGTCGACAGCCTCTTTTTGTCCACTATCAGTGGCGTGGGAAAACACCCCATCACTTACGCATACACCGATTTTGGATGCGTAGGAACCGTGCAGGACTCCATAGAGATTGCCCCTTTGCCGGTTGTTCAATTTTCAGGCCTTGATCCGGCCTATTGTGTCGATGGTGCTGCGGTCAATCTAACTGGATTGCCTGCAGACGGTCTGTATGCAGGCAATGGAATTTCAAGCTCCACCTTTTTGCCAGCACAAGCTGCAGTGGGAACACATCAAATAACTTATGCGGTTACCGACACCAACGGATGTGTAGGCGCAGACACTCAAAACACCGTTATTCAACCTTTGCCACAGGCCTCCATATTGGCCACGGATACCTTATTTTGTGCTGGCGCCTTACCTATCACTATCGCTACTTCTCCGGTTTCTGGCACCTTGGAAGGTCCTGGAATCGTGGGACAAACCTTTGACCCTTCTGCTGCAACCGGCACACAAATCATTCGATTTACGCACACCGATCTCAATGGTTGTCGGGGCATCGATGAGCAAGAAATGATTGTGCAGCAATTGCCAGAAGTATCGTTGTTTCAAATTCCCTTTGAACGCTGTACTGAACAGCCGGTATTTTTGGATGGTTCTCCGCTGGGAGGCATTTTCTCCGGACCGGGTGTGGTCGATGATTTGTACGATCCATTTCTGGCGGGCAAAGGAGTGCATACCCTCACCTACGAGTACACGGACGACTGGAATTGCACCAATGAAAGCACCATTAGCGTGGGCGGGGCCTGTATCCCACTTTATGCCCCCAATGCCTTTACGCCCAACAACGATAATATCAATGACTTTTTTGAGATAAAAACGGAAAATATTACCGCCTTCAACCTCTTGATTTTCAATCGGTGGGGTGAAGTTATCTTTCAATCCAAAGATCCCAGCAATCTCTGGGATGGTACCTACAAGGGGCAAGCTTGCCCAACGGGCATTTACACCTGGCAATTGGAATATTCGATCGGCAAAGAGCCTGAAAAAAAGGCGGCTGGACGGGTAACCCTTATTCGTTAACTTTCTTTCGGTTGGCAATGACTTCCAGGCGATCAACCCGAACCCGGTGAGAACGCTGCAATACAATCGGATAGAAATTAAAAAGTAGGTTCAAGGGCAATGACAGTATTGCCGCTACCAACAAAAAGAAAAACTTCTTAGCTATTTACATCGATGCGAATCACCCTTCTTTAAATTTGGTGTACACCATCAAATCGTGAAAGGCACCCTGATAATAACCATACTCCTTAAAGTGGGCCTCTTTTTCAAACCCAAATAGCTCTAACAGGTAGATAGCACCGCGATTTTCGGGGTTCACTTTTGCTTCAATCGTGTGTAGGTTCATTTCCGTAAATCCAAAATCGATGACGGCTGCAACTGCCTCGCGGGCAATGTTTCGGCCCCAATAATCCACAAACAATTCGCCTCCAATTTCTGCGCGAAGGTTGCCGTGCTCAATTCGGTTGAAACCGCACGCTCCGATCAATCCTTTGTTTCCATGTAAAGTACCAGCCCAGGCAATGAGTTGTTTCTGTTGGTAGCCCGCCTCCATTTTTTCTACAATGGTTTTTGCATCTTCCCCATTTTCCATAGGTGGACGCAAAACAAATTCACCGTTGCGCGGATTCTGCCGCATCCCAAAGATTTGTTCAGCATCCTGCAATTCTATTGCACGCATGGTTAACCGTTTGGTCTTCAACACAGGAAACATCTCGAAGCAAGCTAAATTCAATTCCATAAAGCAAGGATTATATAGACAACAAAATAAAAAAATCATCTCAGATAGAAGATAATTTACAGTTGTCCATCCCCATAAAAGGCAGTAATTTTCAGTTTCACACCAATACCCATTCAACCGCATGCCATTAGACTGTCAACGCCATTTATTCCGACTTCCTGAGTCGGTGAGTTATGTTAATTGTGCTTACAAGGCTCCTTTGTTGCGCACTGCCGAAACCATCGGTCATGAAGCCGTTTCATTGAAAGCGCTGCCTTACACCATTACCAAGGATCTTTTTTTCGAACCCGTTAAAGAGGTGACTACCCTTTTTGCAAAGCTGCTCCATGTGGACGATCCCGACCGCATCGCCATCATACCTTCGGTCTCCTACGGCATGGCCAATGTCATCAACAACGTATCGCCCAAAGAGCATGGCAAAGGCCATGTTGTGGTGGTGGAAGAACAATTTCCCAGTGCGATTTACCCTTGGCGCAGGTGGTGTAAAAAACACGGTGTTGCACTGCATACTATCGATGCGCCTGCTCAAACCAACGAACGGGGCCTGGCCTGGAATGAACAAATTTTAGCGGCCATCAATTCTGAGACAGTGGCGGTTGTGTTGCCGCATGTACATTGGACTGATGGTACCATCTTCGACTTAGAAGCCATTCGTGCCGTCTCCAAACAACACGGTGCCTTGCTCATCATTGATGGCACTCAATCCGTTGGGGCATTGCCGTTTGACCAATCCAAAATAGAAGCCGATGCCATTATTTGTGCCGGCTACAAATGGCTGATGGGCCCTTACTCTTTCGGTCTGGCCTATTACGGACCTCATTTTGACCAAGGCACTCCCATTGAAGAAAACTGGATTTCCCGATTGGGCAGCGAAGACTTTCAAAACCTGGTCAACTATGGCGATGAATTGCAGCCCAAAGGCAAGCGTTATTCGGTAGGTGAGCATTCCAATTTTATCATGGTGCCTATGATGAAAGTGGCACTGGAACAGCTCCTCACATGGGGAGTAGAAAATATTCAAGACTACTGCCGCAACATCACGGAACAACCGATTGCCGAATTGCAGGCGATGGGCTGTTTATTAGAACATGAGGACTACCGCGCCCACCACCTGTTTGGCGTTCGACTACCCGCCAGCATCGATGCCGACAAATTGCAACAACTCTTTCAAGAACGTCAGGTGTTTGTTTCACTGCGCGGGGATGCCATTCGCATTGCTCCCAATGTTTACAACACCACACAAGACATGGAAAGGTTGGTGAGTTGCTTTAGGGATGCGTCAAAAGACTGAGCGTAAACAAGCAGAAAAACAGGTATAACTGATACTCCATTTAGGTCGTTTACAGCAAGGTTGAATTTTCCAAAACCAACCCCTTTTAGCCAATTGCTTCCTTTGTTTATCTTTACCCTCCTACATGAAAAAACTACTATTTCTATTCTGTTTTGGGCTCTTGAGCAATTGGACTTTGGCAGCTCCGGAAGTTTGGAAAATACCCTATTCGGCTGTGGTAGATTTGGAAGTGACGCTTCCCGAATTTGTATTGAGCGATGTATCGGTGGACGTGATCATTCTTCCTTCAATGGAGGCAACAGACAGTGCTCTATTACCATTTAATTTACCCATCGACATCAACGGAAAGGTAACAGAAGTGGAATGGTCCGGTGGCGCCATAACGGTGCCAGCTACCTTCTCATCCTCTGACAGAGAGGTGGTGATAAAAGCAGGAAATGCCAGCGTAACAAAAGCCGTTCACCCCATCCCTTTGTGGTTGTCTATCATTCCTCCATTGTTGGCAATACTGATGGCCCTGGTCTTTCGGGAAGTACTCAGTTCGCTCTTTGCCGGCATCTTTGTTGGAGCCGCCATTATTGGCGTTTACACCCACGGCCCTCTAGGCATCCTCAACGGATTGATGTCTGTGGTGGACACTTATATCATCAAAGCACTCAACGATTCGGGGCATCTCTCGGTGATCGTTTTCTCCATGCTCATTGGTGCAGTGGTGGCCATCATCTCCCGCAATGGCGGCATGCAAGGGGTGGTTAATTCCATTTCCCGCTATGCCAAAGATGCGCGTTCAGGACAATTGGCTACCTGGTTTTTGGGGGTGGCTATTTTCTTTGACGATTATGCCAACACTCTGATTGTCGGCAACACCATGCGCCCGGTGACGGACAAGCTTCGAATTTCGCGCGAGAAATTGAGCTACCTCGTTGACAGCACCGCAGCACCCATTGCCGCCATCGCTTTTGTGACAACCTGGATTGGTGCCGAACTCGGTTACATCGAAAGTGGCATTGCTGGCATTTCCGAAATCAACGAGACTGAGAGTGTCTACTCTATTTTTCTGGAATCTTTGAAATACTCCTTCTACCCTATTTTCACCTTGCTTTTCATGCTGATGTTGATATGGAAAAACCGCGATTTTGGTCCGATGTTCAAAGCAGAAAAACGGGCCCGCACCACTGGTCAAATCAGCCGACAAAATAATGCGAGCGATGAAGCTGCTTCCAAAGAGGCCGTTGAAGAATTGCAAATGGTTGAAGGCATCGAAGCGAAACAAATGAATGCGATTTTACCCATTGCGGTGCTCATATTCGGTTCCATAACAGGGCTGCTCTTTACTGGGTTTGAATCCTGTCAAAGCGCACTGGCTGAAGTTTCCATCGTCACAACCTCCTGGGCAGAAACCTGGAACCAATTGCATCATTTACCCAATGCTCCCTCTTCGTTTATCTCCAAAATAGGTGCGGTGATTGGATCTTCCGATTCTTACGTGGCCCTACTTTGGGCTTCCCTCAGTAGTTTGCTGGTGGCCATTTTCTTAACGATTGGACAGCGCATTTTATCGTTGAGCGAAACGATGGCAACAACCTTGCAAGGTTTCAAATCAATGTTGCCGGCTATTGCCATTCTTGTGCTGGCCTGGGCGTTGGCCATTGTCACGGAGCATCTGCACACTGCGGACTTTTTAACGGCCAGTGTGCAACAGTTTCTTTCTCCGGCCTTTTTACCCGCTTTGACCTTTGTATTGGCTGCTTTTGTTGCTTTTTCTACCGGTTCATCCTGGGGTACCATGGCCATTCTTTACCCGTTGGTGCTGCCCGTCAGCTGGGCTGTTTGTCAGCAAACTGGGTTTGATCACCCAGAATCGATGGTTATTTTCTACAACGTTGTTTCGACTGTCCTGGCGGGTTCTGTGCTGGGCGACCACTGCTCTCCTATTTCCGATACGACTATTTTAAGCTCGCTGGCCAGTCAGTGCAACCACATCGATCACGTTCGCACACAATTGCCTTATGCGCTTACCGTTGGACTGGTTGCCACGTTTATTGGCACCATCCCTGCCGGTTTTGGCGTTCCATCCTGGATATTGTTTCCAGCAGGTATCGGGGTTTTATATGCCATCATTCATTTCTTCGGAAAAGAAGTTCCAGCCAATCCTGCCGATTCATGAGTTATTTTTCCCCTGCCTTTGCCTCCTTTCTAAAGGACCTTGATAAAAACAACAACCGCGACTGGTTCAATGACAACAAAGCTATCTACCTCAAAGAGGTAAAAGAGCCTTTTGAGCGTTTGGTGACCGAAATGATGGATCGCATCAAGGCCATCGAGCCGGAAATTCCCATGACTCCCCGGAAGGCAATTTTCCGTTTTCACCGCGACATTCGGTTTTCAAAAGACAAAACTCCTTACAACAAACACGTGTCTGCTTTTATCTGCAAAGGAAATAAAAGAGGCCCCAACCTGCCGGGTTTCTATTTCCGGTTATCTGCGGAGGGCCTGACGACAGGCGGTGGCATTTTTGACCTTGACAAAGAAAGTTTGCGCAAGGTTCGGGAGGAGATTGTCTTTTCCTTAAAAGAATTTAGTGACCTGATCTCCCGCCCGGAGTTCGAGCAAAAATTTGAAACGGTACAAGGTGCCAAAAACAAAATCATTCCGGCTGAATTCAAGGCCGAAGTGGCGTTGCAGCCGCTGATTGCCAACAAACAATTCTACTACATGACGGAGATGGCTCCTGATTTTCTCCTCAAAGACAACCTGGCCGATATCCTTATGGATCACTTCCATGCGAGCAAACCACTCAACGACTTTTTCGACCGGGCACTTTATGGAGAGGAGTAATCCTTTGGAAGTCTGACGTGTCTCGCTCTCTGGATTGTTGTTGATTACTTTGTTAACGGAATCCGACAAACTGCCTTTACATCCATTAAAAAAAAGGACATTTTTGAGCAGCCTAGACCTACAAGAGGCCTACTTGAACCAAATGTTACCGCAATGGCCGACTATCAATTGACCGTTATTGTTCCCGTTTACAACGAGAAGGAAAGCCTGGACCAGTTTGCCAGCGAAATGGATAAGTTTCTGGAGGCCACTCCGGTTCCAAGCAAAGTGCTTTTTGTGGACGATGGCTCCACGGATGGAAGCCAAGCTATCATTGAGCGCATCTGTTCCGAAAAAACGCACTACACCTATTTGCAACTGGCCCAAAATTGTGGCCTCAGCACCGCGGTGAAGGCAGGCATTGATGCGTGCACGACCAAGCTGGTTGGATACATCGATTCTGACATCCAAACCACTCCGATGGATTTTCTTCACTACTTTGAGTATTTCCCGGAATACGCCATGGTGAATGGAATTCGTGCCAAGCGCAACGACAAGATTGTGAAGCGCATGTCATCCAAAATTGCCAACTGGTTTCGAAGAACCATGATCAACGATGGCATTTCAGACACTGGCTGTCCGCTCAAAATTATTCAGTCAGACGTAGCCAAAAGGATTCCTTTCTTTGATGGCATGCACCGATTTATTCCAGCATTGGTGCAACTGCAAGGAGGCAAGGTAAAACAGATTCCTGTACAGCATTTTCCGCGTTATGCAGGGACGGCCAAATACCACCTGATGAACCGTATTAAAAAACCATTTTTTGATACCCTGGCTTTTCGTTGGATGCGAAGCCGCTACATTCGATATAGTATCGCTAAAACCAGCGAATGACCTGGGAACTTTACGTCAATGGTATAGGATTCATTGCTCAGGGCCTTTTTTCTGCCCGGCTATTGGTGCAGTGGATAAAGTCTGAAAAATACGGGCGGGTTCTATCTCCTGTTATCTTTTGGCAACTCAGTCTGGTGGCTTCTTTTCTGCTCATCGTTTACGGTATTTTGGAGCAAGACCTGCCTGTCATCGCAGGACAGCTCATCTCTTACTACATCTACATTCGCAACCTCCGGCTCAAAAAATCGTGGCGTTTTTTACCGGTTAGTTTTCGCATTGGCACATTGGCCTTTCCAGCCGCGGCCGTCTTGTGGTTGATTTTTGGGGCCAAATTTAATTTCACCACCATCATGGAGAACAACCCGCTGTCGTGGATTCTCCTGTGGGGCGGAATTGGTCAATTTACCTTCAGCATGCGGTTTGTTTACCAATGGTACTATTCCGAAAAGGTACAGCGCTCTGTGCTTCCTCTGGGTTTTTGGGTCATCAGCCTGATCGGTTCAGGACTTATCTGTTCTTATGCCATTTATGAGACCCTCTACCCCATCATTCTAGGACAAATATTCGGGGCATTTATCTACGCCCGCAACATTCAACTGCACTTCAAGCAACAACGCAAAAAAGCAGCCCGTCTGGCAAAAAGTGAAAACAAGGAGGTTATTTCGGAGTAGAAGGATTGTCTACTTCCTGCCTTCTGTTGAGTAGTAGAAAGCGTTTGAAATCAAAATCAAAAATGTTCGGATAAATAGGCTGCATAGCCGCCTTGGAATTGTCCACGCTATCGGTTGTAGCCGCCTGCACCACAGTGGGTGTAGATGAATTTTTATCTGTCTCACCGGACAAAGAAGTCGGTATTGCTATGGGAATTTCTTGTGCTCGGGCCAGTGTTGTTACAAACAGAGGAAGCGTCAGAATCAGGAAAAAGTAGATCCCCTGAGCAAAGTATGTATTTTTAAAGCTGCCTTTTTTTGAGTGCATCGTTACTCCATTAGTATTTCGAAAATACTCATTTCTGCTTTTGCACGCACATTATTTTGGTAATTTAACACGCTTTAACAACTGTTCCTATGCAATTTCTTACCGTATTGACACGCCCCTTCAAAGTGCTTAAACACGCGCTGTTTGTACTCATGATATTGATTTTAGCCGGCTGTCATAAATCAACAGAAAATGGAAATGGCCATTTACTCATTCGTGAGGCGCAGTTGTATTATACTGCCATGGGGTCGGGAGATCCCATCATCGTATTGCACGGAGGGCCTGGGTTTGGACACACCTACCTGCTGCCCTGGTTGGAGCCTTTGGCCAAAACCCATCGCCTGATATTTTTCGACCAACGCGCCAGTGGAAAATCTCTTCCTGACATCGATCCCAAGACGGTCACGCTCAACGATATGATCGATGATATTGACGCGATCCGGGAAAGTTTTGGCGCCAAAAAAGTGCATGTACTCGGACATTCCTGGGGGGCATTGCTGGCCATGCAATATGCCTTGCGTTATCCCGAACACTGCCAATCCTTGCTGCTGCTGAATTCGAGTGCGGCCAGCACCGAGATGATGCGCGAGACATCCAATGCTGTCAACGGTCGATTTACTGAACAGGATGGGCTGGATCAGCAAAAAATCATGCAGAGTGAAGCCTTTTCCAGGCGTGAACCAGCAGCCATTGAAAGCTACTTCAAAACGGTTTTTAAAGCTTCGGTTTTCGACCGGGCAATGGCAGACAAGCTCAACTTTGGGTTTGATTTCAATTACGGAAAGAATGCTGAATTGCTACAGAACTTAGCAACAGAGATGTCCAACTTCGATCTGTACCCCGAGATGCATAAAATTAAAACTCCGACCCTCGTTGTTTTTGGTGATCACGATCCCACACCTCCGCAAGCTGGTAGTCCCATCCACACCAACATTGCCGGTTCAGAATTGATCATCATTCAGGATTGTGGCCATTTTCCATTTTTGGAGCGGCCCGAAAAATTTCTGGAGGTTACGACTACCTTTCTGGATAAATATCCAATTGGTGGCAGGTAAAGCGCAGTACCAACCTGAATCAGGACTTGTTGCGATACCATTCAACAAAACGTACTAACCCTGCTTCGATTTGAATGGTTGGTTGGTAGCCCACCAATTTTGTTGCTCTGTCGATGTTGGCATAGGTGATGTCCACATCCCCTTCCTGCATTGGCTTTTGCTGAATATTTGCTTTGATACCCAGGGCAGTTTCAATGCCTGAAATGAGTTCGGTCAATTTCACTGGATGGTTGTTGCCCAGGTTGAGAATTTCAAACACCTGATCGTTGGCTTCCAGATAGTGCAAACAACGCATCAATCCTTCTACCGTATCTTCAACAAATGTGTAATCTCTTGCTGTTGAGCCATCGCCAAACATCTGAATCGGTTCGCCATTGGCAATCAACTTCACAAACTTGTGGATGGCCAAATCGGGCCTCTGTCGAGGGCCATAGACCGTAAACAATCGGGCATTGATGCTATCGATACCATACAAATGGTGGTACGTGTAATTCATCAACTCTGCCGCACGTTTGGTAAAAGCGTAAGGCGAAATGGGCTTGTCTTCCAATTCATCCTCCAAAAATGGAATGGACTTTTGATTGCCATAGACCGAAGAAGAAGAGGCAAAAACCATTTTCCTGGCTCCGCGCTGCCGCATCAATTCGAGGATGTTTCGCGTGCCATGCAGGTTGGTATCAATGTATGCACCAGGATCCTGAATAGAAGGCCGAACGCCTGCTTTTGCAGCCAAATGAATCACCCTATCGATGGACTCAGGTATGCTTTTTAACAGGCCATCCAAGTCCCGAATATCCTGCTCAACAAAGCGAAAGTTAGCATGATCAGCAAAATGAGCCAGGTTGCTCTCTTTCACTGAACGATCGTAAAATCGGGAGAAATTATCCAATCCTACAACAGTATAACCTTCCTTCAGGAGTCGTTCAGCAGTATGAGAACCAATAAATCCCGCGCATCCGGTCAATAAGATAGTCGGCATAAAACGGTGTTAAATCAAATTACCAAAGTTGATAAAGCGACAAATTTATTCATTTTCCTACAACCCTTGCTTTTATTAATTTTGGCAGCATTCAGGCTGTATGAAAACACTCCCACAACTTCTTCTTCTCACCGTACTCTGCCTGTGTACATTTTTTGTCAATCTTGGTAGTTTTGAACCTGACCTGATGGAGGCCCGAAACTTCATTGCGGCCCGTGAAATGGTCGAGGATGGACATTGGCTCATACCAACGATGAATGGAGAGTTGCGCCTGGAAAAACCTCCCCTTCCCACTTGGATGACGGCAGCATCGGCATTGCTGGGAGGAGGAATTAACCATCCCTACACCATGCGCTTTCCTGCTGCACTGATGGCTATGGCGATGGTCTTTTTTATGTTCGGGCTGGTTCGGCAGCTTTCAAAAGACAAACTCCTTCCCCTTATTGCGGCCGGTGTGCTCGCCACTTCGCTGCTGACCATTCAATTGGCTCGGACCAATAGCTGGGACATTTACGCTCAAAGTTTTATGCTGGGGGCCATTTGGCTACTTGTGGCGGGGCTCAAACGTGCAGGCCCAGCCTGGAAGGAATTTGCCGGAGCAGGAGTATTGGTGGGACTCTCCATCATGAGCAAAGGCCCGGTTGCTCCTTATGGACTGTTGCTTCCCTTTCTGGTCGCTTATGCCTTTGGTTTTAAGTCAGGTGAATTGAAGTCCCGTTGGAAGGAACTGCTCCTGTTGTTATTTTGTGCTTTGCTCGTCAGTGTTCCCTGGAATGCCTACATCTTTTTAGAAGCGCCTGAAGCACTCGGAGCGGTGGCATCGAAAGAAACAGGTTCATGGGCCAACAGGCATGTGCGCCCATTCTATTTCTACCTGCACTTCCCCATTTATTCCGGGTTGTGGACGCTTTTTGTCGGAGCTTGTTTTGTTGCGCCTTATGCAAAACCACGCATCAATCAATTTGGCAACTACCGCTTTTTGCTGATTTGGCTCTTTTTCGCTTTGGTGCTGCTTTCGGTCATTCCCACGAAAAAAGAACGGTACCTCATTCCCGTTATCATTCCCATGGCTCTCATGGTCGCCACTTTCATACGCGCCTTGTTGGAACGCATCAAAACCAACGAACTTATCCGATGGGACAAGGTGTTGCTCACCGTACATTTTTCCATTGTCGCTACAGCTGCCGGTGCGCTGCCCTTCGCTCTTTACTTTCTGGGAGTTCAGCCCGGTTATGTTTCCTTAACAACGGCTTTATTTCTGGGCCTGACTTTTCTGACCTTGGCCATGGCCCTGGTCTATCTCCTTCTAAAAAAGCGTTGGGAGTTGTCGCTGGTCGGCTCCGTGGTGACACTCTGTTTGGGCTTGTTGGTTTTACCTCCATTTTTAGAAGAGGTCGTTTATAAAAACCCTGAATACAAAAGCATTAGTCAGGTGAATGAACTGAAAGCAATTGATGGAATGCCCTGGTATACCTTGAATGATTTGAACATGAAAGTCATTTGGGAAGCTGGTGGCACCATCACCCGGTGTGATTCAGCCGGATTCTCGCAATTGAATTTTCCTGTGGTATTTTTCTCAGACAAACTTCCCGAAATTGTCATTCCTGCTTCGGAGCGAAAAAATCTTTCCATCGAACTATTGGATGATTACGACTACTTTCGAAAAAAGAACCGCTACCGCATGTATGTATCCATCCTAAAACGTGCTGATCAACCATGAGGCAAACGATCATTCAACTCCTGCTGCTTGCTCTTCTCGCAACGGCTTGTGGCAGCGTTAACAAGGATGAGATTGACAACCTGCGCAATGGTTCCATCGAAATATGTGGACACGGAGGCGTTGGATTTACCTCATTGAACCCCTTTAATGCGCTACCCGCCAACAGTTTAACTTCAGTAACAAAGGTGCTGGAAGAATACAAGGCGGAAGGAGTGGAAGTAGATGTGCAGCTGACTTCAGACAGTGTGTTGGTGCTCTATCACGACCAAAACCTGGCCTCCAAAACAAACTTAAGTGGCTGCATTAATGATACTCCTGCTGACGCAATCATTGGAGCTGAATATATTTGTGGGTTTCCCTACGATTTGCTGCAATCCGAAAAAATTATTGCACTCAAAACAGTCACCGATCGGTTCAAAACCTACGAGGAATTCCCCATGCTTTACCTCGATTTACACATTCACAATTTTTGCGATAACTCGCGAAAATATGCCAATTTACCCACGTTTGCCTTAGAGCTTGTCCGTTTCATTGAGGAGGAAAACCTGCCCAAAGACAAGGTCGTTATCATCTCTATGAAGGATCGGATGATCCTCGAAATCCTGAAGCACTCTGATGAGTTGCAACTGGTTTTTGAAGAGACCGAAACGTTTGACGAAGGCCTGGAATTCACCTTGGAAAATAACCTGAAGAGCATGGCGGTAAAACCCAAATTGCTCACTGCGGAGTTATCGAAAAAGGCGCACGACCAAGGTATTGAAATCATCACTTTTGGCGGTAAGTCCAGCGTGGGCCTCGCCAATTTGGTCCGCAAAAACCCCGATGTAATTCAGGCTGATAATGTGCCTGTACTTCAAAAATTGTTGCAATAGCTACGCACTGTGACGCTCTACGTTAACGCCCGCTTTTTATCGCAACCTGTTTCAGGCGTTCAACGTTATGCCTGGGAAATGGCGCGGGAACTCAAACGGCAGCACCCCGACACCATTTTTCTGACTCCCAAGGCCATTGTGCAACCAAAATGGGCAGCATCCCTTTCCGCTCAAACGATTGGCAACTACAAAGGACAACTTTGGGAACAACTCGATTTACCGCATTTTCTTAAAAAACGGGGAACACCTTTGCTGCTGAACCTGGCTAACACGGCCCCGTTGAAATACAAAAACCAAGCTGTTACCATACACGATCTAGCTTTTCTGGAAAACAGGCAATGGTTCCACCCGACCTTCAGTAAATACTACCGCTTCCTCATTCCAAGAATCGCCAAAAAAGCCAAAATGGTTTTCACCGTCAGTGAATTTTCCAGGTCCTGCCTGCTTCGGCACCTGGATTTGACCGCTGACAAAATAACGGTTGTACCCAATGGTGTGCCCGAATTTGCCCTGCATCCAGCGACAGCTGATGCTGCTTACCCAGAATTGAACAATTTTCTATTGGCCGTAGGCTCCATCAATCCGAGAAAAAACCTGGTGGGACTGGTGGAAGCTTTTTCCAAACTCCCCAACCGAAACGAGCTGCAATTGGTGCTTGTGGGAAAAAAACACAGCGCCTTTCGAACTGCCGCACCGCAAAAAGGCCAGTTAAATATTTACTTTCTTGAATCAGTATCAGATGGGGAACTTGTCAGCTTGTACCAGCGGGCAAACATGCTTCTTGCTCCTTCCTTTTACGAAGGATTTGGACTGCCGAACCTGGAAGCCATGCACTTGGGATGTCCGGTCATTGCCTCGGATATTGTGGCACACCATGAGGTTTGCGGAGAGGCGGCCATGTATGTTGACCCAAAAAGTCCATCTGACTTGGCTACAGCCATTACTCAAACGCTCACGCAAAGCGAGGAAACAAAGGCCAGGGTAAAAGTGGGATTGGAAAGAAGCCGCCATTTTCGTTTTGCTGACTCAGGCGAAAAATTGCTGGCAGCACTGGCAGGAATCAACTAACACGTTTCATTCGGTACCGAACGGTTCTGGCCTTTTTTCGGCTGGAAAAGCGCAGCTTGTCGTTGTGAAAGTAGAGATTGTTCCAATTGATTATGACCACCTGGGTGTTGGTTGAATCGGTCAAAACCAGGGAGAGATCATAGTCGGTGGTGGTCGTTTCGTCAGTCGTGTTAAGCGTTTCTTCCAAAAACCACTCTCCTTCCAGCACACTGCTGTAGCGGGGAGAGTTGTAGGTTACCCATCCATCCTCAAAAAAAGCAATTTCGGTGCCTTCGTACCGATCGGTTTGTTGGTCAAAATTCAACGAAAAATCTTGGTGAGCGGTTACCTTGTCAAAGGTCCAGGTGCCGACCAATTTGTCGTCAACAGATCTTATATTAAAAAGTGATTTTTCGCACGACATAAGCGCCACACTTAAGAGGCAAACGCTTATCGCTGCTAAAGTTCTCATACTTGCTTTCATACTTCCTACAGTTGAATTCATGTAAAAATTTAAGCAAGTATCGGACCAAAATCACCCGGCCCATTCATTAAAAAGGAAGATATTTGCTCAGAGGATGCGCGTAGCGATAATACATGATTGGTTAATTGTAAGCGGAGGGGCTGAAAAAGTAACCAGTGCGCTGTTGCAGCTATATCCTGAAGCGACCGTATTCAGCCTCATCGATTTCCTGAACGATGCCGACCGCCAGACCATCTTACACGGCAAAAAAGCCAATACATCGTTCATTCAGCACCTGCCCATGGCAAAATCGCTTTACCGCTATTACCTGCCGTTATTTCCAAAGGCCATTGAGCGGTTGGACATGTCGGGCTTTGATTTGATCATCTCTTCCTCCTATGCCGTGGCCAAAGGAGTGCGAAAAAAATTCGGACAGCTACATGTTTGTTATTGCCACACGCCCATGCGGTATGTCTGGGACATGCGCGAAGCCTATTTAAAATCGGCCGGTTACAGCACGGGAATTCAGCGGTGGTTGGTTGAATCGATGCTCAACCGGTTGCAAAAATGGGATCGTAAAACCGCAGATGGTGTCGACCATTTTATTGCCAATTCTCACCACGTTGCAGCCCGCATTCAACGCGTTTATGACCGTCAGGCAAAGGTCATTTACCCGCCTGTTGACACTGCTCGATTTACCATCGGCTCTGAAGAACGCGAGGACATATATCTGGCCGTCAGCCGCCTGGTACCTTACAAAAAAACAGACTTGATCATTCGCGCCTTCAATGCTCGTCCCGACAAACAACTGGTCGTAATTGGAGACGGTCCAGAGCGAAAAAAGCTGGAACGGCTGGCCAACAAAAATGTGTTTATCCTGGGGCAACAAACCGATGCTGAGGTACTGGAATACCTGCAACGTGCGAAGGCATTGATTCTCGCAGCTCATGAAGATTTTGGTATCACAGCAATCGAAGCGCAGGCTTGTGGCACACCAGTAATCGCTTTAAAAAAAGGCGGATACCTGGAAACAGTCAAGGCCTCGGAAACAGGAATCTTCTTTGAAGACCAGACCGTTGAGGATTTGTTGGATGCTATTGAAAATTTCGAAAGTACCGGGGTATCGGCCACCTCTGAAAGTATTCGAGAGCACGCCATAAGTTTTGACCGTTCGCTTTTTCTTCAAGAGTTGACTGCCTTCATCAAAGAGAAAATATCGGGATGAAGAACCAACTAATTCGTGTATTGGGCTCCCTCAACAAATGGTTGTTGATTGCGCTTACTCTGGTCTTGGTTTTGCCTTCCCGCCTCCCCCCTATTGTTTTGTCTATTTGGATGAGTGTTGCGTTGATTTCGGGAATTGCTTCGCGCCACCACCCAACACGAAAAGAGTGGCTTCACCTGCTTGTATTGGTATTTCCCTTTGTCTTACTTACAGGGAGTATGCTTTACTCAGAAAACCGCGTTGCTGGCTGGTTTGAAGTAGAAAAAAGCATGGCTTTTCTCGCCATACCTCTGGGCTTTATCTTCTTCCCAAAGGTCATTAGTCAGCGGTTTATGCACATTTTGTTTCGGGTATTCATTCTGTTTTGCAACGGGCTGATTTTATACGGCAGTTTCCGAATAATGGCCCATGGCATCAATTATGAATTTGGAGATTTAGCTCACCGTATCCGCATAGATTTTAGCAATTATACCGGCACCCATGCTACCTATGCCAGCCTGTTTTTCCTCTTTGCCTTGCTCCTCAAATTGGAATTGATGTTTCACTACTGGCACCAACAAAAGCCAGCGGCCAAATGGTTTGATGTTTTGCAAATACTCTTCTTCCTGGGATTTGTATTTCTGCTGGCTTCCCGCATGCCCTTTTTTGCCTTTGTTCCCAGCTTGCTCATTTACCTGCTTGTACGCCTAAAAAAGCCTTTGCGCACCCTTGGTATAGCAACTGTCTTACTAGTGGTTGGCGTTATGTTTCTGCAGCTGGTTCCTTCGGTGATGAATCGATTAAATGAATTAAACCCTGCCAACCTGGCCCCACCGGTTGGGAATAATATCAATTCGGTCAATACCAGGGCGGGAATCTTTTTGTGCGGACAACAATTGCTTGAAGATCATTGGCTGGTGGGCCTGGGCGTGGGTGATGTGCAAGATGCATTCAACCAATGTTATAAACAATTCGACACGCCTGTTTATGTCAACCACCCTTACGATGCACACAATCAATATGTCCACTTTTGGCTGGCCGGTGGACTCCCCCTTTTGTTGGCATTTTTAGCCTCGCTTTTCATTCCGACCTACCTGGCAGTGCGCAGAAAACAGCCGTTATACCTCGCATTTCTAATCCTTGTGGCGCTTTGCTTCTTGACAGAGACCATTCTCTCCCGGCAGTTTGGAGTTGTGTTTTACACGTTTTTTCAGGCCCTCTTTTTATTCCATTCTCCAGTTGCTGAACAGGACGAAAGTTCCCAGTAGCTTGTCAATAACTTTCGTTGGCATTTTGATAAAATCCTGCTATTTTGCATTCACTTTCCAGCCAGACCTGAATCGCCTTTTGTGCCGCAAAAACATTTAAAATACGCTCCTTCTGCCGACTCCGTTTCTTTTGGTGGTGCTTATCAGGACGTGCATTTTGAATCTGGCGGGTATGATACTGCACTTTCACCGACACTGCCCTTGCTACAGGCTGACAACAACAGCTTAAAACGGTTGTTTGACGTGATTTTTTCCGCACTTTTTGTGTTGCTTGTTTTTAGTTGGGTAGCTCCCATTTTGGCATTCCTGGTAAAGCTTAGTTCCAAAGGGCCTGTGTTTTTCAAGCAAGCGCGAACTGGCCGCAATGGCCGTATTTTCACCTGCTACAAATTTCGAACAATGCAATTGATGCAACCGGGACAGCAAGAAACTTCAGATGCTCAACGCATCACCGCCATTGGTGCTTTCATGCGCCACTATCGGCTGGATGAGTTGCCGCAATTTTTCAACGTGTTGTTGGGGCAAATGTCTGTAGTTGGTCCACGTCCTTTTATGTTGAAACACACCCTCGAATACAGCCGACTCGCCCACCAATTTGACAACCGGCATTTGGCCTTGCCCGGCATTACCGGACTGGCTCAAATAAAGGGATACCGAGGCCACATTTTGTCGCAACAAGAGCTCGAAGGCCGTTTGCGTTTGGATTTATTTTACCTGCACCGTTGGTCGCTGTTGTTGGATGTCTCCATCATTTTCAGCACGTTGTTTTCGCTGTTGCAGCGCACGGATAAGTAAACCTATTTTTTTAGAATCGATTCGCGATAAGCGGTCAAAGTCTCTTTGGCTGCCCGCTTCCAGGTGAACTCTTGCACCCTGGCCAATCCTTTTTTTGCTATGGTTTTCCGGTACTCTTCATCGAGTAGCACCTTGCTCATTAGTTGCGCAATCTCGTCCACATTGTGTGGGTCGGCCGGGTAGCCGCAATCGCCAATTATTTCTTGCATGGAACTGTTGTTACCATACACCACGGGGGTTTGGCATTGCATCGCTTCCAGGGGAGGCAACCCAAAACCTTCGTAAAAAGACAGGTAACACAGCGCGCTGGCCCTGGTGTACAAAGCGGGCAGGTGGTGGTCTTCGACAAACCCTGTGAACAATACCTTCTCGGACAAGGCGACATTGCCAAAGATGGATTCCGTCTTCCAGCCTTTTTTACCAGCGATGACCAGGTGACAATCGAGTTCAGGATGTTCCTTGATCATTTGCTGAAAAGCCAGTACCGTGTTGCGCAGATTTTTCCGTGGCTCAATGGTGGACAGGCAAAGTAGAAAAGGCGTGTCTGGAATGCCGTATTTGCGCAGCACCTCTGCTTCGAGGTGTTGGTTTTGATTGTGGTAGAATCGTTTGTTGTTTACGCCTTCATACACAGTAAAAACCCGATTCTCACCAACAGCGTACTCTTTGAGCAAATCGTTGCGCGTGGAGTCAGAAACAGCAATTACTGCTGCCTCCTTTTCCAACAAAAACTGCATGCCCTTTTCCGCCAGGAGCACGTTGCGTTTTTCGTGGTATTCTGCAAAATAGCGGTGGGTCAAATCATGTACCGTCACCAAAAAATTGGCATCGATTTTAGCAAATGGCTCAAAGTGTTGCGGTAGCGGGAGGTGAATCAAATCGTAAGCTCCATAGCGTTTCTGTTCTTGTGCCAATTGCACCACCGATCGCCATCGGGCCAGCTGCACCTCTGCCTTGTAGCGAATGGATGATTCGCGGTAACGCACCGCCAACTCCTGGTACCAACTATTAGGCATCCATTTCTTTACCGTGCGCTTGATCACCGATTGTTGTAACATTTCAGCTACCTCCGCATCGGATCGCGCAAAACCTTCTAAGCCTTTTTCATCCTCCAGCAACAGCCGCTCCCTAAAATCCTGGAGGGCAGTGATTTCACCGTTGATGTGCAAATCGATTTGCCAGGGAGAGTCGGGCAACTCCACTTCTTCAAGCAGTTGTTTAAGCAACTCCAATTGATAGCGTTTGATGCCGTCATTGTAGTGCATCAACACCTTGGATGCTTCGATGAGTACTTTGAACTGTGGCTGTTCCGATTTTGCTTTTTTACCGTCTGCCTGCTCGTAGCCCAGTTGCTCCATGGTCGCTCCATGGTGTTCCCAAAAGAGGCGCTGCTCTTCTTGATCCATCTCGGTTTTCCACCCGTCTACTTTTCCTTTGCGAAACCAACGGGAAGCCATGGCCTGTGCTTCTTCCGAATTGGACCAGAAGTGTTTCCCGCTACCGTATTCAGGTCTTCCTGACTTTAATTGCTCAAAGTTCGGCAGCTTCGCGCGGTTGGGTTCTGGTAAATCCAACAACGGGCGCAAGCGTTCCACACAAGCAATGGGATCGGCAATCAACTCTTCGAATCGGATTACAATTACGGCCCGTTTTTGCCATTGGTTGACATGCTCTGACCAGCCGCCAAAAAAGCTGCCTTCTTTGGCCAGGATGGCTGCCCGTAGGTTTTGGTGGAAATCAGAATCGGGCGCGTAAATATCTTTCTTGTGGTGGGCCAGCGAAACCAACGCATCCCGGCCATCCCGAACCAAGTAAACAACAGGAATGTTAGGGTCATTGGGAATCAACTGATCGGGCAACAGGTGGGTTTTCACCACAGGATAGGTGGCATAATCAGCATCGACCGGATAGTCTGTTTCAGTGTGAAATGTGCTGGACGCGATGCCGTAAACTTCAAACAGCACATTGCGCAAAAACGTGTTGCCTGAGCGGGGGTAAGAAACCAACCAAATCATGATCCCATGCGTTTCTCGCGTAACTCCAATGCTGCTTCGTAGAGCGTTTGGTCGGCTGCGTTAAACTTGCGGATAATGCCTTTTACTTCTTCCCCAACAACTTCCGGGCGTTCGGATGTATTGTGCCGATATCGGGGATACTCTGACCAACCTAACTGTGCTGCCAATGCTGCCAAATCTTCCTCGTAATGCTCGGCTATACCGATGAATGCAAAAGCGTCCAATGGCAATCCATGCAAAAAACGGGTCATGCGGTTGCGGTTGACTTCTGCGCGTGAAAACTCCAACAGGGAGCGTTGCATTTTGGAAAGGATGTCGAGGTTGTTGCCGGGCTCATCCAACAATTCCTTTAACCGCTTTTCGAGGTAGAAAAAATTGGACAACACCCGTTCCACCGGATCGCGCAACCACGTGATGGTCGGCACTTTTCGGATGTTTTTCAAGCGACCTTCTAAATCTCGATAATTGAAATGTCCGTGAATGGCCTTTGTTGCGGTTGGCAACTGCGATCCTTGAAACAACTGCTCCTCGATGCGGATAACCCCTTTTTCAAGGTCAAAGCGTTGGGCCTGTACATCGCCATAAACGGCCTTCAGCGTGTGGCGAAAAGACGTTCCTGCAGTCTTGGGAATGTGCAGCGAAATGAGTTCCAGTTGATGGGTTATTTCCGACATATCACGAAATATCAAATGGTTCCAATTCAAATCCCTCGGGTACCGCTCGGCAATGGTCAAGGTAAAATTGAATGCCGCCCGGCACATCATCACTCGCGTGCACCACTTTTCCTTTGTCCAACACCAAAATATTGGTGGCTATTTTCTCCACCTGCTTTGCCTGGTGTGAAATAAAAATGATTCCCAGTTGAGGAGCCTTTTTTTCCAGGTGTTTCAGGCATTTTGCTTTGAACACTTCATCGCCCACGGCCAAGCCTTCATCAATGATCAGAATATCAGCATCGGTGGCGATGGCGATGGAAAAAGCCAGTTTGGTGCGCATCCCTGAGGAATAAGTCCCCAGCGGGGCATCCATAAATTCTTCCAATTCTGAGAAGGCAATAATATCGTCCAACTTAGCCGTTATTTCGGCTTTGCTCATGCCAAACAGTGCTCCTTTGAGCAGGATGTTTTCCCGCCCGGAAAAATCGGATTGCATGCCAGCAGTGATGGCAAACAGAGAGGTCACTTTCCCGTTGAGTCCAATGCTGCCTTTTTCAAAAGGATAAATCCCTGCAATGAGGCGCATCAGGGTCGTTTTACCCGAGCCATTCCTACCTACCACCCCCAACACTTGTCCGCGCTTTAGCTCAAAGCTGATGTCTTCTAACGCCCAAAACTCCTTGGTACGCAACCGGTCGATAGCCGGTTGAATGCCTACGATGGCTCCCAACAAATCCTGCATGCCGTACCACATCCCTCTTTTGAGATCGCGGCAAAACTTCTTGCTGACACTTTTTACGGCCAGCAGTGCGTCATCGGTATGTGAACCCGTTCTCATGCCGTGAGTCGCTCCAATATTTTGTGTTCAGCCCGGTAGTAAATCACAGAAGCTAAAATGAACAAGATGGTGGCAAAAGCAGCGCTTATCAGGAACTCAAAACTCATTGGAAGTGTTCCCAGCAACAACACATCACGGGCTCCCGAAAGCAAGTGTGTCAGGGGATTCCAATACAAGACTTTTTGCAGCCAAAGGCTGCTCACCTGCTCAGAATACACGACCGGACTGAGGTAAAACAACACGCGCAATACATACGCAAAAGCATTGTAGACATCGAGCGCAACCACTTCTATCATCGAAAAAATGAGGCCCAGGGACATTCCCAACAAAAAGAGCGGCAACACGGCCACAGGAAAAAGCCAACTGCCCCAGCTAAAAGAAACTCCTACCCACCACAACACACCCACGTTGAATGCCATTGGGATGGCGAAATAAATGCAGTCGGCCAGCACTTTGGACGCCACCACTACTTCGTGTGGAAAGCTGGCTTGCAACAACAGAGGAGCAGATTGAGAGATGGACTTACCCACTGATTGGTAAAACCCTGAAAAGAAATTCCACAGCGTGACTGAAAGCAATACGTAAGCCGGATAAGGCACACTCGTTTCGCCCGGATTAAACACCCCTGCTGCATACAACAGCAACCAGACTAACACGACCATCAACGGAGCCACAAACAACCAGGCCGAGCCCAGAAAAGAACGTTTGAATTGACCGGTAAGCTCCACCCGCACCAATTCCCACACCAATGTGCGGAAACGCAACAAATTCTGCAACATCAGCATCCACCCTTTTAGTGGGTTCAATGTTCGGTGCGAACGCGAGGTGTATAACTGAGAATATTCGGAGCTTAACATGGTGCAAACAAATCTAGTAAATCTAACCCCGTTTGTTGATACATTTAGTGTACCCCAACCCAACTTCAAATTAATGCGTATCCACATTATTATCAACTATTCCCTGGAACCATGAATCATTTGCCAAAAATATTGCTCGCGCTGCTTTTATTCGCCTGTCACTCCGTCTCCATCGGTCAAAACTTCGCTCCACTCAACGCTATTTGGTATTATGGTAACGGCTATTGCTGCAGCCCTGCGGATGAGGTCGAAAGTGGCTGGTTTTCAATTGAAGCTAATCGCGACACCACCATCAACGGACAACAGGCCACTATTCTGCAAAGAAAGCACAAAGGTTCACTGGCAATAGATGACGAGGTTATTGTTCGCGAAGCAAACGACCGGATTTATTTCTTTGAAAACGGGCAGTTTAAACTGTTGTATGATTTCAATTTGCAGGCTGGCGACACCATGACTTTTAGCATTCCATCCACTGGCCATCACTATACCACAGGACCTTGGGGGAGTGATGCACCTGATACATCAAAGTTTGCGCAGGTGCTTATTAGTGCAACGGCTACTCTCTCTTTGGATGGCCAGCAACTAAAAGTGCTTTTCACGACAACAATTAAGGACAACGGCCCAAATTATTTTACGTGGGGTTTAGGCGTTGTTACTGAACGATTAACCACGGAATCTGGCCTTTTTGGTGGAGGTTCGCTCTCTGGCGCTATTCCAACGGCAGGTTTTGCAGGAAAATTTCGATGCTATCAAGACAACCTGGTTCAAGTCAAATATGTGAATGAAGATTGTAATGCCTTGGTAGGGATAGCTCCTATTCGAGAAGAAAACCCCTTCTCCATCTACCCCAACCCAGCCTTAAGCAGCTTAACAATTGAGCAACCAAAGGGAAGTATTGCCGCCATCAAAATCACTGCTGTCAATGGCCAGATCATCCTAAAAACATCCGGCCTTTCCTCGCAGTTAGAACAACTGGACATCGCCACAATTCCTCCGGGGATTTATTTCATTGCCATCACAGACAACAGCGGTTTGGTGACCACCCAAAAATTCGTGAAGCAATAGCGCTTTTGATAGCAACCTACAGTTGAGTCATCTGAGCCTTGGTTGCGGCAATCTCCTGCTTCAGCATTGACATTTACTTCGCTTTTTTGCTCGGTTTCTTTTTACTGGATTCGCTACATTCGTTCTCAAATTGAGCAACTTGTCAGTACGCCAACATTGGATTACCTACACAGCCCTCGGCATTAGCCTGTTGGCTTATCTACTGCTTAGTTTCGGTACCCTGCGCACAGAAACTGCCCAGCTATTTATGCTGTTTGGTGTGCTCTTTGGCGCGTATTTCCTGATGCTTCGTAAGGATGCGGCTCCGCTTTCTGTGCTGCTCATTGGCGCAGTGGTCATGCGGGTGGCGGTCTGGGGTAATTTCCCCAATTTATCGGATGACATGTACCGCTTTGTGTGGGATGGTCGGCTATGGACCCAGGGAGAAAATCCTTTCTTGCACCTGCCCGCCTATTACATGGAAACGGATCATGGTTTCTCAGGTTTGGACAGTTCCCTGTTTGCCCTGCTCAACTCTCCAGAGTATTATTCGATTTACCCTCCTGTTTGCCAATGGATATTTGCCGTGGCTACTTTCCTTTTCCCCACCAGTTTGTATGGCAGTGCCCTCGTGATGAAAGGATTTATTCTCTTAGCAGAAATCGGAAATATCTGGCTCATTCGTAAAATGGCTGCTCACTTTAAATTGCCCGCTACTACGGTATTGTTGTACGCTTTAAACCCGTTGGTGATTTTTGAATTGACTGGCAATGCCCATTTCGAAGCCATCATGATTTTCTTCTTGCTGGGCAGCATTTACGCTTTGCTGAAAAACAATTGGTTGTTCTCGGCCCTGTTGTTTGCCCTAAGCGTGTGCACGAAACTGCTGCCGCTGATGTTTTTGCCGTTTTTGATCAAACGGCTGGGATGGGTCGCCAGCATGCGCTATTTTGCCGTTGTTGGTTTACTGGTGATGTTATTTTTCACTCCTTTTATCAGCGTGGATCTGGTGACCAATTTTGCCCAAAGTGTAGACTTGTATTTCCAAAATTTCGAGTTCAATGCCAGTATTTATTATGTCCTTCGGTGGATCGGCATTAAGATTACTGGATTCAATCTCATCAAATTCGTGGGCTCTGGATTGTCGGGTATCACGCTCTTGTTTATTCTTTATTTAGCTTGGCGCGAAAAAAATACCGACTGGACAGACTGGAAAAACCTGCCTAAAAAAATGCTTTTTGCGCAGACCACCTATTACGGATTGGCCACCATTGTTCACCCCTGGTACACGACCACACTTTTGGCCCTTTCCTCTTTCACGCCTTACCGCTATGTTGCTGTTTGGACGGCCACAGTTACCTTGTCTTATTACACTTACCGAGACACCACCTACACGGAAAATTTGTGGTTGGTTGCCATAGAATACCTTGTGGTGGGAGGTTGGATGATCTATGAATTTCGTAAATTGAAACGATGAACGAATCATCTTCCAGCTACAAGGATTTTTTGACCCGCTATTTTGAACAGTTGGGAAAAGTGTTGGCGGCCTTGCTCCAAATGAAACAAGAGCAACAGTGGGCGCTTGCCATGGAATTCGTAGATGAAAGCACCAAGGAGTTGCTGAACCTGGATTTAGAAAGTCTCTTAAAAATTCCGGAAGAGGATTATGCTGAATTACTGGTTCAGGCTTATGCCTTTAACAAAGAGCAATTAAAAGCTGCGGGTGATTTGTTGTTTGAAGCGGGTGATGTAAAGAGCCAAAGCGAGCAACCAAAAGAAGCTGGTCAGTATTTGATTCGTGCGGCACAGGTGTATAAACACCTCCAAAAAGTAGACAATACTTTTTCGTGGGAGCGCATGACGAAGTTGGAACGAATAGAGGTGTTGCTGGGCAATTGATCAGGCCACTTTCTTCAGGTAGGAGATGATGTCTTCACCATAAGCAATCAACTTTTCCCCATTGAACAAAGCAGGAAAAACGGATAATTCAGCTGGCAAATTTCGACCATCCCGATCGATGTCGTGCACCTGGCATTCGATGCCTTCTTTCTCTACAAAGTCAACGACCAGTTCACAACTGGAACATTGTTGGTTGACGTAAACCACAAGTTGATGTTTCACCGCAAAATAGAATAAAATATAAACGGGAATAATCCCTACCAGCCCTACAAATGTAGTAGGTAGGGTGACCGCAATTTGTACGGCATGTGACAATTTCAGGGTTTTGCGGATGAATTATCCGCGGATCATAAATTTTGCCCGTTCCTCCTGTCCTTTGGAGGTAAATTGGATCAGGTAAACTCCCCAGGGGATTTCACTTAAGGGAATCTTTATAGCGTGATTTCCACGGCCGAGTTCGACCTCTTTGGTCGTTACCACTTTTCCCGAGATATCAGAAATTTGGTATTGCAGTACACCAGGTTCGGCCATCAGGTATTTCACCTGTAAGTTGGCATCGCCCATCACGATTTCAGGAATCTCTGATTGCAAACCAGATTTGCTGCGCAACAAGCTGTCGCTGCCCATCTTTCGAACCGCAATATTTACAGAATCGACCCAGGTAAAGGCCCGGGTCAAGAGGGCTTCGCGATCATCAAACTCAATGGTGTGGCCTACGCCTTTTAGCAACCTCGTTTCCACGATGGCCCCTACTTTCACCAGACTATCACGCACCCAGGTAAAACGGGCCTCGGGGCGATCGGTTTCTCCGTGAATGATGAAAAAGGGTTTCCAGTTGGCCCTGGGAAAATGCTCCAATATTTTGTTGGAAGTGCTCATCACGGCACCTATGGGGATAAAACCACTGTATCGATTGGGAGTGGCCAAACCAAAGCTGTACACGGCTTTGCCGCCCCATGAAAAACCGGTCAGGTAAACCCTGTTCGTATCGATGTTGTACCAATTCTCTATGGAATCGAGCAGCACATTGGTGAGTTCCATGTCTACCGAGTCATCGATGGTGCCATTGTCTCCGCCATCAGGGCACACCAACAGCAATCCATTTTGCTCGGCAAATACCATCATCTCGTTGCACCACGATTCGGCATTCCACCTTTTGCGGTTGAACGGATGTAATGCGACCATTACGGGAATTTGCTCACGCGGCACGTAGCTAGAGGGAACAAAAAGGGAATAGTGACCAATGGAATCTTTGTGAAAGACCAACGAAGAGTCAATGCGTTCCTGGGCCATAGCTGTGGTGGAGAACAGCACAAAAAAGAAAATTGAAAAAACCCTAAAACTGCCCATACCTACTCTTCTTCCTTCGGCAAAGCTAAGTACTGCAAAAGGAAGTAGCAAAGAAGAACGGAGTTGTTAACCGAATAAATGTGATGTGGGTCGATTTGCGGCCTATCAATGACTAACAGCAACCGCCACCATCATAGAAATACGAGGATTCTGACACATAAATATCGTCACGTTCCAACTGTCCTAAATCTCCGGCTGTTTTATCGCAAACTGCTTGCGGTTGATTCGGCACCAGAATGTGTCCTTTTTTATCATCAAAGAACTCTTCATCCCCAAAATAGATGGCTGTTTTTCCAGTAAAAATACAAGGTCCATCTTCAGGCATGGGATCTTTAATGGCACATACTTCGACACTTTCAATGAACAGATTCTCAGGAGTATCATAGTGCCCCTTATCCAAAATGCGGTAAGGCCTCTTAGCGCGCACCTCAACGGTACCAAAACCGATGTCGGTAATCAATTTCAGGTAATCCTTCAACGGAATTGCCCCACTCAGACACAATGCTCTTAGACGTTCGTCATTCTTTAATCCTTCCGGCATAACCTGCTCACAAGTCGGATCAGATAAAACCAAACGTCCATTGGGTTTTAGCACCCGGTACATCTCAGTTAACGCCTTTTTCAAATCTTCCATGTGAAAGATGTTGAACAAACAGTTTTGTGCTGCTACGTCTATGCTGTTGTCTTCAACGGGCAGGTTGAGCGCGTCTCCCTTGCGCAGTTCCACAAACTCTGACTTAAACCAAGGGTTCAATTTTTCGGCTTCCTTGAAGTTTTCCGCTGATGCTTCCAACATTTCATCCACCACATCTACCCCTACCACACCACCTTTGTGGCGGTTAAAATAGGCGAACTGTAACAGCTCCATTCCTCCTCCGGCACCCACGTATAAAATCCGTGGGTCGTTCACCAAATCTCTTGGATTTACCGTACTCCCACACCCGTAATTCATTTCCAACATCCTGGAAGGAATATCCAATCCTGGTAGTTGCCAAATTGGCGTAGTCGTGCAGCACAGCCCTACATCAGGGGTTAGAGCAGCATCACGATAAAGGTCTTTTGTTGTTTCCAGATAAGACATAATTACTTGCTTTTTAGGACGGGATATTGCGGGAATGATCAATGGAATAGAAAAAGACCATTCCAAAGCCCAGGCTCAACATGATGTGGAATGGGATCAGTGAAAAATCACTCAGGACAAACGCCAGAAAAATTCCTCCGATGAAATAAAGTGCCAATATACCTTCCATGACCGTGAGCCAGTTGAGGCTGCTGGTGAGGTACTTGTTTTCTTTCCACTTATCGGAGTTGGCTTTGATGTTAAATTTTGGTGTGCGCACAAAGGGTGTTTTTTTTCCGATATACCCTTCAAACACCGCAATGGCGTTGTGCAACGAAAGTCCCATGGAGACCGAAAGGAAGACTGGAAACTTAACGAAAAACGTAAACAGTCCAAATCCCTTTTTATTGCCGTGACTGGAAAAGGCCACCCAATAAAAAACGCCCAAAAACACAATGCTCAATAAAAAGAACGAGCCTTTGCCAAACATCTCCGACAACTCTCCCAATTGGCTTTTGACATACAGCAGCGGAACACTCAGTATGGCGGTAGAGATGATGCAGATAAACAGAAAGCTGTTCATCAGGTGAAACAGTGCGTGAATCTTGGTACTAAACGGCAGGTTACGGGCAATCAAAACTTTCCACAAGTTTTTGCGCGCACATTCTGCGGCTCCTTTTGTCCATCGGAATTGTTGTGTTTTGAGTGCGTTCATGGCTGCGGGCAATTCAGCAGGAGAGCCCACATTTTCCAGGTATTTGAATCGCCACCCCTTCAATTGTGCGCGGTAGCTGAGATCCAAATCTTCTGTTAACGTATCGGAATGCCAACCACCAGCATCTTCAATGCACGACTTACGCCAGATACCGGCTGTGCCATTGAAGTTGATGAAATGTCCATGGGCGTTACGACCACTTTGCTCCACCGAGAAATGGGCGTTTAAACCAAATGCCTGTAGCTTGGTGAGGATGGAATAATCTTCATTGATGTGTTCCCAACGGGTTTGTACCACACCAATTTTTTCGTCCACAAAATAAGGCACGGTGCGGTGGAGAAAATCAGCGTTCGGAACAAAATCGGCATCAAAAATGGCCACGAACTCCCCTTTGGCATGCAGCAGTCCTTCAGCAAGGGCGCCCGCTTTAAATCCTTTTCTGTTGTCGCGCCTTACGTGCTGAATATCTAAACCAGTGGCTGCGACTACTTGAGCTATTTTGTCGTGAATGATTTGCACCGTTTCATCTGTCGAGTCATCCAGTACCTGAATCTCAAAACGGTCTTTCGGGTACTCAAATTCCACTACAGCATCAATCAAACGTTCTACTACATACTTTTCGTTGTAAACAGGCAATTGGATGGTCACAAAAGGTACATCGGTCTCCTTGCCGCTCATGCATTTATTGGAGTCTGCACAGCGTCTTTTCTTTGACCACAGGTAGTTTAACGCCAGGTTGATTTGTATCACACTATACAAAAAAATGAAGCTCAAAAGCCCCGCGTAAACTGATAATAATGCTATTTGAAATCCCGTCATGTTGCTACCAATATTTAAAAATGGTAGTGATGATTTTGTAGCCCGCTAAGATAGTTCCTTTAACAGTACCAGCAATCTTCGAATACCCTATTCTCTTGCGGTAATTGACCGCGATCTCCTTATATCTCAATTTTTGCTTTGCGGCCTTAGCCTGCATTTCTACGGTCCATCCATACGTTTGGTCTTGCATGGCTAAATCGACCAAACTGCTGTATCGAATGGCTCTAAAAGGACCCAGATCAGTATACTGAACTCCATACAACCACTTTAGCAAACTGGTTGCCAGCCAATTGCCAAAAACTTGCTGTGGCATCATGGCTCCTTTTTCCCGATCGCCCAATGCACGCGAGCCAATTACCATATCGGCTTCATCGTCACTAATGGGTTTTATCAGTCCACGCATTTCTTCTGGGTAATCGGAATAATCGGCATCCAAAAAGACAATGATGTCCGGTGTTTTTTCGCGTTGGGCCACATAAGCCAGTCCTTTTAGACAGGCGGCTCCGTAGCCTTGTTTTTTCTCTTCCAGCACGGTAGCTCCTCCGTCTCTTGCCTTTTTCTGCGTTTCATCCGAGGAATTGTTGTCAACCACAACGACCTCCGCAACCAAATCAGCTGGAATTTCCGCCAACACTTTCCCAATGGCGTTTTCCTCATTAAAAGCCGGGATGATGACTACCGTTTCGTCCATTTTGCTTCTCTTAATACGTAAATACCCGTTTTACACTTCCATCGGGGTTGTAGTACTTCCAGCTTCCTACTTTGTGGTCACTTTCATACTTCCCTTCGCTCATCAACGTACCCTCTTTGTAGTATTTGGCATAACCGTCTTTTTGTCCGTCTTCGTAGTTGCCTTCAAAAAGAATATCACCAGACTCGGTGTAAAACTTCCACCAATTATCGAATTCGTCATGCACATAAAACCCTTCGCTTTTTGGATTGCCGTTGGCGTAATAATGCCGCCAATACCCCCATTTGGAATCGTTTTTATGATCGCCTTCTCCCAATAGTTTCCCACTCTCCGCATAGTATTTCCATCCAGATGTTTTCTCGCCTCCTTCATACCAGCCTTCCATGTGCAGGAGTCCATTTGAATGAAAGTATTTCCAGTATCCTTCCTTTGCTCCGTTTTTATAGGCACCATAGGTCATCACCGAACCATCGGGATAGTAGCCCTTCCAATTGCCGGTGCGCTTCCCGTTGGCATAATCGCCATTTTCCCGAATTTTTCCATCTTTTCGATAAGAGATCCAATGGCCCACTTTTTTGTCAGCTTCACAGCTGCCTTCACTTTTTAGGGTGCCATTGCCGTAGTAAGTTTTCCAATAACCCGTTCGTTCGCCATTGGCATAATGGCCTGTTTCAAGAAGCCTGCCACTGGCAAATCGACCTTCCCAATAACCGACTCTTTTCCCGGCCTCATATTTGCCCACCTCTGACAGTTCACCATTCTCATGGTAAGCGCGCCACCAGCCTTCTTCCAGCTCATTTTTATAGCTTCCTTCCGATTTAACGGTGGCATTGGGGTAGTAATATTTCCAGAATCCTTCTTTGACTTTTGCTGATGCGGTGAGCAAATACCAGCCCTCCATGCTCGTGGAGCCATCTTCAAAATAATGTTTCCCGTAGCTTTTTTCCTGGGGCCCAAAGTTGGCATGTACAGAATCCGTTGATTCAACAAATCCTGCTGTTATCACCATCACTGCTGCCATGACCAACCAAAGCAACCTTCCTTCCAAAAACCTTTTCACCATCAAACTTCTTCTACTTGTTCTCTGAGCTTCAATCCCTCGTTGCCAATGATAATGGCTGGAGCGTCCATTCTGGAGGCATCATCGTTGGGAGCATTCTCTAATTTCAATACGCCTCTTGGACAAACTGCTGAGCAGATTCCACATCCTACACAGGAGGAGCGTACAATGTTTTGGCCGCGCTGGGCATACCAACGTACATCAATGCCCATTTCGCAGTAAGTCGAACAGTTGCCACAGGAGATGCATTGTCCACCATTGGTGGTGATGCGAAAGCGGGACTTAAACCGTTGCACAAATCCCAGGTAAGCTGCCAGCGGACATCCAAAACGGCACCACATCCGGTTGCCCATCAAGGGATAAAAACCGGTACCGACCACACCGGCAAAAGCAAAACCGATGAAGAATCCATAATTATCACGGATGCTGTAAGTGCTCAATCCCAGTATTTCGGTGGAACCGCTGATGTAAGCATATATCACTGAACCTGTCATCAAAATGGCAAAGACCAACACGGAATGAATCATCCAACGCTCTACCTTCC
>Ga0316204_10001501_pt1 | contig 62194 bp, 53 predicted proteins | sample 6monrhotite_MG_2_FD_205661 | JGI IMG/M metagenome (GOLD analysis project Ga0316204, IMG submission 205661) | Microbial mat bacterial communities from mineral coupon in-situ incubated in ocean water Damariscotta River, Maine, United States -... | ecosystem: Environmental > Aquatic > Marine >...
TCACCCGCGCTCTATGGGTCGCATCCACTGAGCCGGAAAGGTTGTCACCTTTCCGGTGAGCAACCCATAGAGCGTTTGGCGGTAATATTAGCGTTATATCCGGATCGACGCAGAATATCGCTTTCAAAGCCCTTCCGTCTAGTCCGCGTCGAACTTCCCATATTCGATGATTGTACCCGGACTAGCCAATTGACCCGGCACACCCTCACAATGAACAGATATGCAAAAGTTCATCAACATTGGTCTTGCCGACACCCGTCGCGGCAAATGTCTATTTGGTATCGCACAGCAAGATCGCCTTCATCATATCTATATCATCGGCCAGACCGGGACAGGGAAAACCACCCTGTTGGGGCAGATGGCACTGCAAGATGTGAAGCATGGCAACGGATTTTGTTTGATTGACCCCCATGGTGATCTCGCTGCTGCAATGTCGCAGCTTGTCCCATCCGAGCATATTTATTGGGAGTTAGGCAATCCAAATTCGCCTTTTGGTTATAATCCGCTCGCAAAAGTACCGCCTTCAATGCGGCCGCTTGTTGCTTCTGGTTTTATTGAAACATTGAAGAAGCAATGGGCCGACAGCTGGGGCCCGCGCATGGAACATCTGTTGCGTTTTGCCGTCTTGGCACTTCTGGACCAGCCAAGCGCCGATATGAGCCAGATCATACGGTTATATGTTGATAAGGATTTTCGGGGGCTAGCTATCGCAAATATTGTGGATCCACAGGTCCGAGCCTTTTGGACTATTGAACTTCCGCGTATGAACTACTTAACCTCCATTGATGGCGTCGCACCAATTGCCAACAAGGTCGGAGCCTTTTTGGCCAATCCGGTCATTCGGAAAAGCCTTTGCGAACCGGAAAACCCAATTCGTTTCCGCAGAGCGATGGATGAAGGTCAAATGATAATCGTCAATCTAGCAAAAGGAAAAATCGGTGCTGACAACGCCAATATTGTCGGCGGGCTCATTCTCACAAACATCATGAACGCCGCATTTTCTCGCCAGTGTATTGTTGAAAATGAAAGGCGGCCATTCTTCCTATATGCTGATGAATTCCATAATTTCACGACAGCCAGTGTGGCAGACATGCTCTCAGAAGCACGCAAATATCGTATCGGATTGATCGCCAGTCAGCAGCATAGTTCACAAACTGAAAAATTGGTGCTGGACTCGATCTTGGGCAATGCCGGAACAATCTTATCTTTGCGCATTGGTGTCCATGATGCGCCGCTGATTGCAAAGCAAATGGGAACCATTGACCCACGCTATTATGTAAGCTTGCCAAATCATCGCGGGTTTGCCCAACTCATGGATGGCGGCCGAAAGCGGCCAACATTTTCATTTTCAACACTGCCGCCAACCACAAATCTGTGAATTGGGATCGCTAAGCGGACTAGATAGTGGATATTTAGGGACGCTATCATTTGTTCATGTCCGAACAAGACCATCTAGAGGAATATTTGCTTTTGTGCCGCCGCATTTACGAACGGCATGTTCGAGAAGGCACGTGGCCGTGGCCAGAAGATTCGCCAAATTCTCATATTGTGTTAGATTCCAAGAATAATGATCATAAATTATGAAAACATGTTTTGGATATGTCCGCGTATCCACTGAAAAGCAGGGCGAAGGCGTTTCGCTGACGGCCCAAAAAGAAGCCATTGCACAGTTCGCCGCCAAAAAAGGACTGGTCATTTCAAAATGGTGGGAAGAAAAACAATCGGCTGCGAAAGCTGGCCGTCCCATATTCAATGAGATGATGGCGAGGCTTAAACGCCGCGAAGCCGATGGACTGGTCATCCACAAGATTGATCGCTCAATTCGTAACTATCATGACTGGGCCGTGGTTGATGATCTGATAAACGCAGGCATCGAATTTCATATTGCCACCGAGAGTTTTGATTTCAACACCCTGGGCGGGCGTATGGCTGCAGATTTTATGGCCGTGGTAGCGACCAATTATATACGCAACCTCCAAGCAGAGATTAAAAAGGGTCAACAGGGTCTCCTGAAACAAGGTCACTACCCTTTTGCCGCCCCAATAGGTTATTGTGATCATGGGCGCGGAAAACTGAAGACCCCTGATCCAATTAGAGCTCCGTTGATCCGCGAAGCTTATGAAATGTACGATAGCGGTGAATATAGTCTCCGAGGACTTCTCCAGGCGATCACAGAGCTTGGCCTGACCAACAAACAAGGGAGACCATTATCGCTTTGCGGGTTGGAAACTGTTCTCAATAATCCCTTCTATTGCGGTCTCATCCATATCAAGCGCACTGGAAAATCATACCAGGGACAACATCAACCGATCATTTCGGCAGCTTTGTACAAACGAGTTCAAAAGCGAAAGAAAGACCGTTGTGGCAAGAAGGTAACGCGGCATAACCATTTGTTCCGCGGGCTATTTCGTTGTGGCTATTGCAACCGCCCTATGGTGCCTGAATTGCAAAAGGCACGTGTTTACTATCGCTGCAAATTACGAGGCTGTGAGACCACAACTCTTCGGGAAGACCAGATCGAACCAGAAATCAGGAAACGATTGGGACAAGTAGCATTAACCCGTACGGATGTTAGGCGAGCTAGCGAGGCCATCCGCACCTGGGTTGAGGACCAGAAAGCTGAATCAATCTCTGCAAACAATAGCGCTTTGCAACTGGCGAAGATTGGGGCTCAGAAGAACCGCATCGCCGACCTACTCATCGCGGGCACGCTTGATGAAGAAACTTACAACTCAAAAAAGGCAGAACTGCTGTTAGAAGAAAAACGATGCGAGGAATTGAGACAAGAAAAGCAAGATTTGGCTGCCAAAGCCGAAAACTTCGCAACAATGGCCGAACTGCTAATAAGCGTTGATACTGCTTATGATTTGGCAAATCGCTACGAAAAACGCAAACTGCTCAAAATGGTCTCGCCGAACTCACTGATACTTGGAAAAAAGTTAGAATTTGCAACGTCAGATTGGGTAGATTGGGTGCGAAATCTAGTAACTGTCCTCTGTGGTGCACAGCGTCGGGACACAGGCCGAACTATTGCACAGACATTCGATAACTTACCCCAGTTCAAAGAGATCGATGTTCCACTGGAACCGGTTGAACCAGCCTACCTAAAAACGTATCTGGATGAAGTACTCCGTGCCGCTAACGATAGCGCATTGTTTGATGATAAGAAAAAACCCGCGGCCTAAGGAAGGCCGGGGGTTTGTTTTCATTAACTAAGTTAACAGTTAATGAAGGTCATCCACAGACAAAGACAAGAGTCTCATAGTCCCACTTTCGTCTTGGGTGATCTTGTTGGAGACCAAGCTCCTTGCCCCCCTTAAACCAGTGGGTAGCTTGAAATATCATGGTCTGGAGTGATTCCATAACAACTGTGAGCTTCGTGCCAGGTGTTAACAGGATTTCTGGAGGCTGTAGCCACAATTGAAGTCCGGTTTCTTGCGGACAGTTTTCCCATTCAAATGAGGAGTGAACTGTTCGAAAAATGTTATCCATCGTTTTCGGATCTCCCATCCGAGAAAGCATCGGTACGTCGATGATTGCGAGACGAATAATACGCTCAACAGTTTCAAGTTTTGTACCTAAAGCATGCTCACGGTCGTGAGCGTACATCGATATGCCAGTACTTTCTAATTGGGTGATCGTTTTCTCTGCACTGCTCAGATTTCCAATCGTAATGTCGTGGTAGACAACCTTCGGGTTTTCGATATTCATTTGTACATTCTCCCAAGCCAGCTCCCGCCAGCCTTTATCTAAGGGTTAGCAGGAATTAGCTCAGGGCTAATCTATTGAAATACAATCACATTTCAGCGATCTGTCAATAAATATTGCTAACGTATTGAGATCAAAGAAGACACAGGCCGAACTAAACTGGCGCGTAAAACAACACTTTTCAAAATTAGAGGAAGAGAGCATAAAAATTTGGTCGAACCAAAAACACCGCTCAACAGAGCGGTGTTTTTGGTAGAATTTTAATTGACTGTCCTCTGTGGTGCTCCCGCCAGGGTAATCTTCCATTACATGGACGGTACATCTTTCAAATCGCACTCGCTACGCTGCGTGCGATATATTCAAGATCTTCGATTCCTGGACGAAACTTTCAGTTTCTCGAGAGCGCGAATAGAAAAGACGCCTTGCTGGCGCTCTTTTCTATATTCGTGCAGAAGGCTCGGACACAAGCCGAACAAATCGCTCTGTTAAGATGCTAGTTGATATGTTGGAGTTGCCAGCGCTCGAATCGCTCCGAGAAGATGATATGGAAAAAACTGGTGCTGAGCCGATAGGGCGAACCAATCACCAATACAGACAGATCGAAAGAAAGTAACTTGACTATCCTTGATATGAACGTAATAAATTGAAATGGAGATTTTGTTAGGAACGCAGGAACAGAAAGAAAAAACCAAGCGAAAGCTCGATTTTTTCCGCAAAAATCCTCTTTCTTCTATCGAACCTGCCATAGATGGTGAAGTAGTTACGGCGTCAAACTGGCTTAGTAGCACCCAGCTGAACAATATCTTTGATCTATATCATTCATTTTCATCGCAAATACCAGATTCTCTTGCAAGTTATTGGCCGTCTTTGGACCTAGATCGAACTTATATCTACAACAACGATATCGAAGAAATTGGTGGATTCTACTCACCGAAGTCGTTGGGATATCTTCATATCCAAGATATTTCGATTTTCTCGGGCTGCAATCCCGATATTCAAGAAACCGGACAATTGTTGGATTTCGCTCGTGCCGCGCTGCACGATGCGCTGCACCGAGCTACATTTCGTAGTTACATTTGCACCCATCAGAGGTTTCCACATCGATATCAATATGGCTTGAATTATCGCGATGAAGCAGGAAATACTTTTACAAAAACTGGTATTCGAGACTGGGACAACCGATTGATCAATCTAAACATTCTAATGGAAGGTACGATAGATATTGTTGTCTCAGATTTCTTGACACCAAAGATTCGAGACCTTTGTAATGAGTGTGACAAGACCAATAGGATTATTCAGGACATCGCACACGAGGTTCCAGACAATTACATCAATGATCGCCAAAAATACTACTATCGAAGTGTGCTCGGACCTTCACGGGAGTTCATTCAACATTGGAAAACTGACACTTGGAAGCACATTATTGGCCCAATGCTATCTGGAGAACTCTCAGAGCTGGATTCTCATTTAATTGAGGAATCGGGCGGAGATATTTCGCTTGATGGCTCTTTCAAGTCCGCTAAATTTTCCTATGCAAACTTATAGCTTCAAGGAAACTATGTCTTTTGGGTGCTGTGACCCTACTAGTGAAGCAAGGCATCTTGTTCCACACAGTAAAATACGGCTAGCGGAGCATAGAGGAGTTCATAAACTTCAAGCTCGCCTTCACGAAATCGGCTTCGGCTACATGGTTGGCTTGATCAATGGTGTTTTCAACAAACGAACAGAAGACGCTGTAAAGGCGTTTCAATTTCAATTTAATGAGGGCAAAGTCAGAAAAACAGTGCGTGGCGAGCTATCGGAATTGCAAATTCATGATGAAAAGAACGATGGACTTGTCATTCCAGATATCAACGGCATTTTTGATGAAGCGACATGTGCAGCTTTGAACAATTGGCTAGTAAATGGTTACTACAATGCCAGTATTAACCTTGTCCGACCATACGGCAACACATGGCTAGCGGTCGGGCTGATCGAAAAATTGGAAAAACTGCGTTCTAGATTGAAGGATCAAGGAGTCACTTTCCCAATACATTTCTTAGGAGGTTTTCGGCATCCGTTCCGTGATACCAGCCAAGGAATGATTTCCGATTCTTTGCATTGCCTCGGATCAGCAGTAGACCTTGATGAATGGCGAGGAATGCAAAATCCAGATTCAGACTATTATTTTTTGCAGGCCGATCAAGTTGGAAAATGGCGAATTTGGATGCGGCGAGATCAGGAATTGAAAGTCGAAACAAGGAGATTTACATTTTTTGAACAAGGCTCGTACACTTCAAAGGATGTGACAGGGGATTTTATTGACATTACTGGATTGATCGAAGAGGTTGGACTGCGACGTATTGGTCGAAGGACAAACTGGGAAAAAAACTACTACTTGTCCGAATGGTGGCACATTGAAGATGATCGTGATTATATTGGATGGCAAAACGAGCTGACAAAGATTGGATACGTAATCTAACCTCCGCATCTTTGAACCTAGCGGAAAAGACGTTTGGGGCATCTAATGTCGTGGTTCGTGATAACTCGATACATGAGCTAGGGGCGATTATTCATCGATTTATCGGCGCTGCTTTGGATCATCCAGAAGTCTTTGATAGAATAAATCAATTCTCGCACCACCACGTAAATGGGTTTTATCGTATAGTTTTGATTCAATCAGAGACGCTTGGCCCTCGAATTAGGTTGCATCATTGGCCAAGAGGATTTGAAACGTACGAGGACATACATTCCCACAACTGGCCATTTATATCTTACGTACTGCAAGGTGGCTTGACGGAAGAAATTTACGAAGAATCCGGCTCGAACACTGGCCTTTTTTTTCATCATACCAAAACAAGCTCAGCTCGAATGGGATCAAGCGAATACAAGCTTAATCATCTTGGTGGCGCATATTATCGGAAAGTCTCTCAAATGAGACGCAACATCGGTTCGATTTATTCAAGGTCTGCACAGGAGTTGCATAGGATAGCCAAAGTTTCGCCATGCACAACCACCCTTTTTTGTACTGGTTCTTATGTTAGCGACCGAAGCACGGTGTTGAAAGAAGATGATTTTTCTACAACAGTGGCCGTTCCGGAAAAAATTGGTGCCAATTGTTTGAGGTCGTGCCTAGAATCCGTCTACCATTCAAATGTGCTCACGCGATATCCTTGAAGTTCTTCTAATCTTCTCCGAGTGGCTGGGCTTGCTATTTGCTTCGCCTCCTCCAACTCCACATACCTAACTTGTGAAATTTCCAGTCCGGGCTTAATTGCTGGCCACATTGGCAATTCAGCACCAAAAAGGAAAACGATATCTCTTTTGTATTCGCGCTCGCTTAGATAGATTCCCTTGAGCGCTAGGTGTTTTTTGTCCAATCTGATTCCTGTTTCTTCTCTCACTTCTCTCAAACAAGCATCGATAGGTGTCTCTCGACGTTTACAACCCCCTCCCGGTAAAACCCAGTCGGCCCCATATTTTGTGCGAAGAAGCAATATTTGGCGACCTCCTGGATTGCTGACGATACACTTCACGCCAACGGTAGTGGGCCGCGTTAAACGCCACCATGATAGTCTGAAAAAATTGATTATTGATAGTGGATTCATAATTGTTGTCGAAATTCCCATATTGTCAACACTCTACAATAGCACAATTTCCATTCAAGTGTGAGCCGATCACCGGCTACCTATCCGCCAGTTATCGTCGCAATAAATCTAAAAATAGACTCGTTCTATCTTGTCCAAGTTGATCGACGCATTAATGCTGGTAGCTTGGATAAAATGAAAACGAAAAAAAGCGTAGGCATTTGGCTCCGCGTTTCCACCGATGATCAGGCTGACGGAGACTCCCTTGATGTGCACGAGCACCGCGCACGGTTGTATGCCGAAAGCAAAGACTGGGAGGTAGCAGAGATATACCGCTTAGAAGCGGTTTCAGGCAAAAAAGTAATCAACCACCCCGAAGCCAAGCGGATGCTAGCAGACATCCAATCGGGCAAAATCTCCGGCCTCATCTTCTCGAAACTAGCCCGCCTGTCCCGCAACAACCGCGAGTTGCTGCAATTCTCGGAAATTTTTCAGCAACATGACGCAGACCTCGTATCACTGGCCGAGAGCATAGACACGTCCACCCCTGCCGGACGCATGTTCTATAACATGTTGGCGGCTATGGCGAACTGGGAACGTGAAGAAATCGCGGCCAGAGTGCAAGCCTCGGTTCCGATCAGGGCCAAAATGGGGAAACCGCTCGGTGGCCCCGCCCCCTTTGGCTACCAATGGGTAGATAAACAGCTCGTCATTGATCCAAACGAAGCGTCAATCCGCAAACTGATCTACGAACTGTATCAGAAGCACCGCAGACGGCGCACGGTTGCCCGCCTCCTAAACGAAATGGGCCATCGAACCCGAAAGGGCGCAAAGTGGTCAGACACCACCGTAGAGCGGCTTCTGCGGGACACTACGGCTATTGGGAAGAAGCGCGCCAACTACTCCCGCCAATCTAATGCTGTAACGGGAGCGTGGGAATTAAAGCCAGAGACTGAATGGGTGTACCATGAGGTTGAACCGATTATTTCCGAAGAACTCTATTACGAGTGTATTGGCCACATGGACGCCATGCGTAAAAAGGGCAGACGTATAGTCCGCAAATCGGTCAATCTGTTTATGGGCTATGCACACTGCGGCTGCGGAACCAAAATGCACGTCCCTAGCCCCGGCAAGAAATATGTCTGCAAGACATGCAAAAACCGCATTCCAAAAGACATCCTCGAAGATTGCTTTCTGACTGAAATCTCTAACGCCGGGCTAACGAGCGCTGATCTTGATATTCGACGCCAGCAGACGGATCAGAAGATCGCTGAGCTGTCTGAATTGATCGAAACCCATAACGACACGATCCGCAAAGTTGATCGAGATGTCGGCACTCTGCTTGACCTGTATCAGAAGGGGGCGCTCGACGAGGTTGAATTCAAAGCCCGTTACGAGAAACACAAAGAACGTAAACAGCAATTAGGCGAAGAATTGCCGCGCTTGCTGGCCCGCCGCGAGGCAATTGAAACGAGCATGAGCAATGCTGAAAAGGCCATCAAAGAAACAGCAGACATTTTGGAGAAATGGAACGAACTAAGCAGAGAGAACAAGAGACTACTAATAGAAACGGTATTGCAACGGGTGGACATATCACAGGACGAAATCGAATTTACCTTCCTCTATGAACCAACGACGCCTCCGGCCTCATCAAATCCTTCAAGCAATTCATCTTCCTCAAACCCACCCACTCCATCCGCTTCGCAAAGGGGCGATATGAAAGCAACACAACCTTGTCGCTGCGGTCATTTGGGTGATGCTTCGCTGGCTTGTTCGCGCGCACCTAGATGCGCAGCAGATTATCAGGCGAAAGTGTCCGGGCCGCTATTGGATCGCATAGATTTGCATATTGAGGTTGAAGCACTATCGGCCGGCGAGCTTACTATGCCGCCGCCAGCAGAAGGATCGTCTATGGTAGCAGCGCGCGTGCGGAAGGCGCGTCAGATCCAGCGCGTTCGGTATGCCGATTTGGAGACCCGAACCAACACAGAAATAGATGGAGACGCATTGGAAAAATATGCCGCGCCCGACGATGCCGGCAGGGCATTGCTCGCCCAAGCGGCGGAGGCAATGCGTTTGTCTGCACGCGGGTATACACGGGTGCTCAGGGTTGCGCGAACGATTGCCGATTTGGCGAGAGTGGAACAGGTCGGCCGCATCCATATAGCGGAAGCACTAAGCTATCGCCGGCAAGCACCTAGACGTTAGATTGCTACCCTGCATTCACAGCGCGGCGACGCTATCAGGCCGCTTTGTCGCCGTCGGTCAATTCCAGCGGGATGGCCATCTCCGCCTTGTTCACGGTCGACTTCGCCAGATTTGGGCTTTTCGAGCTCCGATGTGTAAACTTGCCATCGACATGACCGCCCTGTTCGATCGTGACATTTTCATAGGTCACATCTCCGCCGATACGTGCACTGGAAGCAATGGCTAAATCTCCGGCATCGATAGAGCCTTCGACTGCGCCGGAAAGGCTGGCATTTTGTGCTGTAATGGCACCCTGGATCTTGCTCGACGGACCCTGGACCAGCGACAGGCATTTGATATCGCCGATCACTTCGCCATCGATATGCAGGTCGACAGTGGAATCGATATTGCCGGTAATGGTAATGCCGTCACCGATGATCGAGAAACTGGAGCCGCTGCTGCCATTGGATCTAGCCACGGCTGGCGCCTGACTTCTCTTTGTTGGTTTTGGCACGCTGTCGTGCGTTGGCTTTGACTTTGAGAACATCTGAATTCGTCTCCAAAAAAGGCCGGGGATTAATAGCGCGTCCATTTAGCCGCACTTCGAAATGAAGATGCGTTCCGGTCGAGCGTCCCGTGTTTCCCATTGCCCCCACTTGTAATCCCTGTTCAACTTTTTGACCAGTGGTCACATTGATCCGAGATAAATGCGCATAACGTGTCATCAATCCATTACCATGTGTGATTTCCACGGTTTTACCATATCCGGACTGCCATCCGGCATGGGTTACAGTTCCGGTTGCGGCCGCCAGAATTGGTTCGGCATGCGGGCCTTTGAAATCAATGCCATTGTGCATCGAACCAGCGCCCGTAAACGGATCGCGGCGATAGCCATAGTTGCTCGACATATTGAGAATGTTTGCAGGCATTGCCGATGGAATGGCAAGCAGTGTTCGCTCCAGAGTATCCATGCGCTGCAAGGCATTGCTCAGCCGTTCCAATGTCGGATGGATGTCATCATCGCTATCGAATAGCGGGATGAGCGGACCACCCATTGCATCACCATCGCCCAGATTCGCGGCCAGTTTATCGGGATTGAGACCAAAGTTGCGAATCGCCATTTCGGCTTCTTCGGTCCGTTTCTGAGCAGCGCGGGTCAGTTTCTTGGCAAAGGCCAGCTGGCGTGCTTCAAATTTTGCCAGCTCACTGGCGGCGGGAAAGGCTGCGCTGATTTTTTGCGTATTTTCAAGAAGCGCTTTCTCGTCTTCAGTCAAAGTTTCATTGTCTACTTTGGCAGGTTGGGTGCCCTCTTCGCCAATAAACTGTTTGGTAATCTGATCGAGCACATTCTGGCGTTCATTCAGATCTGCCGCGACATTGTCGATCGATCCTTTATAGGCTGCCACACGGCTTTCCGAGCTGTTTAGCTCGGCTTCTTTTTCCGCTAGCGCCATGCGCTCACTGGATATCGTCAGCTGATTAACCGTCATGGCCAACGTAATCACCAGCCAAATGCCAAGCACAGCAACAATTGTACCGGCGATCTGTTTTTGCAATTTTGCAGAAAATTTTAGAAATCGAACCTGTCCGTGCGATCGCATGAAAAACTCACGATCTGTAAACATATGGTCCAACCGGGCAATAAGCCCTGGCTTGGTTTCGTTATTGTGCATGACCCGCCGTATTTTTTTACTAATCCCGAAAGGGCGGTTAGCAGAAGGGAGAGACGGTTGCGAATCGGGGTGCTTTGACTCGTGACGAATCGAACGAGTCGTACGATGAGTTGACAAATTAACAGTCAATTAACTGCAATTTCAATATTTTCGGTGATTCGTTTGTTACATTTGAACCCATTTGTGGCGTCGGTGAAGGTGCTGATTTTGGGTTAAGTTGACGCAAGGATCGTGCTAGCAGCGGTAAATGACCGATTATCAGAAACTTGTTGCCGAAATGGGCCAAAAAGCGAGACCTGCCTTTGCGCAGATTGCGCGAACCGGCGATGCCGATAAAGCGGCAGCATTGCGTGCTTCGGCGAAATTTCTGCGCGATCACAAGACAGAAATATTGACAGCCAATGAAAAGGATATGGAAAAAGGTCAAGAACGTGGATTGAGCAATGCCATGCTTGACCGGCTGATGATCGACGATGATCGATTGGAGGCCATTGCCAAGGCGGTCGAAAATGTCGCAGGATTGCCCGACCCCGTCGGATCGGTCATCGATCGAACCGAAAGGCCCAATGGCCTCATCATGGAACGTGTCCGTGTACCGCTTGGTGTCATCGGTATTATCTACGAAAGTCGCCCTAACGTGACGGCGGATGCGGCTGCACTGGGTCTGCGCAGCGGTAACGCGGTGATCCTCCGGGGTGGTTCCGAGGCGATTGAAAGCAATCGCGCCATACATCGGGCGATGATCGCGGGACTAAGGGAAACCGGTCTGCCGGAAGACGCAATTCAGTTGGTACAGACCACCGACCGGGAAGCGGTCGGTGCGATGTTAACCGCCGAAGGTCTGATCGATATGGTAATTCCGCGTGGCGGCAAATCACTGGTCAAACGCGTACAGGAACAAGCACGTGTGCCGGTCCTCGCGCATCTGGATGGCGTTTGCCATACCTATGTTGGCAAAGATGCCGATCAGGACAAAGCCATTGCTATTGCGGTGAATGCAAAAATGCGGCGTACCGGCATTTGCGGCGCGATGGAGACGCTGCTGATTGATCAAGATTATCCGGCACCCGGGCCCTTGGTTCGCGCTTTGCTCGATGAAGGTTGTGAAATTCGCGGTGATGATATGATCATGGAACTCGATCCGCGCACGGTCGAAGCCAGCGAGGAGGATTGGGGTACTGAATATCTCGAGCCAGTTGTCGCTGCCCGTATGGTACATGGGTTGGACGAAGCGCTGACCCATATTGCCGAGCATGGCTCCAACCATACGGATGTGATTGTGACCGAAGATCAGGCGCAGGCAGAAGCGTTTATTCGACGCGCCGACAGTGCCATCGTGATGCACAATACGTCCAGCCAGTTTGCCGACGGCGGTGAATTTGGGCTGGGTGCAGAAATCGGAATTTCTACCGGACGCCTGCATGCGCGCGGTCCCGTCGCGCTGGAAGGCCTGACCACTTACAAGTGGGTTGTGCGGGGTACTGGACAGGTGCGCCCCTAGTGGAAGCATCTATCGATATGGGCCAAAAGTTGCTTGTTGCAGGCGGAATTCTGAGCCTAGTCGCCAGCCTTTTGCACATTGCGGTCATTATTGGCGGGCCGGATTGGTACCGGTTTTTTGGTGCCGGCGAGGAAATGGCCAGGATGGCGGAACAAGGCATGCTGCGTCCCGCTATCATCACTCTGGGAATCGCTCTTATACTGGCGATTTGGGCATATTTTGCTTTTGCCGGCGCTGGGTTGGTCGGGAAACCGCCTTTGCTACGATCTGGCTTGATCGCCATTAGCGCAGTCTATCTGTTGCGCGGTTTGGTGTTGTTCCCGATGTTGGTTTTTCTGCCCGAAAAAGTGAACAGTTTTGCGGTATGGAGCTCGCTGATTGTGCTGATCTATGGCCTGTTTTACGCGTTGGGCACATGGAAATCATGGCCAAGTTTATCATGAAATCAACCGGCCCATGATAACCACAGGTCTCCTTGGTGGCTCATTCAACCCCGCCCATGGCGCGCATCGATCGATCAGTCTATTTGCGATGGGCGAGCTCAATCTCGATGAGTTCTGGTGGCTTGTATCGCCCGGAAACCCGCTCAAAGAGGGCGCCAAGGATATGGCGCCGCTGCATGCGCGGCTGGCATCTGCGCAAAAGATGGCACGACGAAGCACGATAGAACCCACTGCAATTGAACAAGAATTGGGCACCCGATACACTTACGACACATTGCTTGCGCTGGTTCGAAAATACCCAAAAAGACAATTTGTCTGGATCATGGGGGCCGACAATCTGGCACAGTTTCATCGTTGGAAAGATTGGCGAAAAATCGCGCGGCTTTTGCCGATTGCAGTTATCAGCAGGCCCGGCTATGATGACGATGCTTTTGCGGCTCCCGCAATGGCCTGGCTGCGGCGATTCGTCCATCCCGCAAGCCAGCTTGGTAACTGGACAAATTGGAGTACGCCAGCGCTGACATTTTTGCGCTATCGTCCCGACCCTCGCTCGGCCACCGCTATTCGGATGGCCCGGCCCCATTGGCATCAGCAATATGATGAGCGCTGCATTCGCGATGCAGTGACCCATAAATTGCTTTGCCCCGAAGACTAGGATTTGAGTTGAAAGAACCGAATGTAAAGAACCTGAAATCCGCTTCATCTGAAGCAGGAAAAGCGGAATCCGAAGCGTTGCATGCTCTTGTCATGAAATCGCTGGACGACGATCAGGCACAGGACATAATTTCCATCCCGCTCGATGGAAAAAGCAATATTGCCGACCATATGGTGATCGCCGAAGGGCGCTCGACCCGTCAGGTTGCGTCTATCGCTCAGAAACTTGCCGAGCGGATTAAACAGGCTGGTGGCAGTGCAAGGATAGAAGGCCTTGCCAATGCCGATTGGGTATTGATCGATGCAGGCGATGTCATCATTCATCTGTTTCGGCCCGAAGTGCGGAGCTTTTATAATCTCGAACGTATGTGGGCTGTTGACGAAGAAGGTGAAGCCGATGCTACCGAGGCTGCTGAAGCCTAGCCTCGATTTGATGAGAGCGGCGAAATGAGATTACATATTGTCGCTCGCGGGAAAATTGGCCGCAGCGCTGAAGCCGAACTGGTCGATCGCTATATGCGGCGCATCAAATGGGACACCAAAATTAGCGAACTGCCAGACCAAGGCGGCAAATCGCCAAAAATTGTAGGTGAAACCAAAATTATTGCCCTGGACGAAACGGGCGATAACTGGACGTCGAAGACATTTGCAAACCAGCTTTCAGGCTGGCGCGATGATGGCGTTCGGGAAACACGTTTTTTGATAGGTGCAGCCGATGGCCTAAGCGCTGACGAGCGCAGCAGTGCAGATCATTTTTTCTCCTTTGGCAAAGCGACATGGCCGCATATGATGGCCCGCGCTATGCTTGCCGAACAACTTTTCCGGGCGACCTCCATAATCGCTGGCCACCCTTATCACAGGGAGGGCTGAGCGTTGGCAAGGGTCCTGACTGGTTCCTTTGCACTCCTTTTAACGGGTGCGTTTCTGGCTGCCGCATTGTCTGCGCAAACCAGCGGCCCGTCGATGTCCGAACAGCAGCGCGCGCTTACTTCTGCGCGCGAACAATCGGAGCGCGCTCGTCAACGCGGCGATGCATTGCGCCGGCAAGCGGAATCAGCAACAGATGAGGCCGACCGGATGGCAAGTCAGGCAGCGGCGCTTGCGGCTCGCATTCAGGCAGCGGAAGCGGATATCCAGGCGGCCCGGGCACGCATCGCCATTGTCCAAAATCTGCAGCAACAACAGCGCGCTCGGTTGGCCGAGAAGCAGGAACCGGTTTTACGCCTCACTGCCGCTCTGCAAATGATGACGCGTAAGCCAACCGCTTTGACATTGGTCGAACCGCGTTCACTGGATGAAATTGTCTATATCCGCTCGCTCATGTCGGCGATCATGCCCGAGATTCAAGAGCGCACCGCCAGTCTGCGGCAAGAGGTGGAACAAGGTGAAAAATTGCGCATTCAGGCCAATCGAGCCATTGCGTCACTCAATGAAAGCCAGCAACGACTGGCTGAACGTCGTCAGCAACTGGCCAGCCTCTCGGCAAACGAACGGATTGCTGCATCGCAGTTTAACGACGATGCCGGGTTGGAAGAGGAGCGCGCGCTAGCTCTGGGTGAAGAAGCCAGGGACATTCTGGATTTGATGGATCAAATTCAGGAAAGCGGAACGATTCGGGAATCGCTGACACAACTCGATGGTCCGCTCTTGCGCCCGGATCAGGGCAAAGATCCCGTCACTGCCAGTTCAAAAGGCAGTGCGGCTATTGCAAATGCCTATCGACTTCCGGTGATTGGCGATATTGTAACGGGCCTGGGAGAAATTTCCAGAAGCGGTTATCGATCGCGTGGCCTTTCGATCGCTGTTCAGCCCGATGCCCAGATAGTCGCACCAGCAGCCGGCCGGATCGCCTATTCCGGGCGTTATCGCGGCTATGACAATATCATCATCATTGAGCATGAACAGGGCTGGACGAGCCTGATTACCAACATGGCAATGACCAGTGTCGAGGTTGGTGACAATGTGGTACAGGGCGCGCCGGTTGGCCGTTCGGGGTCCGAAGATCCAATAGTGACTGTGGAATTGCGCCGCAATGGGCGGCCAATTGATATCGCGGCCCTGATAGGCTGATTCCCTGAAAAAATGCAGTTTGCAGAAGCAGATCGTCATTTTTGGTTAAGGTACTTGGCTTTAACCCGCTTTCCAGCCTATATTTGGCCGATATTAGAATTCACAGGACCGAACCCATGAAAAAGCCCATTTTGCAAGCCGCTGCCATTGTTTTGACGCTGTCCATGGTGCCGGCTACCACATCCGCGCTATCGGCTGTTGACGCCCAAACCTATCGTGAGATGGAACATTTCATGAGTGTGTTTGACCGGGTGCGAAATGACTATGTTGATGAAGTCAGCGATGCAGACCTGATCAAGGGTGCCATTGACGGCATGTTGGGTAGCCTTGATCCCCATAGCAGCTTTCTCGATGCCCGTGATTTTGATAACCTCCGGACCCAGACAGATGGTAACTATGGCGGCCTTGGCCTGTCAGTGACCATGGAAGATGGTGCGGTGAAAGTGATTGCTCCGTTCAAGGACACACCGGCAGACAAGGCGGGTGTCAAAGCGGGTGATTATATTACGCATATCGATGGCGATCTGATTTATGGCGGCACGCTTGATGAAGCGGTGGAAGAAATGCGCGGGACACCAGGCACTTCCATCGGCCTCACTATTGTTCGTCCCGGGCGCGACAAGCCATTTGACGTAAGCATGAAGCGTGCGATTATCGATCTGAAACCCGTCACCTGGGAAGTTAAAGACAATATTGGTGTCATCAGCCTCAACAGCTTCTCTGCCGATGTAGGGGCAGACGTGCGGGCTGCCATTACCGGAATTGACAAGTCACTCGGCAAAAAGCCGCTGGGCTATATTCTGGACATGCGGTCCAATCCCGGCGGTTTGCTTGATGAAGCCGTTGCGGTCTCTGATGTATTTCTGTCACGTGGCGAAATCGTATCTCAGCGTGGCCGGGAGAAATCCGATATAGAGCGCTATTTTGCAAAAAGCGGCGATGCTGCTCAGGGGCTTCCCGTTGTTGTTCTGATTGACGCTGGTTCAGCATCGGCATCTGAAATCGTAGCGGGCGCGTTGCAGGATCACCATCGCGGGCTGGTTATGGGCGAACGCAGTTTTGGCAAGGGATCGGTGCAAACCTTGTTGCCACTATCCAATACTTCGGCTCTCCGCTTGACCACGGCACGCTACTATACACCATCCGGCAAATCAGTGCAGGAGGGCGGAATTGAGCCCGATATCACCGTGCCGCAACTTTCAGATCCGGACTATAAAACACGTCCGCGCTTCCGCGAGTCGGACTTGCGGCGCCATTTGGTCAACGAAGTGAAACTGGAAGACGACGTGCTGGAAGAAGACAGCAAGGATGATCCGCGCTTCACTCAAACCGCTGAAGAATTGAAAGAGCTGGGCGTGAAAGATTTCCAGATGGACTATGCATTGAAAACCATTGGCCGACTGGGACCGGAAGGTTTGAAAATGGCCATGAGCAAAGCAGCCAAAAAGTCAGGGAAGAAGACAACGGCAATCGCTAAAAACTAGGTTCCAATATCAGGACATAGATAATGTCGAAACTTTCTGCCTATTGGCTTGCCTTTTTGTTGCCCGCCGGATTGCTGGGCGGAGCCCTGGTTAGCGAGCATTTTTTTGGGCTTTACCCGTGTGAGATGTGCATGTGGCAACGCTGGCCGCATCTGTTTGCCATTGCCATAGCGCTCCCTGCTATAATTATGCGTAATCGCGATTGGTCCCGGCTTTTGGTGATCGGCGCTGCTTTGGCGATAATCGTCAGCGGGCTGATTGGCGGGTTTCATGCCGGCGTTGAATATGGGTGGTGGGAAGGGATTACATCCTGCGCGACCAATTTGGGCGATAGCGATGACTTGCTCGGCTCCATTATGAATGCACCTTTGGTGCGCTGCGATGTTGCGCCTTGGTCATTATTTGGAATTTCTTTAGCAGGCTTTAATTTCCTATTGTCTGTTGGCGGTGGAATGCTCATCTTGGGTATGTTGAAGGCCGTCAACAAAAGGAAATGACATGGTAGAGACCCCGATAGGCGCTGCTCGTCCTGATATTCATTCGATGATTCGCGTTAATCAGGCCGGAGAATATGGCGCAGCACAAATCTACAAGGGTCAATTGGCTGTGATGGGCGATCATGCACCTGATAGTAGTGCGATCAACCACATGGCTGAACAGGAACAGGTGCATCTGGACGCCTTTGACAAAATGATCGCCAAACGCGGTGTCCGTCCGACGGTTTTGCAACCGTTCTGGAAAGTTGCGGGCTATGCCTTGGGTGCAACGACCGCTGCGATGGGGCCGCGCGCGGCCATGGCCTGTACAGCAGCGGTAGAGACGGAGATCGACGCTCATTATCAGGAACAGCTGGAGCAGTTGGAATCGGAAGATGAGCCGGAGCTTTCCGAAATGATTGCGAAATTCCGCGAAGAAGAATTGGAACACAAGCAAACTGCCATTGCTGCCGGTGCGGAAGAAACACCGGGCTACCCGGTTTTGAGCGCAGCAATCCGCCTGGGATGCCGCGTTGCTATCGGTCTTTCTAAACGTATATAGAGACTGAATTGCTTCAGCGCGGGTTCAGCAGCCCGCATGCAAAGGAACAACCATGAAAAACATTTCATCCTTTTCAACCGTCGCTTTGATAGCGGCAAGTTTTGCCAGTTTCCCGGCTTTTGCCCAGGATCAGCCCGGAGACAAGGTGAACCAGCTGATCATCTATGGTGATGATGTATGTCCCGAAAGCACAGAGGGGGAAATCGTCGTCTGTGCCCGCAAGGATGAGGGTGAACGCTATCGTATCCCCGAAAATTTGCGTTCCGGTGGATTGGGATTGGCGAAAAACGAAGCCTGGTCGCAACGCGTCAAATCCTATGAATATGTGGGAGCTACTGGAACCAATACCTGTTCACCTTCTGGCGCGGGTGGATTCACAGGATGTACCCAATCTCTGTTGCGCCAAGCTTATGCAGAACGCGGTATCGATGATACGGTAAACTGGGGCAAGTTGATCGAGGAAGAGCGGCAAAAACGCCTGTCCCGCATCGATGGCGAAGCGGATGCCGTCGAAGAAAGATTACTGGAAATTGAAGCCCAGCGCGAAGCGAGAGAACGGGCTGCTGCGGAAGCACAGGGAAGACTATCGGAACAGGATGCCGAAGCTAACCGGGCAACGAGCGATCTGGCGACACCACCTGGTGCCGATGAAACCCCAGCGCCGCCATCGCCAGAAACGCTAAATAGGGAATGATTTCTAGGGTACGCGCACAAAAAAGAGGCTCGTTGGATTTGCCAACGAGCCTCTTTTTTTAGATAGACAATATCGTGCTAGAAACCGATTTTCGCACCTAGGCGGAAAGTACGTCCCAGCGGATTACCTACAAACGGATTGTAGCCCAATGGAACCCGAGCTGCCGATGCATCCCGATCTGTGACATTCTCGACCGAAAATTGCAATTGTGCATCGAAAGCCGCGATCGGTAATTCATAGGCGGCATGGAAATCATGTTGATAATAATGCTGTATATTTCGTCCAAAATTGGTTCCGCCAAAATTTGTAGTCGCGCAAAATGCCAATCCGTCACAACGCTCATCCCGCACACCAGAAATATATTTAAACTGATAGCGCAGATTAAGCCCTTCAACATTATAGTTGATAAAGGCATTGCCCCGCCAAGCAGCAATGGTGCCAGGTGACCGGTCCAGGTTTGCCGCTCCAACAGCACTGAAGCCAGATCGCAGCAAGTTACCGTTCAGATTGAAATCACCCACATCATAAGTCAGAATATGGCTGGCATTGACTCCGATGGAATACACTCCCGGCCCAATATCTGTTGTGTAACTGGCTGAGATATCCAGACCAGTGGTCTTGGTATCTGGACCATTGACCCACTGCGTGAACACCCGTGAAATGTTTGTGCCGCGTGTTGTCCCTTGAACACAGGCGCCACCATCAAAGGTGATCAATCCGATAAACGGATTGGCGCAATTCACTATTCCGCCAGGAACCGGAGTGGTCTGTCCGGCAGGAGTAACTACATTGTTGGCAATCGCTTGCCCGTCAGTCGTGGTAATTTCGCCTTCGAAATCGTAGCTCCAGTAATCGATGGAGAAGTTAAACCCGCTAAAATCGACCACGGCTCCAATATTGTAGGTAAATGCTGTTTCCGGTCCCAAATTGGTTGGATTACCTGCGATATCAACAGCTTTAAAGTTACCGTTGGCTGCCGCGAGTCCTGCCAGAGATGTCACAGCATTAGCTGAAGTCTGCGATGCCAATGGCCCACGGAAAGTGGTGCCAACCGAGCCGCGTAAAACCAGCCAGTCGGTAGGCTCCCAGCGGACCGCTCCCTTCGGATTGAATGTGGACCCGATTGAGCCGCCATAGTTTTCAAAGCGGGCGGCGGCCGTTATTTCAAATGTGTCAGAAACGGGAACCTTGACCTCTGCAAATACGGCATACACATCCTGTTTCGTGGCGACCGGACGAGAACCACCGAGGAAAATAAATGAACCTGCACCATCCAGCGCACCGCCGATACAGCTTTGATCACCCAAGACCACACAGGGGTTAATGTCGAGATTGGACTCTACCCGCAGTGGCCGGGAATTGAAATCCAGTGTTCGGTATTGTGCACCGGCGGCCCATCCAATCGGGCCTCCGCCAAGATCAATCCCAAGCTCACCGGAGAAGATCAGGTCAGCCACAAATGTTTCTTCTGTTTCTTCAACACCATTGGTGACTTGCAGAAAGCGGATCAGATCCAGATTATTTTCGTTACCCGGCACATAAAATGGGTTGGTCAGGCCGAGCGAAGGATGCCCTGGGCCAGCATTGATAAAAGGATTGAACCACATACACGGACCTTGCCCCGGAGTACCCGTGGCTGGATTACAGTCAGCGCCGCCGAGTCCGTTTAGAGCGTTCTGCAACCTTGAACCGACAAAGCCGGGTGAACTGCGGCGACGTTCATAATTGGCCCAGGTCAGAGACAATTGGCCGGTCGTTGTGTCCGAAAAATCTTTTTCAAAAGTGCCGGAAAGGCGAAAAGCCTTGTTATTGGCGGTTTGTCGGCCGGAACCGCGTCCAGGATCGGTGGGGTTTCCAAGATTACCAAAAGGACGCCACAGAAACACGCCGATGGGACCCGCAATAGGATTTGTTAAACCAAGCTGGTTTGCGAAGACCTGCGCACCCGGGTTGTTGGGATCAACTGTAAATCCTCCACCCAGTCGTGCACCACCTGGACCCTGAAGAGGGGGATAGCCGGGAGAAGTGCCAATTCGGTCAAGGTCGGTTTGCGCATAGGTGAATTCACCATGGAAACGGAACGTGTCCGACAAGTCGACATCTGCCTGAACATAACCCTGATATCGATCGGTTTCTTCGACCAGGTTGTCAAACGGAATGAAGCTAAAACGGCAAATGCCATCAGGCGTGCCGCCTGTTTCGGCACATCCGACATCTGGCCGTGCGCCAACCCCCGGGATGATAAAGAAACCGGGCGTAGCCAATGCCGACCATGCTGATGGATTTACATTATAAGGTTGGAAACCATAGGACCGTTCGGTTGAAGGTAATTCAGAACGATGCTGCCAGCCGAACCCGGCCATGATATTTGCATCACCGAAATTTTGTCCGACTAGAATAGACGCGGTGTAATTACCGTCAGAGCCATCGATAAACTCATAGTCTCCTTGCAGCTCGACGCCTTCAAACCCCGATTTCGTAACAAAGTTCGCCACACCGGCGATGGCGTCAGAACCATAGGTTGCTGCGGCACCATCCTTGAGTATCTCAATCCGGTCCAGGGCAAATAGCGGAATAGAGTTGGTGTCGCCAAACCCACCACCGACTGCCCCTGGAGCGGTCAATGTCCGACGACCATTGAACAGAACCAATGATCGCGTGGGGCCAAGCCCGCGAAGGTTGATCGAACCCAAGCCTTGATTGGCCTGCGCTGCGGTTGCAAACTGATTGGAATCGCCCAATACGCTGCCGACTTGTGGTAAGTCCTTGATAAATTCTAGCGGTGAGGAAACGCCGCTCTGGGAGAGCTCATCGGAAGAAAACACATCCACCGGTACCGCCGCATCTTCCGGCGTGCCGCGGATGAAGGAGCCGGTAACAACGATAACCCTGTCATTCTCTGCGCTTTCGTCTGCGTCCTGTGCATGGGCCAGGCCCGGTGACATACCCAGTGCCAAGGTCAGTGCACCCAACGCACATTTGTTGCGCAAAATCGACTTCTTCATAGACTCTCTCCCAAAAATAATCAGCGTTTCCATTTTATTCGGAAATCACCAATTGCCTAGCAGTGCAATAAAATATGTCTATCCGTCAAGAGACCTATCTGATTGTTTTCCAAAGTGCGACAAATATGCTGCAATATTTCAGGGATTACTTTTTGGACCTAATCCATTGCCTGACCTGTGCTTCAAGGATATCGAGCGGTACGGCACCCTGTCCCAACACGACATCATGAAACTCACGCAGATCAAATTTGTCGCCGAGTTCGGAAACTGCAGTCCGTCGGAGTTCACGGATCTTGAGCTCACCGATTTTATAAGCAAGAGCCTGACCCGGCCATGAAATATAGCGGTTCACTTCCGCTTCTATATTCGCTTCGCTCAGTGCAGTATTATCGGTCATGAAATCGATGGCTTGTTGTTTGCTCCAGCCTTTGCTGTGAATACCGGTGTCGACTACAAGCCGAGCCGCCCGCCACATTTCATAGGACAACCGCCCCATATTTTTGGCGGGGGTATCATAAAGCTCCATTTCGATCCCCAGACGCTCGGAATAAAGACCCCAACCTTCTACAAAGGCAGTGAAAAATGCGCCATGTTTGCGGAAGTCGGGCATGTCGAGTTCCTGTTGCAGGGCAATCTGCATATGATGGCCCGGTACGGCTTCGTGTACGCTCAGGGCCGGGATCTCCCAGAACGGGCGTTGATCCAGCTTTGATGTGTTGACGTAATAAAAACCCGCAATACCAACATCGGGCGAACCGGGATTATAATAGGCGGTTGTTGTTCCTTCGGCCGTTTCCGCTGGAATCTCTTTTATTCCGTATGGAAGACGGGCGAGCTTACCGATGACAGAAGGCATCTTACCGTCGATAATCTTGGTGACGCGGGCTACCTTTTCCATCAATTCTTCTGGCGTCTTTGCATAGTATTTGGGGTCGGTACGCAAATGCTCGATAAATGCCTCGCGCGTATCATAGCCCGCCTGCTTTGACACTTCGACCATTTCGGCCCTTATGCGCGCGGCTTCCGAAAGTCCGATATTGTGAATTTCATCGGCTGATAGGTTCGTTGTCGTCATCTGACGGATACGAAAATCATAATATTTGTCGCCACCGGGCTGTGCAGACACGCCGGGGTTTTTCTGGCAGTTTGGGGCATATTTGCTGTTATACCAATCGAGATGTTTCTTGAGCGCTGGGGTGATTAGTGAGCCGATCGTCATCAACGCGCTACCAGCCAGCCCTTCAAAATCCTCCGGATCCATTCCATCTGGTACGGTCCTTTCAAAGGGTTTGTAGAAACGGGATTCTCTGGGGTCATCGGTGATCAGTCCCGAAATGGTTTTTTCATAACCAACCATCGAAACGCAAGGCTGTACATAGCCGCCAGCGATTGCCTGATCCGCGACCGCAATCGATTGGTCATTCACTGTGGCATATTTTTTCAGTCGATTGACATATGTTTGGTAATCCTGCTTGTTCCGGAAAGGCAGGTTATTCTGCATGCTGGCAAAACTCTGGTGCCATCCGCCCCGATTGGTGAAGTTAATAGTCCGCTGGCCATATCCGTAAGCTTCTACCTGTTCAGCCAGGCTCCGCCGCAAAATACCGTAATTGGTCTTGTCATTTTCTGAAAGCGTTGCGGGATCGATCTTATCCAGTTCCTTGAGCCATATTTTGGCTTTTTCGACGCGCTTGCCTTCGGCCTCCAGACTGCGGTCACTTACGCGGCCAAGGGGGTCTTCGATGCCCAGGGAAGATGCAAATACCGGCGACTGATCAAGCTGATAGGCCCAATATTCGTCGACAATGGATTTTAGCTGGTCATTGCTTTGTGCTTGAACCGGAACAGATCCCAGACCGAATGCCACACCCAATGTAAGACAAACTTTGCGCATCCTAAATTCTCCCTCTTTCCCAATTTCCTCCTTAGTAATGACGTGTTGGGAAAATGGCCAGTACAGGTTTCACATGCAATCAAATTTAAGCGACCGGTCTCTCGCGCGTTCTTGTTTGACCTGGCAAAAGTTGGTTGCGCAAAGAGACGGCCTTCTGGATCTCTATATCCATGATTTTTAGCGGGCTGAGTGCCGATCCCCCAGCTATCCCGATAGTCAACGTCGCCAGATCCAACGGATGATCCAAGGGAGATTGGCCGATATCGGCGGATTGAATTTTTCGCAGCGGCAGCATGGTTAGTTTGCGCTTCCACCAACCGGAACGAACAAATAGCTGATTTTCGGTCAGCGCAAACTGATGATATCGCCAGTTCAGAAATTGCCCCGCAATTAAAGGGACTGCTAATAAGATGAGCGCGAAAAAACCGGTGTGAACGAAAAACCCCAAGCCAAGAGCGGCGATTTTCAGCACCAACCAGATGATCACGGCATCTCGCCACCAGAAGGCCTGGTCCACCTGCTCAAAGACAAGGCCATCAGGCAATTCTGCTATTTGAGTTTCAGCAATAATGGGGTCAATCTCTTCCGGTTTGGCGCAGGGTGCAGCGCTGTGATCGGTTTCACCACTTTGGTCACCCGCAAGCGATTGAAACTTCAAATGATACCAGCCGAAGGATTGCCGCACCGGGCCGGTTGAGACAATCGCTGCCTGTACACGGTGGATCGGCATGACCATATCGGTCAGGGTAAACAACCCGCGACGGCGCCGAAATCCAGTTTGACCCGTATCAGCCAAATCCAGTCGAAACCCGTATTCGCGAATGAATGTACGCACGATACCACTGAAAAACCCGATGGCGACCAAGGAGCCAATGGCGGCAATGACCCCGCCGATTCGTGCGGTCATACTTAGGCCGTTTAGATTGTTTTGCTGCGATATAGTTTCGATCCAGTGGCGCGGATCAAAAAATCCTTCGGGAATCAGGAAGTCCAAATTTTGCGCAATTGTGCCCAGCACCGCCAATAGAATAAACGAGAAGTTGAAGACCCCGGCGATCAATATTCGCCGATTGTCCATTGCAAAAAGCGGTGTTTTCTCTTCGGCCTCCGGAGCAGGAATATTGTTAGCAGCATCCGCAGTAACACCGGATTTATAGTCCCGGATAGTATCGCGCAGCGCTTCGCCGTTTGTGAGTTTCAAGGCATCTAAAGCACCGTCTTCGCCGCCGCCAGAACCGGTTTCAAATCGTACGGTGGTCAATCCGAGTAGGCGGTGCAGCAGCTTTTGCTCCAGACTGACATCCTGAATCCGGTCGAACGGAATCGAGCGGTTATTGCGGTTGAGCAATCCGCTTTTGATGCGGATTTCCTTTTTCCCAACCTGATAGGTGAATCGCGCCCAGATCAGCGCGGTCGTGCCTATCACTATGGCGACAATCGCTAGCGCCGCCAAGCCGGTGTAGAAGATGTTCTGATCAAATAAACTGAAATAGAGCACCCCGATCAGGATGATATTGCGACCCAGCAGGGAAACCGATTTTAGCATAATGCTGAGCGGATGCAGATGCTGAAATGGCTCTCCGGCATCCAGCGGGTCCGTTAACTGGTCGACGTTAGGAGCGGCGTCACTCATATCATGTCTTGGCGAATATGGCCCTTGATCACTTCGCGCATATCTTCGGCATCGGCAGTCGCTAGCCCAGGCAATGTTACGATGCTGTTATGTGTGCCCGCTGTGTGGACGATCAAGGTCGAGAGTCCGAAAAAACGCTGCAGCGGTCCCTGAGCAACATCAATATGCTGGATACGGTTAAAGGGAACAATCGTATCGGTGCGCCAAAGGAAACCGCGCAATATGCGAAGCTGTTCGGTGCCCATATCGTAACCCCAGCGCCGATAGATACGGTGCGGCAAAATGAAGACCAGTACAGCTGCTACAATCAGCGCAGCGCCGACCAGATATCCCCCCGGTGCACCCAGTTCGCTTTGCAGAAAGAAATCTCCGGTGCCTGCTAAAATCACCAATATAGCCGCCCGGATCGCGGCGCGCAGCCGCAAGAGCGATTTTTGCGGAGGGTGGAGCGGGGTCAGTCCCTGATTGTAAAGGCGCGATTCATCAGTTTCCCGAAAGAGGTCTGGGATGTCCACAGATGAAGATGGTGCCGTTTCGGTCATTTGTGCAATATGGCGATGGCATCCGGATTGGCAAGATCAATCACCGCGTTCCCTAACGCGCCAGTGCTGTTTCTGCTTCTTCGGTTAGTGCCGTGATAATATCGGTAACGCTTTCTTCGGCCTTAACCATGCCGACCGACTGGCCCGCCATGACGCTGCCATATTCGACATCGCCATCAATAACCGCTTTGCGCAATGCGCCGGCCCAGAAATGTTCGATTTGCAATTGTGCTTCGCCCATTTCAATTTCACCGGAATCGAGCAGCTTCGCTACCTCAATCTGCTTGGCGGTGAATTCTTCGGTACCCTTGTTTTTCAATGCGCGCACCGGGATGACGGGCAGGCGGGGGTCGACCTGTACCGACGTAATTGCATCACGCGCATTGCCCCGGATAAAGGCTTTCTTGAAATCGGGATGGGCAATGGATTCATGGGCACAGACAAAGCGTGTGCCCAGTTGAACACCGCTTGCTCCCATTTCGAGATAGGCAGCGATCATCTCACCTGTGCCAATACCGCCCGCGACAAAAACCGGAAGTTGTTCGGCAATGTCAGGGAGAATTTCCTGCGCGAGCACAGAGGTGGCAACCGGCCCGATATGACCGCCCGCTTCCATGCCCTCAATTACAATCGCATCAACCCCGGAACGGATGAATTTCTTTGCCAGCGCCATCGCAGGTGCGAAACAGATCACCTTCGCACCGGTTTCCTTGATTGCCTCCAGACTGCCTTTGGGGGGCAGACCGCCCGCCAACACCACGTGGCTGACCTGATGTTTGCCGCAAATGGCAATCAGCTCCATCAGATCGGGATGCATGGTGATCAGGTTGACGCCGAATGGCTTGCCAGTCAGCTTCCTGGTCTCTGCAATTTCGGTGTCGAGCAAATCCGGCGTCATCGCGCCACAGGCTATCACCCCAAAACCACCGGCATTGGATATAGCGCTGACCAAATTCCGTTCAGACACCCATGACATGGCGCCGCACATGATGGCGGTTTCGCAACCGAGGAAATCGGTGCCGCGTTGCATTAGTAAATCAAGCTTCGACATAATTTCTCCTAAGATGCATATCGCTCTACAACCGCATTGCCATCGGCGTCTGCTGATCCACCCTCTAAAACAGTTCCATTGTTGAGGATTACAACCGGCCCTTGCCCCACCAACATATCGCTCATCTCTCCGGACTCGATGTATTTGGTAGATTGATAGTAGAAAGCCCAGCCAACAGACAATTGTTCAGTAATACTGTCAATCGCTGCTAAATTATGGCCTGATGCTTCTTGTTGATCACTCAGAAAATCATCAAATATTGCCCGTGCTTGCTGTTGATCCATCATTTGTTTTCCGAAATTTTAATTACGCTGCATCCTCAGAATCCAGACCATAAGCGGTATGTAGTACCCGCAGCGCCAGCTCGGTATAATCTTCTTCGATAAGAACGCTGACTTTAATCTCTGACGTTGTGATTGCCTGGATATTGACGCCGCGGTCGGCCAGAGCTTTGAACATGGTGGATGCGATACCGGCATGGCTTTTCATGCCCACACCAACCACTGATATCTTCGCGACATTGCTGTCGGAGATCAGGCGGTTATATCCGATATCGGGTTGCGCCGCTTCGAGTACTTGCATCGTTTTGTCCAAGTCCACCGTCGGTGCGGTGAAAGTAACGTCGGTCTCACCCTTGTCGCGGCCGACATTCTGTACAATCATATCGACATTAATCGCGGCTTCGGCCAACGGTTCAAAAATATTGGCCACTGCACCCGGTTTATCGGGCACCCGGGTCAGTGTGATTTTTGATTCATTCTTGTCATGGGCGATGCCGGTAATCAGTTGGCGCTCCATATCGTCTGTCTCCATTTCATCTTCGCTGATGATCAGCGTTCCGGGCAAGTCATCGGCGGTGTAGTTGACGCTTTCATCGGTAAAGGATGACAGCACCTGAATGCGGACACCTTCTTTCATTGCCAGTCCGACCGAACGGGTTTGCAATACTTTCGCTCCGACGCTTGCCAGCTCCAGCATCTCTTCAAACGTTACTGTTTTAAGCTTGCGCGCCTTGGTCACAATCCGTGGATCGGTGGTGTAGACACCGTCGACATCGGTATAAATGTCGCAGCGGTTCGCCTTTACCGCAGCAGCAATGGCAACGGCACTGGTATCTGATCCACCGCGGCCCAGGGTGGTGATACGTCCGTCTTTGCTAATACCCTGAAAGCCCGGAATAATTGCAATCTGTCCGCTTTGCATCGACTGAATGAGATCCGCGGCATCGATCGTTTCAATCCGTGCCTTGCTGTGCGATTCTATAGTCCGGATGGGCATTTGCCAGCCGAGCCAGCTGCGTGCCTGGGCGCCGAGTGATTGCAATGCGATAGAAAGCAATCCGGAAGTCACTTGCTCTCCGGATGCGACCACCACATCATATTCTGCCGGATCGTAAAGCGAGCTGGCTTCGCGGCAGAAATTGACCAACCGGTCTGTATCACCTGCCATGGCTGACACAACAACCGCGACTTCGTGCCCGGCGTCCGCCTGTTGCTTGACGATCTGCGCCACACGACGGATGCGTTCAATGCCTGCCATCGACGTGCCGCCAAATTTCATCACAATACGTGCCATGAGCTGTGAATGATTCTTTCGTAAAAAAAGGGCCTGAATAGGAACGGAAAGCCTGATAAAGAGGCGCTATGACAAAGGCAAGCACTGCAAATAGCACAATCAACCCCGATGAAGCCGCGCATTTTGGCGCATTGGCTGCAGATTGGTGGGATCCAAAGGGATCGTCCGCTATGCTGCATAAACTCAATCCGGTGCGACTGGGCTATATTCGGGAGCAAATTGACCTCCATTTCGATATTGATTCGTCCGAGTTAAAGCCGCTGTCAGCAAAGCGGGCACTGGATGTCGGGTGCGGAGCGGGATTACTCTGTGAACCACTTGCGCGCCTGGGAGCGCAGGTCACCGGCCTTGATGCTGCTCCGGAAAATATCGCAGCGGCCAAAGCGCATGCCGAGGCGCAGGCATTGGAAATTGATTATCGCAATCTAGCGATTGAGAAACTGCCTGACACCGGTTTTGATCTGGTCACCTCGCTTGAAGTGATTGAGCATGTTGACGATCCGGAGGCCTTTGTTGCCGGACTGTCGCGATCCCTGTCCGATAACGGATTGATGATCCTGTCCACACCCAACCGCACGGCGAAGTCAAAACTGTTATTGGTAGAGATTGCCGAAACGGTTGGCCAAATTCCGCGTGGGACGCATGACCATGACAAGTTTTTCACGCCAGAAGAGCTTGAAAAACTGCTGGCGGCGGAAGGCCTGAAGTTGATCGATACCACCGGGATTAGCTTCAATCCATTGCAAGGCTTTGAATTGTCGGACGATCTGTCGCTTAATTACCTGATGACCCTGCACCGGAAATGACAGACTCAATCCGTGCTTATCAAATAGCCGATAAAGCTGCGTGCCTGGAAATCTTTGACAGCAACATCCCCGACTTTTTCGATAAGTCCGAACGGGATTTACTATCCGATTTTCTGGACAGCCCGATAGGCTCTTATTTTGTAGTTGAACGCGATGGTGCAGTGATCGGCGGCGGCGGATACCGAAAAGAAGCTGGCGGGCAGGCGCGATTTACCTGGGGCATGGTACATCGGAGGCACCACGGTGAAGGATTGGGTCAACTATTGGCGGAACACCGGTTGTCGGCGATAGAGAGGTCCGGAGAATATTCGGAAATAGAGATTCACACGACACCCAAGGTCGCTCCCTTTTTCGAAAAATTTGGTTTTACATCCCGAAAAGTTGAACCGGACGGTTTTGCACCGGGAATGGACATGGTACAGATGCTGAAGGCTTTATGAGGTACAGTGCATTGGACATTGCCCGCCTGCATCGGGGTTCGGTGTCGGCCGTATATTAAAAGTCGACCTTCTCATAGTGCTCCGGTGGGGTAATCACTTCCATGCGTTCCGACAGCAAGGGACGGAATGAAGGCCGTGATTTGAACATCTGATACCAGGCTCTGGTTTGTTCGTGCCCCGTCCAATCGATGCCGCCCAGATAATCCGCAACCGATAGTTGTGCCGCGGCCGCCAGATCGGCGAGGCTCATTGTCGCGCCGGCCAGCCAGCTACGATGATCGATGAGATAGTCTATATAATCCAGATGCACATTGGCGCGTCGCATCGCTTCGCGTAACACTTTCGCGTCAGGTGGCTGACGATGGATCAGACGTTTGTGCATGCGTTCATAAAGCATCGGTGCGGTGACATCGCCATAAAGCTGTTCGTCAAACCAGGCGACCAGACGACGAATTTCGGCGCGATTGGTTGCGGTGCCGTTGATCATCGGTGCTTTTTCAACCGTCTCTTCGACATATTCGCAGATCGCCATGCTATCTACCAATGTCGTCCCGCGTTGCGCATGTTTCATTACCGGCGTGCGACCTGCGGGATTCATGTCCAGAAATTCGTCGCGCTGATCCCAGGGCGATTCGCGCACCAGTTCATAGGCGACCGACTTTTCGCCCAGTAGTAACCGGACTTTGCGTGAAAAGGGACAGAGGGGAAACTGGTAGAGTTGCCACATAGACTATGCTGATAGTCAGTTATTTTGCGTTGGGGAAGAGAATTAGTCGAGCCGTTCCATACGCTCTTTCATTCGTTCGCCCAAGGCGCGGAGTTCAGGCAGCAAAGCGCCAAATTCCGAAGCCATAAACCCGATCATCGCGGTGCCCTGTCGCATCTTGCTTTCCATATTGCGGTCAAAATCGGGATCATCGCGCCGCGCCAGATCACCAACAGTCGCATCCCGGTCAATATCGGAGAGATCGCGATCGCGGCGCATATTTTCGGGTATGGCTTTTTCAATCGAATGGGCAAACTCGCCGATGGGCAATGCCATCATTGCGCCCATGAAACCGCTCATCATCGAAGTCAGGCCATCCTGAAACTCCGGATCATTGAGTTTTTCAACCATCTCTGCTTCGGACGCCCGCTCCGCGGCCATCGCAGGATTCGCCAATGCCATCGATACTGCGAGAATTGGCAGAGATAATAGTCGGCGCATAGGTTTCCTCCGGTCAAAATTGCTGGAATAACCTCTAGATAACTGAATAGGACTGAGTCAAAGCTGAACCAAAACCATTCTGTGACGCACAAGCTGTAAATATATGTAACGCCCCAACATTACCTAGTTCGGCTGATAAATTGCTAACCGGTTGCCGGAAGGGTCAAGGCACTCAAACCGCTTGCCACCAGGATAGGAAAATATCGCGGCAACAATCTCAGCGCCAGCGGCCTTCAACTGTGTCAAAGCAGCATCCCAGCTCTATTTCTTCAGCTTTGCTTTCGCCTTTTCCCGTGCTTTTTCCAGTGCATCATAATAGCTGTTAAACGCCGCGTCCGATGCCGCTTCCAGTTTCTCGACATTCTCTCGATCTTCTACCGACCAATTTTCGGGATTATTCCAGGCGGATTCTTCATCCAGGTCTTCCGCTATCTCTTCTGCTATCTCGGACAGTTCTTCAATATCACCGCCGCCCATTGATCCGCGATCAATACCCATAAGTTCACTCATTTTATCGAGCTCTTCGTCGCTCAGGTCGCTGAATTTCCGGGGTGGCGGCAAATCTTCCGACCCTTTGGAGATGGCCTCCATTTCACCGAAAAAGCGTTCCATAAATTGAGGCATCATTTCCATCGAAGCCGACATTACTTCCGGACTGGCAAAAATACCCAGACTTTCACCGGCGACTTTTGCGCCGGATTCCGTTTCATAAAATTGGGCAACTGCTTCCAAATCTTTCGCCGAAAAACGCCGTGCATAAGCCTTGGCCATGCCGCCCCTGATTGATGGTTCGATATCGTCGGACAGATCTATCATGATGTCTGATAATTTGGTCATCATCGTGCGATTGCGCTGTTTATAATAGGGATCGATGATTTCCATCAGATCAGACAATTTGGCACCCTCTTTCAGTTTGATGTCTTCTTCACCGACACTGGCGAAATTGGCGATGACGGAAAGCGGGATTTGGTCGACACCCTCCATCATTGGTTTGACCACTTTTTTGAAGGTTTCGGCTATGATCTTGCGATAGCTGCCTTTGGGGACAACCGCTTCGGCTATGCGCGCGCCTTTTGCGAGCATTGCCGGTTCAATGGGAGTATCGTCTTTCTCAATCACGTTCTGGAACATCTTGGTGAAGGCTTCCAGTTCACCGGCCCCTTGTTCAGCGGGTGTTTCCACAGTTGCTTGTTGTTCTGTCTGCGCCAGAACCGGACTGGAAAGCGCCATGGTTGCTATAGCGGTGCCAGCCAATAAATATCTTTTCACGCTCGTTCTCCAAAACCAAATAGAAATGTGTAATCTTGCGCCCTCTTTTTCAGTTATTTTGGTGCTACGCAATTATTTAAGTCTATGTTTGGCTACATCACTGCGACCATTAGACCGGTGATTCACAAGACCGCGCTGATGAACGTTCTCGCCCACTTTTTCAGGCGACAGTGCGTTTTGAACAAGCTAATGGGCGTCTATTCCAATCTACAGGGCCCGTTATGACCTTTCTCCAAATGTTACTGCTCGCTGTTGTTCAAGGCGTTACCGAGTTTTTGCCGATTTCATCTTCGGGACATTTGATCCTGTTGCCGATTTTTACCGGCTATGCGGATCAGGGACCGATGATTGATATTGCCGTCCATGTCGGATCATTGCTGGCGATCATCACCTATTTTTTCAAAGATGTATTGTCGCTGGCCAAAGGCGGGTTTGCTTCTGTCGGTATAGGGCAGGCTCCAGCTGAACGCCGACTATTCTGGTGGATCATTGTTGGCACGATTCCAGCTGTCATAGTCGGCCTCGCGATTAAATCGGGAGCGCTGAATGACTTGTTTGCAAGTCTGTTTGGATTGGAGATTATCAATGATGATCTGCTGGAATCTCTCCGTCTAGTTGACCTAATTGCGGTCAATCTGATCGTTTACGGGATTTTCCTGGGTTTGGCGGATCGCTTCGGATCGTCTGTAAAGTCGTTCGAAGACATGACTCTCAAAGACGGTATTATCGTTGGGCTGGCACAGGCGCTGGCGCTGATTCCCGGCACTAGCCGATCGGGTGTCACGATGACCGCAGCAAGGTTTCTTGGCTATAGCCGGGTTGAAGCCGCACGTTTTTCATTCCTGCTTTCCATTCCGGCAGTGGCTGGCGCGGGGGTCTTGATCATTCCGGATTTAATGGACGCGAGCGGTGAGCTGCTCAAAGAGGCGCTAATTACCGGCGTGCTGACATTCATCGCGGCTTTTGCAACCATGACCTTCCTGATGCAATTTCTGAAGAAAGCATCGATGATGGTATTTGTGATTTACCGCGTCGCTATGGGTGTATTGCTGCTGGCGTTGTTTTAACGCGTTTCAAATTGTTCAGGCAGCTTTGGCGCGGGCTCCGAAACGGCCATGCTCGGCATAGCGCTCTAACCATCCTATTGTCACTGCCGCCAAGGGAGTTGGTTTAACGCCAAGCTCATCCAGTCCCGGGGCGTTTTTCGCAACCACATTATCAACGGACAGCATTTTATACTGATCCACAGAGATCGGAGAACCGGGAATCATAGCCAGAATTTTTGCCGCAAAGTCGGGAACTTCAATAAATTCGCGATTCCGGCCAGCCATTTCTGCAATGCGGCGGTTCAGATCCCCCATCGAGATCACCTCTGGCCCGCCCAGTTCAAATATCGCGCCAGCATGTTCTGCTGCGGTTTCCAAAACACGGGCTACCGCATCGGCAACATCGCCAACAAAAACGGGCTGGAATTTTGTATCACTGCCAATGACGGGAATAATCGGGAGCATCTGAATCATCCCGGCAAACCGGTTGATAAACGCATCTTCGCGCCCAAAAACGATGGAGGGGCGCATGATAATCGCTCCGGGGAATGCCTCCTGTACAGCCGTTTCACCATCGGCCTTGCTTCGGCCATAAAGCGATGGAGATTCGTGATCAGCTCCGATTGCCGACATCTGGATCAAACAGGCGCAACCGGCGGAAGCGGCGGCTTGCGCAACATTTTGTGCGCCTTCGACATTGACCTTTGCCATGTCGCTTCCAAACACACCAACCAGATTGATTACCGCATCACAACCATGAACGGCGTGTTCAATGCTTTCCCTCTTGGTTACATCCGCGCTGGCAAATTGGGTTTGTCCCAAATTACCCAGAGGTTTGATATGCATCGCATTTTTGACACTGCGTTCAGCAATGCGCACCCGTGCACCGCGCGCCAGCAATTGCTGTGAAATATAGCGACCGAGAAATCCGCCGCCGCCAAAAATACAAACCAGCTTTCCGTCCAATGTCATGGGTTGTCCGTTATTAAAATTTGCCGTTATGGCCGCTTTAGACCCGGGACCTGTTGTCGTGCAATATCAGATTTGAGCCGCTTTCGTGTTCGTTCAATTGATATCAGGCCATGATGGCGTAGCGACCGCCCCCTTTGCTGCGGCACATTTGTTTGGAGATGCGCGTTTCTTCTCCGTCGATAATGGCTACGTCGGTAATTGTCAGACATTTTTGACCGCTGGGCTGCGTGTTCAGCGCTGTTATGGTAGACGAGCCGGAAACGCCTGCTCTTGTCGGGCTTTTCCATGTTGCAGTTGCGCCTACTTTTTCTTCCTTTGCCACAATCTGGGTAGCCTCGGCCGCCTGTTCTTGCTCTTTTTCATCAAGCTGGCACGCAATTTCTCCAACCAGAAGCGCGCCGAATCCACTAGCCAATGCTGTGCCAAGATTACCCAGCCCGGCAGCTTTTCCGGCTATCCCGCCAAAAATACCGCCAAGCAAGCGGCCGCGACCGCGAGACTTCTTGCACTTGCCGCCGCCTTTTTTCTTCTTCTTCTTTTTCGCTTTCTTTGAATTGGCAGCGAGTTTTTCGGTTTTTCCCGAGCCTGAACGCTTGGATTCAACATGGCTGAACCCGAAATTTTCGGGTATGGTGTAACCTGCGCACCCGGTATTGAAACAGAAGCGATCCCGTAAGTAGTTGCGATCAGATTCATATAGTTGAACGGCGGCACGATAGACTGCCAGATTCTGGCCATCCGGATTGGAATCGGCATGCTCCTGCATCATTTCTTGGTAAAAACGATCACGATTGGCTGCGGAATATTCCATTCGGCCGGCCACTTGCTCCGTGTAGATGGCTGAAATTCGATCCTGATGTGCATTCATATCCTCGCGAAACTTGTTGAGGACATTCTCGTAATATTGATCCAGCTTCACAGTGCAGGCATTAATTTCATTCGCCTTGTCCAGCGGATCCTCGAGATGCAGGTAGCTCTCTTTGCAATCAGGATAGTCCTTTTGCAGAAGTACCGGTGTTGGCGGTAAGGACGGCAGAGCCGGTTCTTCGGTCTGTGGCGGAACATAGGCAAGATCGGCGGCGGATCTGTTCATCTTGATTTCACCGTTATCCGGCTTTGAAACAATTGTTGGTGCCGCTTCGCCGTCTTTTTCCTGTACAGGTGGTGCTGGCTTGGTCTCGGCGGTTGAATAGAAAGCAGAGACCGGAGGCGTCTTTGTTTTGGGCTTCGGCGTTGCGGTCGGCTTCGAAGCCACCCTGGTTGTACGACCACCTACCGTAGGTTGCTGCAGCTCTCCGATTTTTTCTTTCGCAAGATCTGCAAATAGTCCGTCAGGAAACTCGGAAAGATAAGCGCCATAGGCGCTGGAACTATTGGCCGACAGGGCTCCTCTCCAAGACAATGCATCCAACCGTGACCGGTCACCGGAAGCTGTTGCCGGACTGCCCGCAGTGGCGGCAGTTGCCACCGGAGCAGCAGGAGTTTGAACCAGATAGATCGGCGTTCCGGTAATATTGGCGCTTACATAGGGGCGTTGTTTGCCGCCGGTTGCGCTGAGGACATCGTCGCGAATAGTCCCGCCAAGCATTTGAAGCGGGAGGTTCGGTTGGACTAGCCGCTTGGCAAGCGAGGTCGCAAAGGGCGAATTTAAACTATTGCCATCCGCAGCCGTTTGGCCCGGAGCAGCGGCATAAATGACCAGTATATCGTCTGCATCGACACCGACCAGGCCCTGCTGAACACCCCGGGATCCGGAGCGCCATGTATCGCCAAAAGGGTTGTTGCGACACGCGTCAAGAACCACCATACCTAGCGATGAGCCTTCCAACGATTCCAATATCCGATCAAGATTAATGGCCTCATAGGGCAGGTCCAGGCTAGTCTGCAGCTTTGCATCGATGGGAATAAGCCAGTTCTTGCCGCGGCTCTCGACACCGTGACCGGCAAAGTAAACCATGGCCACTTCAGCACCGGTTGCCTTCTCGCGAAACTCCCGGATTTTCAATTGAAAGGCCTGCACGCCCAGATCGCGGGCGACAACAACATCGTCAAACCCAGCTTTTTTGGCTGATTGGGCAACGGTCAGAACATCATTGGAAGGATTGGAAAGCGAACCTGTTTTTTCGTAATTGGCATTTCCAATCACCAGCGCAACGCGCTTTGCCTCGACCCCTGTCGAACACAGAAGAAATGCCACAATACACAGTGCCAGCCAATTTTTGTACATTACTGCCCTTTCAGCGCCCAACCGCTCGGTAAAATAGCTACCCGCAAAGCTGCCTTTCTGCAAGCCAAGCGAACAGGTGGATTGATCAGTGATTACCCGTACTAAATTGAAATGGCTGTGAAATTGCGCACAGCTTGTTCAATCGATCATATTATTCTATGAGATTGATGTAAGAAGTAGGACTTATGTATATGCGTAAAATCTTCAAACCAATGATATTGCTGGGTGCATTGATATCCTCTCCAGCGCTTCCGCAAGCCGCTATGGATCCAGTAAATCCAACTTGCCCGAAGGAACCCAACTGGACCGCCAACAAAGAAATGGTGATCACCCCGCTGGAGATTGACGACACAAAGGTTTTATTGGCTCAGGGAGCGGTCGATGCAGGATTGCCCGAGCGCATGAGAAAAGCGCTACTGGATCACCCTGATGCGGCAGAAATCTGGTTGCGATCACCCGGCGGAGATGCTCGTGCCGGAAATGAAACCGGCCGGATCATCCGAAAAGAAGGAAAGGGTATCATCACCCGCGTCCCGAAAGGATGGACCTGCTTCAGTGCGTGCAATTTTGTTTTCATGGGCGGTCAGTTAAGAATTATCGAACCGGGCGGTCATTTCATGGTGCACATGTTCACGATGACCGGCGATCGAAATGCCATCGACTATAGTGTGGAAATGGGTACTGAATCGACAGTCGGCCTGATTAGCGAAGTGGAGCAAGAAAGTGCACAGCTTGCTGCCGAAGACAGTTTCTTTCTGGTTCGCATGGGTGTTTCGATCAAATTGCTGACCGATATTATGTACAAGCAAAAAGCCGTTGCGACGGCAGATTCTTTGGACCGGTCTACGCGGCGCTGTTTGACGATTGATGAAGCCCTGTTTTACAGTGTCGCCAATACGACCGGTTGAACCGCTGTCGATTGACCGGATTTGACTTCTGATAGTTAACCGATTCGCATATTAACCCTATCTCCATTAAGATCGTGCGAAAGCGAGTCTAATTTGGAACCCGCAGGATAGGGAGTAACCATGCAACAACTCAGCGCGCTGGATGCCAGCTTTGCCTATATGGAGACGCCATCAACACCGATGCATATCGGTCAGATGCTGATTTATGATCCATCGACCGCGCCAGGTGGACATGTCGGGTTCAAGGATATCCTGCATTATCTGGAAGGGCGTCTGGATGGCGCTCGGATTTTCCGGCAGAAACTGGCACGCGTTCCGCTTGATCTGGATCACCCTTATTGGGTTGATGATGCCAATTTCGATCTGGAATATCATGTGCGGCATATCGGTTTGCCACAGCCGGGCGACTGGCGGCAGTTATGTATTTTGGCCTCACGCATTTATGCACGGCCATTGGATATGAAGCGCCCGCTTTGGGAATTTACCGTTATTGAAGGCCTGAACAATGTCGAGGGTGTGCCCGAGGGCAGTTTTGCGCTTTTGCACAAGTTTCACCACGCAGCGGTTGACGGCAAGTCCGGACTGGAAATGACCCTCGCGTTGCATGATATGGATGCGGAAATGAAACCGCGGAAATTTGATGATATTTATCATCCCGAGGCCGATCCGGCACCGTTGTCACTGCTCGCAAAAGCGCAGGTGAATAATGTCGTGAATCCGGTGCGGGGGTTACGCAATCTGCAAAACCTGTTGCCCGTTCCAAAACGTATTTTGGACCTGAACAAACAGATCAAGCAGGACGAAGGTGCAAAAGGCCGCGCGCCGCGGACACGCTTTAACAAGAAAATTTCGCCCCACCGTGTTTTTGACGGCTATGAAATTTCGATTGCGGATGTGAAGAAAGTCCGCACCAATTTTCCCGGTGCGACGGTGAACGACGTCATGATCGCGGTTTATAGTGGGTCGCTGCGCGCCTATCTGAAGGCCAAGGGTGATTTGCCAGCAAAGACATTGAAGGTCGGTGCCCCGGTTTCGGTTCGTTCCGATGATGCCAAGAGCGAGGCTGGAAATCAGGTAACGATGATGACGGTTGGCGTCGGCACACATCTGGCGACGGCCGCCGAGCGGCTCGAATTTGTGATGGCGGAAACCCAGCGATCCAAAGCGATGACCGAAGCGGTTGGGGCACGGACACTGATGGAGCTAAGCGGCGCAATGCCGGCTGGCCTGACCGCTGCAAGCACCAAGCTGATGGTCCGCATGGGATTGATCGAAACCATGAACCCCGCGGTCAATACCGTGGTGACAAATGTTCCGGGACCGATGGTGCCGATGTACTTTACCGGGGCCAAACTGGTGAAATCGTTCGGCATGGGGATATTGGCCGAAGGGCAAGGTATTTTCCATATTGTGACCAGCTATAACGGCAATGTCATTCTGACATTCCTGGCAGACCGTGAGATCATGCCTGATCCGGAATTTTACCGGGAATGTATTGAACAGAGTTTTGCTGACCTGATGAAGGCCAAACCGACGGCTGAGACAAAGGCAAAATCAAAACCGGCACCCAAGAAAAAAACGGCAAAGAAAAAAGCGGTCAAAAAGCCTAAAAAGCGTGTAACCGCCTCCGCCGCTACGGCAGGCAGGGCACGTAAAAAGGCCGTCAAGAAATAGTGACTTGTCATGGGTTGCTACAGTGCAATCCTGTCTTGACTCACCGCACGGGATTGCGCATCGCTTTTCTTAATCACTTGATTAAGAAAAGGATCTCCCATGAGCATAGTAGAATTTAATGATCGCGTTGCCATCGTCACCGGTGCCGGCGCTGGCTTGGGCCGTGAGCATGCCAAGGAACTGGCACGCCGCGGTGTGAAGGTTGTTGTCAATGACTTTGGCGGCGCCCGCGACGGCAGCGGCGGTTCTGCTGGTCCGGCCGAAGAAGTGGTCAACGAGATAAAAGCCGAAGGCGGAGAAGCGATGGCTGCGGTTTGCAGCGTCACCGAGATGGATGCGGTTGAAAAAATGGTCGCCGATGCGATTGAGGCTTGGGGCCATGTAGATATTCTGGTCAACAATGCCGGCGTATTGCGCGATAAAAGCTTTCACAAGATGTCGATGGAAGATTTCCAGTTTGTCATGGATGTGCACCTGACCGGAAGCGCGAACTGCACAAAGGCCGTCTGGGATCACATGCGCGAACGGCAATATGGCCGGATCGTTATGACGACCTCCTCGACCGGTCTTTATGGCAATTTTGGGCAGGTCAATTATGGCGCCGCGAAATTGGCGCTGGTCGGCATGATGAACAGCCTGCATCAGGAAGGGGCCGGTAAAGGTATCCACACCAACTGTATTTCACCAGTCGCCGCCACGCGCATGACCGAAGATATCATGCCGGAAGAGGCGCTGAAAATGCTGGTTCCGGAAGCCGTAACACCCGCAGTGGTTTATTTGTGCAGCGACGGCGCGCCCTCAAAAACGATTTTGACGGCCGGTGCCGGTGGTTTTGCCGCAGCGAAAATTCAGGAAACCGAAGGTATCTGGCTTCCTGAAGCCAATCGCAACGCCGAAGCCATCGCCGAGAATTTTGAACAGATTCTCGATGAAACCGGGATGCAGGAATATGCCAATGGCGGCGGACAGGGCGGCAAATTCTTCCGCCGAATGCAGGAAGTGATGAAGGGTTAGTGACAATGTGGACCTCCGCCCGTTCGTCCTGAGCTTGTCGAAGGATGAATGGGCGATCGGGTTCATGGTTCGACAGGCTCACCACGAACGGAGCCGGAAACAAGGAGAATAAATATGCCAGTAATTAAAGCAGAAGAACTCGAATCCTGGAAAGGCAAAGAGGTCGGCGTTTCGGATTGGGTTGAAGTTGGTCAAGACCGCATCAATACGTTTGCCGACTGTACCGAAGATCATCAGTTCATCCACATTGATGAGGAAGCGGCAGCAAAAACACCATTTGGTGGAACCATTGCGCACGGATTGCTGACGCTCTCATTGTTGCCCAAACTATCCTACGGCACGACACTGGGCCTTGAAGGCACGGTCATGGGAATCAACTATGGTTTCGATAAGGTGCGTTTCCTCAATCCCGTTCGTGCCGGATCAAAAGTGCGTGGTCGCCACACTCTGGTAGACGCAGTGGAAAAACAGCCGGGCCGGTGGCTTTTGACCTATAATGTCGTTGTCGAGATTGATGGCATTGAAACGCCGGCATTGATTGCCACATCGCTGGTGATGATCGTGGTTGGTTAAACCGTGAACCAAAGGATTGAAAAGGGGTTCCGGATCGTTTTCGGGACCCTTTTTTTGGCCGTGAAATTTGCCTCCCTACACTATACCAATGTCGGTGCCGGGTAACATCGATGGACCGCTCATTATCTTTGGGCCGATAGTTCAGGCCCGTCGATCGCTGTTTTACCAAAATTACACCCAGCTCAGTTCCATCGCAATTTGTTTGAATAGAACTTTAAGTACTTAATAACCATAAGGTCCGTCCGTCCACAACCAGGCTAACTGTGATTATTGTGGACGAGGATAACTTGGGCGAAGCGCTGACCATTCAAAAGTTGATCGAACTGCAACAGAGGATGTGGCTATTTCTCTATCGCAATCCGATCCTTGAGAGCGAAGCTATGCTGCGCGAACAATTACGTTCGATGGAGCAATTTTCCCGATTGGGATCAGCCATTGCGATTCCCACGATGGTTTATATGGTTTGGCGACTGGTTGCCGAGGCATCCATTGAATTTATCGTAATCGGTCTAGGCTACCTCGCTTTCGCCTTGTTCATGGTTATCCAGAATCACCTCAGTCCCTCCAAAGTCGATGATAGCAGGGAAGAAGTTTTTCGATCAATTCGTCGTATCAAGATCAAAAGCGTCATACACGCCCTCGGATATTCCAGCATGGTCGCAATTCCGATTGCATTTGGTCAGTTGGATTCCACATCGGAAATGTTCGTTGTAGCTCTGGGAACCATCATCGTTGGCGGATTTGTTTATGGCAGCGTACCCCGGGCACAGACTTTGTTCATTGGCTTGTCGGTTATCAGCTTTGCATTGGGATTTCTTTTGGGAGGGGGAGCTTCGGCAATAGAGGCAACCGTGCTTCTGGTGTTTTTTTCAGCGTGCACTGATTATGTTTACCGCCTGTTCTTTTTCAACTTTGCCCAGAGGCATATGCAGAGTGAAAAACTGAAGGAAAATTCGGAAACCGTTCGTTTGTTGCTGAATGATTATGCGGAACAGAGTTCGGATTGGCTGTGGCAGCTGGATGCTCAAGGAAATATTGTCAATGCTTCGCGACGCTTTGCAGATGCGGCAGGACAAGGTTGTTCGATATTGAACAAGACACACTTGACCGGGCTGTTTGAAGATTCCATCGAGCGCAACGCTCTGGCAAAATCACTGGACGCCAAATCCGCCTTCAGGGGCTTGGTTCTTCCGTTGGAAATTGACGGCGATAGGCGCTGGTGGAAATTGTCTGGTCGCCCCGTTGATAGTGGAACCGATACACGGATCCAGTTTCGAGGCGTTGCCACAGACATAACCATTTCCAAGAAAGCGGAGGACCGGGTTGCGCACCTGGCCCATTTTGATAGTCTGACAGATCTTCCGAATCGCGCCCTTTTCAATGAATCATTGCAGCGTTCTATACATCGGTTGCGCGATGGTCAGATTTTGGCAGTCATGTATCTGGATCTCGACAATTTCAAACTGATCAATGACACATTGGGACATGGTGCAGGGGATGCGGTCCTGAGGGCAGTAGCAAGCCGCCTGGAACAGGCCATTGGGATTGAAGATGTCGTGTGCCGGTTAGGCGGTGACGAATTTGCAATTTCCCTTCGTAGTATTGAATCCTTTGAACAAGCCGAACAGATGGCAAAGTCGATCATCGATTCCATCGGAAAACCGATAATGATCGAAGGTCAGCCGGTATCCAGCGGCATCAGTATTGGAATGGCATTGTGCCCTCAACATGGAGATAATGCGGAAACGCTGCTGCGTCATGCCGATATTGCATTATATCGTACCAAGAGTGATGGCCGCGGATCATACACCATATTCTCGTCTGGCATGCGAGAGGAAGTGGAGGGGCGGCGAGATATCGAATTGGAGTTGCGTGCCGCAGTTCAGTGTGAGCAGTTGGAACTGCATTATCAGCCGCTGATTAACGTCGAGTCTCAGGAAACAGTGGGCTATGAAGCGCTATTGCGATGGACCCATCCGGAGAGAGGCATGATCCCGCCGGACCAATTTGTACCCATTGCAGAAGAATGTGGATTGATTGTCCCGTTGGGAGAATGGGTCATTCGAACGGCGCTTTGGGAACTGAAAAACTGGCCGGTACAATTGAGCGTTTCGGTGAATCTGTCACCGGTTCAAATGCGCAGTGATAATCTTATCCCTACGATCGTCAATGCACTGGCGGCTACGGGTGTCGACCCAGCGCGATTGGAACTGGAGATTACAGAAACGGTTCTGATGAGTGACAGCCAAACGAATGTCGAATTGCTGCACAAGATTCGATCGCTGGGCGTAAGGGTGGCGCTGGATGATTTCGGCACAGGATATTCTTCGCTAAACTATTTGCGCAGCTTCCCTTTTGACAAAATTAAGATTGACCGCTGTTTTGTTGACGATGTGGAAAGCCGTGAAGATTGCCGCGCGATCATTCGAGCGGTCACGGGACTTGCCTCCAGCCTGGGCATGGTGACGACTGCTGAAGGCGTAGAGAGTGATGACCAGTTAAAGCGCCTTCGTGCCGAAGGATGCGAACAGGTGCAGGGATATTTGTTCAGCAAAGCCGTTCCTGCCGAGCTAATCGAAGGGCGGGTTGCCCCGGTGCGTGGACATAGCGCACCGGTTCGATCCATGTCGCCGGAAAACAAATCGGATACCGGCAGCAATAACGATGGCAACAACCGCAACGCAGCCTGAATCGATAGCTCATGCTGGCATGAGCTCCTAATGCGGCCTATCGCCGGAAAATGGAATCGGGTGTCGATATTGGCACAATCATACTTGCCTTTCCGCGTGCGATCCAGATACAGTATTTGTGATCAGTTTCAAAAATCAAATGGACTCAAGTTATGAAAACTACATACGCATTTGCTGTTGTTGGACTCCTTGCCACTACCGCATGTACTCCACCGACAGAGAGCACGGATATATCTGACGAAGCCGCTGCAAACGCCGTTGCTGAAGACAACGGGGCAAACGACAATACAGATCAATCTGCAGATAGTGCTGCCGAAAAGCAAAGTAGTGAATCCAAGCCGGCAGAAGTTGCCGACACTTCTCACTCACCGTCAAAGGCGGATGCAGATTCCAAAACAGCGGAATGCAAGATTAAGTCCCATCCAGCCGATACGGAGTTTAAAGGCGAATGTGAATTTATCCCATCAGGCGGTGGAAGCTTTTCAGTTGTACGCAGTAGCGGAGAAGCTTTTGTGGATGGAATTACCGAGTTCGTACTACAGCTGGACACCAAAACAATAGCCGGATTTTCAGCGAGAAGCGATGATGGCGAGCTTAATTATCTTGGTTCTGCCGAAAAATCGACTGTTGATGCGGCCTGTTGGGATGCCGAAAACTACACGGTTTGCGCATATTGATATAGCAGGCGTTGTCTGTTTGTGAGTTGGTTCACAACATGAACCGCGAGAGTGGCTATCAGAAAGTGAATGTTCGTTTCATGAGGCCATTGGCTGCGGAGTATGAGTAATGCCTGATAGTGCATTTGTGGGATTTGTCCGAACGGGCGGCAAATTGGGCAGCCATTTGCGCTCGGTCGCCTTTCTTGCTGCGCTTTCCATGCCTTTCATGCCACTTGCCTCGTCACCCGTTCATGCGACTGCAGCTGGTAGCGAGCAGAATGTTTCTGACGCCAACCGTCAGTTGGAGGCCGAGATCAACGGTCTTTTCGATCAGGTGGAACAGGCCACGCAGGCCGGCGATCAGGCGCTTGCTTTGCAGGTTTCTCGTGAATTGCGGATAAAAATCGGAACCGCCCTCGGCAAAGAGTCTCAGGAATATCTCTCTGCGCTTAATATGGAGGCAGAGCTGTTGGGCGCGCTACAACGAAATGATGAGCTAGCCGAAAAATTCGCAGAAATGCTGCCCCTCGCGCAAAAACTGTTGGGAGAAAAGAATCCAAATACCGTAATCGGTATGATGGAATATGGCTATTTGTTGCAACGGTTGGGGAGGTTTCAGGAAGCGGAGGTTTTGTTCAAAAAATCGTGGCAGCTTCGGCAAGAGCTATTGGGAGATAAAAGCCCCGATACGCTTGAAAGTTTGCATAGCTATAGTCTGATTCTGTTGCAGCTTGGCCGATTAAACGAAACGGAACCTCTGATCAAAAAGGTGGTGAGTTTAAGACAGCAGGTGCTTGGAAAACAGCATCCGGACACGCTGAAATCGATGAACAATCTGGCAGCATTGCATGCAAATCTTGGCCGACTGTCTGAATCCGAGCGGATACAGGCCGAACTATTGCCGCTCTATGAAACTGTTTTTGGCCCCAATCATCGCAATACCCTGACTATAATGAACAACTATGCAGCAGCGCTGGATGATCTGGGTCGTGTCAAAGAGGCGGCAGCTCTCTATGAAAAATCTCTTCGCCTGCGCGAAGCAGCATTGGGTGAGAATGATCAGGATACATTGTTCAGCCTGAACAACTATGCGACCGCATTGGTCAAACTTGGTCAAGCGGAAAAAGCGGTACCGTTATTGGCCAAAGCGTTAAAAATTCGACGTGCGCTTTTCGGTGAGAAACATCCGGATACTTTGCGTAGCTTGAATAACTATGCCTCTGTGCTGGGAACGCTTGGCCGGACAGAGGAGGCTGACCCGCTATTGTCAGAAGCCTTGTCATTATCGCGAGAGGTGCTGGGAAACAAGAGTCCGCAAACGTTGGGGCGCATGAACAATAGCGGCATCAGTCTCATTCAATTGGGTAAACCAGAAAAAGGATTCCCGCTTTTGTTGGAGGCTTTCCAACTAAGCCGAGAGGTTCGCGGAGACAACCACCCCGAAACGCTAATGATGGCGGATAATATCAGCTACTTGCTGTTGACCACAAACACCGCGAGAGACGAGGCTTTTGAACCTGCCTATTTCGCGGCCGAGGGGTGGCGACAGCGGCGTAAGACTTTGGGTAGCGACGCCCGCAGTGATGCGCAGCTTGTCCGTCAAAAAAAGGACGAAGCCGTTTACTTTAAGAATCTGACAAATGCCGCATGGTCCGCGCTCCAGGTCAATAAGGCTCGAGAGAAACAGTATCGTGATGAGGCGTTTTCGGCAGTGCAGGATGTATTGGCTGGTTCCGCCAACCGGGCAATTGCGCGAAGTGCGGCACGCCGGGCAGCAGAAAAGTCTGGCGGCCTTGGGGCATTGGCGCGTGAGCGGCAAACGTTGAGTGATCAATGGATCGAAGTCGAGCAAAAGCTGACCGCAACCCTGACGCAAGATGCAGAACAAAGCACAGCCTTGCGACAAAAATTACGATCCCAGTTAGCGATGACAAACGCGCGCATGACTGAAATTGATGCTCAGCTGCGCAAGGAAGCGCCAGACTATTTTGAACTGATCCGACCGACATCATTGACCAAAGAGGCAGCGCAGGGATTGCTGCAATCCGATGAAGCGGCATTGATCCTTATGCCAACCGAATTTGGTACCCACATCATGGTGGTTACCGACAAGAATGTCCGTTGGCACAGAAGTTCGTGGGACAACAGCAAGATCTCTCAAGCGGTCACGCGTCTGTTGTGGGATGTCGGCGCCAATGTTGATGTACCGTTGGATAAATCGCTGGAATGGCAGGAAGAAGGAGAGGGTGCCTATCCATACGATTTCACGACTGCCTTTGGTCTCTATGATCAACTCATCACTCCCGTTGCAGATGATCTGCGAGATAAATCGCATATATTCATCATGGCATCGGGCGCACTTTCCAGTCTACCGCTTGGGATATTGGTTAGCGAAGTTCCTATAGGGATGAACGGTGATCCAGCAGTATTGCGATCGGCCAAATGGTTTGCAGATCAACATGCTTTGGTGACAATACCCAGCCTGCAATCGATCAAGTTTCTGCGTGATCGACAGACAACGGAATCTGATACCTCTGACAATCCTTTCTTGGGCTTTGGTAATCCGGTGTTGGCCGGAAAGGCGACGACACGTGGGAGCGGCAATGCCAAATCTGGCGCCCGTGCCAATCGCACAGGCGGATTTACGCGCCTATTTGGTGGTCAGACAACGCGCAGCGGTGAAGGCATTGCCAATGTTAGTGAATTGAAAAAGATGGCAAGCTTGCCCGGGACAGCAGAAGAGCTGGATGCGATGTGGTCAGCATTTGGCAAGCCTGGTAACGCGCTGTATCTCGATAAAACGGCGACAGAAGAATCGGTCAAAAACGCAAATCTGCATGCAGAAGTTATTGCTTTTGCGACCCATGGTTTGCTGGCAGGAGAGGTGGGCGGCATAGCCGAGCCGGGCTTGGTGTTCACACCGCCGAATCAAGCCACGGCCAATAATGACGGCTATCTCAGCATGTCGGAAATTGCCGCTCTTGATATTGATTCCGATTGGATCATCTTATCCGCTTGTAATACGGCTGCTGGAGACGGGAGCGATGGTGCATCCGGACTTTCCGGACTGGCGCGTGCATTTTTCTATGCCGGCGCCCGAAAGCTGTTGGCAACGAACTGGCCTGTTCGCGATGATGTGGCGGCACAGTTGACGGTGCGCACCATAGAAATTGCGCGCGATAGCCCCGACTTTTCCAAAGCGCAGGCTTTCCAGCGCGCCATGCAAGAAATTCGGAACGATAAATCTGCGGATAGTGATCTTGACACCTGGGCCCATCCTAATGCCTGGGCACCGTTTATTCTGGTGGGTGACCGCTAAGAATCGTTTTCAGGAGGCTGTGGAGGCGTCCCCCGATTGGCAAATAAAATGACCCATTTTGTGCTTAGGGTGTACCACCAATCCGCAAGCACTGACCGGTCAACCATTCGGATGCCGGTGCGGCGAGATAGAGCGTCAGTGCGCCAATATCGGTCGGTGTACCCAATCGTCCCGCGGGGAGTCCCAGTTGATCCTCAAAGCCGATAAAATCTTCATCGGTCATGCTGAGCGCTTCCTTCACCGTTTCGGTTGGCACAAAGCCGGGCAGGATCGCATTGACCCGCGTCTTGGGTCCAAGCTCATGCGCCAGGGTTTTGGTTAGCATCAAAACACCTGCTTTTGCCGCGCTATAATGGCCGCTCCCGGGAAAGGGGTCCTGCCCCGCCATCGATGACGTGTTGATGATCGAGCTACCTTCGCCCAGATGCTTGCACGCGGCGCGCACGCCATAGAAAACCGAAGTCAGGTTGGTGGCTAAGGTCTTGTCCCACTCGGCTTCATCCAGCTCAACGAGCGGTGCGGAAACCAGTGAGCCACCGGCATTATTCACCCAGATATCGAGCTGCCCAAATTCATCAATCGCCCGCTGGGCAAGCGCCTCCATATCCTCTTCCTTGGTCACGTCCGTCGCCTGTGCAACGGCCCGGCCACCGGTGTTGCTGGCGTTGATTTCTTCGGCAACGCGGTCAATCTGATCGGTGCTACGGGAAGCGCACACGACATTGGCGCCTGCATCGGCCAGCACCTTTGCCATGCCCTCTCCAATGCCGCGACCGGCGCCGGTTACTACGGCAACTTTGCCGGTAAGGTCGAATAAGGGATTGGTCATTCTGCTGCCTCCATTTGGGTTTGTTTTGCGCGGATATTGATCGGTATACTGCTCATCAGCGGGATCCCGGTTCGTTTGTCATATTGTGCTTCATTGTCAGTCAGGCGTCCGGTATTGCCACCCGCGCCCAACGGATCTTCTTTCTCATCCGGATTGGTGCCCCAACTATGGGGGATAGAGGCACAACCAGGGCGAACCGTTTCGTCGGACCGTGCGACACAGCTGATCATGGCACGCGCGGATTCGACTTCAATCGGTTGTCCGTCTTCCAGCCCTAGCTGTTCCATATCTTGCGGATTCATAAAGGCGGGGTGATGCGGCACCCGTTTGCGCTGGACCGGATCCTCATGCCAATTGCTGTTATGCATCTCGGTCATCCGCCGTCCGATCATGCGGAACGGGAAGTCGCTATCTTCTATCGGCTCGCCCAATTTCGCAGCATAGCCAGCCAATTCTTCCATCATCGCGGCATTGCCAACTGACAGCTTGCCCTCCCAATCTTCCGGTTTGGGCTGGACCAGCAGAGCCTGTGCATCGACAATCTTGCCTTTGACCGCTTCCGGATCAGCATATAGCTCTTTGATGTCGGTCGGGCATCCATTCAGCGCAGCACTCCAGGCATCGAGCACATCGGGTGTTTCACCGGGAGCAAAAGACGTGGCCTTTTCCTCGCGTTCGTCGGGATGGGCCAGCAGTGCCCAAGATTTCACATTGAGCGTCTTGCCCAAATCGCTCGCAACCGCGTGGATGAACTGATATTCTTCACACAGGTCGGACCCTTCGGGCACGTCCATGATCGGCGGGCTGGCCTGTGCATAGTTATTCTCAAAGCCCCAGCCAGCACCAAAGCCGCCATAAATTTCCGGCGCGGCGGTGTTGCCGTGCACCTCATAGTGGAGTTTTGGTGCAATCACATAATCGGCCAGTTCCGCAGTCTTTGACATGCGCGGATCAAGACAGACCAGCAGGTCCAGTTCCTTCATGGCTTCAAAGGTTTTGAGTTGGTCAGGCCATGCCAGCATCGGGTTGCCACCCAATACGATCAGCGCCTTCACTTGTTTGTCCCCGGGCGTCAGAATTTCATCGGGCAGCGCCGAAGTCGGCATCCCCGAAATGCTTTGCTCCAGATCGCGGCTGTGTAACTTGCGGCCAAATCCCCATGCCGGAATCGGCCCCGGTGTGGCAGCGATGGGCGGGGCGGGTTTGGTGAACACGCCCGTGCGCCGGTTCAGATCGCCCTCGCGCAGCCAGTGGCCCATGATCGAGGTAAGCGCCAGATTGAGATATTCGGTGATGTTGCCGCCGCCCGACATATTGGGTCCAGTGCCACCGCTAATACTGGCTTTTTTCCAGCTGCCATACATGCGTGCGGCCTTCACGATCTCTTCGGCTGTCACGCCAGCGCGTTCTGCAGCCGGGCCAGGGTCAAATGGTTGCACCGCTTTTTTCAGCGCTGCCAGCCCGTCAACATCGCCGGCCACAAAGTCCTTGTCATAAAGCTCTTCATTGATCACCACCTTGGCTATGGCGCCCAATATGATCGGATCCTGACCGGGACGGCACTGGATATGAATATCGGCCTGACGTGCGCTGTCGGTGACGCGGGGATCAATGACGATCAATTCCATACCGCGCTTCTTGGCATCATGCAGTTTCTTGGCCGGGTTCATTCCCAGTCCGCCGTTCATCGAAACCACCGGATTGGTGCCAACCAGCATCAAACCATCCCAGTCGCCCACGCGCGGCGCACCGGCCAGCCAGGGACCAACAAGCGCGCGGGCGATGCCTTTGCCGGGCTGGTCGATGGTCACACTATCGTAAACCGATGTCGAACCGATCGATTCCATCAACGCCAGCATGAAGGCATGGGCGTTGACATTATTATAGCCAAAGGTCCCGACATAGCTGGCCACGGCATCCGGTCCGTGTTCGTCGACAATTTTCCCTAGTCGTTGGGCAATCTCGCTCGCCGCATCGCGCCAATGGACAGCGTGTTTCTGGCCCTGTTTCATGCCTTTGTAGCTGGTCAACAGACGCGTATCGAGGCTGTGATAGCTGCCCAGACGGCGGCCCTTGATACAGCTATAGCCCTCAAATTCCGGATTTTCCTTGTCGCCATGGGTTTTGACCGGAACGCCATTTTCAAAATCGACAATCAGCCCGCAATGGGCGTGACAGGCCCGGCACATGACATGCCTTTGTCCGGTGAAATTAGGGTCTTGAACCGCGGTCGCCATTTCTCTCTCCCACTCTCAATAGCAGCCATTGCATTTTCAAATTTAATCGTTCAATTAACTGCTCATTGATTCCAAGGAATATCGAAGGGCATGGCACATCACCACTGACCCTATTGATAAGAGATTGAAGGAGCAGGCCCATGGCCGATAAACCGAATGCAGCCGAACTAAAGGAATATGCTGACGAGGCTGACGCCTGGTTCAAGGAAAACACGGTCCGCGATCCGGGCTTTATGTTGCCGCTCACATTTATGGAAGTATCGACCGATCAGCAGTTTGATTTCCTCCGTGACTGGCAGCGCAAAGTCTATGAAGCGGGCTATTTGGGCGCCAGCTGGCCCAAAGAATATGGCGGTGGCGGACTCCACAGCGATTATCAGCGCGCGGCAACACGGGCGATGAAGAAATATGATGCGCCGATAATGCTCAACGCGATTGGCAATGGCTGGGCCGGACCGCTCATTCTCGATCTTGGTACCGAAGAACAGAAACAGAAATATATCAAGCCGATGCTCAGCGCGGAAGATATCTGGTGTCAGGGCTTCTCCGAACCGGAAAATGGCTCCGATCTCGGCAATGCACAATTAAAGGCCGTCAAAGATGGCGATGACTATGTGCTCAATGGTTCCAAAATCTGGACCTCCTTGGGTGACCGCGCCAAATATATGATCCTGTTGGCGCGGACCGATTTTGATGCGCCGAACAAATATGCGGGACTGAGTTTCTTCCTCAACCCCATGGATGTCGATGGCATCACCACGACGAAGATCAAGAAACTGACCGGTGAATATGGCTTCGTGCAATGTTTCTTCACCGATGCCCGCGTACCCGCTGACTGCCTGTTTGGTGGAGAGGGCAATGGCTGGTCGATGGCAATGAAGACGCTTGAATATGAGCGCGGCGCCAAGGTGAAACCGGTTGGCGGCTATTTCGTCAAAGAGCTTGATGTCATGGACATTGTCGAGCTGGCGAAAAACTCGAAGCGCGGTGGCAAACCGTTGCTGGATGATCCGGTAATGCGCGACAAGATGACGCAATTCATGATCGATATTCAGGCGCTGAACCTGAACAACACCCGCCGCCGGATGCCGCAATTGATGCAGGACCGGCCCATGGGACTGCCTTTGATGAACAAGCTGGCGCGGACCGATTTGATTCAACGCCTCACCGAGTTCTCGCTTGAGTTTCAGGGTTCCAAAGCTGGCTATTATGTCGGCGATGAGAATGCGGTCGACGACGGTTATTGGCATCGCAGCTACTTAAACAGTTTCTCCGCAACCATTGGTGGCGGGACGTCGCAAATTCAGAAAAACATCATTGGCGAGCATGTTCTAGGCCTGCCGAAAACGCGCTGATTGGAAAGACAGAATATGGATAATCTAGGAAATATCGGTACAACCGAAGAACAGATCGAACTGCTCGACGTCGCTACCAATTTTTGCCGTGACAAAAGTCCGATAGAAAAGGTGCGCGCATTGATCGACGACGATCTGGGTTATGATCCTGACGTCTGGCGCGAAATTGGGGAGTTGGGCTGGCTCGCCATCGCCATTCCTGAAGAGCATGATGGCGTTGGCCTGTCCATGGCCGAAGTTGTCCCCATTGCCGAACAAATGGGACGCAATCTGCTGAACACTCCATTTGGCTCAACGACTTTATCGGCTCAGGTTTTGCTGGCTGGCGGCAGCGATGCCCAGAAAGCGGCCTGGCTTCCGAAAATTGCTGCCGGTTCCGCCGCGACGCTGGCATTACAGGAAGATAATGGTGATTGGGACCTGACCAATATCGATGCCCAGGGGACTGTAAACGGAGACAGCGTCACATTGTCCGGCAAGAAGCAATTTGTGGTCTGGGCCAATAACGCAGAGCTGATCATTGCATCGGTCAAGATTGACGGGGACGTACGTTTTGCACTGATCGAACGCGGGGCGATATCTGATGATGCGCTTCGCCGCCAAGCGGTCATCGACGAAACTGTCCGCAGTTATGAGCTGACGCTTGATGGTCTGACTGTCTCGGCGGATGCCTTGCTGGATGGCACACGCACGCGTGCGGTGCTGGAGGCAATTGAACTGGCGGGCAGCCTGATCCACTCGGCCGAAATGACCGGCGGTACGCAGGCGGTGATCGACTATACCATCGAATATCTCAACACACGCAAGCAATTCGACAAGATTATCGGCAGCTTTCAGGCGCTGAAACATCCAACCGTCGAAAATTATGTCGAATATGAAAAATCACGCACGCATCTTTATAGCGCGGCCCATTGTTTCAGCGATCAGGGACGCGGGGAAGTGGCAGTTCGTATGGCGGCTTCACAGGCTCATGGCACCTATTCCCACGCTGCCGACCGGGCCATCCAGTTTCATGGCGCCTTTGGCTTTACCCATGATTGCGATGCGCAACTCTATCGTCGTCAGGCCATTTTCAAAGGCGCACTGAACGGCGATGCTGCATGGCACCGGGACAAGCTTTCAAATTTATTGTTTGATTAGAATAGGAACCGCGGAAACGTGAGAAGAAATGTGTCTCGTACCAAGCCGTTTGGAACAAAAGAAAACCACCTTTGTGCGAAGTAAAATTTAAGGAGAATAACATGTCAGAAGTACTCACCGATATTCAGGATGGCGTCATTGTCGTCACACTCAACCGGCCCGAGGCGAAAAACGCCATGAACAAGGCTGCCGCTGAAGGCATTAGAGCCGCGATGCAACAGCTTGATGACGATAACAGCCTGAACGCCGGTATCATCACCGGAGCAGGTGGTACATTCTGCTCCGGCATGGATTTGAAGGGCTTTCTCAAGGGCGAGTCCCCGATGGTGCCCGGCTATGGATTTGGTGGGATCACTGAAAAAGGACCAGAGAAACCGCTGATCGCAGCGATTGAAGGCTATGCGCTTGCTGGTGGTATGGAATTGGCCATTGCCTGCGACCTGCGGGTGGCCAATGATAAAGCCAAATTCGGTATTCCGGAAGTCAAACGTTCGCTTGTGGCAGCGGCTGGTGGTTTGCTGCATCTGGAAAGCATCGTCGGCAGAAGCATGGCGATGGAACTGGCTCTGACCGGGGACTTTATTGATGCGCAGCGCGCCTATGAAGTTGGCTTTGTAAACCGTGTAACCGAAGGCGCCGCCATGGATGCGGCGATGGAACTGGCCGCTTCGGTCGCTGCCAATGGACCGCTGGCACTTAAGGCGACCAAGAAAATCATCAATGAACGGCCCGACTGGAACAGCGACGAAATGTGGAAGAAGCAATATGAAATTTCCGGTTCGGTCTTCACATCCGAAGACGCGCGTGAAGGCGCGACTGCCTTTGCCGAGAAACGCAAACCAAATTGGCAGGGCAAGTAATCACCCCTTATGGCAAGTTCTGACATTGTAGATATCTGGTCCGATGGCGTAGACCTTCCTGACTGGTTTGTGGCAGCCATGGATGTGCCTCGCGAAGAGGCATTTGTTGAGGTGGACGGGCATAAAGTCCACTATTTCCGCTGGGGAAAGCGCGGCAATCCGCCTTTGTTGCTGACCCACGGGTTTTTGGCCCATGCCCGGTGTTTCGCCTTTATCGCCCCGTTTCTGGCGGATCAATATGATGTCATCGCCTATGATCTTGCAGGAATGGGTGACAGTGAAATGGTCCCCGATTGCGATGGCCGAGAACGGGCTGAAAACATGGTCGGTGTTGCTGATGCACTCGACCTGTTTTCCGGTCCGGTAAAACCCAAAATCATTGCCCACAGTTTTGGCAGCGGAGTGGCCCTTACCGCCATGGAACTGGCTGGCGAGCGTTTTGACGGGCTGATCATTTGTGACCTTATGATCATGCGTCCGGAAAAACTGATCGAGCATTTCAAGCAGGGGGGTGGTCCGCCGGGTTCCGGCAAGTCTGATAAACCGAACAATATCTATCCGGATTACGAAACAGCGCGGGGCCGGTTCGTTCTGGCACCGCCACAGGGTGCCCAGACGCCCTTCCTGGTCGAATATATGGCCTATCACAGCATGCGAAAAGTCGAAGGCGGCTGGAGCTGGAAATTCGATCCGAAGGTATTTGCCCGTAGTGAAAATGATCAGGACAAATGGCTGAAGGCACCACAGCGCATTGCCGACCTACCGCACCGGCTAACGATTATTTATGGGGAGAACAGCCGATTGTTTAATGCTGATAGTGCTGCCTATTTGCGGGAACTGGGCGGAGAGAATATTCCGATGATCGCCGTTCCCGGGGCCGAGCACCATCTGATGATTGACCAGCCACTCGCTTTTGCCGCTGCACTGCGCTCCACACTGGAGCACTGGCAGTAAGCGAGAGACTGCCGCGTCGTTATGGCGGGCATAGATAACGCGGAGATGAACCAGAAAGCAGTTTTCCGACAAATCGTTACAAAAAACCCGAATTCTAACAAATCTCTGCGACAACTGGCCGCTAGAAGTTTTTCTGACGCCGCAGTTGGCCCTGATAAAAAGGAATTCAAGATGAAAAAGTTTCTTATGATTTTGGCGGTCACCACCATGGCTGTTTCGCCGGTCTTGACCTCACAGGCAAAAGCCGCTTCCAGGACAACAGTAACCAAAAAGGTTGATGTCAAAAATGGCAGGAAAACTGTCGCAAAGCGATTGGTTACGGAAAATTCAAAATCAAATCGTCATAACTACAGAGCATCCAGTAACAGCCGGGCCAAGATTGCTGTCAGCAAAGTGCGGTGGTCAAAAGGCCAACGATTTAACAGTCATATCGCGACCAATTACAGGGTCATCAATAACCCACGCTCATATCGTTTAAAAAATGCTCCTCGTGGGTATCTGTGGGTCGAGTCTGGAAATGATGCTATTCTAGTAGGAATAGCCAGCGGAGTCGTCAGCGCAGTGATTGCCAACGCCCTTTTGGGATAGATGAACCAAATTTCGCGGAAAGCCTCGGCAATGAGTGTCGAGGCTTTTTGTTTCAGCGGCTGATAGTCAGACCGTGACTTGCTCAATTTTTCTAAGACGGGCTTTGCCTACAAAAGTGGATTCTCGTTCGTCCGGCATTTTGCATTGGCACATATCATCCGGATCGCTGGTTTTTGCAAATGTTGGAATTACAGTTTCCCTATATCTCGCTATCTCATCCTGGAATTCAGATATTGAATCGCACAGTCTTTGCCCTCTAAAAGTCGAGTGTGGCCTGAACCATGATTCCGAAGGTTATCTGAAAGTCGAAGCGTGGCAATATCTCCTCAAAAGGTGGCAATTATTGGGTGCGGCCCGGGAGGGATGGCGTTGGCGTTATTGTTGGCGCGACAGGGACATCATATCACGCTGTTTGAGCAATATATTGAACCTAAACCGATAGGTTCCGGCCTTCTCATTCAACCTTCGGGACAAGAGGTTCTGTCAAAACTTGGATTGTTGGACACTATCAAACGACTTGGAAGCCCAGTCGTGCAGTTGCACGGAATTTCGGTTCAAAGGAACCGTCGAGCGTTGGATATGCAATATGCCAATTTTGGTGAGGGAATTCCGGCGCTGGGCATTCATCGGGCTAGTTTATTCCAGACTCTGATGGACGCTGTATCGGAAGAAAACATCTTGGTAGTTGTCGACAGTGAACTAATCGATGTGGAAGAAACAGAATTTTCCATTCGCCCAAAATTTGCCAAAGAGCGGAAGACTATAGATTTTGATTTACTGGTAGATGCCAGTGGCGCGAACAGCCCTTTGGCAACAGGAAATAAAAAAGAACTCAAATTTGGTGCATTTTGGACAACAGTGGATTTGCCCTCTAACCACGGCATACTAGGTAAAGCACTGGATCAGCGGTATTCCTATGCCGAAAAAATGGCCGGCATTATGCCTGTCGGCGTCAATCCATCCACGGGCAATCCGGGCGCAGCAGTCTTTTGGTCAGAGCGACCGGAAGAAGTTAAAAAAACAAGGGCGACAGGAATAGATGCGTTCCGGGCCAATTACTGTGAGTTATGGCCCGAAGCGGAACCTTTTGTTTCGCAGATCAAATCTATGGATGCCTTGACCATGGCAATTTACGCACATCGCACTGGTAAAACTAGGAGCAACCGGCGCTTATTTCATGTTGGTGACAGTTGGCATTGCACCAGTCCACAACTTGGGCAAGGCGCCAATATGGCATTGATGGATGCTGCGGCGCTTGCAGAAGCAGTTGCGAACGCTACCACCATCGATGACGTTGCAAAGCGGTATCAAAAAAGCCGTGCGTTTCATATTACGCTCTATCAGATGCTTAGCAGGCTGTTCACGCCTCTGTATCAATCAAATAGCAAATTTTTGCCACTCGTTCGAGATATTGCCATACACTATTTTGCAAGATGGCCATTGATTGATCGTTTCATAGCGAAGACTGTTTCTGGTCAACTGGGTAGGCGTTGATTTGAAGCTTTCGATTTCCGAACCACTAAGACAAGCAGCGATATGCTTCATAGTCGATAAGGCTATTAGATCAGGTTCTGGTATCCGCTTTCAGGATGAAGCGGACTGAATTAATATGGCCAATATTCGATACTGGCTGGTGGTAACTGACGTCCGCTTTTTAAAATTGCGAGACCCTTCTTATCATTGAATCCAACAGCAATTTCGGGGATTTGATCAGCAGTTACAACTTTAAGCACGCCTCCCTGTTTCTCAGATTCTTCCAAACGCTTCTTAAACTGCTCTTCTGTCATTTTATTCTACCCCTTGAATCGACGAGTCACGACTTTAGCTTAACACATAATGCGAACAAACCGGCGATCCGAAAAATTCTGACTACAAATGCAGCAAGCCATAAAATTTACCCTTTCAAATCAATTTCGTTGAACAATAATTTTCGCAGAAACGTGAGTTTTCGAGATAAGGATGTTAAAATGTATATGACTGCAAAGGGCGCAAAAGCGGACATTAGAAAAGCAGTAGCTGCCGTTCCGCTTCCGCCCCAATTGCGGCCGTTCGCGCTATCCGGATCTACTGGCCACTATCGGCGTAAAAGCTAACGTTAGATTTGCGCCGACTAAGAGGTCACTTCCAATACCATATTCGTCGGTGTTTCGGCTGCACGACGAACAGTGGAAAAGCCTGCTTGGTTGAGTACCTCGGTCAATCGCTTTTGACCTGCTTGCGCACCCAACCCCAATCCCACTTCCTGAGCTAATGATGTAGGGGTGCAAATAGTGGTTGAAAAGGCATAGTAGATTTGACCCAAAGGATGCAGATTTTCGCTCATGCTGTCTCCGGCAAGCGGTTCTACAAGCATAAATGTGCCGTCAGGACGAAGTGATTTCTTTATATGAATTGCCGCGCCAGTCGGATCCCCCATGTCGTGCAGTGCATCAAATATGCATGCAAAGTCGAAATCATCGCCTTCAAAATCTTGCGCTCTGGCGACTTGAAATTCGACGTTGCTCACCCCGGCGGCTTTGGCTTTGGATCTCGCTTCGTCAATAGATGGACTATGAAAATCAATTCCAACAATTGTGGAATTTGGATAGGCTTGAGCCATCAGGATAGTGGATGATCCATGTCCACAAGCGATGTCTGCAACTTTTGCGCCTGCTTTGAGTTTTGCTTCAACACCGGTCAGCGATGGTATCCAATTGTTTATCAGGTTGGCCGCATAGCCGGGACGGAAGAAGCGATCTGTCCCGCAGAAGCAACAGTCACTATGATCGCCCCAAGGCCGCCCTTTCCCTGATTTGAATGTCTCTACCGCTTTAGTGTTTGTTTCATATTGCGAAACAACAGCCTGAAAGAAACCTTGCATACATGCTGGTTGACCTTCTCTACCAAATATCAATGCCTGTTCTGGGGACAGTGAAAACCGGTCTTCGTCAGCATGATATGTGACATATCCAGCCGCTGCGTTAGACCCCAACCATTGCAATAAATATTTTGGGTTTAGCCCAGTCTTTTCGGCAAGTTCTTCGGCGGTCAATGCGCCAGTTCCATCCAGTGCATCATATACACCGGTTTGGTCGCCAATGTAGGCCATAAAAAGGCTCATCGCACCCGCTACATCACCGATAACCTCTCCTGCCAATGCTTCCAATTTAGCTTCGTCTACTTGTTCTGTCATTTCGCTGTCTCCCGATCAGCGACCCTAAAAACAAGGTACCACGTCTGACAGTGGTCTAGAAACCTAAAGTAATTTTTTGCACAGCTAAACCAATAAGGGTAAGGCTAGTGTCCGCTTTCGGGATATTGCGGACATTGCGGGAACGACAAATTTCACCTCTTCCGTGCAGTGCCATGACTGCCACACATTGCTACATAGCTTGTTACACAAAAGCGAAAAATTTCACGCGTTTCTCTAGTTTTTGGACAGATATGGAAGATAGAAACCTCTCCTATCCTGTCCACCATTACGCACGGTTTTGCCGAAAAACCATGGCTTACGCTGAAACGCCTTTCAGCATCCAACTATGTTGCTACACAATTGTCGATCTTGGTCCTGGCTGCGGAGCGAGTGATTTTGGTGGGGACGACCCATCAGTCTGAACGAAGCTCAAAATATGGTCCAATCCTGTTTTGTGGTGTTTACATATGCCGCGACGGCAGTCTCGACATCAACTTCGGAAATCACAACCTGTGCATCGGTTGTAAGATTGCTACAGCGGTTTCGATAACTGTTTATTCTTGCGCCTATGGCGGAATGTCTGGTTTTGGCAGCTTAAGCTGCAAAAGGAGACATCGGGAATGGTGTATCCAAATTAAATTTCTAATCCAACCTGAACATTCACTTGTGGCGAACGGTCACCGCTTTCAAAACGATCACGATTTAGCGGCACTGCCGTTTCTACTTCCAAATTGAGCTTGCCAATATCAGCACGGATGCCTCCGCCACCTGACACAAGCGTTCCACTTCCAAAGCCGTTACGGAGATTATCGACATAGCCACCATCAACAAAAACATAGGGCTGCAATTTATCTATCCAGGAAACCGGTTTGACAAATTTTCGGTTTATTTCGAGCAAAGCAGAAAACCCGTTTTCTCCAGCGAGTTCGCTAAAATCAAAACCACGTGCACTATAAGCTCCGCCAATGTTGATTTCTTGTGATGCCAATAGTGGCTTGTTTGCAAGTTGAGCCCAACCGCCAACATACAGACCCCAGTTATCGGCTATTTTGCCACGCCAATTTGCATAAAAGCTTCCCTTGGTGAATACTCCATCACCATCAAAACGTGATGCACCAAAATCTCCAAACCGGGTGGTGTTTAAGATATCCAAACCTTGAACCAACGTCGCTCCCGCCCGCAGACGCCCGCCAGCAAATTTGATATTTGAAGATAACCCGAGTGAAAGCGTAACTTGCTTGTCCTGGCTAAGAATTGCGTTGAGATCTTCTTGCTCGATAGCCAGATACGAAACCGAACCACTCAGCCAAAGACTAGCTGAGTCCGATCTTACTAGGGGGTGGCTTCCATAGACGGATAGATAAACACTATCGCCTTCCAGATTCGCGAAGTTTGTATTGCCAGGTTCAGTAAAACCTACCGAAGCCGATACCCCAATCCGTGTACCATTGTTGCCGACCGTCGTAGAATAGAAAGCATTGGCATAAACAAATTCGGGAGGGTCAGTGGGATTTGATCTAAAACTGACACCAGCATGATCAGCACTGCTCAAAAGACCCCGAAAGTCTATTGAAAGACGAGCGCGCAATGGGCCCTGCCTATCAGTACCGTAATTGTCAGCACTGACATGCGCTTTGTTCTTTCGCTCTCCAACATTTACTTCCAATATGTTGTGTCCATTTTCCGAAAGATAACGTGTCTTTTTTACCCACAATTTCGGGATATCATTTGCCAATACCAGCTTGCGTTCAATTTCCTTTTGAACCGCCGCCCGCCCCTCTAGTGACCCTAGCAGCCGATGCAGGGCTCTATTGTCAGAGCCAAGGATGCGAACTTCGTCAATTTTCCCTTCATTGATTTCCAACTGAAGAACGCCCAGCTCTAGAGACTGCTCAGGAATAATCGCCGTCGCAAAAATATATCCTTGATCACGCGCCACATCAGCAATCTCTTGGGTTAACTGACGCAGTTCTTCCTCATCAAAATTGCGACCGATATTCTCCTCGACCAACGAAGAAAAAATGTCGGGAGCGATATGGTCCGTACCGTTTATCGCGATTGCCCCGACGAACATTTCTGGTTGAGATTGCCGCACATTTTTTGAGTTATCGGCTGACTGCGACGGACTTTGTAAAATGATGTTTTGTGGCAATAGTCGAGCAGCCGTCCTGCTACTGATCGAGGCATATGGCTCACTTGACACAACCAATGCTCCGTCAGCAGTCACCCATTCGGACTCCTGCGTAACTGGCGATTGTGCTTGTGCATAATCTGGCGGGAAACCAGTCATGCTTAGCACGAGCAATCCTATTGTTAAGGACGGAAAGGAGGATGATTTTACAAACATTTACAGGAGTTTCCATAGCTAACCAGCCGTTAAGGACGCGCTGAACGATATAGTTAACGACGGAATAACCATCTCCTTAAACTGCATAGCCAAAGGTTCACGCTAAAACGCAATCTTCGAAATCTGTGAAACGAGATGGAACACAAAAATGTTTAGGGCATTGCTTAATAATTCTGTGAAGGCGAGTTTAGTTTTCGCGCTCATGGGCAGCACTTCTGTGCTTGCTCAAAGTGGCGTTTGGAAACTGTCAGAATCGAACGGACAGGTCTCCATCGGTCGCCAAGGTGTAACCAAAATCGCAATTAGTGGTCAAAATTTACGCGCAGGAGATGTTATCCGGACCGGCGTTCGAAGCCGAGCCGTTGTCACACGCGGCGATCAATATATGGTTGTTGCTGCCAATAGCCACATTAAGCTGGCGAATCCTGAGACAGATGGGGTTTTAACACAGGTTTTTAACTATCTTGGCAATGTGCTGTTTAAGGTCGACAAACGAAAGGCAAAGCATTTCGGTGTCGAAACCCCGTATATGGCTGCTGTGGTTAAAGGGACAACCTTTAACGTTTCCGTTGGCGCTCAAGGTTCCACGGTCCAGGTAACCGAAGGTGCTGTCGAGGTGTCAACACTGGATGGCGGAGCTGTTGAATTACTGCGACCAGGTATGATTGGCATGGTCGCCGGTGCGGACCCATTTGCGATGACAATCATGGGTCACGGTACAAGGCGCATTGAATCACCAAATCGCGGAGTTATGGTCCCAAAATCTTCTTCATTACCGACTTTCGGCAGCAAAAACTCTAGCAGTAATATCTCTGCACAGGTTGCCATTTCTCGGTCGATCACCAATCAACCGGTGCAACTGGCCGCATTGACCAATGGATTGATTGAAGGGCAATCACCCGGATCAGACGACATTCACTCCGGACGACAAACAGCGGACAATAGCGGACAACAGAACTTTCTGTTAGCAACCGAGGATGTGGTAACAAACTCTGGTAGTGATACAGAGGTCTTGACATTAAAAGATCCAGATCATGTCATAGAGAATGGCGATGGTAACAATGGCGGCGGGAATGATCCCGGCGGACAGGATCCAAGCAACCCCGGCCAGGGCAATGGCAACGGTAACGGTGGTGGCAACAACGCTGAAGACCCTGCTGATCCAGGTCAAGGAAATGGTAATGGCAACG
>Ga0316204_10001502_pt1 | contig 62180 bp, 55 predicted proteins | sample 6monrhotite_MG_2_FD_205661 | JGI IMG/M metagenome (GOLD analysis project Ga0316204, IMG submission 205661) | Microbial mat bacterial communities from mineral coupon in-situ incubated in ocean water Damariscotta River, Maine, United States -... | ecosystem: Environmental > Aquatic > Marine >...
GCCAAGCTCCTCGCCCTCTACGTCACTGATGCTGAGGTCTGCCTTCGGTCGTCCGGTGCGAGCCACACCACCTTAGATCAGACCCTTGTAATTTATTCAAGATATTCCAGACCCAGGGCACTAGCAGGCACGTCTGTGGCTCCAAGCAAGCAGCACGGCGCAGGTGGAATCGGGGATCGACTGGCGCAGGCACAATCCCCGGAGGCCAGTGCTGGGGACGAGGTGATGCTGCAGCGGGTGCTGCAGGGCGTGCTCGACGGCCCCGCGGAGCCGCTCAAGGCCGGTCGATACGTGCTGTTGGAGCCGGTGGGGCGCGGGGGGGTGGGAGAGGTTTACGCCGCCTACGACCCCGAGCTCGACCGCCGGGTGGCGATCAAGTTGGTCCGGGCGGATGCGCGGGCATGGGGCGACCTGCAGCGCCGGATGCAACGCGAGGCGCAGGCGATGGCCCGGGTTCGGCACCCCAACGTGGTCGCGATTCACGACGTGGGACAGTTCCGAGATCGGGTCTTCATCGCCATGGAGCTGTTGGAGGGCATGACGCTCTCCGCTTGGAATCGCGGCGAGCGACGCTCCTGGGAGGAGGTGCGTGACGTGTTCGTGCAGGCCGGGCGTGGCCTCACGGCTGTGCACGCGTCCGGCATGGTGCTCCGCGATTTCAAGCCAGCCAACGTTTGGATCGGCGATGACGGGCTCGTGAAGGTTCTCGACTTCGGCCTCGCGCGGGCGGTCGCGGCACAGCCGGGGCACGCTGAACCGAGCACGGGGGCGAGCCTGCTCGATGAGGACCTCACCCGAGGTGGCATCGTTGCGGGGACGCCGGCCTACATGGCGCCCGAGCAGTTGCGCGGAGGAACCGTCGGGGCGGCCGCCGACCAGTTCGCGTTCTGCGTTGCGCTGTACGAGTCGTTGTGGCGAGAGCGTCCGTTCCCCGGCTCCGGGCTGGCCCAGCGCTGTCGGGCGATCGAGTCGCAGGCACTCGATCCACCCGCCACGGTTCCGCTGTGGCTGCGTACCACCGTGTTGCGAGGGCTCGCGCCCGACCCGAGTGCTCGCCACGCCTCGATGGAGGCGCTGGTCTCGGAACTTGGGCGTAACCGTCGGCGGCGGACGCGAGTGTGGTTTGCGATCGGTGCAGCGGCGCTGTTGTCCGCCGCTGTCACCGCGACGGTCTTCACGGTTCAAGAAGACCAAGTGACGACCGAGATGGTGGTGCGGGTCGAGGGGCTCGAACGCGAGGCCCGGGCGGCTGCCGCTGCGAATCACTTTGTGTATCCCTCGCTGGAGGACCCGTCCGAGGCGACCGCCTACAGCCGAACGTTGGCGTTGGAGCACCTCGAAGGACCGGTGGCCGAGGTCGCGCAACAGCGGGCGACGCAGCTTCGGCAGGAGTTTTCGGTCCGCCTCACCGCCCTGGGGGACGCGTATACAAAGGAACCGGCCGGGGCTCCGTTCGCGGCCGACTTCTACGCGGGCGCGGTGCTGTTCGACGCCGACAACGCCTATGCCCGCGAACGCTCTCTGCTGACCGCGTCGCAGCTGGCGGCCCTCCGGGGGCGAGTCGAGCGCGGGGAGTTTGCGGAGGCCGAGCTGGTGGTCGGAGCGTCTTTGGCCGCGCTCGCCGAGAAGGACCCCGCGGTCCGTAAGAAACGCGTGGCCCGGATCCGCCGTGTGCGCCCGAACGCCCCCGCGAGCACGATCGCAAGCCTGGAGGCTCTGGTGGGTGTTCTAGACGCCCAGCCGCCAAGCCCCGAGCCGGACGCACAGCCGCGCACGCCCGCGCAGGCTGACCCGGCATCGAAGGAGGTCGAGAACAAGCCCGCGGCGGAGGCCGCCAAGAAGTCCGACCCACGCGCCGCGACCCAGCTGGCCAAGCAGGGGCTGCACGCTCTGCGTGCGCATGAGCTGAAACGCGCCGAGGCGTTGCTCAATCGGGCGATCGCGGCCGATCGCCGAAACGCCACCGCACTGGGTGGGCTCGCGCGGTTTCACTTCGAGTTGGGCCGGTACGCAAAGGCGGTGACGTACGCGGAGAAGGCCGTCGCCGCGGCCCCGAAGCAAGGCCGGTATCGCATGACGCTCGGCGACGCGTACTTCAAGGTCCTGCGTTTCTCTGACGCCCGAGCCGCGTATGCCGAGGCCCAGCGCTTGGGTGCGACGGGGGCCGAGCGCGCGCTGGCCAGAGTGGATACGAAGCTGGGGCGCTAGCAGGGCGGCATCGGGTATCGTTTGGGACGTGGGACGCGTGACAGAGCGGGTCCGAGTCTTGGCGCTCGGTGTGTTGGTGTCGAGCTGCGTCGAGATCGACCCGGCATTCTACGAAGACATGCCACCGGGGTCCGGCTCGACGGGTTCACCCGCGACCACGAGCGGAGGCACCAGCAGTGGTGGCTCGATCCCCGCCGCGTTCTGCGACGGGGTCGATGAGGCGGTGGTGTTCTGCACCGACTTCGAGGAAGGCGACCTCGAGCAGTGGGACGACTACGACGGCAACATCGTGGTCGAGAATGTGCTCACGGTCGATCCGGGTCCCCGAGGTGCAGACGACAATCACGTCATGCGTCTTCGTATCCCTCCGGGGGCCGCGACGGTGGACTTGGTCAAGCTGCTCCCGGGCTTCTACGACCGGCTCTACATGCGCTGGTACATCCAGTACGAGGCCGGGTACGACATGGCGATGCCTGGGCTCGGGTCGGGCTTGCACGCTGGCGATCGAGATCTGCTCGGTGTGTCGAACTCAGTGCCCGTGGGCGACGACCGATTTGCTGTCCTCACCTCGCATACGGCCTCCGATCCTCAGTTGCTGACGAAGCTGGACTACCGGGGCATGTACCAGAGCTGCGGCGACGCAGAGACCGGGTGTTACCGAGACGCGCTGCCGTGCTTGGACGAGGATGGGACCTGCACCCAGCCGGATCACTCGGCGTTCACTGCGGTCCCGCCCCTGCAGACGGGGCAGTGGTACTGCGTCGAGCTCATGGTCGATGCCGGGACGGCGACTCCGACGGCGCAGGAAGCCGACGGGGTTGTGTCGATGCAACTCGACGGGACGCAGATCGGGTTGTGGGACGACCTTTGGTTTCGCACCGATCCGGACCTCAAACTCAACGTTGCCTGGCTCCTGCTCTACTACGGGGGCGAGCACGGCGATGAAGGGGTGCTCTACGACGACCTGGTGGTGTCCCGTGAACCCGTGGGTTGTTGGTAGTCGAGCACACGAAGAAAACTCTGATCAGTTTGGCCGGATTTGATGCTCACTGTGTGTGACGCGACCAACGGTATGGCCGATGCTCCTCGTGTTGTCGGGGTGCTACTCCGGCTACGAAGCGGACAATGCTGCGTCAGGGGCCACCGACGGGGCCCCTGGTGACACAGACGGCGGTGCACCGTCCGGTGACGACGACGGCGGGGAGGACAGCTCGGGTGACGATGGGGGGACCGACCAGGACGCTCAGTGCGACCCGTCTGTTTTGGCCAGCCCGGCGCCGATGCGGCGGCTGACCCGGCGGCAGTACGAAAACGCGCTCCACGACCTCGCGGCGCCGATCTTGGGAGAGGACGAGGTGCAGGCGGTGCTGGAGGGGCTGCAGGCCTCACTGTCGGTCGTGCCCGAAGACAACGCGCCCGGATTCCGGCGGCTTGATCAAACGCTGACCCAGGCGCACATCGACGGCTGGTACCACGTGGGGCGGGGCCTCGGCGCCGCGTTGACCGAGTCCGAGACGCGGCTGGAAGCGCTGGCTGGAGCGTGCGCGACCGATGCCGACCTGGACAACGATGCCGGGTGCATCGAGGACTTTGTTGGCCGCTTTGGCCGCCGTGCGTTTCGGCGGCCTTTGTCCCAAGCGGAGGTCAGCTTCTACAGCGCGGATGCGGCCGGGAGCGGAGTGGACGTTTCGGCGGAGTCGTTTGCCGAGCGGATCTCGGTGCTCCTGATGGTGCCGGACTTCGTCTACATCATCGAGGACGACAACCCGGAGGACGGCGACGGTGTGTTCCCGCTGTCCGGGCACGAGCTGGCATCACGGCTCGCGTTTCACTTCTGGGAGTCGATCCCCGACGACGCGCTGCTGGATGCGGCGCAGGATGGTCGGCTCGAGACTCCCGAGGGCTACGAGGCGGAGGTTGAGCGATTGTTCGCGCACGACCGGACCCGGCGGACCCTGGCGCAGTTCACCGAACAGTGGCTGGAACTCGAGCAGGTACCGGCGATGGATACGCTCGTCGGGACGGTGGGCTTCGATGCGTTTGCGGGCGAGGACACGCCGAGCCCGGAGCTTCGTGGGGCGATGCTCGAGGAGGTCACGGACGCGTTCCGGTGGTTTGTGTACGACCAGGAGGGGTCGCTCGCGGACTTCATCACCAGCAACGTCGGCGTCGTGCGTGACGAGGAACTCGCAGCGCTGTACGGGATTCCCGCGTGGGACGGCGAGAGTGCGCCGGGGGAGCTACCGGGCGACCGCGGCGGGTTGGTCACACGCGCGGCTCTGGTCGTGAGCGGATCGCCGGTGACGCACCCTGTCCTCAAGGGCAACCGGATCCGCACGCAGTTGCTGTGCGGCACCATTCCAGCGCCGCCCGCGGACATCCCACCTCCGCCGGCGCTCGACCCGTTCTCGACGATTCGCGAGCAGCTCGAGTTGCTCACCGAGCGAGAGGGGACGTCCTGCCTTGGTTGCCACGCGTTGATGAATCCGCTGGGCTACGTCACCGAGAACTACGACGGACTGGGCCGGCTTCGCACGCACGAACAGGTCTTCGACCTCTCGACCGGGGAGAAGCTGGGCGAGCTTTCGGTCGACACCCAGGCGGTCCCTCGGGCACGTGGGGACGACGAGCGTGTCGCCAACGACGGAGCGGACCTCAGCCAGTTCATCGTCGACAGCGGCTTGGCCGAGGCGTGTCTGTCGATTCAGTACTTCCGGTTCGCGTACGGTCGTGAAGAGGATCCCGTGGCCGACGCTTGCGCGATCGAGTCGCTGCAGTTCGCGCTCGAGGACGCTGGATCGCTACGCGCGATGTTGCTCGACGTCGCGTTTCAACCCGAGTTTCAGATTCGCACCCGCACGGAGGAAGACTAGCCATGAAGCGCAGCATCGATGGAGGCCCGATCTACACGGTCGCAGGCGGAAAAACCCGGCGACAATTCCTCAAGTGCGCCGGCGCGGCCGGGGTTGCGCTGCCGTTGCTCGAGTCATTGATGCCCACCGAAGTGTCTGCGAGCGAGACGACGACGCCCAAACGCTTCGTGGGCATGATGACCCACCACGGCGGTGTCTGGCCCCAGAACACGTATCCGGGAATGGCCACCGCAGCGAACCCCGTGGCCATGCCGTGTGGATGGGACGCTCACTGGGGCGAGCTGTCGTCGGCGGTGGTGGATGGCGAGGTTCAGGTCTCGCCGTTTGTCCGCGCCCCAGCGTCCGAGCTCACCGATGCGATCGTCACCAAGCTGATGCTCATTCGGGGCTTGGACAAGCCCTTCTGGATGGGGCACGGGCGGGGGGCGGCGTTGGGCAACTTCAACGATTCGAACTACGACGCTGACGACCCGGTGGGCTCCTTGATCGCCCGCCCCACGATCGACCAGGTGATGGCGTGGTCTCCGTGTTTCTACGCGGACCTCTCCGCGACGACGATGCGGTCGATCCACTTGGGAGCGGATTGGCCTGGAAACATCGCGTTTGGGTACACCAACCCCGCCGAGCAGTCGGGTCCCGTCATCGACATCCCGACCATCGACAGCTCGATCGCTCTGTTCAACCAGATTTTTCCCGGGGCTGGTTCTGCTGAAGAACCGAGGCCGCTCGTGGTGGATCAGGTCATAGCGAGCTATCGCGGCCTTTGGGACGGAGCGTATGGCAACGCCAGCCGACTCTCGGCCAAGGACCGACAGCGGCTCGACGATCACCTCTCGCGGCTCGACGAGCTGGAGCGCAAGCTCACCGCCGCCTCGTGCTCAGGCATCGAGATGCCCACCGAGGACGCGATGGATGCCGCCGACCGTGCGCAGGCATGGTCGATGTACAACGACGTGCTGGTGGCCGCGTTCATCTGCGGAACTTCGAGAATCGCGACGATCAGCCCCAGCGGACACTGGTACCCCGGTGTGAGCGACTTCGACTGGCATCAAGAAATCGCCCACCGGGCGGACGAGCCGTCCTCGAGCGTCGAGCAGCAGATGATGCTGGAGTCCCACCGAAACTGGTTTCGGCATGTGCTGCTGGACCTGGCCAACAAGCTCGACATCGAAGAGGCCGACGGCAAAACGTACCTCGACAACTCGCTGCTCATGTACACCAGTGAGTCGGGCAGCCGAACGCACCATCCCCACGACCACGCCGTCGTCACGATCGGTGGCGCGGGAGACTTCTTCGCGACCGGTCGCATGTACGACTACCGCAACCGCGACGACATGAGCCGCGCTTTGGGCGACGACTTCCTCACCCAGCGACCGGGCCTCTACTACAACCAGTGGCTGGGCAACGTCCTGCAGTCGATGGACGTGCCCGAAGACGAGTGGCAGCGCTCTGGTGAGCGAGGCTACGGGGGGGCACCGAACGGCTTTGGCAGCGCGGTCGGGCAGATGGCGAGTGACGTGTTGCCCGGGATCCAGGGGTAGGGCTATTCGGCCATTTCGCCACCGTGGTATCGCCAGCGAGCGTCGTCGCGCAGGAACAGGCTGCGCTCGGTGAAGCCCACAGGTTTGCCCTCGTGCTCGAGGTTGGCTCGGAAGGTGACGTGCGCGCGGGCGTCGTCGTGAGGGTCGATGCTGTGCTCGAGAACCGTGAGGCCGGAAAAGGTCGTGGACGCGCAGTACGCCTCGAGCTCGGCCGCCCACGCGGCCCGATCCTCATGCCATTGCGGACCGCCCGGGTGGGTCGTCCGAATCAAGAAATCGACGTTGCCGATCGCGTAGGCGGTGAAGCGCGCGGGCATCAGCAAATGCGGCGGTGCGGGCCGGCCACGGTGAAAAACGGCGCAGCACTTCTTGAGCTTGCGCGCGCTGCCGCACGGGCACGGAGCGTTGGGGGAGAGCTTCATCGCAAGACACCGTCCACGGCATCGAGCGCGGACCGAAGGCGGGTTGTCGGGTCGCCCACGATACGGACCGTGGGGAGGCCACGCCGCTCGAGCTCCGCGTCGAACAGTGCGTGCTGTGCATCCCGGGCCCCGGGGCTGTCGCGCTGGCCCGGGTCGGGAGTCCACGGGATGTCGGGCTGACAGAACAGATAGATCGCGTAGTGACGGGCGGCGAACGCTTGCTCGAGCCAGGCCTGGGTGACGCCGAAGTAGTGTTGGGCGTAGATCAAGGTGCTCAGGGCGTTGGTGTCGTGAAGCACCGCTGGCGTCTCCCCGTGACGATCCTCTTCGGCGAGTTGTCCGCGGGCGATGGGGTCGAGGTCGTCCTCGCGGAGCGGACGGTCCAGTCGCTCGACGTAGGTCCGTACAAACTCGCCGGTCTGCGGCAGCGCCCGAGCATCAGCCAAGGCCGCGGCCAGGGTGCTCTTGCCCGTGGACTCGGCGCCGATGAGCACGACGCGGACCGGCTGCGTCATGCGTCCTCCGCGGTGGCCCGACTCCAGGTGTACGCGCCGTGCAATGCCAGCCCGACAAACACGGCGAAGAGTCCGACGGTGAGTCCGTAGCCCGCGCGACCGTACAGGACCATGAAGGCGACGTCGGAAATGAGCCAGAAGGCCCACGTCGCGACGAGCTTGCGGGTGAGGAGCCACTGCGCCACGAAGCCGGCCGCGGTCGCGGTCGCGTCGAGCACCGGGGCTTCGGTCTTGCCCGAGACCAGCAGGACGATCGAGATGGCCGCGGTGGCGCCGACCCACGCGGCGGTGGCGTTCACCCAGACTCCCGTGGAACCCGGTCGCACACGGAAGGCCTCGTCGCCTTCGCCCGCTTTCCACGATCGCCAGCCTTCGATCGAGAGAATGATGAAGACGCCGTTCATCGCGGCGGCCGCGACCAAGCCGGCGTCGGCACTGAGCCATACGTAGGCGGCGTAGCAGGCAATGAACAGCGGCCATGCGAGGCGATGCTGGCGAACGCTGAGTCCGACCGCGACAAGGCCCGTGAGGGTGCCGAACCACTCCAGCGCCGAGGTGGCGATGACCTGCTGCCAGAGCGCGGACACGAGCCGCAGTGTGGCACACCCATCGCCTGCCGGTCCGGGGGCGATTCGACGCGTGGTCGCCTGCTATCATGGCTGGCGGTGGGTCGGTTTGAGCTGATGTTGATGCGCCACGGTGAGGCCGAAGACTTCGCCGAGGGGGGAGATGCGGGCCGTGCCCTGACGCGACGCGGCCATGGAATGGCGCAGCGGGCGGGAACGCTGATGCGGACCCTGGGATGGGATCCCACGATCGCGATGAGCAGCCCGTTTGTGCGTGCCCGGCAGACCCTCGAAGGCGCTCTCGAAGCGGCGGAGGCTCCGGTGGCGATGGAGACCGAACCTCGGCTCGTGCCGGGTGCGCCGGCTACGAGCGCGGTGGCCTCGTTGATCGAGCGTGCCGCCGCGGAGGAAAACTCGCCTGTCCGCATGCTCGCCGTTGGGCACAACCCGTGCGTCACCGCCATGCTGACGCAGCTCGTCCGCGGCGATCAGCGCATGGCGTTTGCTGTTTCCACAGGAGACTTGGCGCATCTGTCGGTGGATCTGCTGGAGGGGACGGCAGTCGTGATCAGCTACATCCCCGCGCGGGTCCTCGAAGCGCAGGCCCAGTGAAATCGGCGGGGCACGGCGGTACCCAGCATGGACGCGACGGCACGGTCAGGAAAGGCTGACACGCCGCCCGCAGTTCTCAGCAAAACCTGACCGCTGGCCGCGACAAGTCCCAGAAATCCACGGCGGTCCATCGCTGCACAGTTCTTGCTTGGAGCAAGCCCGATGTTGCAACGAATCCCACGGCAACCCGCGGCGGCTCTTTCTGCTTTGCTCCTGTGTCTGGTGGTGCCCGGCTGTGACGACGGCGAAGACTCGCCCGACACCACGACCGAGGGGGCGACCACCGGCACCGACACCTCAGCGCCCACCACGATGCCGACCTCGGCCGGCACGTCTGATTCCGGCGACGGGGGTACCGGGCGTTGCGCGATGGATCAGGCGGTCTTGATGTGTGGCCAGACCGAGTGCGCATTCGAGCCCACCGACGTCGACTGCACCGTCGCCTGCGCGAACATTGCCGCAGTTTGCGCGGCAAATGCTTGCGATGAGCAGTGCACCGGGCTCGAGAGCGACGCGGCCCTATGCGGCGTCGCGTGTGAAGCGACCAAGGGCCTGAACTGCTCCAACGTCGTCTTCGGATGCTACGGCGCCAACGACAGCTGCAGTGATGTCGGCACCTGCGTGGAAGCCAACATCTAATCCCTGTGGTGAACCCCGCGCGGCGCCGTTGCGCGGGGACTACGGCTCCGAAGCGCTGCCAAGCCGCCGTGCGCGTTGGTCGTCGTAGAGCGACCCCGGCACCAACTCCGCACCCTCGGGGACCGTTTCCACGAAGTCCTCGGGAGCGGTCATGTCCTGCGGGAAGAAGTGCGGGCCACGAAGCCCAACATCGACGTCGACCTCTGCGGTGGCGATCACATACCCGTGCCCAGCCTGCTTGGACGAAATTCGACCGGAACCCGACGGATTCCAGAACACATTCTCGGTCGCGGTGACACCCGAACCGGAACTCCACAGCCCCCGATTGATCGCCGACCATCCATCGTCGAACTCACAACTATCGATCAGGTTGGCCATCGCCAAAGAATGATGGAACTCGCTGTACGCGGGTAGAGGGGAAGGAGTGTCCTTGCGCAAGTAGGCCACGCTGCCTTCACTGCGGCACCGCAAGAACACGCAGCCACTGGTACCAAACTCCCAGTTCTGGATCAGATTGTGCCGTCCGTTGCGCGCTGCCACGTCGGCAAACAGCACCTCGCTGCTCTGGCTCACTTCAAAGAGATAGCCGTTCCCGCCTTCGCCGCGGTGTTGCGGACTCTCCATCACGCTGCCGAGCACACTGACACGAACGCTGGCCACCACCGAGATCCCTTTGCTCTGCAGGTGTGCCTGCTCCGGGCCCACCTCGAACGAGTGGACGTCTCGAATCCAGCTGTCTCGAACGTGCCGAAGTTCGATCGCCGCGACCTGCGTGTGCGCCCATGCCTCGTCGGGGTCCGTGGCGTTGGCGATCGAGAACCCCTCGAGCCCCACCTCGCGCAGGTAGCCCTGTACCGGCCGGACAGAGGCGCCGTCTCGGATGAGCGCGTCGTGACGCAGCGGCACGTCGAGCACGAGTTCGTCGGTGGTTTCGTCGACCGAGCGAATGGTGCGCCGAAAGAACGGCTTCCAATCCCCGACTCTGTCCGCCCACGTGTCTTCCATCCCGTAGCTCGCGGCAAACGCCTCGGTCACGTTCCAGCCGACGAGAACCTGCTCGCCGGGCTCGAAGCTCGTCACGTCTGCGAGACGAACGCGCGAAGCATCGCGGTGCCCGTCGGCCATCAGGAACCCCTCGGGCCCCGAAAACAGCATGCCCGCCGCCTCGATGTGCCCGCGGTGGGACATTCCCTCGGCCCGAGTGAAGCGAAGGAAGGTGTGTTGAGGTCCGTCGCCACGCACCACGATGTTGTTGCGGGCGATGGTGAGACGACCGTCGAAACGGTACCGCCCGGCGGGAAGGTAGACGATGGCGCCCGAGTCCGGGGCCGCCTCCAGTGCGGCCGCGAACGCGTCATCAGTGGGGGTCGTCCCCCGGGGATCGGCACCGAAGTCGAGCACGCTCAGCTGTGGCCACGGCGGTGTCGGCGGAGTTTCTCCGTTCCGGTAGCCGGCGTAGGAGAAGTCTGGAAGACCACGACCCTCGTCATCACGGGCTCCGGGCATCCAGTCTTGTGGGTAGAGGCTCGACCTCCACGTGGGGGAGTTCTGTCCCGTTGAGCTGTCCCCGGACGGGGTCAGGCCCGTGCCCGCCGAGGACTCTACGTGGGTCGTCGTCGTTGTCGGCGTTGTTGTGGAGGTCTCCGGCCGCATCGCTGCGGAGCTCGGATTGGGGCCCGGTTCGCCCGTCGTGCTCGAACCAGATCCGGTCGCTGCGGTCTCGCAGGCGAGCGGGAGAGCAAGGAGGACCGCAAGAACGTCAGAGCGCACGCGTTTGCATACGTACGGTCGACGGACCCAAGCGCCGGCCCCAGGTCGGGACAGGTTCGCGACCGTGGCTTGCGTCTGCGCTGCTGTCGCGACGCTGGGGGTCCACCAAAACGGGACAACTCCGGTGCCGCGTCGGTCACTCAGTACGCGTTCTCTCCGCCCAGCGTCACCTTGCCGCGGAACACCCAGTAGACGATGCCGGTGTACGTCGCGATCAACGGCAGACCGATCAGCGCGATGATGCCCATACGGCCCAAGGTGCCCTGGCTCGACGCGGCGCTGTAGATCGACAGACTCTCGGTCCCCGAGGTGGACAGGACCAAGTTTGGGAAGATCGCCATCATTGCGAGGAAGGTCAGCGCTGCAATGACACAGCTGCTGCTGAAGAAGGCGTAGCCTGCCCGACCGAGTTTGATGGCGCGGGGGATGTTGGCGACGGCCAGCACGTTGAGCCCCACGATGACCCACGCGATCGGGAGTTCGGTAAAGTTCGCAATGGTGTGGGGCTGGGTGAGCAGCGCCATCGTGGAGACCGCGACGTAGAGCAGAGCGAACGCGGCGAAGGTCCGCGGCATCCAGGTTCGCACCCGGGCTTGAAGGTCTCCCTCGGTCTTGAGGTAGAGGTAGATGGAGCCATGCATCGCGGCGCCGGCCACCGCGAGAGCGCCCACGCCGAGGGCGAAGGGGTTCAGCAACGTGCCGAGGCTGCCGGCGTACTCGCCGTCGGCCGAGAGAGGGACGCCAGCGATGATGTTGCCCAACGCGACGCCAAAGACAAAGGTGACGGTGAAGCTGGAGAGGAAGAAGGACACGTCCCAATAGCTGCGCCAGCGCGGAGTCTTCACCTTGCTGCGGAACTCGAGAGACACCGCGCGACCGATGAGGCCGAGCAAGACGATCATCACCGGGAAGTAGAATCCGGACAGGATCGTGGCGTAGGCCTCGGGGAAGGCGGCGAACAGCGCCCCGCCGAAGGTCACCAGCCAGACCTCGTTGCCGTCCCACAGGGGGCCGATGCTGTTGAGCACGAGCCGGCGGTCTTGGTCACTGCGCACGAACAAGTGGAGGATGCCGACGCCGAGGTCGAAGCCGTCGAGGATGGCGTAGCCCATCAAGAGCACGCCGAGCAGGACAAACCAGATCAGGTTGAGATCCATCTCAGGCATCCCCTTCGTTGCGAGCGTGGTTGCGGTCCGTCGCGGTCAGCGAAGCGTTGTCGCGGCGGGCTCCAATGGCCGCGGCGAGCAGTCCGACGTCATCGGTGCTGTCGACATCCGGCTCGGGTGGGCCGTGTTTGATCTTCTCGTTGAGCACGTAGACCCAAAGCGCGAACAGGGCGGCGTAGGCGATCGAGAACAGGATCAACGAGCCCAGGACCTGCTCGGTCGGGACCACCTTCGACACCGCGTCCTCGGTGCGCAGCAGGCCATAGACCACCCACGGCTGACGCCCGACTTCGGTCGCGATCCACCCGGCCTGGTTGGCGAGGTAGGGACCGATGACCGCGACGACAAACACCCACAGCAGCCAGCGTTGCTCGAATAGTTTTTTGCGCCACAGCAGGAACCCTGCCAGGGCGGTGAGGCCGATGAACGCGGTGCCAAGCGCGATCATCACGTGATAGGTGAGGAACGGGATCAGCACCGGTGGCTGGTCCTGCGGTGGAATCTGGTCGAGTGCGGGGATCGGCGTCTCGAAGTCGGAGTGCACCAAGAACGTGAGCAGGCCGGGAACTTCCACGCCGTAGCGAACCTCCTGGGCCTCCGTGTCGGGCCAGCCAAACAGCCACAGCCCGGTGGGATCGCCCGTGCTCTCGAAATGCCCCTCGAACGCGGCGAGCTTGGCGGGCTGATGCTCGGCGATCATTTGCGCCTGGGCATGCCCCGAGACCAGTTCGCCCCACGAGGCAAGGCTGGCCACGATGAGTCCGATGACGAACGAGCGCTTGGCAAAGTCATCGTGGCGTCGCTGCAGCACGTACCAAGCCGAGATGCTCATCACGAAGAAGCCGCCTAGGATGAACGCGCCGAGTAAGACGTGCCCGAGTCTGTGCATCGAGCTGGGGTTGAAGACCATCGCCCAGAAGTCGACGACCTCGGCTCGCATTGCGCCGTCGTGCTCGACCAGCACATGACCCGCGGGGGTGTGCATCCACGAGCTGGCGATGACGATCCACACCGAGCTGAACACCGAGCCCAAGAACACCATCGAAGTTGCAAAGAAGTGCATGCGCCGGCCGACGCGGTCCCAGCCGAACACGAGCACGGCGAGAAAACCGGACTCCAGGAAGAACGCGAAGATGCCCTCCGCGGCCAGGGCCGATCCAAACACGTCGCCGACGAAACGGGAGTAGGTCGACCAGTTGGTGCCGAACTGGAACTCCATCACGATGCCGCTGGCGACACCGACCGCGAAGTTGACGGCGAAGATGCGGGTCCAAAACCGGGCCATCGCCTCGTAGCGCCGCTCGCCTGTCTTCATCCACAGGCCCTCCATGATCACCATGTTGAGTCCCAAGCCGATGGAGAGCGGCGGGAACAGGTAGTGGAACATGATCGTGAGCGCAAACTGGGCGCGCGAGAGAAGGACGAGATCGAGTTCCATGACGGGGGGCTCTCTACGGCTCTGCCGTACCGCTCGGTTGGGGCGCTGGCAAACGCGTGCGACGCGCATGGTACGGTCGGCTCGATGGATGCTCGTTGGTTCGTAGGGCACAGGTGGGCGCTTGCAATGGTCTTGAGCACGGGATGCTCTTCCGACGCCGCGAAACCAGCCGAAACGGACTCCGGAGCATCGGGGACCGCCGCGGCGTCGAGCAGCTCAGGATCCGTGGATCCGTCCGCGAGTAGCTCCTCCACATCGGGGGTCTCGAGCAGCACCGGAGCCGAGTCCTCGGGCTCGAGTGCAGGCGCGTCATCGACCGGTGTTGTCCTCCCGGACCCCTGCGACACGTTCATGCAGGACTGCCCAACCGGCTACAAATGCAACCCGTTCGCCAACGATGGGGGCAACAGTTGGAACGACACCATGTGCGTCCCGGTGGACGCTGCTCCCGACGGCTACGGAGAGCCTTGCACGGTGCTCGACAGCGGGGTTTCCGGCTTCGACTCGTGTGATGTCGGTGCGATGTGTCTTGTGTCGGGACCGGACACGCTGCAGGGGGAGTGCATCGAGCTTTGCGGTGGGTCACCCTCCGAGCCGGTCTGCGTCCAGGCCGATGCGTTCTGCGACATCTCTGCGGATGGCGCGTTGAATCCGTGCTTGGTCAGCTGCGATCCGCTCGGCGACGACTGCGACGCGGACCAGACGTGTGTCTCCTCGAGCGGAGGCCCGTTCTCGTGCACCCCGCAAGGGGCGGGGCAGTACGGCGAGTCCTGCAGATTCCTCAACGCCTGTGAGGCGGGTTTGGGTTGCTTCATGCCGGCTCCCTCGGTGTGTGAGGGCGGCGGCAGCGGATGCTGCCTCCCGTACTGCGACGTGACGGCACCGGATTGCCCCGACGGTTTGGCGTGTGTGCCGTTCTTCAGTGAAGACCCGCCGGAGGGACTCGAGAGCCTCGGCGTGTGCTTCGAGCCGAAGTAATCCCACATCGGCGCGCGTCAGGACGCCGGCGGATCCGTCGCGTAGACTCGGCGCCAACGTGACCGAGCACCCCCCATCCGCACCGCACACCGCGCGACAAGTCGCGATGCGGGCGCTGCTGGCCACCGCGGGGCTGTACGGAATCTACGCGGTGCTGGGCCTGGTCGGCTTGCATCCAGACCTGCGCTACTTGGCGCTGGTCGGTGCGTTCTATTTCTTGCCGCAGTGGATGCTCAAGCGCGACGAGGAGCGCCAGGCCAAGTACCAGGTGGGCCCCGGCGGGGTCGTACCACCGTGGGATTGGCGAGGGGCCAGGGTCGCGGGGGTGATGGCGCTGCTGGTGTTCCCGCCGTTCGTGCTCGCCTTCTTCTGGTTCTACCAGCAGGTCTGTAGCGGCGACCTCTCCATTCTCTCTCCGGTCATTGGCCTCGAGTCGCTCACACCCGCTGCGGGCGGACTCGAGAAGTACCTTGGGCGATTGTGTCGGGCGCACGGTGGCGGGTTCTGGCCGGAGTCGATTCGGATGCCGACGGACTGGCTCGAGTATGGCGGCTTGGGCGTCCTGCTCGCGGTCGCCGTCGAGGTGTTTGCCATCGCGCTGCCCGAAGAGGTCTTCCATCGCGGCTACTTGATGAGCGCGCTCGAGGAGCTGTGGCCACCCAAGGCACGGGTACTGCGCGTGAAGCTCGGTTTGGGTGCCGTGGCGGCCAGCGCCTTGTTCGCCGTGGGGCACCTGGTGGGCATGGCCGAGGTCTCACGACTGGCGACGTTCTTCCCGGCGCTGGTGTTTTCGTGGCTGTGGCGGCGCAGCAACACGCTATGGGCACCTGCGTTGTTTCATGCAGCATCCAACCTCTTGATGGCGGTCCTGCTCGCCAGTACCTTTCCGCGGTAGACCGGAGCAGTCATGGCCATCGGCGCGTTCTTCGACATCGACAACACCGTCCTCGAGGTCAACTCGGGCACGAAGTGGATCGGGCACCAGTGGAAGACCGGACAGCTCAGCGCGTTGCAGCTTGCCCAAGCGCTGATGTGGCTCGGCCAGTATCGCTTCGGGCTGCTCGACTACGACGCGATGGCGCGCAAGGTGTTGGCTCGGTATCGCGGCGACGCGGTGGCGCCGATCTACGACGAGGTGGCGACCTGGTTCGAGCGCGAGGTTCGCTGGGCGATCTGCACTCAGGCCCGTATCGCGATCGAGGCGCACCGGAAGCAGGGGCATACGCTGGTGCTGCTGACGTCGGCCACGCCGTTTCTGAGCAAACCTGTGGCGGAGATCTTGGACGTGCCGCACGTGCTGTGCACGGAACTCGAGATCGATGACGGCAAGCTCACCGGAAAGCACTTCGAGCCCGCGTGCTACGGCGTGGGCAAGGTCGCGCACGCCGAACGTTTTGCGACGGAGCACGACATCGACCTCGATGCGAGTGCGTTCTACAGCGACAGCATCTCCGACCTGCCCATGCTCGAGCGGGTCGGAGACGCACACGTGATCAACCCCGACCCACGCCTGCGACGAGAAGCCCAATCGCGGGGCTGGCCGATCACGGCCTGGACCGCGGAAGGGGTGCCCCCGGGCGCCTGAGAAAGACAAGAACGATGACGCGAGACCTCGACCTCGGTGACGTGAACGGCGTGCTGCAGCGCGCATTCGACGAAGACCTGCCCTCGACCGACATCACCACGGTGTCGACGGTGCCGGCGGACGCCATGGCCAAGGCTCAGATTGTGGCCAAGGCGCCGTTGGTGTTGTGCGGTCAGGTGCTCGCGGCGTCGGCCTTCTCGATGATGTCGCCGGCCACGGAGTACTCAGCCGTGGTCGAGGACGGGACGAAGGTCGAGCCCGGGACGGTTGTGGCCACGATCGAAGGACCCGCCCGGGCGGTGTTGTCGGCGGAACGCACGGCGCTCAACTTCATGCAGCGACTCAGCGGCACGGCGACGCTGGTCCGTCGGTTTGCAGATGCGGCGGCGGGCAAGTGCCGGGTGGTCGATACCCGCAAGACGACGCCCGGGCTTCGGGCCCTGCAGCGCTACGCAGTGCGGTGTGGGGGCGGGCACAACCACCGCAACGATCTGAGCTCAGGCGTGCTCATCAAGGAGAACCACATCCGGGCCGCAGGCGGCATCGCGGCAGCGATCGGGGGCGCAAAGGCTCACGCACCGCACGGGCTGCGGGTCGAGTGCGAGATCACGACGCTGGACGAGGCTCAAGAGGCGCTGGACGCGGGCGCCGATGTGATCATGCTCGACAACATGGACAACGGGCTGTGCCGGGAAGCGGTCGCGCGCTTTGGGGGCAAAGCGATCCTCGAGGCCAGCGGCAACATCACGCTCGAGCGGGTCGCGGCGTTGGCCGAGATCGGCATCGATGTGATCAGCGTCGGCGCGTTCACCCACAGCGCACCCGCAGCCGACCTCTCGTTGCTGTTCGAGTTCGCGTGAGCTCGGACGACCTTCAGACGCTGGGGGACTCGCTGAACACGCGGGTGTTTGGTCGCGCCCACGAACACCACGGCACGCTGTCTTCGACCAACGACCGGGCCGCGGCCTGGCTGCGGGAGGGCGGAGCACATGGGCTGTTGGTCACGGCAGATTCGCAGACCGCGGGGCGGGGCCGCAATGGGCGGGTCTGGAGTTCGCCGCCGGGACACAACCTGTATGTGAGCCTGGGGTTGAGGGTGGCCTCCGCGCGCCGGGACCTGTCTGCGGTGGGGCTCGCAGTGGGGCTGGCCTTGTACGAAGGCCTGGGTCCCGTGCCCGGGCTCGGGCTGAAGTGGCCCAACGACCTGCTCATCGGGGATCGCAAGCTCGCGGGGATCCTGTGCGAGTCCCGATGGGGCACCGATGTCGAGTTGGTGGTGGGGTTTGGGCTCAACGTTCGGCGGGAGGGCATCGACCCCGGGCTCGCGGACGTCGCCGTTGCTCTGGATGACGTCGGTGTTGAGGAGGGACGGGTTGTTGTCCTGGCTCGCTTGTTGGAGGCACTTCAAGCTCGTTTGGACGGCTTTCTCATCGTGGGCTTCGATGCGATGCGCGACGCGTACGAGCAGGCGAATCTGCAGATCGGTACCCGAGTTCGGGTGACGTCTGGAGCCGAGGTGTTCGAGGGGACGGCGCTGGGAATCGAGGAGTCGGGCGCGCTTCGAGTGCAGACCGACGCGGGGCTTCGCGTGGTGCATGCGGCCGATGTCACCCGCGCGCGGTGACACATCTCGAGAACGTCACGGCGTCGGAACGCACAAGCCCTGTGTCGGCCCAGGCTCCATCGCAGGTCTGAAACGACAGCGGGTTCTCGTACGCGGCCGCGTCGTAGCGGAACAGGCCCTCGAACTCGGTGAGTGCGGGCGCCTCCCCGCTCGACGATGACGTGGTGGTCGCGGCTGAGCTTCCCGAGCTTTCGCTCGTCCCCACCGTCGCGAACGGACCGGAACTCCCACCAACTGTTGTCGAGGAACTCGGGGTCCCGCTGGTGCCGCTGGGCGGGGTCTCTACAGCGGGGCCGCATCCGGCGAGGGTCACCAGGAGGAGGCCGAGGCGACGAGGGAACACCACAGCATTGTAGCAATCGTACGCCGCCTCGCGGATACGACCGCTTGCGTGGCTGTTGTGCTCGGGGCCCAAGTGGGCCTGATACGATGCGCCGATGCGACGGCTTGCGATTTTGACGACCCTGACTGGCCTGGCGGTAGGCTCAGCAGCCATCACCACCGACAACGCGCAGGCGCACTTCCGCCTCGAAGCTCCGGCGGTGATGACCGAGATGAACGACCTGGGCGATCCGCAGAAGGACTACCCGTGTGGCACGGTCGACGGCGCGCTGACCGGAGACATTACGGCGTACACGGCCGGCGACACCGTCTCGATCACGATCAGCGAGACCGTGTATCACCCGGGCCACTACAGGGTCGCGCTCGCGACGAACGACATGAGCGAGCTGCCGCCTGACCCTCCAATCACGCCGACGCCTGAGGACCAATGTGCGAGCACGGAGATCATGGACCCGCCGGTCTTCCCCGTGATCGCCGATGGCATGCTCGCCCACGCGGGTGCGTTTGAGGGAGAGCAAACCTTCGACGTCACGCTTCCCGATGACGTCACCTGCGACAACTGCACGTTGCAGGTGGTGCAGTACATGTCGAGCCACGGCGCGCCGTGCTTCTACTATCACTGCGCCAACATCTCGATCACCGCGGCGGAAGGTGGAGACACCACCGGCGACCCGAGTGGGAGCACGAGCGGCGATCCGACGGGCAACCCCGGGGGCTCGACCGGCGACCCAGACCCCACGGGAGCTTCGGGCGGGAGCACGAGCAGCGGTCCCTCCGGGTCGACCGGCACCGTGGACCCCTCCGGGAGTTCGACCGCGACCCCAAGCGGCACCGACGGCATGGGCCAAGATGACTCCGACGGCAGCAGTGGCTGCGCGGTCGGAGGGAGCGGCACCGCTGCCTGGTTGGTGCTGATTCCGTTGTTCGCGTTCAGCCGTCGGCGCGACCGACGGGCGCAAGCGTAGTCGCGGCGGCGTTCGTTGCGGGGCCCGGCCGACGCCGGGCGGACGAGGTCGAGTGCACGATCGCGTCGGACTGTGGCCGGAACGCGATCGCGCACGCGATGGGGGTGGCGCAATGAAGATAGACTTCACCGGCCTTGTCCGGGGCGTCGGCGCGCGAATCGAGACCGGTTCGCCCTGGTCCTCACAAGGGGCCGCTATTCACGGTCATGACAGCATCGGTACTGCTTTGTGTCCCCGACGTTGCACGTGCCGTCGAAGTTCCACTTGTCGGAGTCCCAGTAGCTGGTGACGTCGCGGTTTCCGCATAGAGCCTGATCGTCTCCGACGGTGTTTCCGAGCCAGCGATTATTAGCGTTGTACTGGCCAGCGTTCGGACCGGTGTAGATGTAGAAGTAGTCTTCCCGTGTGCACACCCGGGACCGCGACGCGCGGCAGCTTGCCTGGGCGCTTAGGTATTGGGTCTGGGATCGGAGCGGCGTGGCGCAGATCCGGGTGTAGGGGGAGTTGAACCCCGAGCGGCACGAGCTTGTGGGAAATCCTACCGAAGCGGGATCGATGTCCGCACCAAAACCGTCGATGCCTGCGCCCGCGGGGACTTCCCCATCGCTGTCTTGCCACTCTTCGCCTGTCTCTGCGGCTTCGTCTGCGCCGCCTCCAGCGGAGGCGTCATCGCCTTCTGTGGCGATATCCACATTGTCCTCGGCGATGACAGTGTCGTTCTCGAGCTGAGGGGCGTCTTGGGCGTCGCAGCCAAAGAGGGCCGAAGAAAGGGCGATCGCAAAAATGGGGTGATTTAGCTTCATGTCGCCTGGCTAGTACCGCTTGCACTCGGAGTGTTACCGGCGGAGACGGTGCCCGCGATCGAGGACGTTCGCGGGGCGCGGGCGGCTAGGGTTGCGGCCGGGCGGCCGTCGCTGGGATGAGCGTCTTGGCCTCCTCGCCTCGGGGCCCAAGCGCAGCCCGTTCAACCCCCGGCGGGACCGACGAGCACAAGCGTCGTCGCGGCGGCGCCGACCGTCGCGGCGACGACCTTGCGGGAGAACGCATGGTCGAGGTCTTCGACTACATCCGGCTCGGGGTCACAGTGGTAGTTGGGGAACCGGAACTCGGATGTATCGGTGATCATCATCGCCGGGTAGTCCACCTCCCAAAACGGAGCGTGGTCCGAGCGTCGAAGGTCGGAGAGCAGCGGGTTGTTCTTGAGGTCGGCGTCGAGCTCGAGGTGAACGACCGGGAGCTCGAGCCGCTCGGCCTGCGCCACCATGGCCGCGGCGCCGTCGGCGATGAGGTCGTCGGCCACGAGGGTGATGAAATCCCCTCGGAACTCGTTGTCTTCGATCTGCCCGTATCCAACCGGGAAGAGCGCGTCGAACCCGGCGGGAATCGTCTGCGCGCCCGGAGCATCGTCGGTGTAGCCGATCATCTCGAGGTTGTAGTTGGCCGCAACGTCGTCGCCTCGTTCGACGGCTCGGTCGACGTAGGAACTCGCGCCAATGAGGCCGAGTTCTTCCTGGTCCCAGAAGGCGATGACCAGGTCTTGCTCGTACTCTCCCTGAGCCAGAACCCGCGCGGCTTCGAGAGCACCCGAGACTCCGCTGGCGTTGTCGTCCGCGCCTTGGCAGTCGGACACCGAATCGTAGTGCGCGGAGACGATCACATCCGAGCCGCCGAGGGTGCCGCGCAGTCGACCGAGCACGTTGACCCCCGTGGCGTAGGTGTCGAGTTCGACCTCATAGCCGAACGCTTCCAACTGCGCCGCGAGGTGGTCTTGGACGACCTGCCAGTGCGGCTCGGTGGGGCTGCGGGTTTCGGCGACGAACTCCAACGTCTCCAGATAGCGCGCTTCTTCGACACAGTCCGCCAGGGCGTCGGGACTGTCGCTGCAGGCCGCTTCGACCCCCGTCGAGCCGTCGGCGGCGGCGGTGGTCGAGCTTGCAACCGTGCCTGTACTGCCGGAACTGCCCGAGTTTGTCGCCGCAGACTCGGTCGCGGCACCGGTCTCGGCGGCGGGCTCCGCGTCTTCTTCGCAGGCGGGGACAAGCAAGACGAGCAGACCAAGAATCGACACGCGGGTCATCGCCAGAGGATAGCGCTATGGTGCGAGTCGTGTTGATCGCCGAGCGCCTGCGTCACAAACGGCCCGTCTTCAGCTTTGAGTTCTTCCCCCCGAAGACCGAAAAGGGCGAGGCGGCCCTGTTGCGCTCGCTAGAGCGTCTCGCCCCGTTGGAGCCCGATTTCGTGTCGGTGACGTACGGCGCCGGGGGGAGCACCCGCACCCGGACGCTGCAGCTCGTGAGCCGGATTCGGAGCGACTTCGGCATCGAGCCTCTGGCCCACCTGACGTGCGTGGGCGCGAAACGGGACGAACTCGCCGAGGTCCTCGATGGTCTCGCTGACGCTGGGGTCCACAACGTGCTCGCCCTGCGAGGGGACCCGCCGAAGGGAGAGGAGACGTTTCAGGCGACCGAAGGCGGTTTTCAATACGCCAACGAACTCGTCTCGTTCATCAAAGAGCGCGGTGACTTCTGCGTCGGGGCGGCTTGTTACCCCGAGGTGCACCCCGAGTCTCCATCGGCCGCCGAAGACCTGAAGAACCTGCGTCGCAAGGTCGACGCCGGGACCGACTTCCTCGTCTCGCAGCTGTTCTTCGACAACCTCGCGTTCTACAGCTGGCAGGCTCGCGCCCGTGCCGCGGGCATCACCGTGCCGATCCTCGCAGGCATCATGCCGGTCACCAACGTCTCGCAGGTGGAGCGCTTCACCACGATGTGCGGCGCCTCCATCCCCGCACCGCTTCACGACGCGCTGCATCGAGCCGGCGGTGACCCGCACGAGGTGTTCTGGACCGGCGTGTCTTACTCGGCCCGGCAGTGCGAGCAGCTGCTCAACCCCCCCGCGCCCGACCCATACTCCAAGCGGCCTCGCGGCGTCGCCGGACTGCATTTCTATACACTCAACAAGAGCCCCGCGACTCGGGCGATTTTCGAGATGCTGCAGCTCTCTCGGTCGGCGGTGGTGTGATGCTGGCCGCCGGTCTTGTCCTCGCCTCCACGTTGGGCATGTTTGGCACCGAGTGGGCGGCGCACGTGGCCGCCGTCGCCACAGCCAGAGACCAACTCGGATTCCGTGCGTTCGAGACCGGGACAGGGCAGTGCCCGCCCGCCGCGAGACGCTGCATCGGGTTGGCGGTGCATGTGGTGACTTCCGACGGGACACGCAATGGCGAGCCGGTACAGACGCCGCTGTGGCTGCACGATCAGATCGCCCACGCCAACCGCCTGTTCGCGGTCATCTCCGTCGCCTTCGAGGTCGCATCCGCCGATACGTTGGCCGCCGAGGTCGGCGACGTGCAGACACGCTCGGACCGAGACCAGCTCGGCCGCGACGTGTTCAACACCGGCGTCGTCCACGTCTTCATCGTCAAGCAGCTCGCCGACGTCGATGTGGCCGGCGAGGTCATTCGCGGCGTGCACTGGCGCTACCGGCCCAACGTCGCCAAGCGCTGGGTGATCCTCTCCTCGATCGCCAAGTTCACCGTCCTGGCGCACGAACTTGGGCACTTCTTCGGCCTCCCGCACTCCACGTACACGGTCAGCATCATGAACAAGCGCCCGCGGGACCTGCCTTGGCCCGACCGCGTGTTCGCCAAGCCCGAGGTCGAGATCACACGAAGACGAACCGCTGAGATGCTCTCGGACGGTTCATTGAAGAACCGTCGGCGTCGCCGCAAGCGATGACCTCGAGTCTCGACAACTCGCTGCGTCTGCTGCAGCTCGCTGTCCCTGCGCTCTTGGGTGCCGGCTGCGGTGCACTCCGGCTCTTCCCCGATCCGCGCGCGGCCGTGGTCGTGCTCAACCGCTATGCGCTGTATATCGGGTTTCCCGCCCTGGTCACGTGTGGATTGCTCCTGCCCTCGGCGGTCATCCCGGACCAGCCCGCCTTCTGGTTGCTGTGGCCCGTGACACTCGCGCTCATGCTGCTGGGGGTTCCGCGGGCGAGAGATTCTGCGATGGGTCTGGCGATGACGTTTGGCAACGTCGCGTATCTCGGCCTGCCGTACGTCCCCGCCGTCATGGGCGAGGGCATGTCCGGGCCCGCCGCACTGGCTGTGGCGGTCCACGTGACCGGCGCGGTCACCATCGGTCCCGCATTGCTGGCCAAGGCCGCCGGGACCCAGGGCGGCGCGCGTGAGGTCCTTCGCCGCGTTGCCGGGCAGCCTCTGTTCTGGGCACCCGCGGCCGGCCTTGCGATGCGCGCGAGCTCCCCGAGCCTGCGGACTGCCGCCGCGGACGTGCTGCAACCGTTCGCGGCGAGTGCGGCCGTCATCGCGTTGTTTCTGTTGGGCCTGCACGTGTTCACCGAGCGGGCCCGGCTTCGAAGCATCGGTACCGCGGTGCTGGGTCTTGTCGCGGCGCGCATGCTCCTGGCTCCCGCGTTGGTCCTGGCCCTCGCGTGGGCCGTTGTGAGCCTCGGATGGTTGCCGGCCGAGCTTGCGCGGGTGCACGTGCTGCTCGCCGCGATGCCTCTGGCGATCACAACTTTCTCCATGGCCCACGATGCTGGCGTCGAAGCTGACCGGGTCGCGGGCGCGGTGGTGGTGTCCTCCCTGCTGGCGATCGCGATGCTGCCGCTATGGGCGATGTTGGCCAGCGGCCTGGGCTGACCTTCACATCGCGATGTTCAGCCCGAAGTCACCCACGTGACCGCAGCACGGAACAACGTGATGCCGTCCGCCTCCACATCCACATTCGGCGCGCCGCTCTGGTCCGCGTCGAAGCCGAGGCCCAGACGGCGGTTGGGGGCGACGAAGCCGTCCAGCATGTCCGCGCCCGATTCGTAGGCGAACTCGACGACGTCGTCGGGGCTCCCGGCGACCCCCGCGATGATCGTCGCACCGGCAGGGGCGGGAACGAAGAACAAACCCGCTCCAGGACCACTGACCACGGTGACGTCACCGGTCAGCCCGGCGGCAAGCGGGTCGGCCTCATCGAGGATCACGACGTCGTCGGTGCCGGTCGTGTCGGCCTGCGGTGCCATCCCCATTTCGTCCCAGATGAGCCCCTCGAGACAGACCACCGGAGCGGGCGTGTCGGCCATGGTGCCGGCGATCTCTCCGGAGAGCGCGGTCTCTGAGATGACGACCACATCCACGCCGTTGCCGTCTGCGAGCACCACATCGGTGTCCGCGAAGTTGAGGACTTCGTACCCGTCGAGCACGAGCGCGGCGATGAGATCCTGGTCGTAAGGGTTGTCGTCGGTGCCGTCCTGCGTGATCAGGACAACGCACGGGTCGACCCCGTCATCGCTGCAGTCCGAACCGGCGGTGACGCCATCGTCGGGGGTGTCGTCGCCCCAGCCATCCCCATCCTCGTCCTGCATGCATTCGGTCATCGAGTCGAGCTCGGCTGCACCCGGGAAGGTCGCGACATCGCCGTCGTCGCAGTCCGTTCCCTCGGTGACACCTTCGGGCGGGTCGTCATCACCCCAGCCGTCGTCGTCGTCGTCCTGCATGCACTCATCCTCGGAGTCGTTCTCGGCCGCGCCGGGGAACGTATTCCCGTTGGTGTCATCGCAGTCCTCTCCGTTCGGAACCGAACCGTCGGGTGGGGTGTCGCCGTCGGGAACGTCGATGCATGCGTCGGGGTCCCCGAATCCGTCCTCGTCGGCATCCTCGCAGTAGGGCGTCGAGCCGCCAGAGTCAGAGTCAGAGTCAGAGTCAGAGTCAGAGTCAGAGTCAGAGTCAGAGTCAGAGTCAGAGTCGGAGTCAGAGTCAGAGTCGGAGGCCGTCCCCGAATCGGTGTCGGAGTCGGAGTCCGTGCTTGAATCGGTGTCGGAGTCGGAGGCCGTGCCCGAATCGGTGTCGGAGTCGGATGCCGAATCGGTGTCGGATGCCGACGCGGAGTCGGAGTCGGTGTCGGTCCCGCTGTTCGAGTCGCTGTCCGAGTTGGCGGAGTCGGACGCCGTTGCGCTGGCCGTTTCGCTCTCGGTTTCCGAGTCGATCCCGATGGGCCCCTCGGTTTCCCCGGCGCTCCCGGGGGAGTCCGCCGCGCACCCCTCGGGCTGATCCTGAATCAATCCATCGTCTTCACACGGGTTGGCGCACCCTGTGAGCACGGCCAGCCCCATTCCCCACATCCAAGCTCGGCTCTGCATGGGATCAGTCTACCCTGGACCCCCAGCCCCCTCACAATCTCGCGCCGCTGTCGCCCAGCGTGCTTTCCTCGTTTCGGCGCAGGCGTTCAGGCAGCGCGCGATTGATGGATTCGCGCACAGGGCTGCCCGTGGGCACCGCAAAGGCATAGTCCTGCCTCCGAAATCGGAAGCCGAGAAGTCTCAGGGACGCGGTCTCCGGGGAGCGAAGTTCTTCGCTCAGCAGGGGGGCGTCGTGAACCACCGCGTCGACGTCGCCGTCTTGCAGCGCGGCGAGGGCGGACTTCAACCCATTCTGCCGAATCGCATCGATGTCGTGTGCCTCCGCGTAGAGGTCCGAGGTGCTCCCTTCGACCACGGCCACCTTCACGTTGCGCAGATCGGCGGCACTTCGCACCCGGGACGACAACTGCTCGACGGTGAGATTGGAGGCCACCGTGGCTGTAAACACCGACACGATCACGACACTGCAGAGCATCCAGGCCTGGGCCACCATCCGGCCCGCCATGGTTCGCGGTGTCTTGTCGCCATAGCCCACGGTGGTCATGGTGACGGTCGACCACCAGAAGCCCGCGGCCAGCCCGCGCCACAGCGAATGCTGCCCAAACTGGTCCGGATTGGCGCGTTTTTCGAGAGCCCACACCAACGTGCCGACTGCGAGCTGGAGGACTCCGACCACCGCGATCAGCGATAGGAAGCTCGTGGACGCGATCAGGCGAATCGCCTGCAGCCACACCGGGGTGTTCTCGTCCCGCACCACGACCGCCAGTCCGGTTGTGTGAAAGGGCGCCGTGAAATCGAGTTTGGCCTCGCGCTCGGCGGTGACGGTGAGTGCCGCGGCCACCACATCGAGCGACCCGTCCTCGAGACCCTCGAGCAGCCCCGGGAGGTCACGCTCCTCGTATTCGTATTCGACGTCGAGGTCGCCGGCGAGGTCCTCCCACAACGCGATGCTGATCCCGTGCCACTGCCCGTCGGCTCCGAGCTCGGCAAAGGGGGGCGCGTGTTTGGTACCGACTCGTAGGGGGGCGGCCCCCGTGTCGGCGCTGTGCAGCAGCGTGAACAACAGGGCGAGCAGGGGCACCAGCAGCAGACGGGTCATGACGGCGCGCAGTTCCCCCCGCGGGTCCACTCCGGATCCACGGTCAGCGGCTTCTCTCCTTTGGCGCGGGCATCGGCGTCGCACAGTGCCATCCACAATCGATCCGCGAGTCCGCTCATCTGCGTCCGGGCTTTGCGTTGTCCGAGCTGCGATGCGCCGAACAACGCGGCGCCCAGCACGAGCGCGGCACCCAGTGCGCACACGGGGGCGAGCAGGCTCGACCCCATGATCCACGACGCACAGATCCAGGTGATGGCAAGGCACGCACTCAAGACCAGTCCTGCGGTGAGCGCCATGTAGAACGTCCAGACGGCGGCCTCCGGTTGAAAACGACAGTGGAGCCGAAGCTCGTCCTCACCGGGCTCTGGATCTTGCACACAAACCGCGAGTCGAGGCGACCATGTGTGCCGTTCGTCTTTGGGTACCCCAAACTCGGCGTAGGGCAGCCGTGCCCAGCTCGACGCATCATCCTCCACCGACGCCTGCAGCGACGCCTCGAGGACTTGCGGCGGCACGGCAAGCCGAAGCTCAAACCGCGGCCGGACTTCGAACTTCTGCACCGCCCTCGATCTTGACCTGCGGCGCAGATCGAGCGACGGCAAAAGCTGCGCCGCCCCCGCCTGCTCCGGCTATCCCGGGTCCTTGAATCCCAGGCGTCGCAGGTGGCGGTTGAGGTTCTTGCGCAGCCCGGCCTCGCTCATGCCGAGCTTCTTCGCCGCCGAGCCGATGCTGTAGCGGATCGAACCCACCCGGAGCTTGGCGTCGCTGCCGAGCTGCAGCACCCCGTCCTTGCGCACGGGCCTGGTCTCGACGCCGACGTAGACGTTCTTCTTCCGCAGCGGGGGGAAGGCGCCCAGGGCCCCCTCGTACAGGCCTCGGTCGGAGTCGGACATCTTGGCGTCCTCAATACGAGCGAGGTCCAGCACCACGCCAGCCTCGAGCCGACCGTTGTCGAGCACCGCCTTCGAAGCCCGAACCGCGTCTTTGCCCGCTCCCTTGCCCCGGCGATGGAAACCCTTGAGCACGTAGCGCTTTGCTTTCTTCTTCACCCGGGCCGGTTTCGGCTTGCTGGCCGATGGCCTGGAGCGAATCTCGACATTCGGTGGGATGGGCAGCGGGTCGGCAGGGAGCGCCGCCTCGAGTTCGGGGGAGAGGACCTCGTCGCCCTCGGACTCCGCCTCCCACAGGACCGGGGCATCCGGGTCGAGGTCTGCTTGTTCGGCGACCTCCGCTTCCGCCCAGTCCGGGAGCGCGGTGGCTTTGCGATAAAGCATGAACATCGCGATGCCAGCGAGGAGCGTGAGTATGCCGAGTGCGATGGCGATCTTCTTCAGCATCCGGCCCGCTCGCAGGGTAGCGCACTCCTTGTCCGCTGCGTAACGGCCCCCGTCGCGGTGGCGTACAGACCGCGATGTCGCTCCACACCGCGTCCGTATTCCAGTGGTCCAAGATGCTTCGCAACCTCGATGGGTGGTTACAGAAGGCTGTGAGCCACGCCGAGTCGCGCTCGTTCGACCCCAACAACTTCGTCGGCATCCGGCTCGCACCCGACCAGTTTTCCTTTGGCCGCCAGGTCCAAGCGGCGTGCGATTCGGCGAAGGCCGGTGCCGCTCGGCTCGCAGGGGTCGAGGTTCCGTCGCACCCCGACACCGAGACGACGATCGAGGAGCTGCGAGCTCGGATCACCAAGACGCTGGCGTTCCTCGAGACCATCACGCCCGACGCGCTCGAGGGCCGAGGAGACGCCGAAGTTGTGTTGCCGTTCTTGGACGGCAAGAAGATCAAGGGCGACGACTACCTGTACGAGTTCGCCCAGCCCAACTTCTACTTCCACGTGACGACCACGTACACGATCCTGCGGAATGCGGGCGTCGAGCTAGGGAAGCGCGACTTCATCGGCTCGATGAAGCTGTACTAGGCGTCCGGGCGGTGGATTCCGCCGGGCCGACCCACGGTGGCGGCCGGAGGTTTTTGTCCAAAGAAAAAATGACCCGCTTCTGGGCGCCGCTCCCACGCCCACCTCATGAAGCTTCGCGCCGTACTGGTCGGAACCTGCGTGGTGATGGGGTGCTCGGACGTGCCGCGGGACACCGACCCTTTCGGCTCCGGAGAGGCGGGCGGGGCGACTGCACCGACGAGTGCGAGCGCGACCGGGAGCGAGGGGGATGGCAGTGGTCCCGGCGGCTCCGCGTCCGCCACCTCCGGAACCGATGGTGGTGAGACGGAGGACGAGACCGGAGGCGAGCCGATTTTCGACGTCGGCAACGACACGGATACCCCAGGCACAGACTGTGGCCCCGATGACACGGACTGCGGCTGCAATGCGGTCGATATTCTGTTCGTCGTCGACAACTCGGGCTCGATGGGGACCCACCGCGCGCCGGTCATCGCGGCCTTTCCTCAGTTCGTCGACGAGATGGTGAACGCCCTGCCGATGGGCACCGACCTGCATGTGGGGCTGACCCGCGCCACGGGCTTCTACGACCCGGGAAACTCCGGGGGGTGGAGCGGCCCCGGTTGCGAGGCCTCGGTGACCGACGGCGTGTTCTTCCCGCCGCAAGACGGCGACAACGGAGAGAACGGTCAGCAAGGGCGGCTGTATGAGCACGAGGCGCAGCGCTACTACGCCGTGAGCACCGGGAGCGACACCGTCGGCCTCACGACGTGGTTCGGAGGCGCGCTGACGGGGGTGATCGACGGGGCGGCACCGCACTCCAACACCGAGACCGTGGTGGCCGGCGCCGCGTATCCGTTCCATCCGGCGAACGCTGCGTTCAACGAAGGCTTCATGCGGACCAACGCGGTACTGGTGCTGTTTCTGCTGTCGGACTCGCCCGATCTCAGCCCGCCGAACATCCCGACGAGCGACTTCGTGGACATCGTCAGCGATGCGAAGGCCGAGTGCGGCGACATGTGCATCGTGACCTCGGGGGCGATCGCAGGGGCTTGTTACAACAACGCTCAGAACACGAACACGCGGCTGACCGACTTCATGGATGGGTTCGGCGGGCCGCCGGTGTCTTGGGTGGATTTGTCTGCGGGCGGGACCCCGGATTTCACGGGGGTGTTGGGGACGGCGCTGGCGGAGGTTGTGGCTGCGACGTGCGAGCAGATTCCGCCCGAGGGGTGAGCGGCAGGCGTACGCCAGGCTTGCCGTCGAGACTCCGCTGGAGGAGCGAAGCGACGAGCGAGCCCGACAGGGCGAAGCGAGGAGGACCGCGAGGTCCTCCTCATCGCTACTTCGTAAGCTTCCGGTACTTAATCCGCTTCGGCACCAACGCATCATCCCCAAGCCGCCGCTTCCGGTCGGCCTCATAGTCCGCGAAGTTCCCCTGGAACCACGTGACCTTGGAGTCGCCCTCGAACGCGAGGATGTGCGTCGCAATCCGGTCGAGGAACCAACGATCGTGGCTGATCACCACCGCGCACCCTGGGAAGTCCAGCAGCGCATCCTCGAGGTGACGCAGGGTCTCGATGTCGAGGTCGTTGGTAGGCTCATCGAGCAGCAGCAGGTTGCCGCCGCGTTTGATGAGCTTGGCCAGGTGTACACGGTTGCGCTCACCACCGGAGAGGACGCCGACCTTCTGCTGCTGGTCGGTGCCGTTGAAGTTGAACCGGCTGACGTAGGCGCGGGCGTTGAGCTCGACGCCCGCCATGTCGATGGTCTCGGCGCCTTCGGAAATCTCCTCGTACACCGTGTTCTTGGCGTCGAGGGCATCTCGGCTCTGGTCGACGTAGGCCAGGTCGACCGTGTCGCCCATGATCACCTTGCCCTCGTCGGGCTGCTCCTCGCCGACCAGCAGCCGGAACATGGTGGACTTACCAGCGCCGTTGGGACCGATGACGCCGACGATGCCGCCGGGCGGCAGGGTGAACTCGAGGTTCTCGAACAGCAGCTTGTCGCCGTAGGACTTCTTGACGCCCTTGAACTCGACGACCTTGCCGCCAAGGCGACGGGTAAAGGGAATCTTGAGGTTGGTCTTGTCGACCCGGGTCTCCTGAGACTGCTGCAGCAGGTCGTTGTAGGCCGTGATCCGGGCCTTGCTCTTGGCCTGCCGCGCCTTGGGCGACATGTTGATCCACTCGAGCTCGCGCTGCAGAGTGCGCTGCCGCTTGCTCTCGGTCTTTTCTTCCTGGGACAGCCGCTTCTGCTTCTGGTCGAGCCAGGAGGAGTAGTTGCCTTCCCACGGAATCCCGGCGCCGCGGTCGAGTTCGAGGATCCAGCCGGCGACGTTGTCGAGGAAGTACCGGTCGTGAGTGATGGCGACGATGGTGCCGGGGTAGTCGTGAAGGTGTTTCTCCAGCCACGCGACGCTCTCGGCATCGAGGTGGTTGGTAGGCTCGTCGAGCAGCAGCAGGTCGGGCTTCTCGAGCAGCAGCCGCGTCAGCGCGACCCGGCGCTTCTCACCGCCGGAGAGGTGCGTCACCGGTGAGTCGCCCGGCGGGGTCCGCAGGGCGTCCATCGCCAGCTCGAGCGTGTGGTCGAGCTCCCAGCCGCCGCCGGCCTCGATGATGTCCTGCAGCTTGCCCTGTTCCTCGAGCAACGCGTTCATCTCGTCGTCGGTCATGGGCTCGCCCATCTTCATGGACACCTCGTTGAACTTCTCGAGCGTGCCCTTCATCTCGGAGACGGCCTCCTCGATGTTCTCCTTGACCGTCTTGGTCTCGTCGAGCTGCGGCTCTTGGGGCAGGTAACCCACGCGCACGCCCTCCGCAGGCCCGGCCTCGCCGAGGAACTCCTTGTCCACGCCGGCCATGATCTTGAGCAAGGTCGACTTACCCGCGCCGTTGTGGCCGAGGATGCCGATCTTGGCTCCCGGGAAGAACTGGAGGTTGATGCCCTTGAGGACCTCTTTGCCATTGCCGAAGACCTTCTTCAGCTGGCGCATCGTGAAGATGTACTGGTACGACGCCATCGGTGTTTTCTCCCCCGCGAGGGGCCGGCACGATACACCGCGCTCTGTGCACCGGGGCAACGTGTTTTGTCGCTTGCCCCACGGGCCGCCCGGGCGGTACGCAGGGGCATCATGGACACCCCGCAGGGCAACTTCGTGATGGAGAACTCGCTGCGGCGCTACGGCGTCGAGCGCTGGGGCGAGGAGTTCGTCGGGGTGACCGAGCAGGGGCATCTCACGTTCCGCGCACCTGGCCTGCCCCCGGTCGACCTGCACGAGGTCTCGAGCTTCCTCGAAGGGCAGGGGGTTCGCCCTCCGTTTGTCGTCCGGTTTCCCTCGATGATCGGCGCGCGCCTCGATCGCTTGAGCCGAGCGTTTTCCAAGGCCATCGAGGACAACGAACTCGCCACGTCGTACACGGGGGTGCTGCCGGTCAAGGTCAACCAGCGCCGGTCCGTGATCGAGGCGGTCGTCGGCGGAGCGTCCGTGCCGGTCGGGCTCGAAGCGGGCAGCAAGCCCGAGCTCCTACTCGCGATGTCGCGACCGCCCACCGAGGGCGCGCCGCTGCTGGTCAACGGCTTCAAGGACCGCGAGTTCATGCGCATGGCCTTTCACGCCGCCGAGATCGGCCATCGCGTGATCATCATTCTCGAGTCGGTCCGGGAAGTCATCCGCTACGTCGACACCGCCGCGGCTCAACCTTGGAGGGTGACCCCCGACGTTGGGGTCCGGGCCAAGCTCTACGCCAAGGGCAGCGGCCGGTGGCAGAGCTCGGGTGGCGAGACCTCGAAGTTTGGGCTCACCACCAGTGAGATTCTTGCGGTGGTCCGGCGCCTGGGCGAGCACGACCTCGTCGACAAGCTGATCCTGCTGCACTTTCACATCGGCTCCCAGATCACCCGCATCAAGCAGATCAAACAAGCGGTCCGCGAGGGGGCGCGCCTGTACGCCGAGCTCCAGTCTGGCTACGCGCCCAACATGCAGTTCCTCGACATGGGCGGAGGTCTCGGCGTCGACTACGACGGCTCGCGATCGTCGTACCCCTCGTCTGCCAACTACTCGGTCGAGGAGTACGCGTCGCAGACCGTCTTCGAGGTCGCCGAGGCCGTCCGGCTCAACGAGGCCAAGCCGCCCCACATCATCACAGAGAGCGGGCGCGCCGTGGTGGCCACCCACGCGGTCACCATCACCGACCTCCGCGAGGTGCAGGGCGACTTGCTGCCGCTGCCCGAGCCGACCGACGATGAGAACCGCCTCATCTCAACTCTGCGCGAGACGCTGGAGCTGGTCTCGGTCAAGAACTACGAGGAGTACTTTCACGACGCGATCGACCTTCGCGACGAAGTGCTCTCGCTGTTCTCCAAGGGCTACCTGACGATCGAAGACCGCGCCAACGCCGAAGGCCTCTTCCAACGAGTTCGCCTCAAGATCGCTCGCATCGTCGCCACGCTCAAGCGCCCCTCCGAAGAGATCGTCGAGTACCTCGGCTCTGCGCACCGCAAGTACCTGGCCAACTTCTCCATCTTCCAGTCGTTGCCCGACACCTGGGCCATCGACCAGGTCTTCCCCGCCGCGCCGCTGAGCCGCCACGGGGAGCGCCCCAGCGTCACCGCGGAGATCATCGACATCACCTGCGACAGCGACGGCTGCCTCAAGAGCTTCGCGCACCCGGAGGAGAACCTGCGGTTCCTCCCGCTACACGAGCGCCGCAAGACCAAGGAACCGTACTACCTGGGCTTCTTCATGACCGGGGCGTATCAGGACTCGTTGGCCAACGATCACAACCTGCTCACGCGTACGCACGATGTCGTTGTCCAAGCGCAGGACGCCGCCGAGCCGCCGGGGCCCGGCATGAGACGGCTGCAGTTCGCCCCAGGTGTGGTGCTCGACATCAAGAGCGGCTTCACCAACGAAGACGCGCTCGGCCGGATGGACTTCGACGTCGAGACGCTGCTGGACGACCTGCGTCAGCGCCATCTCGGCCGAGAAACCACGCTCGGTGAGGCGTGGGCAGTCGACATGCTGCAAAACTACCCCTACCTGACCCGCGAATAGCTTCCTCCGCTGATGCCAGAACTCCGATCCGAAGATGCTCTGCGCGCCTTGATCGCGACCCATTCGGACGCCATCGCGGCGTGTCGGGTGCTCTGCATCGTGCCGGTCGCATACGTCCACATCGCGATCGGCGAAGGAGGCAGCCCGGTCGGGGCCGCAATCAAGGCGGTGCTGCGTGACCTGCTGGGACGTTCGAGCGTGCTGCTGCTCTCGGTGGTGTCCGGGTTGCTCATGGTGCACGTGTTCTCGTCGCGGTCGTGGCGAGCGGCGGCGTGGGGGCGTCTGCGAGGCTTGATCGTCCCCATGGTCGTTTGGAACTCGATCGCGCTCGCAATGATGCTGGCGTTTCGGCGGCCCCTGCCCGGCGACCTGGTCAACGCCCTGTTCGCCGTCACGGATCATGGGGTCACCCGACCGCTCACGTTCCTGCGCGACCTGTTCTTGATCTCGCTTGCGACGCCTCTGCTCGTCGCGGCGATCCGTCGCCTGCGACTGTGGATTCTGCTGCCGCTCGTTTTGGTGGGGGGCTTCGTGAGCACCAAGCCGGTGCTCGCATACTCCCAAATCCTCTCGTACTTCGCGCTCGGTGTTGGTTTTGGGGTGCTGCAGTTGGAGCGACTTCGGTTCGTGGGCTTCGCCCGTCGCCTCGCGCCCTGGCTCCTCGCGGCGCTCGTTGTCCTGTCTGCGGCGCGCCCGCTCACCGGCGATGCACTCGCCTTCATCGACACCAACGCCTTTGATGCACTGGTGCGCCGCCCGGTCTGTGCGGCCTCGTTCTGGGTCCTGGCCGTCCGGATCGCCGAACACGAGCCTTCCCGACGGGTCATCAACCGTTGGCTCGAGCCGGCGATCTTCGCCATGTTTCTCAGTCACGCGCTCGTTCTTCGGGGGCTGCGCGGCCTCGCCCTTTCCCTGGGCCTCGAGGCGCCGGTCATGCGGTTGGCCGTCTGGGTTGTGCTGCCCTTTGTCGCGCTTGGTGTCGCCGTCCTCCTGCAACAGCTGCTCCGCCGAGGCCCGGACCTCGTGTATCGCCTGTTGCTCGGCAAGGCCCGCCCGCAGCGCCGCTCGTAGCGGGAGCGCCGAATCGCTACGGGCCGGATGCGGATGCAGCGGTCTGAACGAAGCCGGGCAGGGAGCTGCGGGTGCCCTGGACTGCTTCCATCGCTTCGATCGCGAACACCACGTTGTCGTAGATCTCGTGCCAGGGAAGCTCGCCGGGCGTGTGTTGTTCGAGCGCGCGGCTCAGGGCAACGTTGAACGTGCCGCCGAAGTACGTGCGCGCCTCTCCAGAGCCACATCCGAAGCTCGGGCGCTCGGCTGCCGTCGCGGTCATCGCGGTCAGGTTGGGGACGCTCAGCAACGCGTCGGCCCCCTCCGAGGGCTCGGCCTCCTCGGTGGCGTGGTGATCGATGAACCCGCCCGAGAAGCATGCCTGCAGCACGACGATTTTGCGGACGTCGGAAGGAAAGCTAGCCAGCAATGGACCCAGCGTGCGCGGCGTGAACACAACCGAAGCGGGCTCCGAGCCGCGGCGCAAGTCGGCCACGATGGCGCGGGGCTCTCCGATCTCGGGCCCATCGCCGGCCTGGAGCCCGATGGCAGCAGGGCCCAGAACGTCGCGCTCCGAGTCGGTCAACGACGCGACGAGACGGGCGGTGCGGCGGTGTTTGGAGGACTCCAGTGGGGCCAACTGCGACGGGAGGCCGTGAGAGGTCACGTACACGAACACAAACCCTTCGGCGTGCTCGGCCGCCATGCGGAGGTCGTCGGCGACGCGCTGCGGGCTGGCCATGTGGCAAGACTGCAGCGCGACGGAGAGCGCCTCGAACTGGGCTTGGTCCTTGGCGAAGTCGTCGGCCGAGGGACTCGCCCAGTAACACGCGATCTGGTCCTCTCGGAGCCCGGCCCGACGCCACAGCGTTCGCTGCTCGAGAACCTCGGCGGCGAAGTTCGCGACGTCGTCACCGCCGGCGACCAGGAACACCTTGGTCGCCGGTGATGTGGGGTCGGTCGCGTACCTTGGCGTGTTTCGGGCAGCCGGTGGGGCCGAGGACATCGTCGTCGCTCGGCACCCGCCCAGGCACAGCGCGGCCACCAGGAGTCGTCTCATGACGTCACCTCGCGGATGCGGGCGAGATACCTCGTGTAGCCGGCAACGAGCGAACTCATGTGGTCGCCCTCGACGTAGACGGCTTCGAACGGAGCGCCGCTGAGGGCAGCCGCGTCCTTCATGCGTTCTACGTTGGGGTGGAACCAGGGGTCGTCGTCGCCGACGTAGGCCACGTGGGGCCGCTGCAGGTCGGGAATGTTGCCCAGGAGTGTCCGCAAGCGGCCCTCGTGCGGGTCGTTCGGATCGAAACGAACCAAGGGGCCGTTGTGTTCGGTCTTCGACCACCGCGCAAAGGTCTGGGGAACATAGATCCCGCCCACGCTCGCGGTCTCTTGCAGCGGAACCTCGGGAAGCAGTGCGAGCAGGGCCGAGAGTGCGCCGCCGACCGAGTGACCCAGGGCGAAGATCCGCGACGCGTCGACCTGGGGGCGCTCGGAGAACCACCGCACCGCGGCAACCGCATCGTCGAGCTCGCCGGCGAGCAGCTCCCGCTCCCCGGGGTTGCCGTTCTCACCACGCCACGACGGGACGAAGACCGCGAAGCCCGGGGGCGGAAACGCAGCTCCGAGGGGCTCGAACTGCTCGGAGGAGGCTGCAAACGCCCCATGCAGCCAGACCAAGCCAGGGAAGGGGCCATCGCCCTCGGGGAGCGCGAGCCATCCGTGCATCGGACCGAGGGGACCGGGCCACTGGACAGGCGATAGACGTGCATCCAAGGGCGCGTTGTCGAATCGGGCTGGACCAGGCGCGGGTTCGAGCAGTGCGGAGGGGTGGGCGGCACGAAAGGTGGCGTAGGACTCCCGGCCAGATGCGGGCGCTTGGACTCCGGTTGCCCGGCAACCGACGATACAGCCCGCGCCTGCGAGCTCGAGCCAGTGCCTCCGGAGGAACAGGTGCATCGACGCTCAGGGTACAGGACAGTGGCTGCAACCGTGTACGCTGGACGCTCTGCCGGTGACCTCTCCCACGATCGATGGTGATCAGACCGTCGGGGCCGATGACGCCCCGAAGCTCGAGTACGCGTCGTCGGAGCTGGCGCGAGGCGACATCGTTGGGCGGTACCTCGTGTTGCGGACACTGGGGCGCGGCGGCATGGGCACGGTCTATGCCGCGCATGACCCTGAGCTCGACCGGACCGTGGCGCTGAAGATCGTTCGGCGCCGGGGCTCGGGCGGCACGCGATTGAGAGACGAAGCTCAGACGCTCGCTCGTCTGTCGCATCCCAACGTCGTCACCGTGCACGATGTCGGCGACTTGCCCGACGGTGTGTTCATCGCGATGGCGTACGTCGAGGGCAAGACGCTGCGGACATGGAGCGAGGACAATCGCGGAGACATTTCGGCGCTTGGCGCGGTGATGCGGCAGGCGGGTCTCGGTCTTGCCGCCGCGCATGCGCAGAGCCTCGTCCACCTCGACTTCAAGCCCGACAACGTGATGATCGCCGACGATGGCCGGGTCCTCGTGTTGGACTTTGGGTTGGCGCAGCCGCAGGACCGAACGGGCGGAGGCACCGAGGTCTCGCCGTTGGGTACGCCTGCGTACATGCCCCCGGAGCAGCATCGGCGGGCGGCTCTCGATGCGCGTGCCGACCAGTTCGCGTTTTGTGCGACGTGGCTGGAGTGCGCGCTCGGACGCCGGGCGTTTCCGGGCAAGTCGCCCTCGTCGATCACCCGCGCCATTCTCGAAGGCGAGACCCAGCTTCCGACGCGGCCAGCCACCATTTCGCGGGCGGTGTGGAGCACGTTGTTGCGCGGAATCTCGACGGACCCCGCCGACCGCTGGCCCGACATGCAGACGCTGCTCGCACAGACAGCCGCGCCTCGGCGGACTCGGTGGCAGACGGGGGCGGCGGTCGTCGTCGCGGGTTCGCTGGGTGCCGGGGCGATGTGGGTGGTCTCGACCGGCGCGCAGACGCAATGCCGTACGGCGGCCTCGAAGGTCGCGGGTGCCTGGTCACCCACCGACGCGGACGCATTGGCCACGCGGGTTGGCGACCCGACCGCTGGCGTGGCGGGGGACCGCGCGTCGGCGATCGTCGCGGGACTCGACGCGTATGCCGGCTCGCTCGGGGACGCGTACGTCGAGGCGTGCCGGGTTGCCCCCGAGAACACGCCGCGGAGAGTCTGCCTCGACGGGCGACTCGAGCAGCTCCGAGCGAGCCGCGACCTCGCGCTCGAGGGCGCGGGGGACGAACTCGAACAGGTCTTGGATCCGCTTCAAGATGTCCGGTATTGCCGTCGGGCCGACGAGGACGCGCTGTACCGTGACGTGTCCGACCCGCAGCGGGCCCAGGCGGTGCTCCGACGGCTGGCTCAGGCGCGGGTGTGGGTTGATGCCGGCCGCCACGATGCGGCCGCGCGAGAACTGCAGACCGTGGTCGAGGACGCCGAGGCGCTGGGGTGGCGGGGCGTGGAGTCCCTCGCTCGGACCGAGCTCGCCGAACAGGCCCGGGTGGCGGGGGACTCCGAGGGCGCCGACCTGCAATTTCGGACTGCGCTCGAGCTTGCGGCGCAGGCCGGATCTGACGTTGCGACAACCGGGGCCCTCGCCCACCGTCTTCAAGCCTACTCGCTCAACGGTGATGCCAGCGCCGTCGTCGCGCTCGCACCGGCGGTCCGGGCCGCAGCGCTTCGGGCTGGGCGCCCTGGTGCTTCCGTCGACGTGGCGTTGGGCAACGTCCATCAGCTCACCGGCGACTACGATGCGGCGGAGGCGGCCTACGCGAAGGCGGTCGCAATCGAGGAGGTTTCCGTCGTCGTTCGGCTTCCGGCGCAGTCGAACCTCGGAGCGCTGGAGCTGTATCGCGGTAAGTTCCAGCTCGCCAAGAAGCGCTTCGAAGAGGTCTCGGCGGCACTGGAGAAACGCCACGGCGCCACATCGGTTGCGCGGCTCAAGGCGCTGGCGAACTTGGCCGACGCCGAACACCAACTCGGCGAGCAGGCGTCCGCGCTGGCCCACTACGGCGAAGCCTTGGAGCGTTATCAGGATGTTGGCGCCGGCGCGACGCGCCCCGCGGAGCATCTCAAGCTGAACTACTCGGTTGCGCTGATCGAAAGCGGCGACGCGCAGCGGGCCGAAGAGATCGGTGTGCCGGCTGCCCAGCGTGTGCTCGAGCTCCACGGAGACAAACACGTGTTCTCCATCGCCGCGCGCGACTTCATGAACGCGCTGGCCCGCAGCCAAGGCCGACACGCAGAGGCGCTCGCGTCCACACAGCGGCTGATGACCGACCTCGAGAATCTGTTCGGCAAGGACAACCCCGTCACGGCGTTCCTTTGCATCGGTGGCGCGGAGTCGGCCCTCGCTCTCGAGCGCCCGGACGTGGGCCTCGCGCTCGTGCAGCAAGGCGAGCCCCTGCTTGCGTCGCTCAACCCCGAGCACCCGTTTCTCGTGCCGCTGTATCGCCTGCGCTCCGAACTCCAGCTCCAGTCCTTGGACACGGACGCGAGCATCACGGCCGCGGCGGAGGCGGTGCGCCGCGCAGCGGGAGCATCCGTGCATCCCATCGAGCGCGGTCGGGCCCACTTGGCGCTTGCCAAAGCCCGTATGTCTCGCGGGGACACGAAGGCCGATGTGCTGGCGGACCTCGAACGTGCCTCGGAGGCGTTCGCCACCCAGCCCATGCATCAGGCCGCCAGGACGGATGAGGTCGCCGCGCTTCTGGGTGCCCCCTGAGCTGACGTGAGCTGACGTGACCGGGGGGGACCCCTGTGGTGTCAGACGCTTGCGATGACTTCGACTTCGAGTTTGAAGTCGTAGGGCAGCCGCCGGACCTCCACACACGTCCGCACCGGGGGCGCCTCGACGTTGAAGAACTCGGTGTAGACCTGGTTGAACAGGCCGAAGTTGCCCAGGTCGGTCATGTAGCAGGTGACCTTGATGACGTTTTTCAGGCTCGAGCCCGCCTTTTCCAGGGTCCTGTGCAGGTTCTGGAACGTGGCGCGGGCCTCGTGCACGAAGTCGCCGTAGGTGAACTTGAGGTCCTCCACGCCGACCGCTGCGTGACCCGACGTGTAGATCAGGCCGTCGTGCTGCTTGGACCAGGCGAAGATGGGGCCGTACTCGAGGCTGCGCGTCGAAGGGTGGCTCATCGGGGACTGTTCTAGCAGCCTGTGGCGGCCGTGATGTCTTCGATGGCGAAGCCAATCTGCTCGGCGTGGGTGCGAAAGCTCAAGACACAAGCCCGCACGGCGACGACCTCCCCCTCGGGGTGGGGAAGGCGGGTGGTGCTCAGGTAGACACGTCCACGCGCGTTGACGGCTTCACACAAGGCCAGCGACCGAGCGTTCCAGGCCTCGAGGGGCTCCGCATCCCGCCGGTGCGGGCGAAACGGAACGACCGTCAGTTGCGGCGCGTCGACAAGCTCGAGGGAGGCGACCGCCTCCACCGCGTCGGCCAGCTGCTGTGCGAGGGCGAGCTTCTCTTCGAGGGCCGAACGAAACGCGGACGCGCCGTGCAGCTGCAGAGGTAGCCAGACCCGCAGCCCCCGGTAGTCTCGGCTCAGCTCCGGGCCGAAATCCATGGGGCTCGGAGGGAGCCCGCCGTCGCGGCCGAAGTCCTGCAGGTAGGGGGCGTCGGCCTGGTGTGCGGCCCGCAGGGCTTCCCCATCGCGAACCAACAGAGCCCCGGTGCCGTAGGGCAGGAACATGCCCTTGTGGGGGTCGAAGGTGACCGAGTCCGCGCGCTCGATGCCGGCCAGGCGAGCGCGTCCGGTCTCGCACAGGGCGAACGCGCCGCCGTAGGCCCCGTCGACGTGGTGCCACAGACCGTGGGTTTGGCAGAGGTCCGAGAGCGCGCCCAGGGGATCGACCGCGCCCGTGTTCGTGGTTCCCGCCGCGGTCACCAGCAAGAACGGCTGCAAGCCTGCCTCCAGGTCCGCCCGCACCTGGGCGTCGAGCGCGTCCGGTTGCATGCGAAGGCGGTCGTCGGTGGCGATGGAGACGACGTTGGCGGTGGGAATGCCCGCGAGCGCGACGGACTTCGACACGCTGTGGTGGGCCTGCGCGGAGGTGTAGACCCGTGCCGCTCGGTAGTCGCCGCTATCACCGAGCTTGGCGTGCCGGGCGGTGACCACCGCGGAGAAATTCGCAAGCGAGCCGCCGCTGGTCAGCAGGCCGTACGCATCGGGTCCGTACCCGAACTGCTGCGCCAGCCAGCGGATCACGTCCGCTTCGAGGCGGCACAGTGCAGGAGCCGCCGCGCTGAGTCCGGTGTAGCGGTTCACCCAATTGGCGACGAGGTCGGCCACACCTGCGGTCAGCAATCCGCCGCCAGGGATGTAGGCCAGGTAGCCTGGCCCTGCGGTGTTCGTGGACACTTCGGCGGCCGCCACGACGTGTCGAAGCAAGGTCTCGAAGTTGGCGTGCGGGGCCTCGGGAATGGGCAGGCTCAGCGCATTCGCCTGCGGCAGTCCGGCCTCTCCAGCGCCCGCCGAACCCATGGTCGGCAGGCGGTCGACGTGGTCCAGCACATGGCGCCCCACCAACTCCAGCCAGCGCTCAACCTCCGAACGGGGTGGCTCGAGCGCGGTCATTGGGCCTCGAAACGTCGCAGGTAGCGGTCACGAAGGTCGGTCTGTCGGGACCGGAGCGGAATCGAGTCGCCGCGGATCACCACCGCGTCGGGGACCGTCGAGAGCTCGAACGGATCCGCGGGCCACACGACCACGTTGGCGACCTTGCCCACAGCGAGGCTGCCGTAGTCCGTGTCCATGCCGTATGCGACCGCGACGGCGTGGGTGACGGCGGTCAGCGCGACCTCATGGGGCAGTCCGTGGGCGACGGCGATGCCCGCTTGCTGGGTCACGTTGCGCGCGTTGTGGGCATCGCCCAGCGCCGCGATGCCGACGGTGACGCCTGCAGCGTGCAGCAGGTTGGCGGTGTCCATGCGAGCTCCGATGCGGTCGAAGCCTCCGGGAAGGTTTGCGGTGGGTGCCACGATGACCGGGATCTTGGCCGCGGCGAGTTCGTCCGCGATCTGCCATGCCTGGGTCGCACCGGTCACGGTCACCCGCAGCTTGTGGGTCTTGGCCAACTCGATCACCGCGAGCAGATCGCTGACCCGGTGGGCTTCGAGGACCAAGGGCACTTCGCGTCCCAGCACCGGTCCGAGGGCTTCGAGGTCGAGCCTGTGCGCGGCCAAGTCGCGGGAAGCACGACGTTCGAACGCGGCCTTCCGGGTGCCGTAGATTCGCGCGTCGTCGAGCACCTCGGCCAGGTGCGCGAGGGTGGCGGCACGGGAGCCGGCAATGCGCTGTCCGAGTCCTCCCGCGACCGCGATGCGCGGCCTGGCCACGATGTCGTGATGGTGTCCCGGCAGCAGGTCGATCCACGCGACTTGTCCGCTGAGCAACCCGCCTTGCGGGGTCGTTGCGGCGGAGGTCACTCCGTCGATCGCCTGGACGGCGAGCAGGGTGCTCTGCGCGTGGACGGCGACCGAGGCGTCGTACGCGGATCGAATCGGGTCGTCGTCGTCGCGCGAGGTGTCCCGGGTCGAGGACTCCATGCCGATCTCCACCAGGCCGAGCGTCGTCGAAGCGGCGATGAGTCCGGGGGTGACGATCTTGCCTTGGGCGTCGATGACGGTGGCGCCGGCGGTGGCCTCCCCGGATCCAACCCGGACGATGCGCGAGCCTTCGAACTCGACCACCGCGTTGTCCAGCACCCTGCCGGTGCCGTCGTGAACCTTGCCGCCGACGATGGCGACGCGGGTCCCGGCGGGCGCACCGTCGAAGGAAAGCGGGCTGGCGTGCACGGAAGGCGCGAGCAGCCAGGCCAGCGCGAACATCAGGAGCGAGAGCATCTTCATCGGAGGTCTCCTTCTTGCGCCGGCTGTCCGACGAGGAAATCGGTGTGGGGCTGTTGCTTGGGGTCGTTGCGGTCGTACACCAACTCGCCGCTCAGGTAGACCCGTTCGGCGTGGGTGTACACGCTCAGGGGGTCGCCGCTCCACACGACGACATCGGCCATCTTGCCAGCCTCGAGCGTGCCGGTGACCTCTTGAATGCCCAACGCCCAGGCGGCGTTGGCGGTGATCCATCGCAGCGCTTCGTCCTCGCTGATCGAGAGCCCCGCGCGCTCACCGGCGGCCTTGGCTTTGGCGGCCTCCTGGTTGAGCCGCTGAATGCCTTGGGCGGAGTCCGAGTGAATGATCGCGCGTGCGCCTTGGCTCGAGACGATTGCAGCGTTGGCTCGGATCGAGTCGTACGCCTCGGCCTTGAAGCCCCACCAGTCCGCCCACATCGATGCGCTCACGCCCGCCTCGGCGAGTCGGTCCGCGATCTTGTAGGCCTCGACGGCGTGGTGAAAACTGCGGATCTCAAACCCAAACTCGTCGGCCAGCGCCAACATCCCGAGCATGTCGTCGGCCCGGTAGCAGTGGTTGTGCACGAGAATCCTGCCGTCGAGGACGCCTGCCAGCGTCTCCAACCCGAGGTCTCGGTCGGGCGGGCCGCCGGCGTCCTTCTCGCCCTTCTTGCGCTCCCACGCCGCGAGCTTGCGCTTGTACTCCGCGGCTTTCTGAAACGCGGTGCGAAAGCCGGCCATGTTGCCCATCCGCGTCATCGGCCCGCCTTTCTCTCCGTGCACCCGCTTGGGGTTTTCACCGCATGCCATCTTCAGGCCCGTTGGAGCCCCCTCGAAACGCGCATCGTCGACCGTGCGCGCGCCTGGAGTGGTCCGCACGACGACGGATTGGCCACCGATCAGGTTGGCCGAGCCGGGCAGGATCTGCATCGTGGTGACCCCGGCCGCCCGGGCGAGGTCGATCTGCGGATCCTGGGGCCAGTAGCCGTCCGCCGCTCGGACCTGCGGTGTGGTGGCCGAGCTCATCTCGTTGCCATCGCTGTGCGCGGACAGGGCTGGGGAGGCGTACACGCCGATGTGCGAGTGGGTGTCGATGATGCCTGGCGTGATCGTCTTGCCGGTCGCATCGATCACGGCCACGCCCTGGGGCGTTTGGAGTTTGGCACCGACCGCCTCCACCTTTCCTTCGCGCAGCAGCACGTCGCCGTGCTCGTAGATGACGCCCGCGGCGGTCATCACCCGAGCGCCGCGCAACAGCACAGGCGGGGCTGCAGAGTCGCCCGTTGCGGTCGTGGTCTCCGGGGCCGCGTCGGACGACGACGGGGCGTCGGTGGCCGCGGGGGGCGTCGAGGCGCGTGGCTTGGGGCCGCACGCGAACGTCAGGGCGACGGACGCGAAGGCCGCAAGCCGCAACGCAATTGCGGGCGAGCGAGGCACGGCGGCGACGCTACGGGACCACAGCCGTCCTTCACAAGCCGTCTGCCCGAAAACCCCGTACACTCCGCCCCGTGAGACCCGTGTCGCTGCGCGAGCGCTGGCTGTATGCGCTCAAGCCCGGCAGTTGGCCCAAACTGCTCGTCGCGGCCCTGCTGGGCCAGGCCATGGGCATCGCTGCAACGGGCCGGGTCCATGTGTGGGCGCTGCTCGCCGGCTTTGCCTTCACCCTGCTGCACCTGTCGTTCGTGGTGCTGATCAACGACTGGGGGGATCAGGAGGTCGATGCGCTCAAGCGCCGCCTCTTCCCCGACTTGTGCAGCCCCAAGACCATCGTCGATGACATCCTCGATGCGCGCTCCGTGCTCTACGGCGGACTCGGCGCGGGCGCGGCGGCGGCCGGTGTGGCCTTGGCCGCGCAGATGTGGCTCGGTCGCCCTGGTCTCGCGCTGGGGGCCGGGGGATGCATGCTTCTGTTCTGGGCATACACGCTTCCTCCGCTGCGGCTGAACTACCGCGGTGGAGGTGAGCTGCTCGAGATGATCGGGGTGGGCTTCGCGCTTCCTTGGTGGAACGCATACCTGCAGTCGGGCGAGGTGAGCCCGCCGGCCATGGTCGTGCTGCCCGCGTTCTTGCTGCTGGCGCTCAGCAGCGCGTTGGCCTCGGGTCTCTCGGACGAGCCCAGTGACAGGCTTGGCGGCAAGCGAACGTTCACCGTGCTGTTCGGCCCGACCTCGGTGCGGCAGGCCGTCGAGGGCCTGGTTCTGGGCGCGATGGTCGTCTGGGCCCTGCTTCCCATTCTTGCCCCCGGAGCGGTCTCGGGGCTGGTGCTTGCGCCGGTCATCTTGGTGATGGGCATCGAGTTCATGGATCTTCGCAAGGCCGGTGCCTCCGCCGAGATCGACACCTACGTCGGCATCACCCACTACAAGAACCACCTGCACCAGGTGATCTGGCGAGGCACGACGATCTTGGCGGGGCTGCTCGCTGCGGGCGCGTTGTTGTTCGGAGGCGTCGTTGTCTGACTTCGCGGCGCTCGAGCGAGAGCTCGCTGTGCGAGAGGCTTTCTGGACGCTCGAGCCGGGACGGGAGCGGGCGCGGCTGCACACCGAGTTGTGCGACCGGCTGCTGCTGCCCTCGGACCCCGATGCCTTGAAGGAGGCGTTCATCACCGGACTTGTCGAGGCGATGGAGTCCATGCTCGCCGCGTTTCCCGACAACCTCCTGTGGGACCTCGAGGGGTTGGCGGCACGGCAGCTCGAGCAGGCGCGGGCGGCCACGGACCCTACCGCCACGGTGGCCCATTTGTGGTCCCGCATCGCAGCGCTCCAGCACTTGTTTGGGAGCCGGGGTCCCATCCGCTTCCGCTACATCCACGACTTCGTCTACGGCTTCGACTGGGCCAAGTGGGTCGCCAAGGACCCGCCGCGCCGCGCCCACGTTGGGCCGTACGACGCAGCGTTCGTCGAGCGCATGCATCGGCGTGGCGGTGAGTTGCTGGAACTCATCGCGGCTGGCGACAGCAAGTACGGCCCGCTGCAAGGACCGCAGTCGCGCAATCCATTCGGCTTCTCCCGCACACCGGCCGACGAACTCGCCCTGCACCGACGCCTCGCCGCACAGGACGCTCTGCCGGTCCGTGCCTGGGACCTCGCCGCCAAGCCCGACTGGCGACGGCCGTACGCGCAGCTACGCGAAGAGGCCGCGCAGGCTCTGAAGATCTCCGCGTAGGGCTGCCCGTGGCCGCCCGTATCGCCGAGACCGAACTCTACGCGCCGATCAAGGCGTACCTGGAGCGCCTCGGCTATGAGGTCAAGTCCGAGGTCGGCCCCGTGGACGTCGTCGGCCGCCGCGAGGACGCCGATCCGGTCATCGTCGAGCTCAAGGTCGGCTTCTCGTTGGTGCTTCTTCAGCAGGCCGTCGCGAGGCAGGCGATCTGCGATGCGGTCTATGTGGCTGTGCCTCGATGGACCACGCAGATCGGTTGGCAGAAGTTCAAGGCCAACGTCGGCCTGTGCAAGCGGTTGGGCATCGGTGTGCTGACCGTTCGTGTCTCTGATGGACATGTGCAGCTCCATGCGGACCCGATTCCCTACCAGCCGCGGAAGTCCAGGCGCCGGGCCGCGAGCGTGCTCTCGGAGTTCGAGCGACGGGTTGGGGACCCGAACCTTGGCGGCACGCAGGGGAGCGTGGTGACCTCGTATCGTCAGGAAGCGCAGCGGTGTGCTGGCTATCTGGTGAGGCACGGGCCTTCGAAGGGGAGCGTGGTGGCGAAGGCTCTGGCCATCGCAAACGCGACCCGGATCATGGCGGACGACCACTTTGGGTGGTTCAAGCGGGTGAAGCGAGGGGTGTACGCGGTGACGCGAGGTGGGCGGGACGCGGTGAGTTGAGGGCCGTACCTTCAACCGAAGGCTTCCGCGAACACCGCTTCGAACTCGGGGACGAAGGGCGCGTCGGTCAACACCCGGACCCGCCGCACCCGGTCCATCCGGAACAGCCGTGCGCCGCCGCGCTCCGTATCGCGCGCGAGCAGATACCACGCGGGTACCTCGACCAGCAGGCCGTGGGGTTCGATGCGCCTTCGAGTTTGTTTGCCGTTGCGGTCCTCGTAGTGGATCGCGAGGCACAGGTGCTCGGAAAACGCGGTCTCGAACGCGACGAGTAGCTCGGATGGCGGGCGCCCCAGTTCGGCCGCCACGCGGGGTGTGGCGGGACGACCGACCACGACGCGCCGTGCGAGTCGCCTGAGGGCTCGGGCCCGCGCCGGCGGAAGCGTCGAGAGAATCTTGTCCAACGCAGTGCGTGCCGACGAACTCCAGGGAAGAACACTGCCGGTCGTGGACAGCCGTGCGGCAACCCAGAGCGATACGATTTCCTCGAGGTTGAGGTGAATCGCGGCGGCACCGCGGTCACGGTCCAGATACACGCCCCCGCCCGGACCGGTCTCCGCAAGGATTGGCCAGCCGCGAGCCCGGAGCGTCTCGAGGTCGCGAAGGATCGTCCGGCGGCTGACGCCGAGCTCGTCCGCGATGTCCGCAACCGTCCTGAGGTCACTGGATCGCAGGAGGTCGAGCAAGTCGAGGACACGATTGGCACGGGCCATTGGTGACAGTTTCTGTCACGCATGGGGTCTAAGACAAGGAACAGAGATGTTCAACCCGACCGAATTTCCAGAGTCCAAGCTTGTGTCCGTCAACGGCGTGCAACTCGAAGTCTTCGAGGCGGGCCGCGAGAACGCAGGCAATCCTATCGTTCTGTGCCACGGTTGGCCCGAGCATGCCTTCTCGTGGCGCTACCAGATCCCGGCTCTCGTGGCCGCGGGCTACCACGTCATCGTCCCCAACCAACGGGGCTACGGACGGTCGTCATGTCCGACCGAGGTCACCGAGTATGGCATCGAGCATTTGACCGGTGACCTCGTCGCGCTTCTTGATCACTACGGATACGACAACGCGACCTTTGTGGGGCACGATTGGGGCGCAAACGTCGTCTGGAGGCTGGCGATGTTGCATCCAGGCCGGGTCCGCAGAATTGTGAACCTCGCTCTGCCCTACCAGGAGCGCACCGAACAGCCGTGGATCCAGTGGATGGAAGAAGCTTTTGGACCCGACAACTACTTCGTCCACTTCAATCGACAGCCCGGTGTCGCGGACGCGGAGCTCGAACGAAACACAGCTCGGTTCCTTCGCAACCTGTTCCGCAAGAACGTCGCAGCGGGACCGCCTGAACCCGGGATGATGATGATCAATCTCGCGAGGGCGGAGACGCCTCTGGGGGAACCGCTCATGAGCGACGTAGAACTGAAGGTGTTCGTTTCCGCCTTCGAATCCTCAGGGTTCACGGGCGGCATCAACTGGTATCGGAACCTCGATCGGAACTGGCGCTTGTTGGGGGAGGTGGATCCCGTCATCCACCACCGGGCACTCATGATCTACGGCGAGCGTGACTTGATTCCGAAGTCCGAGCGGTTGCCAGAGCTTGTGCCCAATGTGGAGGTGGTCAGCCTCGACTGTGGCCATTGTATCCAGCAGGAGAAGCCGGAGGAGACGAATCAGGTGATTCTGAAGTGGCTGGAGCAGTCGGGGGCGACCGTGTGAGTGTGGCGAGCGGCGGAAGGTGCAAGGCTCACCGCATCACCGACGACTACGGACCTGGAGCTCTGTCCCGTTGGCGTAGAACCACCTCAGCTTCGAGCGCCCGCGGGTCTGGAGCGCGGCTCCAGCCCCAGCGGTCCCGGTGTGAGCGGCATCGGTCTCGGTGAGTAATACGGGTCGCTCGCTGTCCCATGTCAGCTTGCCGTCGACCTCGACGTTCAACTTCACGTGGCGGATTCGGTCGGACTGGACACCGATCTCCCCCACGGGTCCATCTGAGGGGGCATGCTGGCCGGCTCGGAGACCGACGACGAAGATGTCGAGCATGTTTCGGCGCCCAGCCACGGCCGGGGTTTGCAGGGTACGAAGCGTCCGGTAGTCGACCTGGCGCCGCTCCCCGTTCACATCGAGAATGTTGTCCAGCCGGGTCGGGGGGGCGAAGATCTCCGCTTTGAAGGCGGAGGGCTCGTTCGGCTCGTCGACAAACCCCGCGACCTGGTAGGTGACACGGTTTCCCACGGGACCCGCACCATCGTCGGCCGTCGTCCCATAGACGACGTACAGATAGTCCAGCTCGGCGAACGCGCCGACCCCTTCGCGTACCTCTCGACTCGCTGTGGCCAACACCGGATCCGCCACCGGGTTGGACTCCAGCATCGGAATGTCGGAGGTGGGTCGCGGATCCATGAACGGAGCGACTCGAACCGAGCCGCTGGAGTCTCGAAACGCGACCACCAACTTCGCCTCAGAGAAACGAAACGCGATCGCCTTGAGCTCGCCGGTGGGGAGACCCGTTTTAGGGTCGCCGCCTCCGTCCAGGTCCCACTCCAGGCGCATGTCCGCGAGCGTGGCTTCGGGCTGCCCCACGTCCTCGAAGGCTTTGGCAAACCGAGGCCCGACGACTCCAAACCCGGAGAGATCGTCCTGCAGCTCCTCGTCGTCGCGCAGCAGGGTCATCAGAGGGATCGCCTGCTCGACCGGCCCGGTGTTGATCACGGGGTTTTCGGGGTCGAAGGGGACGGGCAGGCTGTCGAGTGGCCCCGAAGCGAGCTGCGGGAAGAGAACCTTGCTGATGAACGGCGGAAAACCATCGGGCACATAGGTGCCCGCCCACGGAGGCATCTGCTCGGTAATGTCGACACAGTCACCGACGTTTGGATTCATGGCGCCGATGGAGTGGAAGGGAAGGGTGATGCCGCCGAACTCGACCTCGAACAGGTCGCAGAGCGTTCGGTGACTGGCCGCGATCCAGTCCTCGATGGAGGGAGCACCGACCATCGACCTCGCCTGCAAGGGCACGACCTCGGCCCAAGCGTCGCCGCACGGGTCCGCATCGGTCGCTTCTCCTCCGGGTGTCAGTCCTGTGACTCGAAGGGTCCCCACTTCGTCTGCGCTGGCGGCATCGTTGTACGCAACCCAGATGCCTGCGTCCTGTCGACCCACTGCGCTGACGGAGTTGTAGGTGCTAACGCCCGGAAGTTCGCACGAGCCCTGCCAACCGCGGGTGGGCGCCGCGTACTCGTCTCCGGCTGGATCGTCTCGCCACACGTAGCGAACCTCGCTAGAGAACCGGTTGGGTCGATAGAACAGATAGGTTCGTTCCAACCCCGGAGATCCTGCGACACGCACGAAGGTGGATGCGGCTGTGACCTGGCCTTCGGGCGTCGGCTCGAGCAGTTCGGGGGACGCGGGCGAGCCGGCCGTGACCGTGCTGGGGCGAGTCCACACCTGAGCCCGGGACAAAGACGCTCGTAGGTTGCGCTCTATGGGACCGGGCGCCACGCCGGGGTCCAGCTCGCGCGCCGATGCCAGCAGCGTGTCGGCGTAGTTCGACCAATCGACGTCCCCACTCAACGTCTCAGCCGTTTGCAACAGGAGGTCGAGCACGGTGGCGTCGTCGGCCGAGAGCATCCGCGTTGGTTCGAAACCTGCTCGACTCTCCCCGAGTAGCGCCATGAGCACGCGGTTCCCGATGCCCAGGTTGGTGTGGCTCGCCACATGCTGATTGGGTCCAGAGGTTTGGCCGTAGACGTCGTAGACGTTGTAGCCAAGGTCGCTGTATCGACTCGCCCCCTCGCACCACCCCGAGTTCACGGTTTCGGGTTCGCATGCGCTCCGCCAAGGCCGCGCTTCGCCCTCGTCGGAACACCACCGGTACGCGTACCTCGTGCTGTTGGGGTCGAGATCGATCTCCGCGTGCGCATCCATCGAGTCGAGGTCGTTGTTGAGAGAACAAGCATCCTCGGTTCGATTCGGAAAGCGGCGCTCGAGCAGCAGTCCGAACGTGTCACACATGTGCTCGACGACTCCCAACTGTTCCGCCCCGCCGCCGAGTGACGTCCGTCCACTTGCCCCGAGTGCCGTGTGGAAGAGTTCGTGTCCGATGACCTCGGCGCGAGCAACCCCCTGCGCCAACCCGATCCACGACCCGGTGTTGATGCCCACGCTGAGCAGGGGAGTCAGGCCGATCTTCAGATGAATGCCGTCGTTCTCCGGGTCGAACCACTCGCGCCACGGAACACCCGAGGCCGTCTCGATCCACCGAGTGCCCTCACACAGTGCGGCCTTGGATTCGTCCCAGTCTCGCATCAGAGCGTCGTCCCCGACCGGCGGGTCTCCGATGTTTGCGCATCCTTCGGTGGGATCGTCCCAAAGGTCTCCCGTCCAGGGAGGCCCCGCGGCCACGATCTCCGCGCGCGGCCCAATGGTGCCCTCCGACGGAGTGATGGTGTCCTTGGAATCGAGCATGTACTGGGTTCGTTCGATCGAAGCCAAGATCTCGCCCGTCTCAGCATCGACCAGCACCTCGCGGTCCCCGGGCTGGTCATCAGCGCCGCGTAGCTCGATTCGCCAGATGTACCGGTCTTCGTCGGCCCCTGTAAGGCTCTCGACGTTGGCCACCATTTTGGTGGTGCGATGCAGCTTGATCTCCACACCCTCCCACAACGGGTCATTCAGGTCTTTGAGGTCGGTGAGTGCGAACGCCACGGCATCGCTCTCGTCGAGCGAGAGCTGATTCACGGGGTCGAGCTTTGCTGCTGGACCCGCATCGAACCGCGTCAACCGCCCTTCATCATCGAGGGTCACGACCACTTGCCCCGCGTAGACCTCGTAATCGGCGAAGCGATGCTCAAACACAAACTTCACCCGCCCCGACTGAAGCACCACATCGTGGTCGTAGACCACGGACTCGTCCGGACCCAGGGCGATCAACGCTCTTCCGATACCTCCGGGCGCGAACAGCAACTCGGCGCGCTCCAGGGATGGTTCCTGCTTGGGTCCGTTCGGCGCGTCGTCGTGCGCGAGATACCGAGCCGAAACATGGCGGACACTCCGGCGCCGGCTTCGACTCACCCGCAGCTCTCGTGGATGCTCGTCTTCCCAAGCCATCGCGTTCGCGATGCGAGCTCTGTCCTTCGGGTCGAGCGCTTCCATCTCGGCATCGAAGGACGCCGAGAGTGAACCTGCTAGGGACCGTAGAGCGTCGTCTGGCGTGAGCTCCGAGGCTCGAAGATCGACAGATCCAGACGTGTCATCGACCGAATCGACCGAATCGGCGACGCAGCCGGCAAGCAACACAGACAGGGCCGACGCTGAGCGGAAGTTGAGCATCGACGCGGTAGTGTCCACAGGCCGGCAAGCGTTCCCAGAAAAGACATGAACCGATGCCGCGAGCGGATATGAAGCGGTGCTCACCCCGGCGCTCCAAGACAACGCGGATCGGCCGGAGCGGATCGCCCGAATCCCGCTCCAGGGACCGACCGGTCCGCGAACGTCGTTCTGCGGCCACAGCTGTGTTCGGGCGGCGCGGATGATGCGTCTGCCCGCTTCCAACGACGGAATCCAAAGTGTAACGTTCTCGAGTGCGACGGGCACCCGGCGGCGGTCCTCCCTCTGTCTTGGAGACGATCTTGGATCGCTGCACGGACAGCATTGTGGTCGTGGGTCCGGCCGGCAACATCGTGCTCGCGAACCGAGCGGCGGACGCGTCGCTCGGCCAGGGGGCCGGACTCTCGGGTCAGGACGCCGCAAGTTTGCTGGGCGGTGATGTGTGGCGCGAACACAGCAGCGGCGGCGAGAAATTCTCGCTCTTGGCCTCGGGCTCGCAGGCCGGGTTGTCCGTAGAACCGGTGCACCACGACAGCCAGACCTGCTTGCTGGTGACGATTTGCGACCCTGCTACAGCGGGCCTTGCGGCCACGCAGAAACGGCTCGCGGATACGGAGGAGCGCTATCAGCGGCTCGTTCAAGCGACGCCAATCTGCGTGCACGAGATCGACGTGGAAGGTCGACTCACCTCGATGAACCCCGCAGGCCTGGAAATGCTGGGGGTGACGTTCGAGAGCGAGGTTGTGGGCACGGAGTACCTCAACTATGTCGGAGAGGAGGATCGCGATCGCATCGGTGGCTTGCTCGAAGACGCCATCGCAGGCAACCGACGATTCTTCAAGTATGCGGCGGGCGATGAGAACACCCCAATGTTCTTTTCGTCCTGTTTCGTACCGATCAAAGATGACCAGGAGACCGTGCTGCGCTTGATGGGGATCAGTGAGAACATCACCGCTTCGATCACGGCCGAGCGGGAGCAGGAGCATCTGCGCGCGCAGGTCCTGCAGTCTCAGAAATTGGAGAGTCTCGGCGTTCTCGCTGGCGGGATCGCGCACGACTTCAACAACCTCCTCACGTCAATCTTGGGCAATGCCAACATGGCGGTCGAAGACCTGCCCGCGTCCTCCCCCGTCGGCGACTACGTCAGTGATATCGAAGTCGCAGCTCGGTCCGCCGCAGAGCTGTGTGCCCAGATGATGGCGTACGCAGGCAAGGGCCGGTTCCTCCTGGGTCCGGTGAACGTCACCGAGATCGTGCGCGAGATGGCGCAGCTCCTGCGTATCTCGATCTCCAAGGAGATCGAGATACGCTACGACCTCGACGACACAGTGCCGATGGTGGTCGGCGACTCGTCCCAGATTCGGCAGATCATCATGAACTTGATCACCAACGCCTCCGATGCGATCGGGGACAAGCGCGGTGAGATCCACCTGGTCACCGGTAGCGGTCACTTCGATCGGCAGTTCTTCCGCGCGTCGTACTTCGAGACCGACCTCGCGCCGGGCCACTATGTGTTCGTCGAGGTTCGCGACACGGGCGGCGGAATGAGCCCCGAGGTTCTCGAGAGGCTCTTTGATCCCTTCTTCAGCACCAAGCCGACGGGGCGGGGGCTGGGCCTGGCTGCGCTACAGGGCATCATCCGAAGCCACGAGGGCTCGGTACGACTGGTGTCGCAGCTCGGTCTTGGGACGACCTTCAAGGTGTTGCTCCCGGCCGCGGACGCAACAGCCCGGGCGCCTGCGTCGGGCCGGAGCGGCCCTCCAGCCCGGGATGCGGGCAAGGTCCTCGTTGTCGACGACACTGATGCCGTACACGGGGTGACAGCGCGGATGCTGAAGAGCACCGGCTTTGGAATCTTGAGAGCCGACGACGGACCGAGCGCGGTGTCACTTTTTGAGACCCACAAAGACGAGATCGCGGTGGTGCTTCTCGACATGGTCATGCCAGGCATGGGTGGCGAAGAGGTTCTCCACAAGCTGCTCCAAATCGACCCGACGGTTCAAGTCATTCTGTCGAGCGGACATGCGGAGATGGGGGGCAGTGCCGTCATGAATACGGAGGGGGTCGCAGCCTTTCTTCCGAAGCCGTACTCTCGAGGGAAGCTGCTCGAGCTGTTGGACTCGGTGGTGAAGCGCCGGCCCGCAAGGCCGCTGCCGTAGCGAGCCGGGCATATCTTCGAAGGAGAGCGTGGTGGCGAAGGCTCTGGACATCGCAAACGCGACCCGGGTCATGGCGGACGACCACTTGTGAGGCCCCGCGGTCTACAACGGCTTCGACTGGGACCGGGACGATTCGCCCACGAGCCGAACGATATGGAACTCGACCCGTCGGTTGTGCGCCCGCCCCTGCTCGGTCCGGTTGGTGTCGAGCGGGACGTCGCTTCCATGGCCCAATGCCTCGAGCCGGTCGCCATCGACCCCCTTCGAGATGAGACGCTCCCTCACCGACCGCGCCCGGCGGTCCGAGATCTTCAGTCAGTCGTGGTGGCTGTCGGTCGAGTCCGTGTGTGCGTGGAGCTCGAGCCGACCGATCTCGGGGTGGGCCAGCAGCAGGGCGGCCACGGCATCGACGGCCGCCAGGCTGGGCTCGTCCATCGTACCTTGGGTGGGCTCGAAGCGAAGCTGCGGGACCCGAATCCTCGCCTCGGCCTCGACGATGCAGGGCGCCGCGGGGCGCTCCCATACGCCGAGCTTCGCACAGCGGTGCCCCGGCCCGAGGTGGGGGACGGCGGTCTGCGCCGACCCCGGTTCAGCGTCGTCCTCCGCAGCGTTCATGACCGGCGGCGTTTCCGTGATGAGGGACGCTGCAGGCTCATGCCCGCAGGCCAGCAGGAGCACCGTTAGAGGCCACGGTCGGAGCATCGTGCGACATCATACCCCTGGCTGTTTGAGTGCTGGGCCGACAGGGCAGCGGCGAGGTCGATGCCCCGGGACAGCACCGCACGAACCATGCCGGGGGGACTCAGTCGACTTCGTAGGTTACGTGCACCACGGTGATCACGTCCTTCTCCAGCGAGGACTTGTCGTTGTAGCCCTCCCACGAGGTTGCAGTAGAGTTGGCTGGGTTGATGTTGATCACGCCCATGTGGGTGTCGACGATGCCCCCGAGGTTTGCACCGCCGGCTGCGTCGAGGATGCGTTCGGCTCGCTCGCGAGCGTCCGCTGACGCTTCGGCGAGGATCTCGATCTTGAGGTCTTCGAGCCCGGTGTAGTGGTACTGCGGCGGGGAAGACTCGATGGGAATGTTCTGATCGAGCAGCCCGGTGATCTCTCTGGACACGGCTTCGACTTTTTCCACGTCGCCACTGGTGACGGTGAGGGTTTGGCCGGCAAAGAAGCCATCGAGGCGGGAGTGCGACACCGCTTCCTCGCCGACCTGTTCGTACTCGGTCTTGTAGGTCGCAGAGACTTCGGTCGAGGAGATGCGGATCTCATCGCGCTCGATGCCGTGTTCGATGAGATAGGCGACGGCCTTCTCCACGTCGGTGTGGACCTTGCGGTACGCCGCTGCGCGTGAAGGGGCGCGGTGGCGGATCGTGGCGTTCCACTCGAGCAGGTCTGAGGTGATCCGCTGCGTCGCAGATCCGGTCACGCGGATCGTGTTGCGCTTGGTCTTGACCTGATACCAGGCCGTCGCGGCGATGGAGACCGAAGAAACGATGCTCAGCGGCAACAGCAGGCGTGTGGCCCAGCCGCGTAGCGCCGCGGTCCGGGCGAGCATGTGGGGATCGGTTGGTTGGGTTTCGGACATGCGTGCGTACCGCCGTAGACGAGACGGGGACGCGGCTGCTGGGTTGCATGTTCCGGCCGTGCTTTTCGGCGTGTGGGCCGGGTTGAGTGGAATCGCCCCAAGGGGTGGACGCTTCTCAGGCCGCGATTCTCGCGGCTTGAGGGGTCGAGGGGTCGAGACGATGGCCTCGAGCACGTCGGGGCTCTGGACGCCAAGCGCAGTTTCTTCCGACGTGGAACGCGTCAGATTCGGAAGCAGTCGGGTTTTTGGCTTGCGACGCCCGCTGGCTGGTCTATCTGGACTGTTTGGGCGGGGACCCCCGTCTTCGCAGGGCGGACTCTTTGACTTCCGACAGCGCTTGATCGAGCGCTTCTACAACCCGCGTCGGATGCACTCGACCCTTGGCTATCTGAGCCCCAACCGATTCGAAGAACAACACACCGCTGCCCCCGTTGGGCAGCCGAACTAAGAACGTGTCCGGTCTTGCGGATCATGGTCAGTTGTCCGGTGTCCAGGGAAGCGGACAGTCTCCGGGGGCAGGGCGGGCGTTCCGTTCGCATACCCCTGTCCGTTGAACGCGGCAAACCCCGCTTCGAGGCGCAGATACCCTACGGTCCCGGCATTCGTGGGAGGGGAGCGTCGTCATGCCGGGCGGAAGAATCGGACGACATCGCATTCCGACTTGCGCGCGAAGAACCGCCACGCTCCAGCAGCACAGTTGACGGCGGCGAGGGCGATCGGTCGTGGAAGTGTTCTCGACTTCGTCGACCGTGAACAAAGCGAGCAAGAGGGGACGGTCGCGGCGCTGCGGTCGATGGGGGCGGCCGAGGTCCGACAGAAGGCGCCAGGGGTGTTCGTCTCTGCGGTCGAACAGGACAATGTGTGGTTGGCGGAGTCGGCGGCACACGCACTGCGCGCTGCGTGGGCCTCGAGCGCGGAGGCGCCGACGATTCCGTTTGGGCTGCGGCCGAGTCTGGCGCACCCGGATGCGCCCTACGCTCTGTTGGGGCATGCGAGTCAGGCATTGGCGCGAGGGCACGCTCGGGCGGCGCAAGTCCTGTTGGCGGTGGTCGGGGTCCAGCTTTCGCGGTCGAAGGCGGTGCTGCTTGCGAAGCGCAGGCCTCAGCCGCGGCGCGATGGGGCGACGAATTTCGCGGCGAGGATTGAGCAGGAGTACGAGCGAGAGCTGGCCGCGGCGATCGTCGACCTGACGATTGTTGCGTTGGAAAGCGGCGGCCACCTCGACTCGGTGCCGACAGTCGGGGATCTCGGGACGAGCGAGGGGCAGCCCGCGCGAGGCGGGAGTGGGACACCGCTTGGGCCGGGCGCTGCCGGACGGACGCGTCGGGGTTCGCTGTCCCTACGCGAGAAGGTTTCTGGTGCGTCTGTTGCGGGTGCTGAGGAGGTCGCCGAAAAACGAACAGCCCAGGAACCCGTCCTGGTCGCACGGGCTCCCGTCCGTTTTCACACGCAGCGGCATCCACTCGAAGGCGCGACGGTCTTCTACGCGGAGAGAGGCCCGAACCGCTACGGACGGATTCGCTCTCCGCTGTGGCTCTCGGCGGGGACGATCGGCGAAGCGACGCAGTCATGGCTGCGCACGGCGAGGGGGCCGTGGGTCCTGGTCGAAGACACGCAAGCTCGCGATGAGAAGACGGGCCGGCGGGAGATTCGGTATTTGGCGTTCGGGGTGGACCGGGAGATGCGGGCTGGTGTGGCGGCCGACGCAGATGCGGTCGCGGGCCTCGGAGACGTGGAGTACGAGAGCGGTGCTCCAGACGTGCTGCTCGAGACGTCCGGGGTCGGTGGAAACCGGTTCAAGTTCTTGTTGTTCTTTTCGAGCACGGGGCAGGCTCGGGGAAACATCGGCCAAGAGAAGCGCATCGGCACGGCGCTGGTCTCGGAGGGCAGCTCGAAGTCGCCGGACTCGGAGGTCGGGGAGATTGCACAGAGCCTCACGACGGCGGTCGATGAGGTGCTGGGCGAGGGAAACACGGGCGAAGCGGCGGAAGCGTTGGCCGCGATGGATGCGAAGTCCTTCGCATCTGTCGATGTCGACACGCGGATCGGCTACCTGGTTGTGTTCCTCGACCCCGAGGTGTTCGACGCACATGCGGACGCGAAGGCGAGCGTGGTGGCGGAGGTGTTCGGGTCGCTGAGCGACGGGCAGCTTCGCCGGGCTCTGAAGGCACTGCACGACAAGGGACTGCTGGAGCCGCTGAAGTCGGTCGGGACGCTCACCAGAATCGCACTGCAGGTGGGGCGAAGCCGGGTCTCCGAAGGCCAGTCGCTGGACTCGGAGGAGGTACGCGCGGTGATCGAGGAGGTCGCGAGAGGTGCGAGTCCATCGGGTACGGCGGACTTGGTCACGCGCGCGCTGGGCCCGGTGGCGCAGGCAGCACGCGCGGTCGCGAGTCCCGAGACTCGGAGGGCTGCGGTGAAGCTCGGGCGGGACCTGACGAACGATGTGGCGCAGGCTCCGAGCTTTGGGGAGTTCGTGTCGGGCGAGGTCGCCGAAGAGGTGCTCGAGGGCTTGAAGGGGGCCGGGGTGCTGGCGCAGAAGCTGTTCTACGTGCGGTTCATGTTGGACGCGCGCGCGCTGGGGTTGGAGGGGGCGCACAGGCGAGGGCAGGAGGTGCTCGATGCGATCGCAGCGGAGACGACGGTGGGGATCGTGGGGTTGGGGGCGTTGGCTCGTTCGGTGCCGCCGGGGGTGGAGTTCATCGAGGGGGTGCTCGCGCGGGTGAAGGGCGAGTTGGTGGTGCAGGCGGTGTTGGCGGTGGTGGGAGTCGGGGAGGTGAAGGCGCTGCTGGAGGCGCTGAAGAAGGGGCGGGTGTTGGCGTTTCTTCGAGGTGGACGGAAGGGGAAGGGCGGGTTCGGAGCGAGCGCGGAGGGACCGAAGCGCGGGCGCGCGGGATTGGGGGATGCGGGGAACCCCGCTGGGAGGGAGCTGGACGGGCAGGTGCGGCGAGCAGAGGAGGCACCGCAGAGAGGTGCGGGGGGCTCGGAGCCTGCTGTGGGGGAGGGGGCGGAGCGTAGGACGGCGGAGGGAGAGCAGCGAAGGGAGAGGGAGCTTCGCAGAGGGGAGCGAAGGGCCGCAGGGGGGGGAGCCAGGTTCACCGTAGACCCGGCGACGCGAGCAGCCGACGAGGCTGCGGGTGTGCTCGTCAACGGTCGATACATCAAGAACCCGACCGCGCAGAATCTCGCTGACCTGGTTACCGACACCGGTAAGATCGGCAGTAGCCGTATGAGCGGGCAGTTCATGTACGTCGTGGACGATGCGGGAAACATCGTCATCGGTACACGTGCAGGCCAGCGGATGCCGCACCCAACGCTGATCGGTGGCGCGAACCCCTCTGTGCAGGGCGCAGGGATCGTTGATATCCGTGGCGGTCGCATCTTCTCCGTGGACAACGCTTCCGGCCACTTCAAACCGGGAGCGGGATCACTGCAGGCTGCCGAAGCGGCCTTTGGGAACTTGCCCGCCGGCGCTTTTCATAGGAACTTCCAGGGGTATCTCCCATTCCAGTGAGGACTACCGAACATGAGTGAAGAAAACACGAGTTGGGGCCTCTACCCTTGGTTTGAGGAACATGGGGTGGACCTCATCCACCCCGAGGACCTAGCGACGGTGCGAGCACTTCTGCCGAACGGCAAGGTGTTCCGACTTGTCGGCGAGGAACAGGGTTTTCTGCGACTACGTTACGGGGACGCTGAGTTCCGTGCTCGCCCGTCGCTCTTCAAGCCTGTCGCTGGACATGTCCGAGGTGTGGGCGAGGCAATCGCCCTCTCGGACGGACGGACGGGCGAGGTGATCGGAGTCCAGTGGCATCACCAACGGGACGAACCCATGTATCAGCTTCGTCTCGAAGGTAAGAAGAAGAGCAACCGGTATCGGAACGCTGACTTCGCGGACCAGTAGATGCTTCAGGTCGTGGAGCCGTTCGATGTGCACTTTGTGCACGAGGCTGGACCTCAGGACCTGAACGTGCGCGAGCAAGGACGGCCAACGCATGCACAATCGAAGACCGAAGGAACGAGGCCCCCGCTCCGACTACCCTCGCGTCTGCGCTGCCTCCCGTCGAAACAGCCGCGACAACGTGACTGCCGACCACGCCGAGTGCCGCGCCTGAATCCCATACTCGTCGCAGTAGGCCGCCAACTCGCGGAGGCTCCGGCTGCGTCGGAGCCGCTTGAGTCGGCGGATCGTGTTCTGCTCCTGCGGGTCCCTGACCACACGTGTGCCGTCGCCTGCGAGCTGATACCCGTAGGGGATGCCGCCGACCCGTTGACCCTTCGACTTCTTGGCCGCCAGGGCGGCCTTCGTACGCGCCCGGATGAGCGCCCGCTCGAACTCGGACACGGCGTCGATCATGGTGCGCAGGAGCTTGTCCTCCGGCTATACCCCTGATGCAACCCCGTCGGCGGTTTGCACGACAGCGCCGTGGGACTCGACGACGCGTTCCAGCACGGCCGCGATCACGGTGTCGCGCGCAAGACGGTCACGCTTGGCAGCGAGCAGCACTCCGGCCCCGTGTACACGGAGAGCATCGAGGGCGGCCATAAGCCCGGGGCGCTTGTCGATGGCGGTTCCGCCCGACACCCCAATGTGCTCGTGGACACAGACCAGCTCGGCGGCCCTCGCCTCACACCAACGTGTCAACGCATCGAGCTGGGCCTGTCGGCCGTGGTCCTGGCGCGTCGTGGACACGCGGATGATGCCCACGACCACGAGGGGGTCTCCGGGCTTGGCTCGTCGTCGGGGGCGTGTTTCGCTCACTTTTGAGTGTACCGGCCGTTCCTCGCTGTGTACGCGAGCTCTTGGAATGAGACCGAATGCTCGGAGCTATCCGGGGCTGCGCGCGAAGTGGGGTGGGAAACCCGCGGGCAGCAGCCGGCCGCTGCCCGAGCGCGAAATGCATGATCACCGACATCTCTGGTTCCAGGGGTCAACTCGGGCTCTTGCCACGCCTTCCGGCATGCGATGGCGACGGGCATGCTCGACAACGATGCCGACATCCGGTTCATCCAGGAGCAGCTTGGACACGCGGAACTCTCGACGACGCAGATCTACACCCGCGTGTCGATCAAGAAGCTGCAAGAGGTCCACGCGGCGACGCACCCCGTGAACGCGTTGGACGAGCTCGACGACCTGCCGGCCGATGTGGACACCGCCGCCGGCCGTCGGCACTGACGGCGGCCGCGCTCGTGTCGGGCGCTGATTGAGCGAGTTCATGACCGGACCCCACCGCCGTCCTCCGAAGTCGGCGAAACGGGAGCTGCGCTCCGTCCTCCCCCCTTGCCGCAGGGGGGGGAGGGCGCTTCTCTTCCCAGGAGGAGTCCATCGCCAAGTACCTCCGGCGGTTTGGCCGCAAGGTCGAGCCCAACCCGCTGGAACACGCGAAGGGGGCAGGCCGCCAGGGGGATGCGTTGGTTGATGGACTCAAGCACGAGTTCAAGACCCTGGACCCCGGGGCTGGTTCGAACACGATTCGGAACATCATCAACAAGAGCAAGAAGCGTGGCGGTCAAGCTAGGGACTGGGTAATCGATGCTAGGGGCTCAGGACTCTCGGAAGCTGAGGCGCGACGAGGGTTGGGACGAGCCGTGGGAGCCTACGGAGATAAGATTGACCGAATCACGGTCATCGGCGACAACTACTACTTCATCGGCGGCGGGCCGTAGAACTGAGCGGGATACGCATGTCCAGTGACTACACTATCTATGCGAGGGGCGAAGCTCCCGGGATTAGGGCGTTCGTGGAGCGGGCTCTCGGCGTGCAACTCTGCGCCCCTGAGGATGGGACTGTTGAGGGGGTCCTTCACAGTGAGTGGATGCAAGTTCCGATTACTTTTGAATACTCCCACGACATGCTTGACGACATGGGGATCGCTTTCTCTGCGTACCCGGTCGCGGTGGGGTTTTCCAGGAGCGGGCTCCAGGACGATGGCGACATCCGCGAGGAATTGTGTCGCTCACTCGCGTTGCTCTTGGGGCGCCAACTCCACAGGGAGGCATGCACCGCCAATGTCGTCGTGAAGGATTCCCAGCGAATCCTTGAGCGAAATCCCTCGGAATGAAGAATCGCTGAAAGGAACACGGCGAAAACGGCGGGGTCAGCTACACGCACAAAACCGCAGAGCATTGCGCATCGCCAAACCGCGGGTGCACACGCTCGTGAAACACCCAGGGCGGGGTCCTCGCCAGGCCCGACATCTTGGCCGCGGCGACGCCGAGCCAGGACACGCTGCACGCTGCAGCCTACTCGGCCACCACTGACCGTTGCGGGCGGTGATGCCGTGCTGTCGGCAGCGACTCTCCCCGATTGTGGAATATGGGACGAATCGGCCTCCACACGTCAAGTTCATCAGGCCCCGCGGGGCGAAGGGATCGGCGGCCCCCTACGGCCCCGTTCCCGCGTCCTGTGCGATGCGTCTGAACAGCCGCGACAACGTGGTCGGGGACCATGCCGAGTGCTGGGCTGCCACATAGGGCTGCTCTCCCGACGCTGGAGCGTCCTCAGTGGACCCGGGGAAGCCAACACGCACCTCCGAGCCGCGGGCTCTTGACCGGGCTCGTGGGTGCGGCGTCAGGGGCGATGCATTTCCCCGCCTGGTCGCGGAGGGCAGAGGTCGGGCGGCTTGCCTGCTGGCGCGGTGCCTCCCCGCCGCCTCCTGCGGGGTGTCGCCGGTGCCATTGTGGTGGGAGGGGGTTGTGGGCGGCTCGGGTCCTCGGAGTCGGCGTGGGCCCTCCGCTGGCGCGGCTTCGCGGGGGTGGGCTGCGGTGGGGGGCTGAGGGCTTGGTGGTCGCTGTCGCGGTGGGTGCGTGTGCGTTCGGGTGAGTGCCCTTGACAGCGACGCGGAGCGGAGCGGAGCCGGCCGACTCAGGAGGATTCGCGGCGTGCTTTCCAGCGGTGCGGCATCATCTCGGGCACGTCGACACGGCGGAT